>Ga0302326_10015563_pt1 | contig 15998 bp, 10 predicted proteins | sample Palsa_T0_3_FD_202264 | JGI IMG/M metagenome (GOLD analysis project Ga0302326, IMG submission 202264) | Peat permafrost microbial communities from Stordalen Mire near Abisko, Sweden - Palsa_T0_3 | ecosystem: Environmental > Terrestrial > Soil > Palsa > Peat permafrost | place: Sweden: Abisko... | reverse complement strand
CAAGCTCTACGAAGCAATTCGAGGCAACGGCGGTACCGCTCGCCTGGTGCTGCTCCCGCACGAGCCGCACTGGTATACAGCAATGGAGTCGAACGAACAGCTTGTTTACGAGATGCTTCGCTGGTTTGACAAATACGTGAAGAACGCGCCCCCAGCCCCGTGACCGGCGCTGGTTAGAAAGCCGCTGCCCCATCCTGACGTCGTGCCCTGTGCGACGTTAGGATGGGCTTCCACAGTCCTCACCCGCATGGGCCCTTGTCGATATTCCGCATCTCTATTCATCACATCCATCTGTATGCGTCATCACAGACACCGCCCCCGAACAGTGCGACAATGTCCCGTGATTAGAATAGGAAAGCCGTGCCCGTCTCCAGAGACGGCCAGCGAATCGTTTCCGGCTCTTTGAAATCAAGATAAGGGAAAAAGCCACTAAGTCCTTCAGAAGGGATATCTTAGAGCTAACTCTTTTAATCCCTATATTTTAGCCGGAATTAGGGGGGAGGGGGGTACCCCCGGCCGGGTTCAGGCCGTTCACATGCGGGACCCTTATTCTCCGAATGCAACCGTCGTTCGATCAGGATGAAGATCGAAGCGTGCATCAGCTATCGATCGTAAAGCGCGACCAGGGATCGAAGCCTTGCGCTCAAATCGTCGGTCAAGGCTCCCGGGCGATAACGCCATCTCCAGTTGCCGCTGACCTTTCCGGGAAGATTCATGCGCGCGTCGCTGCCGAGGCCCAGCACATCCTGCAACGGGACAATCGCGAGGTCAGCGACCGACGCCAGGACCGCACGGATCATGACCCAGTTGATCGCGGAATCGTCGTGGAAATTGAGATACAGGCGGGCGAAGTCGTGCTCTTTGCTGACGTCCTCTGGTGTGCGTGTGCTGTCGCCGCCGCCGGAACTGGACCACCAGCCTACCGTCGTGTCATTGTCGTGGCCGCCGGTGTAAGCGGCGAGGTCGCGACTGTAATTGTGCGGACGGAACGATGGACCCTGGGGATCGTTGCCGAATGCGAATTGCAACAAGCTCATGCCCGGCAGACCGAACTGCTGTCGCAGTTTCTCAACCGGCGGAGTAATCACGCCGAGATTCTCCGCCACGATCGGCAGTTCACCGAGCGCGTTCTGCAGCGACGACAACAAACCTTCACCCGGTCCTTGGACCCAGCGTCCGTTGGCAGCGGTGGTCTCGCTGGCGGGAACCTCCCAGTAAGATTCAAAGCCGCGGAAATGGTCGAGTCTCACCAGATCGAAAAGCGCGAGCGAAGCGCGGAAGCGCTCGATCCACCATTTGTACCCAGTGTCGGCGAACAGGCCCCAGCGATAAATGGGATTCCCCCACAGCTGACCGGTCGCGCTGAAATAATCCGGCGGCACGCCGGAGACAACGGTTGGGCGGCCCTGATCGTCGAGATAAAACAGCTCGGGATGCGCCCAGACGTCGGCGCTGTCATGCGCAACATAGATCGGGACGTCCCCCATGAGACGGATGCCGCGCTGCTGACAATACGTCCTGAGCTGTTCCCACTGCTGAAAGAATTCGAATTGCCAATACTTGAAGGCCTCCACTTCGGGCGCCAGTTTCCTGGACCAATCGCTCAGGCCGTGAGGGTCGCGCTTGCGAATCTGCGCGCCCCACTCGGTCCACATCGTTCCGTGGTGCGCACCTTTGCAGGCCATGAAGAGCGCGTAGTCGTCGAGCCATGGACCAGCGCTCTCGCAAAAGCGATCGAAGGCGGCGCGATCGACGCCGGATCCGTCGGCAAAGAAAGCTTGCGCCGCGCGCCGCAAGGTGGCCATGCGGAATTCGATTACCGGCCCAAAGTCGACGACGCCTTCGGGAAACTGGGGCGCTTGGGCCAAGTCCGAGGCCTGGAGCAGGCCCTGATCGCGCAAGCGTTCAAGACTGATCAACATCGGGTTGCCGGCAAAAGCGGAGAAGCATTGATACGGGGAATCGCCGTATCCGGTGGGGTTCAACGGCAGCACTTGCCACAACTTTTGCCCGGCAGCCAAGAGAAAGTCCGCGAATTCGTAGGCGCTGGGGCCGAGATCACCGATGCCAAAGTGCCCCGGCAGAGACGTTACGTGCAGCAGAATTCCACTACATCGAGGAAATTTCACTTCCGTAACAATACGCAGGTCGGCGGGGTTAGGGCAAGGCATCAACAATATTCACCAGGTTCGTGAATTGTCAGGAATGCCTTCCAGTTGCTCCTTCAAAATGCGCTTCGATCTCTTCCAGCGTCTTCCCTTTCGTTTCCGGCAGGAAGACTGCGGCAGTGATGAAGTAGAGTACGGTGCAGGCAGCGAAAGCAAAAAACATCGTCGAGTAACCATGCTTCCCGACGGTCGGCAGGAAAATGGCGGCAATCGTGGTTGAAACGGCCTGATTCAGCAACAAGGCGATGCTCATGCCGTTCGATCGAATCCGGGTTGGCATTAACTCTGACAACGCCAGCCACACGCATACACCGGGTCCGATCGCGTAAAACGCCATAAAGACGAAAAGGCTGATGGCCACGAGCCAACCATTATGCGTAGTCGGCACGGGAGTAATCAGTGCATTGTCAATCTGCAGCGGCGCGCTTCGTGCCGCGTTGAGATTGCTGAAGGGGTTGGAGAAAAATGCCACTACTTTATTGGCGGGCACGCAGCTTTCGCGCGTGATCTCGATGGGCGTGGCGGACGTGTCATCGGAACGAGCAACCTTGGTCGCGGCACGAAAATCTCCATAAGAATAGATCACAACCAGAGATGTGGGCCGGTTGCGAATGGCTTTGCCGGCGTCTCCGCTCGCATCGAGAAGAGTGCCTGCAGTTTTTTCGTCGTAGAGCAATGCGACCTTCTGGCCCGCACCGACCATGGACTGAAGAGCCTCGCGAGAATCCACACGCAGTTTTTCCGTCAGGTGGAATAATGCGCCGGTACAAAGGAGCGACACGATGATGCCTGCGGTGCCGACCGACAAGAGAAACTTGCGTCCCTTGCGGTCCACCAGCAAGACGCCGCCGATGGTCATCAGGAAATTCACGATTGTGAAAAGAACGTAACCCCAATGAGCCTGCACGTCGGAGAGACCGCTCTGCAAAAGAATGTTGGTGTTATAGCCGATGATGGAATTGACGCCGGTTGCCTGGTTGCATGCGAGAATCACACAGGCAAGGACAAACGGGATCACGTACTTGCGGCGTAAGAGCGATTCCTTGAATTGGGTCCCGGTTGAAGTCCTGGCTTTCTCGGCGACTGCTGCCTGCTTCATTTCCGCTAGCTCGACGTCCGCTTGTTCCTTGGTGCGAGAGCGGAGAAGCGCGGCATAAGCGGCATCCCGATGCCCGCGGCGAAACAGCCAGCGCGGAGACTCCGACACCATCAGGCTGCCGATCACGAACAGGATGCCGGGCGGCAGCGAGACCCAAAAAATGCTGCGCCAAGCTTTGTCTTTAAAGGCGAAGATGGTCGCAGCATTTCCCAGCTTGGCCACCTCTTCGACACGAAAACTGAAATACATGCCAACGACGGCCGCGGTCACGATACCGAGTGTCAACAGCCATTGAAAGATACCTGTCCCCTTGCCACGGTCGGTTGCCGCCAGGCACTCTGCCAGATACAGCGGAACAACGACACCGATCAGACCAGCGCTGACGCCCTGCAAAAGGCGGCCAACAACCAACGACTCATAACCATGGGAGAGCGCGATTACGGGAATGCTGCAGACAAACAGCAATCCGCTGAGCACCATGAGAGGCCTGCGCCCCAGCCAGTCGGCTAACACACCTGCGAACAGGGTTGATATCACACTGCCGAGGAGCACGGCAGCGACAATGATGGAAAGCTGGCCTGCATTCAACCCGGAAGTCGCTTCCAGATAGGGCAAAGCCCCGGCAATGATGCCGACATCCACGCCGTAGAGCAATCCGCCAAGTCCTGCTACCAGCAGCAGAAAGCGGTTGTAGCCGGCTTTTTCGGTGCTCGCCACAGTGGCAGCCCTTTCTCCTCTCGCAGGAGGCCTGACATTTATCTATTTCTAAATAGCACTACAATCCTGCCGGCTCAGAAGAGCCTCATAAGCAGCGCCAAGCATTGGCGCATCTTCATTCACCACGACCGATATTGGAATGCCAGCCAGCACCGGCGCAAGTTTGCTGGTGCCACAAAAGGACTTGAAGAAGACGCCATCCTGAAGCGCGGGCAAGATTTTAACCGCGATGCCTCCAGCCACGTAGATTCCTCCAAGAGCCATCGTCTGTAACGCAAAATTCCCCGTCATCGCACCAAATATCTCCGTCCAGAAGCGCAGCGTTTCCATGCAAACGCTGCAAGACTTCGTCAACCCGCGTTGCGAAATTTCGTGTGACGCAGCGGCCTCCTGAGATTCAAACGATTCGTGGCGGACCGCAGGGTTCAGAAATTCGTGAATCCGGCGGAAACCGCGTCCGGAAGCAATCTGCTCGCAGGATACTTGTGGCAACTGCATTCTCAAATGAATGAGCAATTGAATTTCACGCTCAGTTCGCGGCGCAAAATCTGTTTGTCCTCCTTCGGCTAGCGCCACCTGATACTTTTCGCCATCCCAGAAAAGAATGGCTTCTCCCAAACCGGTTCCGGCCGCAATCACGGCTCTCGTCGCGTTCGGTACCGGTGTTCCCGGATTCAGGGCTACCAAGTCATTCGCCGACAGCCTCTCCAGACTGCAGGCAGCAGCTGCGAGGTCATTTAGCAATCTTATGCTTTTCAGGTTCAGCTTCCGGGAGAGCGCCGAGGCATCTACGGTCCAAGGGAGATTTTCTGCGTAATGCCGACCATCCAAGACCACTCCTGCTACCCCGAATCCAGCGGCATCAATTGCCTGCCGATTCAGGTTGGCATCGGCAGCTGTAGCTTGTTCCAGAAAATCTTCAACCAGATCTTCAAATCCTGCATAATCCTGGGTCGCGAGACGGCGCTTAAAGACTGAACGGAGGCGCAACCCTTCCTGCTGGAAAAAACCGAGATTGCACTTCGTGCCGCCGACATCCCCGGCCAGAATCATTTCATCCGATCATTCTCGCGCGCAAGTCGCCGCATGCAGGCACATAAGAAGTCAAATGACGAGCGCTCGCAATAGTAATGAAGAGGTGAATCTTATCAGAGATGAATACCGATCACCGGAGAAATCAAGATAGGCGCTAAAGGTAAAGGAAGTGTGTTGGTCTCTACGCGTCCACTTCAGGCGATTGCCGCAGCGGTTCGATGATGTGCAAACCGCACTCAGTTTTGGCAGTGCCGGGCCAGCGCCCCGCCCTGGGATTTTCACCCGGCAGGACGGCTCGCGTGCAATGAGTGCAGCCGATGCTGGGATAATTCTGATCATGGAGCGGGTTATAAGGCACGTTATGTTCGAGGAGATAACGCCACACTTGCTTCGAAGTCCAGTCGGCAATCGGATTCACCTTTACCAATCCGAATTTCGCGTCCCACTCGACTTTGCGAGCATCCATCCGAAACGCGGTCTGGTCGCGGCGAATGCTCGTAATCCAGGCACCCAATTCACTCAACTTGCGGCGGAGCGGCTCAACCTTCCGCAGGTTGCAGCATTGGTCGGGACCGCGCTCCCAAAGTGCTGGACCGTGAAGTTCCTCCTGCTTCTCGGGGGAGAGCAATGAAAAGACCTTTTCAATTGTAATTTCATAGCGCTGCTGGATTCTGTCGATGAGGGCGTAAGTCTCGGGGAACAGGAACTCGGTATCCACTGTAAAGACGCGAAAATCCTTGCCGACACGCGAAGCCATGTCGATGAGCACCATGCCCTCGGCGCCAAACGCCGACGAGATAGCCACCTCGGTGCCAAACGTCTCAAACGCCCAAGACAAAACTCGCTGCGGGCTCCAACTCTCGGCGGACAACTGCACTTCCGCAATTTGGTCTTTCACGCGATCGGCCCCTCATTGGCTGGCGGCGGCGCCTGCGAAAGGAACGTTTTGTAAAGCGTCACGGGCAGCAAGTTCCCCTCGCGTTGCGACGGCTCTGGCGTCACAAATTCCGCCGCGACGGCGGCGGGATCGGCCAGACGCACGACCTCGCCAACGACCAGTAACGTCGGGGAGGCGAGTTGCGGCGTACGATGCAGATTCAGAACGGTCGTGCGATGGGTTCGCTGATACCTGGTCGTGGCGCGCGAGATAATGGCGCATGGTGTGTCCCCAGCGAGCCCGGATGCACTCAGCCTTTTCGCGAGATCCGAGTAATTCTGTCCCGGCATATAGATCACGAGAGTGGCTCCACTCGCCACAAACTTGCTCCAGTCGCCGCCGTCGTTTTCGGACTCGCGTCGCTCGGAAGAATGATGTGCGGTGATGAACATTAGCGCCGACGACGCTTGACGGTGCGTCAGTGGAATCTGGGCGGCGGCGGCCGCGCCCATCGCGGATGTAACACCGGGAACGATCTCGAAAGGAATGTTGTTTGAGCGCAGGGATTCGATTTCTTCCCCGGCGCGTCCGAAAATCAGCGGATCGCCACCCTTCAGCCGGATAACGCGTAGTCCCGACGCTGCCAACGCGACCATCAGACAATTGATCTCGCCTTGCAGGATTTTCTTTTTGCCGCAGCGCTTGCCCACGTTGTGAATCTGGGCCGTTGGCGGAATCAGCTTCAGTATTTCGGGTGCTACCAGGTCGTCGTGCAAAACGGCTTCGGCAGTCCGCAGCAAGCGTAGAGCCTTTACGGTCAGCAGCTCCGGGTCGCCCGGCCCGGCGCCTACCAGATAAACCTCTCCCTTCATACGCTCTCACTTTTCGAGGTCGCCGTTGTGCCCGATACGGCGCTCAACGTCTCGCTCATGGTCGAGCTCGACACTGGGATTCTGGCCACCAACGCTTCGAAGGCTTGCCGGCTTGCCAGTGAATGCAGTAACTCGCTCTTGGTCTCTTTATCGAGATCGCTGGCCAGAATCAGCCGCCTTGTCTCGCCGAGTTGCTCCACCCATGCCGTGTAGCCGAGACCAAACTGCCGTTCCAGTTGCTGCCGAAGTTTTTGCGCCAGCGATGGACTCTGCCCGGAGGTTGAAATCGCAATCTGCAGGTCGCCGCGCCGCACCACTGCGGGATAAAAAAAGTCACAGTATTCGGGAACATCCACCACGTTGCAGAGCACTCCTCGCCGCTGCGCCTCGCGATAGATGAGTTCATTCAGGCCGTTGGAAGCAGTTGCCACAACTGCCAGAAACTTGCCGTCGAGATCGCTAACCGAGAAAGGACGCAGTTCCAGTTCAACTTTCCTCGCATGCGCCCACTCGTGAACTCGGCCGTTCGCTGCAATTGCAACCACATGAATGTGCGCGCCCGTATCAATGAGCCCGCCAATCTTGGGCTCGCCGACCTTCCCCGCGCCGATTACGAGGCACTGCTTCCCCGACAGCTTCATAAACATTGGGAACAAACTAGTCACCGTCTCCTCCCGCTGCTTGCGCTGTAGCTCCCCTGGCACCCACCGGCGGCAAGTCGCGTGTGACCGCGTCCAGGGGCTTACCGGCGAGAAATTCCCGCAACTCCGTGTCGCTATGCCGGACAAAGAACTGACGAAGGTTCTCGCCTGCCTGACGCGCGGTCAGATACAGCCGCAGCAATCTTTCGATCGACTCCGGGACCTCGGTCGCAAGGCAGCGATATCCGACGGGCCGGGCTGTCGCCTGATGCAGGCCGAGCGCTCCGCCAAGACAAAAGTAATAAGCATCGACCAAGCGGCCGTCGACTTTCATCTTTTTGCCATCGATGCCAATATCGGCGATCCAGTGCTGTCCGCAACTGTTTGGGCATCCCGTAACGTGCAGCTTGAGGTGTTGATCGAAGCCGGGCAGACGCTCTTCCAGTTCTTCCACCAGCCAGCGGGAAAAACTTTTTGTCTCCGTGATCGCGAGCTTGCAGAATTCCGTGCCGCTGCAGGCGACAGTGCCGCGCCAGAAGGCGGAGCCGCCAACCCGCAATCCAATTGCATCCAATTCCTGGGTCAGGCCGTCAGCATTGAGGTGGGGAACGTTCACGATAAGCAGGTTCTGCATGTTGGTCGTGCGCAATTCGCCGGCGGCGAAACGATCGGAAAGATCGGCGGCAGCCCCCATTTGATCCGCAGTGATTCGCCCGCGGAGCACCGCCGCTCCCACGTAGCAGTACCCAGGTTGCCTTTGCGGGTGAATTCCCACGTGGTCGCGATAAACATCCGCGGGTGGCGCTTCCTCAACCGCGGGATCGAATTGAAATCCAATGCGCCGCTGCAGTTCCTCCAGAAAACCCCCAGCCGTCCAACCATGCCGGAGGAAAAGAAACTTCAGCCGTGCCCGCTCGCGGTGTTCGCGCAACACATCCGAGTCGCGAAACAGTTCAGCAATCCCCTTAAGGGCAGGAAGCACTTGATGCCAGCGGACGAACGCGTTCAATCGCGCCCCCAGATAGGGCTCGGTGGAGAGGCCCCCGGCAACTCGCAGCGAGAACCCCACCTCGGGCGTGCCGCGCACCACACGAGTAATCGCGGTCAACCCAACATCGTTAATCTCGGGATAGGGACACCACACACGGCATCCCGTGATCGAAATCTTGAACTTGCGGGGAAGGTTATAGAAGTCGCCATTCCCCGCAAGCATTCGCGACGCTTCGAGCGCCAGCGGCGAAGCATCACAAATCTCGTCCGCGTCCACGCCTGCAACGGGACAGCCGGTAACATTGCGCGTGACATCGCCGCAGGCACTGGTCGTGTTCAATCCCGCCTGTCCGAGCGCGTCGAGCAGTTCTGGGAGCGCCTCGATAGTCACCCAGTGCAACTGAATGTTCTGGCGCACCGTGATGTCGGCGATTCCGCGAGCGTAGCGGCGGGTGAGGTCCGCGATCGTACGCAGTTGCTCAGAACTTAGCAGACCGTTGGGGATTCGGATTCTCACCATGAAACGTTGCAGGGCCCGGCCTTCCCCGCCCTGGCCACCAGTCACCCCCTCCCCATCCCCCTGGGTGTACACACCCCACCAGCGGAAATACGTGCCAAGCCACTCCGGCGGAATGGACTCGAATCCCTCGCGCGCAAAGCGCCGGATTTCTTCCAGACCTTCCCATGGATTCTTGGAGCGCTTGAGGCGCTCGACTCTCTGCGCTTTCGTTTCTGTTGCCTGGTTTGTCATCGCCTGTTTGTCCCGAAAATACAAAACCCACCGCCAGTTTGATCTGGCGGTGGGTTATAAGTGCCGTATTATTAAGATCTTTTAAGTCGGCAGCATCCCCGCGCCAGAGCACACGCATGCACAACAACAACAAGTACACATGCACATCGCGGAAAGATTCTGCCTTGCCATAACCGTTATTCTAGGTCCAATGATTCCTGCGGTCAACAAACTTCGGTACCGTCTTGGATCAATTTTTCCGATACCAGGAATCGAACTTTCAGCACCGTGCAGTGCACGGCGTGGCCCGCCGTTACCAATGGATGACTTATAGTCCGAGTTCTTTCCCGGCGACGCCACTTCGGACCGCTGCGACGCAGCCCGGTTTCGGATTCGCTGCCAGAAAGATCACCGAACGAGCGCACCTGGAAAAATGTTGATCAGCGCGACCGATCCTAATTTAGACCCGGAAACCCGATTTAGGTTCCCGCAACGGGAATTGCGAGGGAGATAGTCCTCGAGGGATTCACAAGTCCCCCAAAAGAAGGACAAATGCAAGTCTGAGAAGCACAACAGGGGTGGCAGAGTAAGTGCAGTGGAGGAGGGGGAAGTAACTCCAAAAACAGAGAGTTCTAACACACCTTGCTAAGCGAGACTAGCGAAGCTTCGCTCAGATGGAAACGGAAATCATGCAAAACGCCTTGGCTGCAAGACAAGAAGCTGGAGTGCCGAATAGTGATCGGTTGGCTGTGGCTCAGGATTTTTGTGTGCATTGGTTTGCGGCCTATACCAATTCGCATCACGAAAAACGTGTGGCATCAAATTTTGCCGAGCGCCAGATCGAATCGTTCTTGCCCATGTATTCAACCCGCCGACGCTGGAGGAATCGTTGCGAGATGAACCTTGAACTCCCCCTTTTTACAAATTATGTATTTGTGCGGATCGATCCCCGGGAACGGGTGCGTGTGCTTGAAGTGCCGGGGGTGCTTTCGCTGGTTGGTTTTGGGCGAACCCTCGCGCCGCTCCCCGATTTTGAAATCGAGGCGCTCCGTACCGCTCTCGGGCTGCGGAAAATAGCGCCCCATTCCTACCTCGTCATCGGCGATCGGGTCCGCATCAAGGCCGGACCGATGAACGGCATGGAAGGCGTCCTGGTCCGCAAGAAAAACGATCTGCGGGTTGTGCTTGCGCTGGACGTTATCATGCAAAGCATCGCCGTGGAGGTCGATGCCGACGATCTGGAACCGGCGTCGAAGTCCGCGGGCCACGTAGCCCCGCTGCCGGACTTCAGAGGCCAGCCCAACCGTTGAACCTGGTTGCCCCGGCCACTCTAGAGCGTGCTTATCGTCGGCGAAGTCGATGGCAGTCTCTCCAATTTGAGGCCGCAACCGGTCGTGGCATCCCACTCGCCGGCCCGGACACGGTGGTCTGGCCGAGGTTCACGAACCGTCCGAAGTGGAGGATGGGTAAATGAAACTCCCACGATCTTATAAATAGACATGACTTTGGAAATAGAAATTTGGAAATAGAAATGATGATGTCAGAAAGATATGCGCCCCGAGCCGAGTGGTCCGCCATGGCTGGATGCTCCGCTTATCGCCTATCGCGGCGGCGAATGCTGCGCTGGACGGTCATCTGGACGGTCATGGGGTGGTTCGGCGTGGTCGCGTCGTCAAGCGTCGGATGGGCCCAAACCTCGCTGCGCGCGGCATCGGGAGACGATCCTCAATGTGTCGAGCAGGACTGCCGGTTGGGCACTGATCCTTCCGATGAAAATCCGACACCCGGCAACGCAGAAAATGAAGCGATCCCGGCGAAGGTTCCCGCTGGGGGATCTCGGAACAATCCGTCACAGAACAATGCCTCCGAGCGAACGGGCCAACGGGACCCGAATGCGGAACCGGTCCGGAATCCGGAGCGTGATCTCCCGGTGAAGACAGAATCGATTCCGGAGCCGCCGACGGAATTCCAGGAGTTTGTCGCCAGCTCAGTCGGCCGCAGGTTGCCAATTTATGGACACCAGCTGTTTGACCGCGTGCCCACAACCTTCGCGCCCATCGACCGGATTCCGGTTACCGACGACTACCAGATCGGACCGGGAGACGAGATTCTGATCCGGGCCTGGGGACAGATTGATCTGAACGGAAAACTAGTGGTCGACCGCAGCGGTGAGGTCTTCCTCCCCAAGGTGGGCGCGCTTTCCGTGGTTGGATTGAGGTACCAGCAATTGCCCGACTATTTCCGAACCGCGATTGGGAGAGTGTTCCGCAATTTCGATTTGACGGTCAGTCTGGGGCAGTTGCGATCCATTCAAGTATTTGTCGTGGGCGAGGCTCTCCGTCCCGGAAGTTACACGGTCAGTTCACTCTGCACGCTGGTTAATGCCCTCTTTGCCTCGGGCGGACCATCCAACACTGGATCCATGCGGCGTATTCAGGTGAAGCGGGACAGCCGCGTGGTCACGGAATTCGATTTCTACGATCTGCTCCTAAAAGGAGACAAATCGAAAGACGTACGGTTATTGCCCGGCGACGTCATCTATATCCCCCCCGCCGGGCCCTCGATTGCTATCGCGGGCAGCGTAAATGTGCCGGCGATTTATGAACTGCGCGAGGGGGAGAGCCTCGGGAGCGCAGTCGAGATGGCGGGAGGACTGGCCACGACCGCGGATGGAGAGAAGGCAATAGTCGAGCGTATCGAGACCCACAACACGCGGCGGATCGAGGAATTTCCTCTGGATGGACACGGTCTGGAGCGGGCGTTGCAGGATGGGGATGTGGTCCGTATCTTCCCACTCTCTCCACGTTTTGAAAATGCGGTGACGTTGCGGGGAAACGTCGCTCATCCCGGCCGTGTCGAATGGCATAGTGGCATGCGTCTGAAGGACGTGATCCCGGACCAGAGCGCTCTGGTCACCCGCGACTATTGGCGGGCTACGAACTGGGCGGCAGATGCCGGCGAGAGAGAGGACCAGCGGATTAGCCGTGACTATTGGCGGGCCACCAATTCCGCTGTCCACGCCGGAGAGAGAGAGGACCGGCCAATCATTCGAGACCGCGGCCGAGATGAGGATCGGGCGCCCGGCCCGCTTCCGAACGCGGGCGCACGAAGTGACGGGAACCCGGACTTCCAGACCGAGAAGCACGCAGCGTCGGCAAAAGCAGCCACCGAAGTCACCACCGCGAAGCTGAGAAACCAGATCGCCCGCAATGGTCCGGAGATCAACTGGGACTACGCGGTAATTCAACGGCTGAACCCCCAGGACCTGACGACCAGTCTCGTGCCGTTCGATTTGGGGAAACTTGTGCTGCAGGAAGACGAGCAAAACAACCTGGCGCTTGAACCCGGCGATGTGATCATCATTTTTTCGCAGAACGACCTCGCGGTGCCGCTCGAAAAGCGGAGCAAATTCGTGCGTCTGGAGGGTGAGTTTCGCACCGCCGGCGTTTATCAGGCGGAAGCGGGCGAGACCTTCCGCCATCTGGTGGAACGGGTCGGCGGTTTTACCGAGAATGCCTATCTCTACGGGGCCGAATTTACACGCGAATCCGTACGCATCGACCAGCAGAAGGGGATCGACCAGCTGATCGAGAGACTCGAGGAAGACATTTCCCGCAATGCCATGGCGCCCTCGGGAATCAGCCCTGAAGAAGTTGCCGACCAGCATGCCAAGCTGGAAGCGCAGCAGCAACTGGTCGCCAAGCTCCGCGAAGTGAGGGCGACCGGCCGCGTAGTCCTCGACCTGACACCGGACTCCACCGCGGTTGGTAACTTGCCGGAAATTGCACTCGAAGACGGCGACCGCTTCGTGGTCCCCTATCGTCCGTCAACGGTCGAAATGCTGGGTGCGGTTTACAACAAGAACTCGTTCCTTTACCAGCGTGAAGGGCGAGTGGAGGATTACCTGAAGCGGGCGGGTGGTCCGACCCGCGACGCCGACCCGGCCCGCATGTTTGTCATTCGGGCTGACGGCTCTATCCTCAGCAAGCAGTCGGTCAAGGGACTGTGGAATGGCGGGTTTGCCGCAGTTCGCCTGATGCCGGGCGATGCCCTCGTGGTACCCGAGCGTCTGAACCACGGTGCCCTCCTCAAGGGTTTGAGAGATTGGAGCCAGGTGTTCTCGCAGTTTGCCCTGGGCGCGGCGGCCATCCGGATCATTCAATGATGAGACTTATTCCATGAACATGAACGGCACAACCGCGACTGCACCTGAGACTGCGCCAACGGAAACGATGCACCCTGGCGCCCCGGTCATGGAAACAACCGGCCTTCAGACTTTTGCTTTGCAGCCGGCCGTGAGTGCAGTCCACAGCCGCCACGAGTCGAATCTGCTGGATCTGCTGATTATTTTGTCCCGGCGCCAGCAGATCATTCTGCGGACGACTCTAGCCGCAGCCCTTCTGGCGGTCCTCGGTTCGCTATTGCTGCCCAATCGTTACACCGCCACCACGGCTATCCTCCCCCCGCAGCAAAGCCCGTCGCTGGCTGCATCGATGATCGGGCAACTGGGCGCCCTGGGGCCGATGGCGGCCATGGCGCAGAAGGATCTGGGGCTGAAGAATCCGAGCGAGCTGTATCTGGGGATGCTGCGCAGCCGTACCGCCGAAGACGCGTTGATCCGGCGCTTCGATCTGCTCCGCGCCTACCGCGACCGGCGAATGTCGGATGCCCGCAAAGACCTGGAAAACTCGAGCACTATCGTACTGAGCAAAGAGGGTTTCGTGAGCATTGCAGTGGAAGACAAAGATCGCAGCCGCGCTCCGCAAATGGCCAACGCTTACGTCGAAGAATTACGCAAGTTGACGCAGGATCTTGCCGTAACCGAAGCCGGACAGCGACGCCTCTTTTTCGAACGCGAGTTAGAAGGGGCCAAGAACAACCTGGCCGACGCGGAACAGGCGTTGAAGGCGACTGAACAAAAGACGGGGCTGATTCAACTGGATGGCCAGGCTAAGGCCATCATCGAATCGGTGGTCAGATTGCGGGCGCTTATGGCCGCGAAGGAAGTGGAATTGCACGCGATGCGCCTGTTTTCGACCGAGCAGAATCCAGATGTCGTGCTGGGCGAACAACAACTCTCCGGCTTGCGTGAACAGCTGTTGCTGATGGAAAAACAAAACTCCGGCCCGGGCGATGTCCAGGTTCCGGTGGGCAACGTGCCGGAAGCCGGACTCCAGTATCTCCGGAAACTGCGCGATGTAAAGTATGCCGAGACCATCTTCGAATTGCTGTTGAAACAGTATGACGCCGCCAGACTCGACGAGTCTAGAACCGCTGCCGTGATCCAGGTCGTCGATCCCGCCGTCGAGCCCGACCACAAATCTTCGCCGCAGCGCACTTTAATCGTCGCCATCGGAACCCTGTTAGGGTTTGTCGGTTCGGCAGCATATGTTTTATTGGCGGAGGCTCTCCGCCGCATGCGTTTGAACCCGGATGCCAATGGTCGATTGACCATGCTGCAGACCTCCGTTTTTCAGTCCCGTTTCCAGCCGCCATCTTAGCCCGGCAACTCTCGACCCGGCAACTCTTGACCAACGCGATGAGCAGTTCTACAACAGCAGCTTCGAGCAACCGCTTCGAGCGTCCCGAGGTGAGCCGCCTCAGGCCCGATTGGGCGGGTGCTTTGCCCCCGGTCTGGTGGAAATTCTTCGGCTATCTGTCCGCCGACGGTCTAACTTATCTTTTGGGTTTCGCTATCTATGGCTGGCTTATTCGGATTCTGGCGGATGGGCAATATGGACAACTAATTGTCGCGACGAGCATCTACCAGGTACTCATGGTGCTCGGTGCGCTGGGCCTTGATCTGATTGGTCCCCGTCTCATCGTAGAAGCCGGCGGTGATCCCCTCCGCATCGTCCTGCGCGGGCAATGGATCCGCTTGTCGGTGTCCCTCGGAATTTGCGCTCCCGCCACCGCCGTCCTTGCGATTATCTATTGGCATCACGGACAGGGCGAGGTGGCGGCAGTGATTGTAGGCGGATTCGCGATGGTGCTGGCCCGTACCATGGATGTTTCCTACCTCGCCGTGGCGCTCGGGATGCCGGGTGCGCTGGCCCGGACGCGCACCTTCGGACTCGGCTTGTACCTGGCCCTCCTGCTGCTGTGCGAACCAATTGTCATTCGCATGGTGTGGATCATTCCGTTGCTGAATGCCATGGCCCTTTCGGTCGGACGGATCCAGCTCTCGCGAATTCTTCGCCGGCGCGCCCCGGCCGAGGTGCCCGCGCTGAGAAACCAGATCAAGACTTCTGACATTGCGTGGCAAGGGGCGAAAGCAAGCTCCGGGCAGTTGCTGATGCTCGCTTACCAGACGCTTGACGTTATCCTGTTAGCCAGGTACGTGTCCGCCGAGTCGGTTGGGCAGTACGCCATGGTGAGCCGTTTGTACTTGTTCGGCACGGCGGTGCTCACCTGTCTTCTGAACACCTTCCTGCCTGAACTGGTAGCCGTGGCGAGCGATAGCGAGCTGCTGCCGAAACGCCTCAAAAGATTTAGCCTGGCTAGCGTCTGCCTGGGCGCGGTCGGAGCTACGCTGCTTTGGACGGTTGGGCCGTGGGCCTGCGAGACCCTCGGGCACAGGCATTTGACCACCGCCCGTCAGGTGGCTCCCCTGTATGCGGTTCTGTTTCTGACGATGGGCATTTGCAATCCCTGCCTCAGTATTCTCCCCAGCCTGCACAGGGGCGGGGCCTACCTGTGCGGCATTGCCTGTTCCGGCGCGCTGGTGTTTGCGCTCGATTTTGCGCTGATGCCGGGCTGGGGCGCGCGCGGAGCGGCGGTTGCCCAGTTGCTCGGGGCGGGGTTGCTTTCGCTCGTCAGCTTTGCCGCCTGTTGGCGTCACATCGTATCTCTCAAAGTATCTCTCCAAG
>Ga0302326_10015560_pt1 | contig 15999 bp, 14 predicted proteins | sample Palsa_T0_3_FD_202264 | JGI IMG/M metagenome (GOLD analysis project Ga0302326, IMG submission 202264) | Peat permafrost microbial communities from Stordalen Mire near Abisko, Sweden - Palsa_T0_3 | ecosystem: Environmental > Terrestrial > Soil > Palsa > Peat permafrost | place: Sweden: Abisko... | reverse complement strand
GCAGAGGTGTTCGCGAATCCAAGTTACCGTATAACCGGCTACACGTACAAAACTCTGTTTTGCCCGCTCCCGGCCAGGGTTTGGGAAGGGCAGGCGATCATACGGAAACGACCCATCCCCGAGCCTACGGTGTTTGTCGGGACTAGTCCGCGCCTGGGGTGCCGTCTTTCATGTCTCATTTGTGCGATGGACATTCGGAACGCTTGAGCCCTCGTATACAGTGGCTTCGCGATTTGTCCTGAAACCTACCCTTTGTGAGACGATACGTTCGCTCGCTCCGACCTTTGACCATCCCTTGCCATCGCTCTACGATTAGACGATGAAGCATCGTGCGCTAATTGTCGTCGCGCTTCTGTGGACGACAACCATCATTCGTTCAACGGTTCACGTTGAGACGACGGCGGCTGCCGCTAGCCTGCCCGTGGAAGGAAAAACATTCATGTCACAAGAAAGCATGATCGACCTCTTCAACCGCTGGGAGCAAGTTTGGCACGAAGGTAAATTCGACCTCGTGCCGAGCTGCGTCACGGGAACTTACACCCGGCACGATCAAAAGGGGATCGCGCGGTATCCCGCGAAGCATACGCAGCGGAAATCGCCCAGATGCGTGAGCAACGCCCTGGTATCCGAATTGTTGTATACGATCACTCCTTCTCGGGCGACCGTGCTTGGTTTCGTTTTGCCTTCAAGTGGACAGATGCGAAGACCGGAGAGGCGCAAACCCAGGCTGGTTTACAGCTTTATCGAATTGAGGATGGCAAGCTCACGGAAACGTGGCTTACGATGTCGCCGCTAGGCTCAGCATGGCCGGATAGGGTTGCGCAGGAACATTGGACGAGCCCTTCGCCAATCAAATAGATCGACTGGCAGCATTTGCGAAACTGGCCCTTTTCGGGAAACCGCGATTGCCAGACGCCCGCGCTGACTAGTTTGTCCCTCGGGTATCTCGTCTGGGTAATAGAACGCGTGTATCGCCCTAATCTGTCCGTCTACGATGTGAATTCGGTCGCAAACGTGATCCACTCCGTTCACTGTCTCCATATCGAAGACGGTCGCGACATAATCCCCTTCGACGATATGCTGCTTCAACTGAATACCCTTAACCATAGGGAGAATATGGGGGAGAAATCCTATTTCCATTCTCTGTTTAGTGAAAATCATGAGAGGTCAATTCCAGCGCACCACCAGAAATATCTTTCAGACATGTGGCCTTTACGTGAATCACACCATCCTGGTTCTGTAAGTGCCCTTCGACCAGAAGAACTTTGCAGGTCATCAGCCGTTTTTGGCGCTCATAAAGATCCGGGGTCACGATGACATTGGCCATGCCGGTCTCATCTTCCATCGAGAAAAAGATGAACCCCTTGGCTGTGCCGGGACGCTGAGGGACGATAACAAAGCCCGCCCCTCTTACAAACTCTCCGTCCTTGCACATCTGTAGCTCCCTGGCCGATTTTACTTTCAGCCGCATCAATTCAGATCGCCGGTAGTACATAGGGTGTTTCCCCACCGTGAGCCTTGTCCCGGCATAATCCGCAACAAGGCGTTCCCATGTACTCATTTGCGTGAGGGGCAGTGTGCGCGAATCTTCCTTGAGCAACTCGCTGTTTTGGCGGAGAAGGGGACCTTCCAGTTTTCCCGCACGGCTTACCTGCCAGAGCGCATCCCGGCGATGCTCAATTGCCCCCAGCTTATTCAGCGCGCCGATTTGAGCCAGGAGCAACAGTTCCGTGCGATTGAGCGAGGGAACACGCAAGGCGAGGTCTTCCGCCGAATGAAAGGTACCATCCAGCACACGAGATGCCAACAGAGATTCTGCGGCGGGCTTGCGCAATCCTTTCGCGTAGCCCAGCCCCATCCGCAAGGACATTGAACCGTCCGTCTCATGTTCGACGGTACAAAGCCAATCCGATACCTGGACATCGATCGGCTTCACGCGCAGGCCATGCCGCTGCGCGTCTTTCACCAGAACTGCCGGTGAGTAGAAACCCATCGGCTGATTGTTGAGGATGGCGCATGTAAATGCGGCGAGATATTTCACTTTGAAGTATGCCGATGCGTAAGCAATTAGTGCGAAGCTGGCGGCGTGCGATTCGGGGAAGCCATACAGGGCGAAGGAACTGATGTTTTCGACGATCGTGTCTTGTGTCTTCTTGTCGAGCCCATTGGCTGTCATCCCGGCCCGCAGCTTCGCCTCCAGATTCTTCATCCGCTCCCAGGAGCGGCGCATCCCGACCGCGCGGCGTAGCTCTTCGGCCTCGGCGCCTGTGAAGTTGGCGACGGTCATAGCGATGCGAAGCAACTGCTCCTGAAAGAGTGGAACTCCCAGCGTGCGTTTCAACACCTGCTCCAGCGATGGATGCGGGTAGGAGATTTCTTCTCTTCCTTGCCGTCGTCGCATGTAGGGGTGCATCATCTTGCCGACAATAGGACCAGGGCGAATGATTGCCACCTGTACAACGATGTCGTAGAACCTGGTCGGACGATTACGGGGCAGGGATGCCATCTGGGCGCGGCTCTCCACCTGGAACATTCCTACCGTGTCGGCCTTTTGCAGCGCCAGGTACACTTCGTCGTCTTCGGGAAGTTGCGCCAGATCTACTTGCTCGCCATAATGCTGAGGGATAAGCTCCAGGCAATCCTCCATCACGGCCATCATGCCGAGACCGAGTAGATCGACTTTGATGACGCCGAGGTCGGCGCAGTCTTCATTGTCCCATTGCACAACCGTGCGACCCGGCATCGAAGCCCGCTCCAGCGGCACGACGCGGTTCAATTGCCCATGGCAAATCACCATCCCGCCCGAGTGCTGCCCGAGATGGCGTGGAAGATCGTGAATGCGCCCACATAGCTCCAGATACTTTGCGATGCGCGGGTGTCTCACATCGAAGCCCGCATTCTGGAATGAATTGGCCATCGTGTCGGTCTTGCCCCTCCACTCCCAATGGCTCACAAGGCCCGACAATCGCTTGAGGGATTCGCGATCGAAGCCCAGCGCTTTTCCGACTTCACGGGCGGACGATTTGCCGCGATAGGAGATGACGTTCGCCGTCATGGCTGCGCCAAGCTCGCCATAGCGTTGATACACGTATTGAATGGCTTGCTCGCGCTTCTCTCCGGAAGGCAGATCGAGATCGATATCCGGCCACTCTCCCCGGTTCTCGCTTAAGAAACGCTCGAAAAGAAGCTCCATGCCGACCGGATCGATGGCGGTGATTTCAAGTGCATAGCAAACGGCGGAGTTGGCGGCGCTGCCCCGGCCCTGGATCAGAATGCCGTTGCTTTTGCAGAACTGCACGATGTCCCAGACGATGAGAAAGTATCCGGCGAAACCCAGACGCTCGATGAGCGCGAGTTCATGATCGACCTGCTTCTTGGCGCGTTGCAGCAGGTCGCGATCGTTCTTCGGCGCATATCGCAGCATGCCCCCTTCGGCGACGCGCTTCCTGAGAAAGCTATCCATCGTTTCGCCATCGGGCACCGGATAGCGGGGAAACTCGTAGCCAAGATCGTTCAGTTCAAATTGCAGACGGGAGGAAAGCTCGACCGTGTTTTCAACAGCATAGAGCACATCGTGGAAGAGCCTCGCCATCTCGCGCGCCGAGCGTAGATGCCGCTGGCTGTTGATCGCAAGCAGGCGGCCTGCATGATCGAGTTGGGTGTGGTGCCGGACCGCCGTGAAGAGATCCAGGATCTCGCGGTCATACGCCCTTGCATAGCGAACGCCGTTGGTAGCAAGCACTGGAAGCCTTAAGGACCGCGCAATGCGGATCGCTGCCTGATTCCGCCATTCCTCTTCGCGTTCATAGTGGCGCTGCACTTCGACATATACGTTGTCGCGGCCGAAAACTCGGACCAGACGTTCCACGACCTTCCGGCCGGCTTCTTCGCCTCCTGTAGCGAGAGCGGCGGCCAGTGCTCCTTCTTCCCCGCCAGTCAGACAGATCAATCCCGAGGCATATTGTTCGAGGTCGTCCCATGTCGCCGCGCCCTCGACTTTCGCTTGCTCCCACATCTTGAATTGCGTGATGAGCTGACAGAGGTTTTGATACCCCGCACGGGATTCGCAGAGGAGAGGTAGACGGGCGGGCTCGACGATGTACTGATGGGGTAGCCAGCTGGGGGGCGTCAATCGAACGCCGAAGTTCGCTACCGCGACTTCAGCTCCGACATGGGCACGGACCCCATTCCGTTTCGCGCTGGTATGGAAACGCGCCGAGCCGTAGACGCCGTTGCGATCGAGCAATGCCATTGCCGGCATTCCCAATTCAACGGCCCTCGTGATCATGTCTTCCGGCTGGGATGCGCCTTCGAGAAAGCTGAAGGCGCTGGCCGCATGAAGCTCTACATACCGATCAGTCATAAAGCGCTACCGCCCGCCAGCCGTTTTGCAACGGCTCGTGGGCCAGGCAGCAGCAGAGCAGGAGACCGTCATGGGAACGTGCGACCAGGTCCCATTGATGACAACTCCAGAGGGTTGAGTTCCACCACTCCCCGTTCATCACCCAGGGGCCGTAGGCCTGTTCGACGTCATACTTTTTTTCACGAAAGAAGAACGACTCGGGCCGCTTGTCGCGAAGCGTTACGGCAACATGCTCGGCGGGGCGTATCTGTCGCAGCGCAGCGCGTTGCTGGCCATGAGGTGTCTCTTCTGCCGATGCCGATGGAACGGTGAACGGTTCCATGCGAAATCCATCCGGTTGATGGGTGTCCTTGAGGACGGCCCGCCCTACATGTTCCTCGCCGACGATGGCGCGGATGCGGGCGAGGGTTACATCCAATCGGCCCGGTTCGGGAAGTTGCGGAGAGAATAGCCCAAGCTGGACCTTGCTGGTGCTGCCCGGCTCTGCCGTAAGCGTAAGCGATAGGATCGCGGCTTGCGGCGGATGCGCTTCGAGATCGAGATGAATGAGCTTGATCCAGAGCTGCCGATCATTGTTGGGCAGAGCAGGCTTTACCGTGCGGCTATGCGATGCTCCGCCTTCGAGCGACAACAGGATCGTCACCGAGGCGACCGCGAAGATGCGGGCCGTAGCACGCAGGATGAGCTGCTCCAGCATCACGCCCACAACAAAAAGCAAAGAGTCGAGCAGCTCCACCGGGTTATCCAGCTCCATGCGCTCTTCGAGCGTGAATGCCGCCTCGATCGGAAGAAACAGATGCGGCAATTCCCCGCGCGCCAACTTGCGAAGCCGCTTGCCCTCCTGCCCCATCCTGGCGATCAACGCTTTCTCGGGCAGGTCTGCCAGCATCCCGAGTGTGCGTATGCCCCAGAGTGCAAATGTCTCGGCATGTTCTTCCGAAAGATCGAGGACGGAAAGCGGAAGAGGGGACAGAGCGCCGCGCTCTTCGCCGGATGCGATGATGCTGACATTCGTTCGCGCGGATCGGCCTCGGGCAAGGCAGATAGCGGCATGGAAGTTACGGCTTACGGCAATCGAAGCGGCAATGCCAAGGTCTTTGGCGCATTGGATTAGATCCTTTGCCAATGCGGCCGGTGGACCAAAGAGCGATTCCGTTCCTGCAATATCGACCACGCACAAAAATGCATTGCCGTTGCTGCAGTCTTCGACGCGTGGTGAGAAGGCCCCGGCGCATTCGAGAATGACTGTCTTTGCCGTTGCTTCCTCGGCCTTCGAACGCGACAGCACCGTCACCGAAGGAAACGTGTCGATCTCGACCTGCGTCATGCCGTGAGCGATACCCAGCCTGTGAGCCTTGATGTTGCGCGAGCATACATACTGCAATGGCGGCTCGCCTTCCATCACGACGCAGGGCTGATGACGCAGTTCCGGCCGTAAGCGCAGCATCGCTTGCGCCGGGAACTCTTTCGCGTAGAGGCAGGCATAGAGTTCCGCAGGTTTCGTCATCGCGGGCCTGCCCATGCCGTGCGGCTATGCCAACTGGCTTCCATCACCCTTTGTGGCGGTTTGCGTAAAGGAATGACGTTGGCGGGGGCGGCCTTGAATCGTTCCCGCTCGATTTCGACACAATATTCAACACCTGCGAATACGGTTTTCTCATCGCGAAGAGGATTGCCGGACTGCAAATACAGAACCAGACCGGCACTGCTCTTGGCGCATGCATGTTGCGTCAGCAGGAGAATGCTCGCCTGGCTTTGCTCGGCCGCAGCGCGGTAACGGAACCACGTTGACAGCGGCACACGCAAAGCGAATTCAGGCGTGACGCTGCCCATATCCAGCACAATCGCGCCGAACCCACCGGCAAGAAGCAACAGGTCCGTTACCCGCAATGCCTGCTCGATGCGCGACCAGGGTTTGCCGGAGATCACAGGCCTTCTGAGAGAGGCCGATTGAAGTAGAGGGGCAGGCGTGAAAACCTTTTGTTCGATATTCTTTCCGCGTTTCAACACCGCGCATCCTCGCGCAGCCGCATCAGGTCGCAGGAAGCTGCCGATTGCTTCTGAAAGTCCTTTGACGTGATTGCGCGGATGCGAACCACAACCACCGCCCTGCAGCCCTTTTTTGACGGGCGGAGGGATGAAGTATTTCTCCGGAAGCGCAAAGCTGCTCGTGAACGACGGCGACACATCCGTTGACGCCTGAGCCCCGCAACGAACCCAAAGCAACCGGGAGAGATCGACGCCCGCCGCGGCCGCCGATTCAGGATGCCAGGCATTCGAGGTATCCACCCAGGCGCAGACCTTCCCTGCCTGCGTCATCCGGCCTAGAAAAGACAGTGCAAAGGAAGTCCTCCCCGAACATTCCGGGCCGACGATCTCCGTGATGGCTCCGAGGGGAAGGCCTCCTTCCAGCAGTGCATCCACTTCAGATATGCCGCTGCTTGCCGTCGGACGAAGAAGGCGCGGAACGGGCGTCAGCGCGGAAGGAATCCGGTCGGCTAGAGCAGCTTCGATTTGCTTACGGAGTGCAGAGGCGGATGGCATGGCGAAACGTCTTCGCCTTATCTTCGCCCAACCGTGACCATCCCTGTCAAACCGGCTTTGCCCCGATATTTGGGCAATATGGCATAAGCGCCGTGGATACAGCAATTTAATAAATTGCTGATCGCCTGCCGTTTTCGGCAGGAAAGCCGCAAGCGGAGCCCCGCTCGGCTGGGCTAAACTGAGCGGATGTGCGGACGCGACCACCGCCTTTCGGACAAGCAGCCGATTGCCGAAGCCTTCAGCGTCAAGGTTGGGCTGGACGAAATTTATTGTGAGCCGGAAACGAATATTTCGCCTGGATCGCTCCAGCCGGTTATTTACCTCGACGAGAACGGCGATCGACGGATCGAAATGATGCGTTGGGGCTTTCAGTTGCCTGACAGACTTCAATTTCTCGCCCGTTCGGAGACTGTTGATCGCGCGGAGTTCTGGAAAGAGTCGTTTCGCGAGCGGCGCTGTATCCTCCCCGCTGACGGGTTTTGCTCGCTAGGACAGGATTCGCCAACAGTTGACGAAGCATCCGAGGAGAAGATGAATGAAACGTCTTGCATTGGCGGCGATATTTTGCCCTCCCCCTCCACTTGTTTGCTCAGCAATCGGCGCCGGAAATCGAGTTCCATGCTCAGACAGATTTCTTTAAGCTGCCGCCTGATCTGTATTTCGGGGAGGTTGCCGGCGTTGCAGTCAATTCCAAGGGGCATATTTTCGTCTTCTCTCGCGGCGGCACGACTGGCCCAGCCTATGGTGCAGCTGCGGCTCAGTTGCTCGAGTTTGACGCCGATGGAAAGTACGTCCATGAGATCGGACATCATCTCTACGCATGGAGCTTTGCCCATGCCGTCAAGATCGACAAGGAAGACAACATATGGGTCGCCGACAAAGGGTCGGATATGGTCATCAAATTCAGCCCGGAAGGCCGGGTATTGATGGTCTTCGGCCGCAAGCAGGAGGCTTCCGACGAGGGCACCGATCCGCTCAAGCATCCTAAGCCACCTCTGCCAGCGATCGACGGGGAGTTTCGCCAGGTCACCGATATGGCTTGGGACGCGGCAGGCAATTCCTATATCAGTGATGGTTACATCAATTCGCGGATAGCGAAGATCGATAAGGATGGAAACTGGATCAAGTCCTGGGGTGAACCGGGAACTGGTCCAGGCCAGTTCAATACACCGCATAGCATCGCGACGGATGATGCGGGAAACGTGTATGTTGCCGATCGCGGCAACGGGCGCATTCAGGTTTTCGATGGAGATAGCAAGTTTCTGCGCGAGATCCACATTAGCGTGCCCTATGACCACAAGATCCGCCCATGGATGGGGAATGCCCCATCCGAAGTGCCCGCCACTGCAGAAGCTCCGGCGCCCTTGAACAAGACTATGTTGAATGGCTCTCCGTGGGCAATTTGCATCACGCCGGGTCCCCATCAGGTGCTTTATGCGTCCGATGGTTATCCGGGGCGTATCTATAAACTCACACTGGATGGCAAAGTGCTTGGTGTGCTGGGCGCGACCGGTCACGGTCCTGGCCAGTTTGGCTGGATTCATGAACTGGCTTGCCCATCTGAGAACGTTCTATACGCGGCCGAGTTGCTGAATTGGCGAGTGCAGAAGTTAACCCTTGAGCCCACGCGGTAGTCTCAATCAGCAGCGGGCGACGACAGGATGCATCACGAGTGCGATTCGACTGGTGGCGCGAACAAAAGTACTTTTACACAATCCTGTACTCTCTGTTTCGGACAGCTTCCCTTTACGAAGATCAATCTAGTCGACCTCTGCCAAGACAGCGCTCCCGTGATAGGTTTCTCAACGACTTACAGGCCTGCGGGAAATGCCGAAATTAGCAGAAGTCGTGCAAAACATCGAAACTTATGGGTCGGGCTGTGGGTTGGCGGACTCAGACTTCGAAGATCCTCTTCGTAGTAACCGAGACCGTCCGGCTGCGGGACGACTTGAGTATCAAGATCAGGTCTGACAGGCCCATCGTCGTGCCAGACGCATAGTCGCCATCGTATTCGTCAGAGACCCTTACGACGTAGTTTCCGCCGTTATATTCAAAGGACAGGACTGTCGAGTCCGCACTCTCATCCCGCCTCTCCCGAAATGCTGGCTGACCGAATTCCGCCCAAAGCTTCTGTTTGACCGCCTCTACACCCTCTGCCATCCGTGAATTCTAGCAGCGCGTGATGAATTGGTTTTCCCACACGCACGGTTGCACGCATTTCGTTTTTCCTTCGCAACACTCCCTCTATGGGTGGTGACCGCGGATCCACGGCCAGGGCACGGCTTGCAGGAGAGATTTGCTGCTGGTGTGGGAAGCGGCTCCATCCACCCGAGCGCCCCGGAGGGCTGGCCTGTGAGGATTGCGCTCCCGCGCAGGTGCCCCGGCGAAGGTTTTATAAGTCCTACATGCAGCGTCTCGGCTGGTACTGCCAGTTCCTTGAAGAAGACCTGAAGACACCTTTGCCGTTAAAGCTGTCGTTTGCCGATGAGAGCAAAGTCTGTGAACTCGCGCAGAGGGCGGTGGCTTTGCAAACCTCGAAGCTCGGCATGCGTTCAATCGCGGTATCGAAATCGGCCGCGGCGGAATTTACCTGCAACTCACTAATGGGCAATACCGGAAACTGAGGAATCCATAGGGTGATAGCCTTTTTCAATGTGCGGCCGATATCAGAGGTATAGCGATAAGCAGAAGATTGCCGAAGCGTTCCAGCTGGGCAACATTGACGGCCTCGCTCTCGACTTCGCTCCCGATTACAACGCGGCCCCGCAAACCCTGCAACCAGTGATCGTTTGGGACGCAGAGTTCGGCATCCGCTCTCTGCGCAAGATGTTCTGGCGTTTCCTTCCTCCTTATGTGACTGATCCCAAGAAGTTCAACCTCGATACCATCAATGCCAAGGGTAGCCGCATTCTCGATAGCGATATGTGGCGCAGGGCATTTCTGCAAAGCCGCTGTCTTGTGCCTGCGGACTCGTTCATCGAATGGCGACGTATTGATGCCAAGACAAAGTTGCCCTGGAAATTCGCGATGAAGGACGACGAGCCGTTTGCCCTCGCCGGCATCTACACTCTCTGGCGTTCGCCGGACGGCAAATCCGACATGGAAACATTCGCTCTCATTACGACCGAACCCAATGAACTTCTTCTGGAAAAGACCGGACACGACCGCATGCCGGTCATCATCAAGAAGCAGGACTATCAGCGATGGCTTGAGCCTGGCGATCCCAGGCAGCCACCCATAGACCTTATACGCCCATTCGAATCGGACGAGATGAAAGCTTGGCGCCTCGATAGGCGCGTCAACAATGTCAGGAATAACGATCCTTCCCTGCGCGACGAACTCAACGAAGAAGAGCTACTAGAGAAGCCCAATAAAGCTGAAAAGCCGAAGCGCAAGAAGAAACGGGATGATAGCGGCCAGCTTGGGATGTTCGGCGAAGAAAGCGACTCACCACCAATCTGACGCCCGAAAATCGAAAGGGCGACGCCTCTCGCGAGGTGTCGCCCTTTCGGTCTGATTTGTTGAAGATCTGGTTCGACTTCCAGATCACAGCATCGTCATTCAGGAATTGCTCGGGTCCGGCGAGTTGCCCCGCCATTCCCTCTCGCCTCCGTCATCACACCAGCTGTAAAAGCTTTTTCGCGGCCCTCAAGAGTCTCGTTGCCGATTCTCCCGATGACTTTGATTCCACTTTCTTCTGCTGGAAGATTGCTCTTCCGATGAAGTGATATTACTCCGCACTATGCTGCAATAGGTCGATTCTGGAATATTTTAGGATGTGGAAATGGCGCACCCAAAGTGGAAATTATTCCCCACCGGAACCTAGCGTGAAGCTCTCAACAGTACCGAGTTCCGGTGATAGTCAAGGAAATGCCTCTGCCCTTCAGTGAACACACCGACGTTAACTGGCCGATCCGTCGACACTCCCATCTTTTGCGGTGATGCGGAATCTGCCACCGGCGAAATTATTAGTCGCCCTGTGTCTTCAAAGCTGATGAAGCCTCGATCGAAGAGATGATCTATCGATGGCGTCAGGAGTAGACCGTTTTCTCCGTCGAGACGCTCCTGATTGGTGCTGTCGCGCCACGGCTTGCAATGGCTGGCGCGCAGGTGGTCCAACCTGTCGACCTTGGTCACCCGGCAGAACTGTTCTATCCGCGTCACCCGCTCTTTGAATAGGCCCTGCTCTCTGCGCGCGATGATCAAAGATTCGCGGTCAGTGTCGGCAATGTCCGGCGCAAGCTGGATCGTCTCCTCAATGTGGCGCTCCCACACTTCAATGTCCGCCTTCTCGGCTGGACGCCTGTCGAGTGTTACCTGATGCGCGTTCGCGTGGACAGGCTCTGAGGCCTGCTCTCCAATGAGGCCAACTAGCGCTTCGGAACGGTCTTGAAGAGCGGGACGATGAAGTTGAATGATCCTCCCCAAAGAGAAGGGGTTACTTCGAACGTGCGCAGCAGGCTTTTCTTGTCTTTTGGCTCTACGAGAAAGACGAAACGAAACGGCCGGATTCTGACCTGTGCAGTTTCCATAGCTCACTCTGAGGGGAACTGCGATCTATTTTAGATGCTCTGCTTGCGATTCGAAGTCGATTACGTCAGCCACGCTCTAAATCAGTATCAAACGACTGCGCCATCTAGATTGTTGATACAGGTCAATGACCTCGTAAACCAAGACCCGAATCGCTTTCGGATCATTAGTCCTGCTAAACGCCGTTTACGACTGGAGATGTCATCCCTGCGGCGGGCGCGACATCCCAGTCGCCATGCCGACTTTCCATTACTAACCTGACCTCGATTCACGGCTTCATTGGAGGCTTCAACCGCACTCGCCTATGCCCGTTTGCATCTTTAAACTCTTCCACGTTTGCATCCACGTAATCCCATCCGTTGACAAACATGAGGCCTAGTTTAGACAGATCAGCCATCGGATACTTCCCGTGCACAGTCGTGTTCGGCGGAGGAGCGTGTTTAATGGGAATGCCAAGCATCGGCCATAGCACAGACCCAAATACAACCGGCGCGCCATCGAACCCCGTACAAATCAATCCGCAAAGATGTCCTGCCTTATTAAAGATCGGGCCACCACTCATACCGCCTATAAACGCCGTTTCCTCCACAGAAAAGCATGGGAATGGAAGGAAAGAGCTATCCCTCAACTCCGGCCAAACCTCTGTCACTTTACCAATGGTGCTAAGCGGTTTCGGCTGAAACTTTACCGTATCTCCATCTTCCGAAAGAACGCTCGTGTCGGCATATCCAAAGGCAGCTACCTCCTCTCCCACAGCCGGAGGCAAAATATCCATTTGCGGCATCGGTGGAAATGGGTAGGACGTCGCTAGATCATTTACGGGCACCACGCTAATGACAGCGAGATCTGAATACGGGCATAACGCTATATTCTTGGTTGCCCATAAGGCGTAGGCCGTGCCGTTCCCGGAAAATTGCACAGCGTACACGCTGAAGTCAGTCTTTTTCGTGCCCTCGGTATGTAGGTCGACTTTCGGATCGCCGTAGTAGTCCCAAAAACCCTCAACCACGTGCCGAGCTGTCATAATCAAGCCGGTGGATACGAAGACACCACTCCCTATCGCCTTGGTGGGCGATTTTCCGTCACGCCCTATAAGCAGAACAGACACTGCGGTTACAGGACTATCTAATGCAGTCGGTTTTAAGTATTCATCAGTGTTCATATGAATGGGCCATCGGACGATTGGGCCAACCTGCCCCATCGTTATCGATTGACGGTAACACGCGTGGGTGTTGAAAAAGTCGGGGCGGTTTTGGGATTTTAGGACTAAGACATTCGCATTTGTTAGTCGCGATCGTCTTTCCCTCTATGAAGTAGCGGGTACCGGCGACATCGTTGGCCGGCTGAGGAACCGAACCAGCCGTTTGATGTTCTGGGCAGTGGCCGCCAGGAAGAACTGCTCTCGGACGAACTTCAACCGGCGCAGCCGGAGTCGTTGGAGGGCGATGTGGCTACGACTCTTCAGTTCTGCGAAGAGCGCTTCTACCTTTTTCCGTTGACGTTGTGCGTATCTAAATTCCTCTGTAGGCCAGAGGTCTCTGGCGCGCTGTCGAGCTGCTTCATTCATGTGGATGGCAAGACATCGGAAGGGTCCGGTTGTGCATTGTGATCTCAGTTGGCACGGACCGCACTTCTTGGGCGTTCCTATGTAGCAGAACGTGCGGTTTCCCTTGCTGTGGCCGCCGTAGTTCAGTTGCTGGCCAGCCGGGCAGATGTAGCTGTCGCTCTCTGGTAAGTAGGTGAAGGCGTCCGGGCCATAGAAGGGGCTTCTCGTTCGTCCGACGGCATCCCTCGTGGGCATGTACGGGGTGATCTCCCGATCCATCAACCACTGCAGGAACTCTCCATTGCCATAGCTGGCGTCGGCAGCGATCGATTCTGGCTTCCGGCCTTGCCAGTGAGTGAAGCGAGCAATCATGTCCTCCGCAGCTCGCGACTCTTCACTCAGACGAGCACCTGTCGCTTGCACGCCCACAACGATGCAGCTGTGGTTATCAATCAGGTAGTTGTTGTAGTAACCCATGCGAGCCGGTGTGCCGCCTTTGGTCGCATAAGTAGAGTCCGGATCTGTGGTGGACACCTTGTCCTGGCTATGCGTTGGCTCCTCTACCGGGTTCTGAAGTTCAAGCTCAGCCAAGAACTCGCGCACCGTTCGGTTGACCTGGGCAGCTTCGGGCAACTGCTCTCGCGGAATCCGGCTCTCCTTGGAAGCGTTGGCCTCCACGAAGGTTCCATCAACGGACAGCCTATCGCCCCGCACCAGCCCCACTGCAAGGCACTGTGTGACGACTTCTTCGAACAACTGCTCGAACACCTTCGATTCCTGGAATCGGCCATGACGGTTTTTGGAAAACGTGGAGTGATGCGGAACTTCCTGATCGAAACCAAGACCAGTGAACCAACGCCAGGCAAGATGCATGCGCAGTTCCTCAACGAGCTTGCGCTCGCTGCTGATGCCGTACAAATAACCGATCAGCAAAATGCGCAACAAGAGTTCTGGGTCGATGGAAGGACGCCCAGTTTCGCTATAGCTCTCTTTCAGACGCTCGCGTACAAAGCCGAAGTCGATGTGCTTATCAATCAGGCGCAGCAGGTGATTTTCTGGAACTTGATCCTCCAGCCGGAAGTAGTAAAACAGCGATTCAGAGCGGGTGTGCTGACCCATCATGACCGTTAATCCTCCGACAAGGGCGATCCAAAACAGCATGCTCAAACTATGTCGCTAAACGCCTCGCGTTGCCATACGGATCTTATGAAAATCGCCCAACTCGTACTGAGTTTTTCAACACCCACACGCCAATGCACTCATTGAGCCGATTTCGACGATGCGCGCGGATAGCTCCCCATAGACGCCCATTGGACAGGAAATCATTCGGCGACGGTTCAGACCGCGAATCCCGGGACGCTGGCCGACTTCTCAGTAGTAGTCCTCCCAATGACCCGGGCTGATTGCATTGTCAGGACTCGCGAGCCTTCGTCGCGTAATCAAAGAACTCCGTCTTGGGAGTTCTGTCTTCGTACCAGTAGCCGGTGTGTCCGTCCGGGCGGGAACGATGAGCGGCACAGGTAAGCACCAAACGTTCTTTCGCACGCGAAATCTGCACAAAGAACGTGGGGCGCGTCGAGTCGATACCACCAAAGAAGACTTGGTTTTCGATTCCCATGGCGATGACTGTGTGAAATTCAAGCCCTTTGCTCTTATGCACGGTCATGATCCGAACGGCCCCGTCTTCTGAAAATCTTGCCAAAGCCTCGCCGATTTCTAGTCCTCCATCCAACAGATCTTGCAGACGAGCGTGGACTTGCTCCGCAATGTCGTCGAAGCGATTTCCTCCCGTGTATTCGGCCGAGAGAGAAACCAGTGCAGAACGACCGACGAGATTCAAGAAGCCATTGGTTATTCCTCGCACTACTGGATCGGTAGGCCCCTGGAAGGATTTGGCACGGACCGCTTTCATGTTCTGACTGAGGAATTCCTTGAACCGGCGATGAGCCGCTGGATTCGAAACGTCATTCCAGCGGCCTTCATACAGTTCTATAAGCCGAGCGTATGGCTCTGGAGCTCGATCAAGAAAGACGCACTTGAGGACATCTGTATACACGCGAGCAAGGGGTTCTATTCCGAGATCCTGAAATTGCTTTTCGTCCCGATAGGGTATTCCACTGAGCTCCAGTTGCTCCATAAGCTTTATGGCGTACAACTCAGGCTTGTTGCCTATTAGCACGGCGATCTCAGAGGGCGGCAGGCCCTCATTGATCCACTTCGCAATCTTCTCCGTTAGCCATGTAGCTTCATCATCATCCGTCTTGAAGGAACATTTGCCAATCACACCTTCATTGCCCAAAAGCTCGCCATCGGCAACCGCAGCAGCCGGGTCCATGACCTTCACCATCTCGTTTTGCATCCGACGGAGCCTGGGTTTGGAACGGAAGTTCTGATACAGATTCAAGGGCTTTGCGTTGAAGTCTGCGGCGAAGGTTTGGAAAATACCTTCCAATGCGCCGGCCCATCCCATGATTTTTTGTTTGGTGTCACCTACCGCGGTTAGACGGGCTCCTGTGCCCAAGAAGGCCGTGCGGATCAACTGGTACTGTTCGTTCGTGCAGTCCTGAAATTCATCTAGGAAGACATGTGTGTACGTCTGGGCGATTGCTCTTCGAACCATCTCCGAACTCTGGAGAATCTCAAGAGCCAAGGGAACAAGGTCTCCGAAGGTGATTTGTGTTCTGCTTATCCGCGCTTCACCTATTGTGTAGTTAGAGTCGAGCGCATCGCGGCCCGTGAGCAGAGGACGAAAGCGATCAATCAGGCGCTTTGCGAACCCATGAAACGTCAGCGAGTCGAAGCGCTCTGCCAGATCTTTGCCGCAACGTAGCTGCACACGTTGGCGGAGATTTGCGCTGGCGTCGACTTTGAAGGCTATCGCGAGAATTCGCTCGGGGTATCGGCAGCCCCCAGTACGAAGAAGATAGTCCGCCTTCTGAGCGAGCATCTCAGTTTTGCCGGCCCCTGGGCCGGCGGTGAGGGCGAGGCTCTGCTCCTCTTCCAAGACGGCCACGCG
>Ga0302326_10015558_pt1 | contig 16000 bp, 14 predicted proteins | sample Palsa_T0_3_FD_202264 | JGI IMG/M metagenome (GOLD analysis project Ga0302326, IMG submission 202264) | Peat permafrost microbial communities from Stordalen Mire near Abisko, Sweden - Palsa_T0_3 | ecosystem: Environmental > Terrestrial > Soil > Palsa > Peat permafrost | place: Sweden: Abisko... | reverse complement strand
TAAGATCACAGTAATGCGCTGACGTATTTCCACGTATGACTCCTCTTCGCACCGAAATACCGCCGGCCCCAGTTTAGCGCATGGCTGAAGCCATCAGGTCATTACACTCTTTGACTCGTCCCAGGCCCCTGCCCCGCCCGTGCCGGATGCGTCAGCGCGCCATGCCCGCCCGCGCTCTTCGCTCCCTCCGCGTGCCACTTCCGCGCCAGACCCTCCAGCAGCGCCAGCACTTTCTCAATGTCCTTCATGCGCTCGGTAATCCCATAAGTCACCGCCGGAGGGATCGTCGGCTCGTAATGCCGGAACACGAATCCCTTGTCCTCCAGCGTCCGCAGCCGTTCCGTCAGCACCCGCGGCGAAATCCCCGCCACGTTCTTCCGCAACACCCCGAACCGCATCGGCCCGTTCGTGCTCAGCGACCACAGAATGTGCAACGTCCACGGCCGCGTCAGCACTTCCAGCAATCCGCCAATCGCGCACGGCGATGGAGCTTGAGCCGATCGTCTCATAATGTATTCACCAGAACCTGATTCATAAATCGTTTTGAAAAGGGCGCGGCTTCAGCCGCGCCGCCCACCGAAAAGAGACTTGGGCTTTAGCCCGTGGCCCGCCAGCCTGCGTCCGCGGACGCGGTTACTAGGTTACTCCAAAGTGCCTACTATGAAAAGAGTCAATAGTTATTTATTGTAACCAATACGCAGCCGCCTCATCTAGATGACTGAATTGGGAGAACTCAAATGAAACTGCTCCGCGTTGATTCCAGCGCTCGCCGCTCCTCAGTCACCCGCCAGATGACCGCCCGCTTCGTCGAAGCCTGGCAGCGCGAACATCCGGAAGGAACGGTCATCGAGCGTGACCTGGCCACCACCGCGCTCCCTCACGTTACCGACGAATGGGTGCAGGCAATTCATACCGATCCAGCCAGCCTGACCGCGGAGCAGAAACAGATCCTCCAACTCTCCGACACCCTGATCGACGAATTGGTGCAAGCCGAAACCATTATCATCGGCGCTCCCATGTACAACTTCGCCATTCCCGCGCCCTTGAAGGCCTGGATCGATCAGGTCGTGCGCGTGGGAAAAACCGTTCTGTTCGGCGCAGGCATGCCGCAAGGCATTCTGCAAGGCAAGAAGGTCTACGTTGTAACTTCGCGCGGCGGCGCGTACCGTCCCAGCACGCCCACCGCGCACTTCGATCATCAGGAACCTTATCTGCGCCACATTCTGGGTTTCATCGGTCTCACCGACGTCACCTTCATTCACGCCGAAAACCAGAAGCCCGGCGCTCAAGGCGAACTCGCCCGGGAAACCGCGATCGCGAAGATCGAGCAACTGGCCGCCGACGCCGTCCCCGCCGCGCAATAACAATGCGCTCTGTGCGCAACAACATAGGAAGCGCAACAAGAATTGAAGAATTGAAGAGAGACGGAAGGAAATGGCACAGATGTGAGAGGCACGGACGGCAAGGGCACGGCTTCAGCCGTGCCATCCGGCCGATCACGGGTTGCGGCTTTAGCCGCTGAGGGAGCCTGCGCCGGTCTCGGGTGGCGCAGCGCTTTCAGCGCTGCGATTAGGCTTTTCTGGGAATCAGGGCTGAGGTTTCAACCAGAGTTTAGGCGCATAAATTCCTCAAGGAGAAAAACATGGCAACTACCGCATCCAACCCAACCCTGGCCCCGCTCGTCCTGCTGGGCCGCATATTTTTTGCGCTGATCTTCCTGGCCGCCGGCCCCAAACACTTCGCCAGCCAGACCATCGCCTACGCCGCGTCGCAAGGCGTGCCCCTGGCCTCATTCGCCGTGCCGTTCTCTGGCGTCCTCGCCATTCTTGGCGGGCTCTCCATCCTCATCGGCTACCGCGCCAAACTCGGCGCTTGGCTCATCATTTTGTTCCTGGCTGGAGTCACGCCCATGCTGCACAATTTCTGGACGGTCACCGACCCCATGATGCGCCAGATGCAGATGATCATGTTCATGAAGAACGTGTCCATGCTGGGCGGCGCGCTGCTCATCACTCAATTCGGCGCCGGCCCCTGGAGCCTCGACGCCCGCAAGCGGTAAACACAAGCTGCAGGCTATTCGATATAAGTAAATATCAGCTTCACCAAAAAGGAGATAACATGTCCGACCCCACGATTCAGATTCTGCCCAGCGGTCCCTACCTTGTCGCCGGCAAGGTCACCCTTCTCGACGCCACCGGCAACAGGATCGAAGCGGGAGAAAAGATCGCCCTCTGCCGTTGCGGCGCTTCCACCAATAAACCCTTCTGCGATGGAACCCACTCCAAAATTGGCTTCGATGCCGCCGCCGCCGCGGTTCCCGGTAGTGCCGAATAATCTGCCGGTCGAAGCACGAAAGCCGCCCTTGCGGGCGGCTTTCTATCTGTACTTACAAATGTGCAATTACAAATGAACTACGCTGCGGTTTCTTTCGGCGTCCCCGCGGGCCGGAACGGCTCGTCGTAGCTGCCGCCGTAGATCGACGGCACCTTCGATCCCATGGGCCGCAGATAGGTCGCCAGTTCGCCGCGATGATGAATGCTGTGGTTGTTCACAAATCCCAGATAGAAAACGGCAGGGAAATTGAACACGCCCGCGAAGCCGACCGGCGTGAGCAGTTGCTCGGCCGTCATCGCCTCAACGCGCGCGATGCCGCGCTTCACGTGCTCGTCATACCAGGCGGCCACTTCTCCTGAGGTCTGGGGCTTGTGCTCCGGATTCTCCATTTTGAAATTCAGGTCGGCAATGCCATCCAGAAACTGTACGTCACCGTTCGCCAGATGCCAGGCCAGTTCCTTCGCCGTCCGCGCGTTCGGGTCAGGACGGTAATCCGACTTCGCGTCGGGCACAGCTGCGATTACTTTCTTGGTGATTTCTGCTTCGCGCTTGAAGCCGTCGAGCATGAGCGCTCGATAGCCGAGGACAAATTCAGGAGTTGGTTGCTGCGACATAGGTGTTCTCCTTCAAGGGCCTGAATTATACCCCGACCGGCTGCTTGCTGTCGGCCCTGCTGACGACTGGAACCGGCGTGAGCCAGCCGTGCCGGTCGCTCTTCTCGCCGCGCACGATGGCGTAAAACTCTTTCTGCAGCGCCTTGGTGATGGGACCGACCACGCCCTTGCCCACCTTGATTTTGTCCACTGAGCGAATCGACGTGACTTCCGCGGCCGTGCCGGTGAAGAAAGCTTCATCGGCGATGTAGAGCATCTCGCGCGGAATCATCTGCTCGACGATCGGAATGCCCAGGTCGCGCGCGATCTGCAGCACTGAGTCGCGCGTGATGCCAGGCAGCACGGAGTTGCCCAGCGGCGCGGTGATCAGCTTGTCGCGATGCACCAGAAACAAATTTTCGCCCGAGCCTTCGCTGACGAAGCCGGCGGCGTCGAGCGCAATGCCTTCCACGTAGCCGTTGACAATGGCTTCCATCTTGATGAGCTGGGAGTTCATGTAATTCGCGCCGGCCTTGGCCATGGCGGGCAGCGTGTTGGGCGCGAGCCGCGTCCACGAAGAGACGCACACGTCGCAGCCTTCGCTCTCTGCGCTGCTCAAATATTTTCCCCACGGATAGTTGATGATGTAGACCTCAGTCGGCGAGTTGAAGGGGTTCACGCCGGCCTCGCCGTATCCGCGCAGCACAATGGGACGCACGTAACATGGCCACGTGCCGTTGTGGCCGACGGTGTCGAGCACGGCCTTGACCAGCTGGTCGCGGGTGAAGTCCACGTCAATGCGGTAGACCTTGGCGGAGTCGAGCAGGCGCTGCATGTGCTCGGTGGCGCGGAAGATGGCCGGGCCAGTGGGCAGGTCGTAGCAGCGCACGCCTTCAAAGACCGAAGAGCCATAGTGGATGACGTGCGACATCACGTGGATGGTGGCGTCGTCCCAATTGATGAGCTTGCCGTTGTGCCAGATCTTGTCGGTCTTCTGAATCGCCATGCCGGACTCCTTAAGGATTACAGACCATTATATCCGAGCGTCGCGTGGGCAAGGTCCATGTGGGGACAGCCGCCCCCGGCTGTCCGGCGGCCCAGGGGTATCGGGCCGCAGCGGGGCGGAATTGGCTGGCGAAATGTTCCTGCAAGAACATAAGTGCAGTTTTGCAAAATGTTCCTACGGGAACATTATTAAGCACATATATGTACGTACAAATAGATATGCACATCGATAAACGACCTGGATTGTTGAGCTTGCGGCCTGCCGAAATATCGGCAGTTGGGCGGCGGGGCGTCCGGAGGGGTCAAATGGGGCGCTCGAGGTGTATCGTTTTGAGACGAAGTGTGTGATGGGTGGAATGCAGGGAATCAGAGCGTAATGCGGGGGGGAATCGCGAGACGGCAGTCTAGGTTGGACCGAGTGGTCCTCTTGCGCAGGCGGCATCGTATCCATCCCAGCCGCACAGGGCACGGGGCTAGGTTGGGGCACCCGACTATCTCTTTAGGCCCTTGATCACGGGCTCGATAACCTCTCCAACCGCCTTGATGAGCTTTTCCGCAGAGTTGGTGTCCCCGGTCGGCTCGAATATCTGGCCCGTTGGGGAGGTGAAGACCCGATTCACTGATTCGATCACAAAAGCCGTGTACTTGGAGAGTTCTTCCGGTTTCTCCTTGTCTACTAGCTTCTCCACGAGCTTTTGGTATGGGTCAAGCGAGACTGAGATGTTGCTCTTAAATGCATATTCCTCGTCGGAGTCTTGGTGCTAGCTCCTCCTTCGGTGGAAGCGGGTTCGTGCTCATCGTGCCTCCCGGTGGTTTTGGTTCGGCCTGAAAAAAAGGGTCATGGCTTCGCCTCGCCATGACCCCCTCATAGTCGGGGTCCTTTGTACACGAGTGGGGAGGGGATGCCAAGGCCCTTTTGTGGTGGGGTGGGGGCACGGAGGTGGCGCGGGTGCACCTCAGGCGTTCGACGTGTGGATCGTAGGGAATTAGATAATTGGGCGACTGGAAGACAAAATCCTGCCTGTGGCGTTGACGGTTTCGTCCTTGTCGTCTATGTTAGCTGTCATGACGATCCTGTATATCCGTCTTCGTCATGACGATGTGTTCCTGCAGGAACATTCGAGGACGTAGGGCAACGGGTGGGACTTCCTCGCCGCGGCCGCAATAACGCAACGCAATAACGCAAAGAGTGCAGGGATCCTTCGACTGCGGTTGGTCTTTGCGCTTAGCGCGCAAAGATCAATCCTCGCTCACGATGACGAGGTTGCCAGGGGCTGAAGCCCGGTTGTGGTTTGGGGCTTGGCGCGGCGCTGAAGCGCCGCTCTTCCACGGTGGCGCACGCGGCGGGGGCGACGGCCGGAAACGAAGCGCCGCCATTCCATGGTCCCCGGTTTCTTCCTGGGTTCTCTTGTCCCATTTCGAAACTCATCCCATTTTGCAAATGCACTTCGTGAAATACCTTCCTCCAGTGGCTTCAATCTGCGGCAATTGATTTACAACGACAGTTGGACCTCGCTCAAACACCCAAGGAGATTTCATGAATTGTTTTCGAAGTACGAAGCGCGTTCTACGGTTCGCGCCATTGCTGACTGCTACGCTGCTCTTCGCAGTCCTCGCCATTGCATCCAGTGCGCAGACTATGTCACGCCGCGTGCCCGGCTATGACGGAACGCGTGAAGTCACGCTGAACGGCACCATTCAAGCGGTAATCTCGCAACGAATTTCCGGCCGTCCCGTGGGCCTGCATCTGCTGGTGGCGTCGTCGCAAGGCGTGGTGGACGCGCATCTCGGTCCCTACCTGACGAAAGCGACGCAGGAAGCTCTGCGCTCCGGTCAACCGGTGCAGGTGGTGGGAGCGATGGAAAAGATCCACGGCAGAAGTTACCTGCTGGTCCGGCAGCTGATTTTCGCCGGCCGCATGGTGACGGTGCGAAGCGAACGCGGATTCCTGTTGCGCGCGCAGCCGCTGGCGCGTCCCACGACTGCGAAGACAGCCACGCAGATTGAACTGACCGGAGGTGCACTATGAAAATCCTTCAACCGATTTCTCTGCTCTTGACGGTGGGCTTGATTGCCGCCTCATTGGGATGTAGTGGAACCTCGAGTGGCAAATCAACTCCGGTGGCGGTCACCATGGGCGCCGCTCCGAGTTCCACCTTCGTGAATGACACAACTCCCATGACCGCGACCGTAACCAACGACCCCGCCAATGCGGGCGTGACCTGGAGTTGCACCCCGGCCGGCACCTGCGGCGGGTTCAGTTCGGCCACCACGGCCAGCGGCACGGCCGTCACTTACACCGCGCCCGCAGTTGTACCCGCGAGTACGGTGGTCATTACGGCAACTTCGGTTACCGATCCCACGAAAAGCGCGAGCACGCTGCCGATCACCATCAAGGTCGCATCGGCGATCGTCACCACGTTGACCCCGCCTCCGCCAGCCACTATGGCGCCCGGCGCAACTTCGACCATCGGGGCGACCGTGGTCGGCGACACGGCAGCCGCGGGCGTGAACTGGAGCTGCACTCCGATCCACCTATGCGGTTCGTTTAATCCGACTCAAACCGCAACCGCGGTCACGACGGTTTACACGGCGCCGGCAACGACCGGCAATGTGGTGATTACCGCCAGTTCGGTCACGGACGACGCGAAATCGGCGAGCGCCACTGTAACCATCACGGGCGCTGCGGCGAAAGCTCTGGCTCCCGGCAACTACGTGTTCTCCAACCATGGAGCAGACCCATACTCCGTCTCTGGCGTGTTCACGGTAACGGCCGCGGGCGCGGTCACCGGCGGCGAACAGGATCTGGTCAACCTGACCGGGGCGGTGCACGACGCGATCACCGGCGGCACCTGGGTGGCCAGTACCGACGGCAACCTGGTAATTACCCTGGTCACGGCAGACACCGCGATCGGCGTGGCTGGAGTTGAAACCCTCGACGCCACTCTGGTTTCGAGCGCCAGCGCTCTGATCACCGAGTTCGACACCTCGGCCACCTCGAGCGGAACGCTCGATCTGCAAACCAGCACGGCCGCGCCCTCGGGCGGCTATGCGTTTTCCGCCGCCGGTCTGGACAGCACCGGCTTTCCGCTTGCCCTGGGCGGCGTAGTTAACGTCGACAGTGCGGGCGCCATTTCCGGCACCGGCAGCATTTTCGACATCAACGACGGCGCTGCCGCCGGTCCGCTGCAGGACCAGACCTTTACCGCGAGCACGGTCAGCACGCCTGACGCTCTCGGCATGGTCACGTTTACGCTGAATCCCAGCGTGGCTTCAGCGGTCAGACAACTCGTACTGGTCGGCTACATCGTCGATGCCACCCACATTCAGTTGGTGGAGACGACGGATACGCTGGACGGCATTCTGGGCGGAACTGCGCTCGGTCAAGGCTCCGCTGCTGGAACCTTCACCGCCAGTTCCATCTCCGGCACGAGCTTTGTAATCGGCGCGGCCGGCTCTGACGTTAACGGCCCACTGCAACTGGCGGGAGTAATTACCGCTAACTCTGACGGCACCACCGTAGGGGGCAACCTGAGCATGAACGACATCGTCGCGCAAACCGCACAAGGCGGAGTCGCTCTCGCTTCTGGGGCCACTTACACAGTCGATCCGACCGGGCGGGTAACTCTGACCGGGCTGACCGACGCAGGAGCAACCTTCGCCTATGACCTGCAGCTCTACTTAACCGGAGACGGCCACGCGCTGGTCGCTTCCATGGACGCGGACGACGTAGCTGCAGGTGTGGGCTTCGCGCAATCCGGCACATTCAACGCCGCTACCTTCACCGGAAGCTACGGGTTGAGCGTCACTCAGGTTGTGGCCGGAAACGAGTACGATGGCGTCGGTCCCGTTGTGGCCGACGGAGTCGGTACTCTGACCGGATTCGTCGACTTGAACAAGTTCATGGTTCCGGTCGTCAATCTGCCACTTTCTGGGGCCTTCACTGCCTCGGCTAGCGGAGTCTTCACCGGCACCATCACCGGAGTTGACTCAGTGTCCGCCGCCACTGCGGATCACTTTACTTACTATGTTGTGGACGGCACCGAAGTCGTGGCGATTCAAAACGATGCCGACCAGTTATCCCTCGGATACTTCGAGTTGCAACAATAGCCGGGCAACTGTAGCGGCTCCACAGTAGCCAGCGAACAAACAGTGGCGCACTTCGGTGCGCCACTGTTTTTGCTCCGACGATTTCAGCAAGGGAGACTCGGCCGGGCCATCGCTCACAGAGGGTTGGTGCCGTGCGAGATACTTGTGGGGTTGGGCGGACGAATGAAAATCCCCACTTCTTGCGCAAAGAACGCGCGAGAAATGGGGCACCCGGCGTCCTGGTGTTCCTCAGGGAGATATTGTATAGCAGGACTTAGCCGGATTTAGCGTGATTCGCATCAGGGCGGCTGGCGCTGGCGCTCGTGCTACCCACTTGTCGAAAAGCGCGACAAGTGGGGCAGCCTGGTTCGTGATGGTGCAAGGGTGGGCCAGCCCCCATTGGCAACGATGAGTTAGTACGCCGGCTTCAGTCCGATTTTTTGCACGAGGGCTTGATAGCGCGGGTCGGAGTGGAGGAAGTCGAATGCGGGCTCCTGCCGGATGAAAATCAGGTCGGGATCGTGCATGCGGTAGCTGGTTTCGAGGTATTTCAAGGTCTCTTCTTTGTCGCCGGTGTAGGCGATGATCGAAGCGACTAATTCGGTCTCGACGTACTGCGTGCGGGCCAGGGCTTTGATATCCGTGGCGGCCTCACGCTCCACGGCGGGCTCTCTGCCGGTGAGCCATTCTTTGTGGACAGTGGCTTTTCTTTCGGAGTCGTGTTGCAAATCGATCGCGCGCTCCTGTTGCTCCTCCCATTCTTTGTACATGCCTTTCTGCCAATATGCCATCGATAGCCCGTAGGCGATGTAGAGATCGTCCGGACGCGCCAGGCTCTGCATAGTGAATTCTTTCAGAGCTTTATCGTACTGGCGAAGGTGTAAGTAGAAGATGCCGAGTTCCCAAGGATGCATGAAGGGATCGAGTTCGACCGAACGCTTGGCTTCGACCTCCGCCTCCGTATAGCGCTGGTCGACCTCGAGAATGTAGGAGAAAAGATGATGGCCTTCGGCGTAGTCGGGGTCGAGCTCGACGCAACGGCGGATTTCGGCCTCGGCGCGGGGCACATCCCAGGCATAGAAGAGATACCAGGCGGCCAGGGAGGCGTGAGCTTCGCCGAGCGAGGGATCGAGTTCAAGGGCCTTCAGCGCAGCGGCGTGGGCGTTTTCCCTTACTTCAGACGCCGGGCGATTCTGCATGCCATCAATCGCATATGTGTCAGCGAGGCCGCTCCAGGCTGCGGCGTAGTCAGGCTGGAGCTGGATGGCTTTTTCGAAATAGGGAAGCGTGTTCGCGACGTTGAAGGTGAACCAGAAATAGCGGCCGTGAAGGTAGGCGTCGTGGGCTTCGGGAGCAATGTAGCGCGGAGCAGGCGCGGGCGAGGTGGAGGCTTTCACTTCTTTGGCGACGGTTTGTGCAAGTTCTTCGGGTAAAGCATAGGCCTGGCTCAGGTCTCGGTCGTAGCTTTCGGCCCAGACGTGGGAATCGGTGGGGGCGTAGATCAACTGCACGGTCATGTGCACACGGTTTGCGGAACGCTCGATGGACCCTTCGAGGACGCCATCGACGCCGAGCTCGCGGGCGATGTCAGGTAGCGGACGTTTGACTCCTTTGTATTGCATGGCCGAAGTGCGGGACACCACGCGCAGGTTGCGATTCTTGGTCAGGGCGGTTATGAGTTCGTCGGTCATGCCGTCGGAGAAATAGTCCTGGGAAGCGTCGCCGGAGAGATTGGCGAGGGGGATGACGGCGAGGGAGTGGATCTGAGAGGCGCGGTCGGGGAAGAAGCGGGAGCGCAGGGCGCCGAGGTTGAGGGCGAGCGCCGAGGCGGCGAGAAGAATGATGGCCGACGCGGCGACGGCGAGTCGGGGGAGGGATTTCTGCGGATGCCGGGTTGAGTCACTGCGGCGGGATGAGTCCGCGGCGCCTGACGCATCGACTTCGCTCTGGGTAGACGGCCGAGGCGGTTGTCCCGGTTGTGCTGTGGCTGACGGACCTGCTTTTGGCGATGGGCCGCGGGCTTCGGCGACGAAGCGGTAGCCCTTGCCCGTGACGGTCTGGACGAAACGAGACTGCTCAGGGTCGTCTTTCAGCGCTTGCCGGATTTTGCGGATGGCGGTGTTTATGCCGTGCTCAGTGTCAACGAAGACATCTTTGCCCCAGAGGCGGTCGGTGATCTCCTGGCGGGTGACGACGGCACCTTGCTTTTCGGCGAGCAGGAGAAGTAGTTCGATAGGAATGCGTTCGAGCTTCACAGCGCGGCCGTTGCGCAGCAGCTCGAAGCGCTCGCGGTCGAGCTCGAACTCACCGAAATGGTAGGACCCTTCGGCCACTAGCACACCCTTGTGGAAGCCACCCTGCGCCAGAAACTATAGCATCCCCGCAAGGCATCGCTTAAAAGTTGAGACGATTCAATCACTTACGGATTTACCTGCACTTCACCAAATCTTTACCCGCTCTGCATTGCCGCAACGCGCTTTTGACGGCAGGATGTGTGCCGAGAGTTGCGCTGCTGGAGAGTAGCAACTCTGAATGTTTGATTTCAAAAGGAGATTCCAAATGAAAGCGCTAAGAAAACTGTCAGTGATGTTGGGAGCACTCGTGGTCGTGGCCATGATGACGGCGACGGCCAACGCGGGGTGCGGGGACATCGGACACGGGAAAGCCAAGCTGAAGCGGCAAGGTTGGCAGGGGAGCGAGTTCGGGATGCCGGGGCTTCGGCTGGCCAGCAATGACAACGATCCGATCACCGGGATGTGGAAGGTGACGTTCACGGCGGATGGCACACAAATTGACACCGGATTTGCAGTTTGGCATTCGGACGGGACGGAGATTATGAACTCCGGCGACCGGTCACCGCTCACGGGTGACTACTGCATGGGAGTGTGGAAGAAGGTCAACAATCGCTACAAACTCAACCACGCTGGCATCGGGTGGGATCCGACCGGGACGGTGCAGGTGGGACCGGCGAACATCGTTGAAGAGGTAGACCTGGGGCCGAAGGGAGATGCATTTTCCGGAACCTTCACCATTACGCAGTACGACCTGAACGGCAACGTGCTGGCGACGGTTTCGGGGAATATCACCGGAATTCGGATCAATGTGGACACGGTGATTAACACTTTCTGAGTCGGCTGCTTAGCGGGCCATTCAGGGGACCAGCGCGCAGTGCCGCGAGGTAAAGAGGCGGCATTGCGCGCGCGTCGTTTCATTAGGACCCTACATCCTGCAAAGACCCATCCTCAGTCAAGATGACAGTAATAAATTGCGACGGCGCTAGTTTCCTGGACTTAGCGCGGCTTGCGTGGTCGTTGCCGGGAGTTCGTCGCCGCGGAAGTATTTAGGATTGTCTTTTCCGGTGTCTTTGGGTGCGTCTTTGGAATTCGGCTCCTGCTTGAAATTCCCCGCCTTCATTTCGGGCATGGCTTGGTAGGGCTTGCTGTAGTCGTTGGCGGCGTTCCAGAACAAGAAGCCGATGCCGCCTTTGGCGCGGGCAGTTTCTACCTGAATTTTTATGTACTCGGGTGAATAAGTTTTCGTGCGCCAGTGGAAGGCTTGCAGCCAGGGGCGGATGACCACGCCGCTGCCTTTTGTGATCAATTCGAAGCGGTCCATAGATTCGCCGATGAAGTGGGCGGGCTCGTCGCCGGGGTGGGGGATGTTGTCCATGCCGAAGAAGTGGCTGGGGTAGATCATGGGGCTGAGAACGTCGCAGTAGTGGGCCATACCGACGATGTCCTGTCCGGTGTGGGCGAGGTCGACTTGGCGCTGCCAGGCCATTACGCCGAAGACGTCGAGGCTCAGGAGGACGCCGGTGGGGTGGAGTTCGGCATAGGCTTTTTTGAGGAAGGCGGTGATTACGTCGGTGCGTTGGGGGGCGTGGCAGGCGGCGTTTCTGTCGTCCCTACGGGACTTGTTCCCGCTTTTCGCATCTGACCCACGGCTTGCGCCGTGGGCTATATTCTCTTGCCCCTTCGGGGCTGCATCCGGGGCGGCGTTCGCGGCGGAGTTGGACTCAGGATCCGTTGCGGCTGTTTGCTTGGCATCGGCGCATGAGGCTTGCGTGGTTTCCGGTTGATCGTTCTGGTAGACGAAGGCGGCGTCTTTTTGGTCGCCTTCGGCGGGGAATCTCACGTAGTCGAACTGGATTTCGTCGACGCCCAGGGTGGCTACGTACTTGGCCAGGGCGATGTCGTAGTCCTGCACTTTGGGGTTGCTGGGGTCGGTCCAGACTAGTTTGCCGTTTTCGCGCCAGGCGGTTTTATTCTTTCTGGATTGGACGGCTAGTTCAGGATGGTTCACGACCAGGCGCTCGTCGCGGAAGATGGCGATGCGGGCGATGGCGTGCATGTTCTGCTGGTGCAGGAAGTGAACGAATTTCGGCACGTCGTGCAGGTAAATTTTGTGCTCGCCGAGCAGCGGGTGCTCAAACGGAATGTTCACGCTGCCGTCGGAGTCTTTGATGTCGAACACGACGGCGTTGCCGCCGACTTCGCGCCAGTGCTTGATGATGCGAATGCCGTGATCGCTGGCGGCCATGATGCCGGTCAGGTAGATGGCCCGCACTTCGAAATCCTTCGCCACGGGAATCGTCTTCTCAGTAATGCGCGCGGCCAGGATTCCGGGGATGATGATATTTTCGTTGGCTTTCAGAATGTTAGACGCGTCCGATTTGTGGTTGACGGCGCGGATGGCGTCGGCCAGTTCGGATGATGTCAGATAAGAAGTCTTGCCTAAATAACGATGGGCAATAGTTGGGATGGCCTCGCCACGCTTGGCGGTGTATATTTCGGTGCCGGGAGCGGCGAGGGGCCTGGGCTCGGCGGGCTTCGATCCCGGTTTAGTGACGTCGGCCGCGGAAGCGCTGACGGGGTGCAGTTGCGGCGCCGCGGCAGGCTTTGCGGTCTGCGCCTCGGCAGTGAAGTCGGAGGATGCGTGAGGGCCGACGCGCCAGGCGGCGGCAGCGAACAGGAGCGAAGAGATTCCAGTGATGACGCGAACCGACGAAAGGCGCAAGCATTCCTCCGTGAGAACTTACTTAGATGCGATAGTAGCGGCGGGAATTCGTGAGTGCTAGTTACGGGTGGAGTAACACGGTTGGCGGTTGGGGTACCGGGTTGTGGGTTAAGAGATGAAAAGTTTGGGCAATCGTTGGGCGGGATGCTTTCGGGTTCGTGCCCGGGGCCGCTCGACTGCGCCTTTGCGGGACGGGCGAAGGCGCCCGTCGCCGCATGGGCTGTGCCGCGAGCGCCACCACGGCTTTTCTGGGTACTGGGTACTCGGTGCTGGCTGTTCGGTACAGGTTCCTTCCTTGATGGTGCAAAGGTTTTCTCTTTGGGGCCGTGGGGTTCTTGGCGGGGTTGTGCTTAATTGGGACTGGGTAGGGCTAAACCGTGGTGGATGAACGAGTTCCGAATGTCGGCTTGGGCTGGGGGAACGTGGCCAGCGGGTTGCTTAGTTCTATAGCAACCTGGGACGGCACGAATTCAGGGAGCTTGATTCGGGAAGCCTGGGGAGCTGGTTGGGGGCTTCCAGGAAACAGGCCAGGAACGTGGCAACAGGCCGGGAAAACTCGGAATAATAAGTAGAGAAGGCCGAAGAGAACGGCCTCACGAAAGGGAAAATGTCCGGTAGACTGGGCAACGATCTTATGAGAACGAATCTGGCAACAGTGCTCGATCCGAACCGCCGCAGCAACGATGCTGGAGAGTTTGATGCCGCGCTGCGCCGCCGCATTGTGGGCCAGGACGCGGCCGTCGAAAAGGTCGTCGAAATTTATCAGATGTTTCTGGCGGGGTTGAACGCGCCGGGACGTCCGGTGGGGAACCTGCTGTTTCTGGGGCCCACGGGATCGGGCAAGACGCGGGTGGTCGAGGCCATGGCCGAGGCGCTGTTTGGGGACGCGCGGGCTTGCATCAAGATTGATTGCGCGGAGTTTCAGCATTCACACGAGATTGCCAAGCTGATTGGTTCGCCTCCGGGATATTTGGGACATCGGGAGACGCATCCGCTGCTCACGCAGGAAGCGCTGAACCAGTGGTACACGGAGAAGCTGAAACTGTCGATTCTGCTGTTTGATGAAATCGAGAAGGCGAGCGATTCGCTGTGGCAGTTGCTGCTCGGAATTCTGGACAAGGCGACTTTGACGCTGGGCGATAACCGGCGGGTGGATTTGTCGCAGTGCATCATTATTCTGACTTCGAACCTGGGCGCGGGCGAAATGACGAACCTGGTGGATGGCGGGTTCGGATTTGCTCCGAAAGCGGTTGAGGTGAACGAGTCGTTCGACGACAAGATTCAGCGCACGGCGGTGGACGCGGCGCGGCGCAAATTTACGCCGGAGTTCATGAACCGGATTGACAAGACAGTGGTGTTCAAGACGCTGCGCGATGAACATCTGTCGCAGATTCTGGACATTGAACTGGGAATGGTGCAGCAGCGAGTGCTGATGGCTGCGGGCACGAGCCAGTTCGTATTCAACTGCACTACGGCGGTGAAGGAATATCTGTTGAAGGAAGGCACCGACCCGCGGTATGGGGCGCGTCACTTGAAGCGGGCGATCGAACGGAATCTGGTGTTCCCGCTGGCGAATCTGGTCGCGACCGGGCAGGTGAAGCTGGGAGACTTTGTGCGTGTGGACATGGCTTCGGAGAACAAGATGATTTTTGTGAAGGAAGCCGAGAACAGCATGGCTCCGGTGATGCTGGAACGCTATGGCGCCGCGGCCGCAGCCCCGCCGGGCGCGCGGGCGGCACGGACCGCGGTGAATAGCCGCCGGACTGATTTTGGAGCGCCGTCGCCGGGGGTGGCGGAGAGTAAGTAGCTGCGAGCTTCGAGCTACTAGTAGGACCAACAATTTTTCCTGAGCTCGCTTGAACGCATCTCGCGAGTTCTCCCTTTGGATGGCGCCGGAAATATCCCGGCGCCTTTTTTATTCTTCTGGTCTTGTGGAGCTGGTCCTCATTGTCGGATCGGGAGCCTTAGGCGGTTGCGGTCGAGCTGCGCTCGACTGGACAGCCGGGGGCGGCTGTTCCCACATAAAGCGATTTGGCTGTTCCCGGATAAGGCGCTTTGGCGTCGCGTCGCAGAGGGCGAGTTATCCTCAACGGCGTTTTCGAATGGCGATGAAGCACGGGCGAGCGTTATCTTGCGGGCTTATTCGAGCCGAGCTCGCCATCGTACTGGCGGATCACCGCGTAGCACTCGCAGGCGGAGGCTTCAAGTTTGTTGCGGTTTACGATTTTGACTGCGCCACGGGTGTACTGGATGAGCTTCTTCTTCTGCAAAACTCCGGCTGCCAGGCTCACGGTGGGCCGGTCGGTTCCGAGCATGGTTGCGAGAAAATCATGGGTGATGGGCAGCGCGCCGGAACCCACTCTGTCCTGAGTCATCAGCAACCACCGGGTCAGGCGCTGCTCAATGCCGTGCAGCCGATTACAGGCGGCGGTTTGGGCAATCTGCATGCCTCGAATTGCGGTGTAGCGGTTCAGCAGCAAGCGAAGCTGGGGAGTGGATTCCAGAGTGTTTTGCAAAGCTCCGACTTTGACCCGAAATCCGTCTCCCGTGATTTGTACCACCGACTGCAGCGGACTCCTGCTCAGGCCAACCACTGCCGGTGTTCCTGTAAAACCCTCGTTGCCAACGACGCCGGCCTCGGCGGTTTTTCCATCTTTCATAACGACCACAAGAGAAATCAAACCTCGATTGGGGAAATACGTAGATTCCACCTTCCCACCTGCCTCGTGAAGGACCAGATGGTTGGGCAAGCGGAGATATTCGAGGTGAGGGCGAAGTGAGTTGTACTCGCTATCGGGGATCGATAGAAGTATTTTGTTGCTGACTGGCTTGCCCGCGGCATTGGTTCTTTCGCCAGACTGCACGACTTGGAGGTCTTTGCGCACCAGAAGCGGGAACCGAAAAACCTCCAGGATGCGGGGACGAATTCACCCGACAAGATTTGCGAACAGGAACTGTGCTTA
>Ga0302326_10015557_pt1 | contig 16001 bp, 14 predicted proteins | sample Palsa_T0_3_FD_202264 | JGI IMG/M metagenome (GOLD analysis project Ga0302326, IMG submission 202264) | Peat permafrost microbial communities from Stordalen Mire near Abisko, Sweden - Palsa_T0_3 | ecosystem: Environmental > Terrestrial > Soil > Palsa > Peat permafrost | place: Sweden: Abisko... | reverse complement strand
CGATAACGAGCATGCCCATGCCGACACTTAACGTCTGTACGTTGTCAAACATACGCGTTGCATCTAACAGTCCGGAAAGTCCAGGCTAAGAATTATTTGGACAGGCCTTCCGCCTTCATAGCCGATACGACCGCGAGCCGCGTCTTCAGATCGCCATGAAAGCGCTTCGGATTCGGCCATTTAGCAAGCTCGACGCCGACATGACCGGACCAGCCAAGAACCACGAACAGATACGCATACAGGCAATATGGGCCGCCGCCCGCGATTGCAGTCATGACTACCAAAGCCAAGAACTGACTTTTCACGGTTACACTTCTCTCCTTGGAATGTTGACGGCCAGCGCAAAGTCACTGGGGGGCGAGTTAGCACATAGAGCTCGTTGCATGAGGGGCCACCTGTTAGATGATTTACAGGAGACCCGCCTTCGCTATGATGTCGTGAGGAGGAATCTCTATGGCTGCTCCTGTTGTTCGATTCAGGATCGATTTCGCGGAACATTCCAGTGTTGGGCCGGGGAAAATCTGTCTTCTGGAAGCCATTCGAGATGCCGGATCTTTGTCACAAGGGGCACGCAACATTGGGATGAGTTATCGCCGTGCTTGGCTCTTGGTCGAAAGCCTGAAGCAATCTTTCCGGGAGCCCGTGACGCTGGCAAGCACAGGAGGCAAGGAGGGAGGCGGGATGCTAGTCACCGAATTTGGCGACGCCTTGATTAAAAATTATCGTGAATTGGAACGAGACTTTGCGACGTTGGCAGAGCGGCGTCTCCACCCCATCCTTGCAACGGTCATCCGACACTCCAAATCTGGCGCTAAGGTATCGGTACGCACGGCGCTCGAGTAAAGCAGCAATGGCATGACACGCTAGATGCTCTGAGCGCGTATTCTCACTGCCCCAGAGCCGACGGCCGCGACCGTCGCGGTGCGTGTTTTCAGACGAAGTTCCTTCCACATCCTTGCATGTGTCGCGGTCGGATCATGGTGCTGGACATTCGGGAGCGAGGACGAACATCAGCTCGATGATCAGCTGGTAATACTCGGATCTGCAGAGCCCGTCACTCTGTGGAGCCAAAGGACCGCTCATCGCCGAGCGATTTGGCAGCTGCGGCCTGTGGTGCCGAGCGCAAGCTGAGGAAAACGTATGAGATCTCTGGGGAGCCGAGCAGATGGTCTGCGGCTCGAGCGCATGAAGTCTTCCGCCCGCTGGGACGGCGCGGGCTTTCGAAACGTGCGCCCGATATTGCCGGGATTGCGCGATTCCGGCGCCAAGATGCCCTCGTTGTCGGACTTTCTGTGCGGAGGTGAGCGGCGTGTTCCTCGCCGGCAGCTTCCCTCCGTCAGTCCGCGCGCCGCGTGGTCCAAGGCACCGGGCTCGGGCCTGCGTGTGACCTGGCTAGGTCACTCCACCGTGCTTATCGAAATCGGTGGGTATCGCGTGTTGACCGATCCCGTGTGGGGGCCGCGCGCTTCGCCGTCGCGCCTGATCGGCCCGAAACGCTTCCAGCCCGTGCCGGTCGCACTGCGCACACTGCCGCCGATCGATCTGGTAATCGTGTCTCACGACCACTACGACCACCTCGATTATCCGACGATTCGCGAGCTGGCGAAGCTCGATGTGCCATTCGTCACCTCGCTCGGTGTCGGCGCGCATCTGGAGGCCTGGGGCGTGCCAACGCAACGCATCGTCGAGCTGGACTGGTGGGAGACTCACAGGCTCAAGGGCACGGACTTGTCCGTGACCGCCGCGGCGTCGCAACATTTCTCCGGTCGCAGCCTTCACGACCGCAACGCCACGCTCTGGTCCTCGATGGTTATTCGATCTTCTCGCCACGCTATATTTTTCAGCGGCGATACCGGCTTGACCACAGAGTACGCGACGATCCGCGAGCGCACGGGTCCGTTTGATCTCATCATGCTGGAAGTCGGCGGTTACCATCCGGCATGGGGTGATATGCATCTGGGTCCTGAAAACGCGCTGCAGGCGCTCGCGCTGTTGGGCGGTGGTACATTCCTGCCCATCCATTGGGGCACATTTGCGTTGGCGACCCATGATTGGGACCAGCCGGTCGAATCGCTGCTGACCCTGGCTCCGAATAAAGGCGTACGGCTTCTGATGCCGCGACTGGGTGAGCCCGTCGAGCCGGAGCACCAGCATGAGGTGATACCGTGGTGGCGGGCGGTTGACCAGCGGCCGCCTCGGCCACTGCCCTCAGAGCCACCGGTAATCACGCTGCCTGAGGCCATGCCTTGGCCATTCGATTAGGCGCGACTTGTCAATTGGCTGTCAGTGCCCGGCCGGAGCAGCTCATGCTCGACGCGCTGCAGCCCTCAATTCATGCGCTGGCGGCCGACTCCTGCAGTTTGCGGTGCTTCAGCTTCGCGCGATACATACCTTCATCGGCGATCTTCAGGAGTGCATCGGTATTGTCCCCATCGCTGGGATATACGCTGATTCCATAGCTGGCTGCGATCCGCAGCTCGCGGCCGCCGTAGACAATCGGGCGCGCGATGGCGGCCGCCACCAGATCGGCGATCCGGCGCGCCTCGGTAAGTTCGCCCACGCCGGGAAGAACGATGACGAACTCATCTCCCCCTAATCGGGCGACCACATCCGTCCTGCGCACACTTTCGAGAATATGCGCTGAAACATGCTGCAGTACTTTGTCTCCAGCTCCGTGTCCATGGGTGTCATTGATCTGCTTGAAACCGTCCAGATCCAGGTATATGAGCGCCATCGGGCTGCGCTTGGTGGGATAGGCTCGAATCCAGGAATCGACGCGGTCATACAGCGCGGCGCGATTCAGCAAGGCGGTCAGCGAGTCGTATTGTGCTCGGAACGACAGTTGCTCGTATAAACCGCGCCGCTCGACCGCGAGGCTGGCAAAGCGTCCCCACGATTCCAGCAGGATCTGTTCGGTATGCCCGTCCGGCGGATCCTCCGCAAACAAGGAAACGATCATGCCGGTCAATCGGGAACTGCGCATGACCGGAACTGCGCGGTAGTGGCGGTACGGTAACGGCCCGCAGGACTGCATGAATTGCAGCCAGCGGACATCATCCGACAGCTTGTCGACCGGGGCTGAGGCTGGAGTCGGGTTGATGGACCTGATCCCGATCTGCTCGAGCGCGGCCGCGAGATTTTCCGGGAAGTTTGGATACGTTGAAATGTGCGAGTCGTCCGCAGCTTCGATTCTTATCGAGCACAACGATCCAGGAAGGTGGCTCGCCACCGCGTCGGCCATGGCGGCGATGATCCCTTCGAGGGGCTGATCATTTGCGACGAGTTCCAGGATCTCTTTCCGGTCCTGCTCGAGCTTTTCGGCTTTGTGGGCGATGCGTGTGGCTGCCTCGGCCCGCGCCAGTTCCTGCTCCGCTTGCACCACTTCTTCTCGTTCTTTCGTGATATCGATCATCGCGCCACTCGCCCGTGTTGGCGGGGTCTCGTTCGGCTCAAAACACCAGCGGCTGCGCATCCAATGAATGGCGCCGCTCGGCAGCACCAGTCGAAACTCGTCCTGGATGGTCCCGGCGCGCGCATCGGCCGGATTTATCGTATCCCGCAATGCCTGCCGATCTTCCGGATGGACCATGGCGTAGAATTCTGCCCTGGTGAGCTCAAACTGGGACACCGGGCGTTCCATCATCTGGGCCAGTCCTGCCGAAAGAGTCATGATGTCTTTCTGGAAGTTGCACTCCCAAATTCCGAATCGCGCCACCGTCTCGGCCAGATTCAGCCGCTCGATCGTCTCGCGCAGATGAATTTCCGCCCGGATGCGTTCGATTGCGTTGCCCGCAAGCTGGGCGGCTACGCGCGTCATTCGCAGCTCTTCCGGTCGGGGCGTTGCTACCTTCCGGCGATAGATCGCGAACGTTCCCAGTACGGTGTTGCGGGAATCGCGAATCGGCTGGCTCCAGCAGGAGCGCAGGCCGTGACTCAAGACGAAATCGCGCGCGGCGGCGAATCGGTAGTCGGTCGCGATGTTGTCGATCACGATCGTTTCATTGCGAAAGGCCGCCGAACCGCAGGCGCCAACCTCGGGACCTATCTCGAGACGGTTGATCGCCTGAAGGTAGGCTGGTGGAAGACTCGGACCAGACGCGACCGATAGGTAGCGCCGATGCTCCTCATCGAGCAGCATGATGGTGCAATGGGATTCCGGTGAGAGCTGTTCGATCGCGCGCGTTAAAGTGTCGAGCACCTCGCTCAACGATGCGCCTTTAGCGACCAGTTCCAGCATCTGGCGTTCGACTTCAATGACCAGGGCGGATTTGGCCAAGTCTTCGCGTTCGCGAGTCGTAGTGCCGAGGCGCCGCGCAGTCTTGTACCAGCCGATACCGGCAATGCCAACCCCGAGCAGCAATGCCGGGGCGATGAATTCAACCCACATGAGTCCTGCTGGAGCAAATCACTCGATGCCCTCGGGTCACGCGACCACACGTGAGTGTCTGCTCGTTCGCTGAGTCGCCATATTGCAATGCCGCATTCGACACGTTATGCGCTTGGCCAGCTGCCTTATAACAGACTAGGGTGCCCCGAGAAGGTGCATGGGGCGCACATCGGTGATCCGATCATGAGAGTTCAATCCGAAGCGGGATTATTCGGCCGCAACGTACCGGTGAGAGAGCAGTGTAAGTGGAGGCTCTGCCAGGTAGGCAGGAGAGAGAGGGTGCGTGTCGAAATTACAAACCCATGTCATCTGGTGTCAGTCATGTCGATAGCGTCGGAGCACCCCGGCCACTGAAATCCTTGGAGAATATCGATTGCTGCTCTTAGATACGGGACGCCACGAAATTCTCAGCTGGCGGCTGTCGTCGGCCATGTCGGCTTGATTAGTCGTGAGCAAACCATAGGGCGATGGCCCGCATCTCGATGCTGGCGCGCGGCGGTGCTTGCGAACTCGCGAACGGGTTGTTGAAGGCAACGTGCGGCACGCAATGCGCGCGCGCCGGGTCGCTGTCATGGGTCTTGAAGATCAGCACCTCATCGCGGGTCATGTCCGGGAACCAGTGCCAGCGGTGCGCGGGATCATGCGCCACGACCACGCCCTCGAACGACCATTCGGATTTTCCGGGCGCATCGAACACCGCATCGGCCAGGATGAGGTCGTCTGCGCGGATGCTGCGCGCGTCGCACACGGCGAGCGGCACATCCTGCGGCGGCGCCGATATCGCGCGCCAGACGTTGAAATGCGCGAACCGCGCGAGCGCGCGTCCTTCGGGCGCCGCGCGGTGAGCGAAGACGGCGGCGGTCGCGTCGCTGATGTCGACGTGCGCAAAGCGTGCCGGACGCGAATTGTCCAGGGCACCTGATCTAGCCGACTTCTCGCTGAATCGCAGCACACCGGGACTATTAACCACAACCAGATCGGCCCCCGAAAGCGTGCCGATCAATTCGACGATCTCCTGACGGTGGATCGCCTCCACGGCCGTTCGGTCGGTAAAGTCGGCGACTGCGCTTTGATGCGTGGCGAGCGCGAAGCCCGTGCCATCGAGTGTCATCTCTCGCCCTCGAGCATCGACAATGTCCATTTCCACGGGAGCGATGTCGAGCACGTCGCGGCGAAAATCGTTCGCATGGTAGCGCGGCCTCGCAATGCACCGCCCGGCATAGGCGATCGTCGCGCGCACGTTCATGCGCCCTCACCGGCGTCGATGATCCAATGTCGGCCGCTACTCGTCATGATCCTCTCATTGCCATCCCGATCGTCTTGCCTCAGACCGACCTGCTTTCGAGCGCCGTCAGCCGTTCAACCTCCCGGCCATAGGGCTTGATCCCGCGCGAAATGCTGATCGCGGCAAGCGGCATGAGCACCGACGCGGTCAAGACGATGGTCTTCCATAGCATGGCGTCGGAGCCGAATAGCCTCTGCGTGAGGGTGCCGATCAGTTGGCTGCCGAGCGCACCGAAGACGATGAACATGAAGAGGTATATGGCGGTTACCTGCCCGCGCATCTCATTCGGAGTGATGCGCTGAATCGCGGCGTTTTGCGGCACGGCAGATGCCATGCCGCAAACCATAGCGACGCCAAGACAGATTAGCGCGAGCTGCGCCGACGGCATCAACGGCGCGATGATTTCAAAGGGCGCTGCGGCGGCAAACAAGATGGCGGAGGCGCGCACATGGGCGTCCTGGTACCGTTTGCTGAGCCATTCGACGAATAGCGTGCCGGCCGCGACGCCGATGAGCGACGACACCAGGAACATGAGGCCCATCCAATTGCCAATCCGGCCTTCGTCCCACCCATAGGTCCTGATCAGGAAGGGCGCCAGCCAGGGTTGTATGCCGATCGCTTGCGTGGCGCTGAATGCAAGACCGATGAACAGCGGCAGGTAAATGGTCGTCGGGACCAGATTTCACCAAACACTGCCTTCACTGGCAGCGGCTTTCCCTGCCGCGTCGCTCCGCGGCGCGCCGGCTCTTTCGCCAGCAGCAGTAGGCACGCTATCACCAGCCCGGGCGCACCGACCATCATCAGGACCCACTGCCAGCCGTGCATGGTGAGGCCCATCCATTGCGTGACAGGCCAGGCCGCCGTCAAACTTATCAACTGTCCGCCGATGTAGATGCCGAGCGCATTGCCGCCGATGAAGCCCAGCTGCAGAAAGCCAATGGCACGAGGCACTCTTTCGGGCGGGAAATAGTCGGCGAGCATCGAGTAGGCACCCGGCGCATGTGCCGAGCCGCCGGCGCCCACCAGCATCCGGCTCGAGAACAGTTGCCGGAAACTCTGTGCGAGCCCGCCCAGCGCGGTGATACCGCCGATCACCGCGATTCCACAGGCAAGCACGCTCTTGCGCGGGTAGATGTCCACCAGCCGCGCCATCGGGATTCCGACCAGCACATAAAATATGACGTTGGCCGGTCCAACCAGGAAGCCCAATTGCTCGTCGGTGAGGTGAAGATCAATCTTGATGCGTTGTGCCATCATGCTGAACACCTGCGCGTCGAAGAAATTCAGCATGGTCGCAAGGATGATGACGGCGAGCCCGTAATAGGCGGCTGCGCGCGATGGCCACGGCATGCTGCCGGCCTTGACGGCCGCCACGAACCGATGCGCCTCAGGCGTTGCCGCTGCGATGATCGAAGTCCCCCATTTCCGTCTGAGTCGAGTTTTTTTGTCCTGCTTAGAATATAACTTGCGGCGGCTTATCCAGCCTTAATCTTTTTTTCGGGGGTCCCGCTGGCCCCTCGGCCGCGGCTACGCCACCATTTATATCCGCCCATAATCTGGACAGAACTGCATGCAGAATCTTCCCGGCAAGACCGCGTTTGTGACGGGCGGGGCGAGCGGCATCGGCCTCGGTATCGCCAAGGCTCTGCTGGGCGCGGGCATGAACGTGATTGTCGTGGACATCCGCGATGACCATCTGGACACCGCCAAAGCCGAACTCGGGTCGCCCGAGCGTGTACTGGCGCTCAAGCTCGACGTCACCAATCGAGCCGATTTCTCACGTGCTGCGGATGCGGCGGAAACGCGCTTCGGCAACATCCACCTGCTCTGCAACAATGCGGGCGTCGCGGTCGTGGGTCCCACCATTCTTGCGACATACGCCGACTGGGACTGGGTGATGGGCGTCAATCTGGGCGGCACCATCAACGGCATCGTTACCATCCTGCCGCGCATCCAGCGGCATGGCGAAGGCGGGCATATCGTCAATACCGCCTCCATGTCGGGTCTCATGCCGCATTCCGGCGCGACCATCTACGGCACATCCAAAGGCGCCGTGGTTCATATGGTGGAATGCATGCGAGCGGAGCTCGAGCCGCAGGGAATCATCTGTTCGGCCTTCTGTCCCGGCGCTGTGCAATCCAACATCGCGGAGGCCGGCAAGACTCGTCCCGCAGAGCTTGCCGACACCGGCTATGCGGAGTCGGACCAACGCCGCCAACAGGGCGGCCGCTTCTTCCATCTCTACCTCACCAAGGAGCAGGTAGGCGAGCGCGTACTGCAGGGTATCCTGCATGACGAGCTGTATATCATGACCCACAGCGAGTTCCGCCAGGGCGTTGAAGATCGCGCACAAGCCCTGTGCGCGGCCGTGCCCGACCTGCCGGAGAACCAGGAATACAAGAGCACGTTCGGCGTGTTGTTTCGTAACCCCATCCACGCGGCAGAGAGCGCGCGACAGAGAGGATTGAAGGCATGCAGGACTTCTCAGGCCGCACCGCATTCGTGACCGGCGGCGCGCACGGGATCGGCAGCGGACTGGTCCGCGCGCTGCTGGCCGAAGGATGCAAGGTCGCCATTGCCGATATCCGCATGGCGTCGATCGAACGCGCGTTGAGCGCGCTCAACAACCCGATGGCCATGGGCGTACAGGTGGACGTGTCCTCGCGCGAGGGCATGACACGGGCCGCCAACGAGGTCGAGGCAAGATTCGGACCGGTGAGCCTGCTGTTCAACAACGCCGGCATCAATCTGTTCCAGACCATCGAGGATTCGAGTTACGACGATTGGGACTGGGTGCTGGGGGTCAACCTGCATGGCCCGATCAACGGCGTGATGACATTCGCACCGCGCATGATCGCGGCAGGCAGCGGCGGCTACATCGTCAATACGGCCTCGATGGCGGCCTTCCTCGCGGCGGGCAAGCCGGGCATCTACAACACGACCAAATTCGCGGTGCGCGGCATGTCCGAATCGCTGCGAGCAAGTCTTGCGCCCCACGGCATCGGCGTTTCGGTTCTCTGCCCGGGACTGGTCAAATCCTACATCTATGCGAGCGATGAAATCCGCCCAGAGCGGCTCAAGGGCGTTGCAAAGCCAGTCGATACGCAAAACGTGAAGCGGCTGGCCGAAATCCATGAATTCGGAATGGAGCCCGACGTGATTGCTGCGCGCGTGCTCGAGGCGATGCGCGAGAACCGCTACCACATTTTTACCCACCCTGAGTTCGAGGACGAGTTGCGCGAATGCTTCGATGAGATTCTGCAGGACTTCCGCGACTACCCTGCCGATCCGGGTTTCGAGCGGCGGATCGGTTTCGAGAAGACTCGCCGCGACAGCTACAGGCAGCAGAGGAAGGGGCTCAAGGGAGCATAGGCCACGCGAGGGCCGCCCGGCGTTCAGCGCGCGTGTCCCGTCCAGGTGCGCAGGCCAGGGGTCGTTCGGTCTTCACCCGCGAGGGCCTTGATGACCGCCGGACGAGCCGTCATTTTCTCGCGCCATTCGACCAGGTGCGGGCAGCGCGTGGCGATGCCAAGCTCGGGAAACATGCGCTCCACCATCATGCCGCACATCGAATAAAAGTTGATGTCGGCGAGCGTATAGTCATTGCCAGCGAGCCACGCCGTCTCGGCGAGTTGCTTTTCCACCTTGTCGACCGCGTAAACGATCTTCTCGCTGGCATTGGCGAGATCCGCCTCGCTGAAGCCAGAGCGCGCCGTCTTCCACTTCTTGCGCTGGTCGGCAAGTGGCACGCGCTCCATGAGCTTTTCGAACTCCCCGCTTTCAATGTTGCGCGCGATGATTCCCACCATGCGGTGCCAGCCATGCATGGAAACGTGATTCATCACATGCTCATCGACGAACTTGTTCCAGTAGCGCATGCGCGCTGCACTTGCAGCATTGCGCGGGCGCAGCGGTATCTCCGGATAGACATCCTCCAGATACTCATTAATGACAGTGGTGTGAGTGATGATGTGGCCACTATCGTCGAGCACCGGCACCTGGCCTTCCGGATTGATCGCCACGAACCAGTCCGAATGCTGCTCGAACTTGTGCAGATCGACATACACGCTTTGAAACGTGAGCCCCTTCTCGACGAGCGGAATCATCGACTTGAGAGAATTCGCCACAGGTTCAGCGTGGTAATACTTCAGTGCCATGGTCGTCCTATCGTATAGCGGTCGATGTGATCTTCTCAGTGGCCGCGTATTGTGGCGCGCCCTCTGCCCACTGCTCGCCTGTGGAAGAAATGCAGCGGCGGCTTGAGGGAGCGGCCTGGCGCACCGCGTCGGGTCGTAACCCTAGGTTTTTGTTATATTTATGGCTTGGCTTCGCTCGGGACGTAGGCGTCGCCGGCAGGATTTACCGTTCAAATCCTGTCACACCGGCCATCGAATTCAGATCAATGCTGAGCTTGGTCCCACATGTGGGTCAGTTGCTGCTGTTGGGTTTCCTTGAAGCCACTCTCCGCTGCTTCACGCTCTGCCGCCGTGGTCGGCGATGGCCAGATGGTGAAGTCCCGCAGTGCGAGTCGAGTCGGATGTCCGTGCTGGGAAGCCAGGGCATCCTTTAGCTCCAACAGCGATGCACGAGACAATTGCAGTTCGTGCTCATCGGGCTGGTAAATCGTTCCCACCGGGTAGTCCAGGTAGGGGGTTCTGGTCTGCTCGATGTGATTCCCAAGAATTTCCACCACCGGCTTGCCATCGGTAAATTGGACCAGGCGCCCCACGCTGGCGACGAAGTCGGGGTAGCTATGAACGTAAAGACGGCCCGGATACAAGGTATCGCCGGTGAACAGGATTGCTGTTTTGCGATCGTAGAGCGCGATACTTGCCTCCGAATGACCGGGGATGGGTATTGCGTCGATGACTCGATCGCCGAGGTCCACGCTGCCAATGCCTTCCGGCCAATGCGCGATGTGGTAGAAACCCTTGTTGGCGTCGATAGTCGCTTCGATCAGCGTCACTGGAATCGACGGGTCGCGCATCTCCTTGATCTGCGCATCTCCCGCGACGTGGTCGCCGTGCTCATGCGTATGTACGACCACCAGGGGAATGCTGGCACGTGAGTTTCGCAGCAGCCAGCGGTGTATCGTACGCTGCAGCGTCGGCGACAAATTCCCGTTGCGCGACCCGGTGTCGAGCAGCAGAGCCTTATCACCGCCAAACAACAGGTAAATGAAAGGCTTCTCGAAATCCGTGCAGCCAGATTGGCGTAGCAGATAGGTGTCCGGGTCGTATTCATGGACCTGCCACTCGGGCATCTCCATGCATCTCGGTCCGCCCGTCGCCCATCTGTCAGGCAGAACACCTCGTTGGATCGAGCCGCCGTCAGGCTCCGGTAACTGCGCCCGGCAGTTCGCCGCGGCAAAGACGAAGAGTCCCAGCGCCAGCAAGGCGACGAACCAGGCGGGGTGCTTCGGTGGGCCCATCGGTACACCGCCCTCCCCAATGTTCGCTGCTGGAATTTCAGACAGCAGAACCTGAATGTTGGGGCGTGACGTGACGAGCGTTTTCTCCGCCGCGTCCGTTAGTGCTTCGAGCAGTGCGGCGCGAACTTTGGGATGACGACCTTCACGAAGGAACATCGTCATGTTGCTGACGTTGGTGGGCTCAGGTTCCTCGCCTCCGTCTCCCATGTTCTGCGTCGTTAGTTCACTCACGTATACGTAGACGTCATCGCGGGGGACGTCGAGTACACGCTCAGTTGCATCTGTGAGGGCTCGAATCAGCGAGCGCTTCTGCTGTGCTGGCCGGCCAGAAGCAATGACTACGTGTAGATAGGGCATTGAATGTCCTTGTCTCAAGAGTTGATGGATCGCGGAGCGCGACCAATGTTACGCCTAGGCGCCCACGCGTGAGCGGACTGCGAGATACGCACGCCGCACGCGCTGGGTCGCGGCGGTCATCGGCGTCGCCTCGGCAGCCATCGTGCTCAACCTGAGTCAGATGTTTTGGACTGAAGGCGCCGTGTCGCCGCGGGATTTCCGCGTCGCCTTTCTGCTGGCCGGCGCCACGGCCACGGCGGCGGCATTGTCATTTCGTCGCCTGCACGCTGATGCCGGCGCGGAGATCAGCGGCCATGGCGTTCGGCGCGCATAGCGAGACACGCTTGACCCGCGACCATCGCAAAAGGTATCAGCATGGCTACGATACGGAAGGCCGTGGCGCATGGATTCGAGCCATACATCTTGCGTGTGATCACAACGTAAGTCGCCGTTTCCGTCTCCTTGCTGAGCTCCGAGGAGCTATTATGCCGGCGGAACTTCCCGGAGCCGGCCGAACGTGTCAGAGCAGAATACCCAATGGGTGCCCTTCAGTTCCGCCGAGCTGACTGCCCAGGTCGATCCTCTCGGTGCACAGCTGTCGGTCCTCAGAGATCGAGCTGAACACGATTTATTGTGGAACGGCGATGCGTCGGTCTGGGCCGGGCGCGCTCCGATTCTCTTTCCAATCGTCGGGGCGCTTGCGGGGGGTACCTATCGCGTCGACTCGACACCTTATCGTCTCGCGCGTCATGGCTTCGCGCGCGTCAGCACTTTCCAGGTCGTGGACTCCAGCGCCGGCAGTGCCGTTTTCAGATTGAAAGCCGATGACGCTACGCTGCGCCTGTATCCGTTTTCCTTTCAGCTGGACGTGCACTTCGCGCTCCAGGGCGCAACGCTGTCAGTGACGGGGCTGGTCCGTAACCTGGGCGATAAGAAAATGCCTGCCAGCTTCGGCTACCACCCCGCGTTTCGGTGGCCGCTGCCCTTCGGCCGCGAGCGCTCGGAGCATTTCATCGAGTTTGCCACCGACGAGCCCTCGCCGGTGCGACGGCTCGATGCGGCCGGCCTGCTGCTGCCCGAGCGCTATCCGACACCGATCGCCGACCGGCGTCTGGCGCTCGCGGATGATCTGTTTCGCAACGACGCGATCATCTTCGACGATCTGCGCAGCGAATCGGTCACCTACGGCGCGCACGACGGCCCCCGAATCAGGGTGAGTTTTCCCGACACGCCGTATCTTGGCGTCTGGACCAAGCCGCGCGCCAATTTTATTTGCATTGAGCCCTGGCATGGCGTCGCCGATCCTCAAGGGTATTCGGGCTCCTTCAGTGCCAAGCCGGGCGTCTTCATGGTTGCAGCCGGGGCCAGCATGGCGGCCAAGATGGCGATCACCTTGCTACCCGAGTGATAGTCAGCGCGCATGGGCCTGAACGCCCCGCCCGACCCCGCCAGCGCAGGGCTGTCGCGGGGTCTGCATCGCGTAGCACATAACGACATACGTGGCCGGTGTGGCCGCTCGACGGTATAACGGTGACCGGAAACGCCGCCGCAACACCCTGGTGACCCGATTGAAAGACTCTCTGATTGGCGCGTGAACAGCACGGTCGCCCCTGTAAGCGGGCTGCGCCATAGCCTGAAGCAGCGGCATATGACGATGATTGCCCTGGGCGGTGTCATCGGCGCCGGCCTGTTCGTCGGCAGCGGTGTGGTGATCCGAGCGGCGGGACCCGCCGCCGTCCTCGCTTTCGTGATCACGGGGCTGCTGGTCGTGCTGGTGATGCGCATGCTCGGCGAAATGGCGGTCGCGCTGCCTGCGGTAGGCTCGTTTTACGAATACGCCCGGCTGGCTTGGAGTGACCGGCCCCGGCTCGGTGAACTGGCCGGTTTTCTGACCGGCTGGATGTACTGGTATTTCTGGGTCATCGTCGTCGCGCTCGAAGCGGTGGCCGGGGCAGCACTGGTTCGCTTCTGGTTGCCCGACGTACCGACATGGTCGATCAGTCTGGCGTTGCTGTTATTGCTGACCCTGACGAACCTGGTGTCGGTGCGATCATTCGGCGAGTTCGAATTCTGGTTCGCATCGATCAAAGTTGCGGCGATCGTCGTGTTCCTGATGCTGGCCGGGGTGTACGTCCTTGGCCTGTGGCCGGGAGCGGCCCCGAGTGTTGCCAACCTCACGGCGCACGGCGGCTTCGCCCCGAACGGCATACTTCCCATTATGACCGGCGCCGTTGCGGTCACGGGTTTCTACTTTGGCGTCGAGCTGGTCACGATCGCGGCGGCCGAGGCGGCCGAACCGGCCAAGGCGGTCGCGCGGGCGACGAACTCGGTGGTCGGGCGCGTGCTGTTCTTCTATGTGGGTTCGATCCTCCTGGTCGTGTGCCTGGTGCCCTGGGATTCGGCCGGCATCGCCACACCCTACGTCAGCGCCCTCAACGCGATGGGCATTCCTGCCGCGGCGCAGATAATGAACGCCGTGATCCTCACCGCGGTGCTCTCGGCACTGAATTCCGGCCTGTACGCGTCATCGCGCATGCTGTTCGCCCTCACTCGGCGCGGCGACGCTCCGGGAGGTCTGGCGAAGCTCAGCCGCAATGGCGTGCCGGCGCGCGCCATTCTGCTGGCGACGCTGTTCGGCTATGGCGCCGTGATCATGTCGTACGTCTCGCCCGACACGGTATTCGCGTTTCTTGTGAACTCGTACGGCACCGTGGCGATTTTCGTCTACGTGCTGATCGCCATTTCGCAGCTTCGCTTGCGTGCGCGGCTTGAGAAGGAGGATCCGGCGCGCCTGCGCATACGAATGTGGGGCTATCCGTACCTGACCTATCTGGCGATCGCCGGCATGCTCGGCATTGTTCTCGCGATGGCCTTCATCCCCGACCAGCGAACGCCGCTCATATTCGGTGTCATCAGTGTCGGCGTGCTGTTGCTGGGTTTCAGCGCCCGCACCCGCTTCGGCCGCAGGCCGGATATCGCGACGCTAGGGATGGAGCCCCATCGATACGAGGAACTGTAGAGGCGGCCGTCCGCCCGCCAGCAGGTCGGCGATTACCCGGCGCTAAAACGGGCGGTCGCCGATGACGGTGGCACGGTGCATGATGCGCCGCTCCGGCAGATAGTCCGCGACCGCGTAGTGCTGGGTGATGCGGTTATCCCAGAACGCGACGTCGTCGACGCTCCAGCGCCAGCGCAGGGTGAACTCGGGCCGCGCCGCGTGCGCAAACAGGAAAGCCAACAGCGCATCGCTCTCGCGCGCACCGAGCTCGTGGATGCGGGTGGTGAATCCGTCATTGACAAACAAGCCCTTGCGCCCCGAAACCGGATGCGTGCGCACCACCGGATGCGTCACCGGCGGATGTTTCGCAACCGCGCGCTCGTAGCGCTCCTTATGCGCAGGATCCGCGCCCCAGCGGCCGGGCGGGAACGACTTGACCACCGAATGTTCGGCGGTCAGGCCTTCCAGTTGCCGCTTAAGCGGCGCGGACAGGGCTTCGTAGGCGGCCAGGTTGCTCGACCAAAGTGTGTCCCCGCCTACGCTCGGTAGCTGCTTGGCGGCCAGTATGCCGGCAAGCGGCGGTGTCGGACTGAAGGTGACGTCGGTGTGCCAGTTGTCATTGTCGGGCAGAAAATCCTTGTGCGTGTCGATCACCATGATCTCAGGCAGCTCGGGCAGCACTGGATAGATCGGATGAATGTGGAGGTCGCCGAAGTATCCCGCAAACCGGCACTGCTGCTGAGGGGTGAGCGGCTGCCGGTGGAAGAACAGGATCTGATGTTCAACCAGCAGCTCCCCGAGGCGCTCGATGGACTGCTGCGGCAGTTCGTCGGCGAGGTTGATGCCATCGATAACGGCGCCGAGGGCGGCAGTCACCCGGGAAAAAGTAATGGTCACGGTAATCGCTTGCTTTGGCGCTTGTTGTCGGGCGACGCCGGTGTGACATCGCTCCGGGCGCCTATCATTACATGTGCGCCCATTTCGACGCGACCCCTTGCTGCGACATGCCCGCCTGCAGTGCTAGAGCAGCCCAAACACGGCCACGCCGCTGGGCGTTCCTACGTACACTTTGCCATTCACGATCACGGGCGTGATGTATTTCTCGCCGTTGCCAAACGCATCACGAGAACTGGGCGCCTGCGTGCTGTTGTAATACTCCTGCGCCAGATTCGCCGGATTATATGCGTGCAGCACGGCGGCACCGCCGTTGCCGCTGACCACCGCCCACAGAATGCCATTACTGGTTCCGTTCGCCGAAATCGCGGGCGAGGCGCCTGGATACGGGAAGGTTGCGGTGGACTGCGAAGTCGGCGTTGCGCCCAGCAGCGCCTGGGTGAGCGCGAAGGCCTTCAATGTGCCGCCGACGTCGGCAACGTAGACACTGCCGTTGAAATAGGCAAATGCCGAGAACAGTCCGCCGGGCAGCGCGCCGCTGAGGAACTGGTACGCCTGATTGGTGGTGGCATTGAATTTGCCCATATTATCGCGATCGAGCACCAGCAGATTACCGTCCTTGCCGGCGCCGATCATCAGATGCCGCGTCGTGCCGGTGGAATCCGTCTGG
>Ga0302326_10015556_pt1 | contig 16001 bp, 13 predicted proteins | sample Palsa_T0_3_FD_202264 | JGI IMG/M metagenome (GOLD analysis project Ga0302326, IMG submission 202264) | Peat permafrost microbial communities from Stordalen Mire near Abisko, Sweden - Palsa_T0_3 | ecosystem: Environmental > Terrestrial > Soil > Palsa > Peat permafrost | place: Sweden: Abisko... | reverse complement strand
CACCAGGAGCAGGCGGAACGCGGATTCGCGAAGCTGATGGCGTTATTCGACAGCGCGCTGTTATCGTCCGTAGCGGCGTAGCGATCAAGCGACCGACTACCGTGGAACTTCGATGAGTTCCAAGGATAAACCATCGGGATCGTGGATCATGATGGCGCGCGTGCCGCCGAACGGGTAGGGTCCCCGGTCGATCGATACGCCGGTGGATTTCAGGTGCGCGATCACGTCGTCCAGATTGGGGTAGGCAAGCGCCAGGTGATCCACCACCTGACCGGCCGAAGCCGTGAGCGGCTGATCGGTTCCTGCTCCGCAATGGCCGTTTTGGCATTGTCGCGGGTACGCGAGCCAGCCGCCGTTGACGAACTGCACCCTTCCGGACGGAATTCGGAACTGGCCCTGCGGCATGAATGTGGGGTAGGAGACCTCGCCGATAGGGAGATCGCATGGATCCGACTTCTTCCCCGGGATCTGCGTCGTCACGCCCGGCGGCCTGTTGTCGCGCATGGGAGGAAGCTGCATTCCGAGATGGTCCACGTACCAGTTGGCTGTGCATAACGGCTGCTCGTGCCAGAACTGAATGTGTTCCCAGAAGTTGTCTTTCGCGGGGCCCACGAACTCGACCAGCATACCGTCTGGATCCACCAGGTAGGCGAAGCCTCCCCGTCCTGTCCGGGGTTGCGGAGGCGTATTCTTCTCTCGCTCCTGCCGCGCCCTTAGCTGCGACAGGGTCATCAACTGATCGCCCTGCGGCGCGAGGCTAGAACGGATCACGCCCGTCATGTCGTCTGGGTCGGCGAATATCGGCTGGAAGTCAAACGCCTTGGGATCGAGCTTCATCAACCGCTCGACCGTCGCGGCTGGATCGGCGACGCTGGACCCGAACATCCAAAACGAAGATTGCGGTACTGAGCGATGAAGCTGTCTATCAAATGCGCCCGGCGCCTGCTGAGCGACCTGGCTATAAAGCAGGTAGACGTCGTCGGACCCCTGGAAGGCCGGGAATCCCGCGACGGTCGTCCGTTTACCAGTCGGCCAGTATTTGGAGTACCACGCGAGAGATCGCTCCGGATCTGCCGAATTGATATGAACATGATGGAACACCGGCATCGGCAAATTCTGCGCCTGCGCCGGTAACGACACTCCAGAGGCCACCAGCCCAGCCGCGAGAAGTCCTTTGATTCCGATGCCAAATCTTGTTGCGAAGGTCATTAGCGGCTCCGGCGGACTTGGACTTAAATATAATACAAACCGTTCTGTGAGAAGTGGCTAGCCGTTAGACTAGCCCTCCCGGCGACACTAAGGCCTAGTAGTACCACTCCGTCTGATCCATCGAAAACCAAGGCAAACGGCCGCTAACATAAGCCATGACATTGGGTCACCCTTTCCGCTGCGGCGCCGGTGAACTCGGAGGAAAAATGAATCAGATTTGTAAATTTTTGTTCGGTCTGGGATTTGCGGCTCTTCCGGCGGTTTGCGGAACGATCGCCCCGAACACATGGTACCTTTTCAACTGGACCGCGCCCTCGGCTGGTTTAGCCGCCACGGGAAATACAACTTATGGCACCCCGGCCGCACCGTGGACCTTCACCGGCGCAGGAACGTTCGTAGTGACCGATATTGGCGCGAACCAGCAACAGTTCGCGCTCTATGACAACAACAGCTTCCTGGGGTCCACCGGTTTTCCGTCCGGCAGTTACCCATTTGGCGGCGTAAATTGCGGCTCGGCGCCGCTTGCGTCGACTGCGGTGACCTGTCTGGGAACTCCCGGCATGTCCACCGGCTCGCTCGCGTTGGTCGGGTCAGGCACTCACAATCTTACGATTTTCACTCAAATGGATATTTCGGGAGTGGGTTCGGGAACGGCCTTCTTTGAAGTTTGTACGACCGCTTGCGGGGGCCAATCCTCGGGTTTAGTCGCGGACGTGGCAACCGTGCCGGAGCCGGCAACCATGGCGCTGATGGGCCTGGGCCTGTGTCTCGGCGGCGTGCTGCTTCGATGGCATCGGCGGCGTGCCGATTCAAAAGTGTGAAACGAGTTTATTTCCCGTCCCTTTCGGGCCCTTGCGAAAGCATCTTTAATTTATACAGGCCCTCGCGCGCGGTGATGTAGAGGGTTTGTTTTTTGGGGCCCGAAAACGCCAAGTTGGAAGGGGGGCGGGGCGTCTGGATGGTCCCTAAGTACTTGCCTCTCTTGTCGAACACCTGGATGCCGGGGTCGGTGGCCACATAGACGCGCCCTTCGCGGTCGATGGCCATGCCGTCGCTGCCGGTCAATTGGAGAAATGTTGCGAACGCATGCTTTTTCAAGCCTCCCTTGGGCGTGATGTCATAGGACCAGATCGTATCGCCGAGCGTATCGTCCACCAGCAGCGCCTTTCCATCCAGCGTCAGGGTGAGCCCGTTCGGGAAGGCAATCTTGTCGTCGATTAAAAGCGGCGGCCGTCCGCCTGTGCTGAACACATAGTAAACCGTCCCGTGACGGGGAGGATCTTTGAGGAACGGAGCGGTCCCGGGATCGGTGAAAAAGAAGCCTCCTTTGGTATCGAAAAGGATATCGTTGGGAGCACCCAGCGGATGGTCCCCCGCGCTTTCGAGCACCGTCGCGACCAGGCCGCCCTGGTTGCCGCGGCTGATCAGTTTCCCCGCGCCTTCCGCAGCATACAACTCACCGGCGTTTAGTGCCAGTCCGTTAGCGCCTAGGGTGTGTCCGCGAAGAACTGTGATCTTGCCCGCTGGGTCCAACTCATATATTTTGTTGGCGCCCACATCGCTGAAGACAAGTCCGCCATCGGCTGTACCCACCGGTCCTTCGGTAAACAGAAAGCCTTCCTGGACCAGCTCGGGCTGAACGCCGCGTGCGACCACGCCAGGAATTCCGGCAGGTGCTTGAGCCCCTGCTGGCATCGCGAACAGGGTCAGAGCAAACGCAGGAAGAAAGGCACATCTCATGACTTTACTGTAGCGTGCCCTCAGTTCTCCTATCGTTGACTCAGATCCCCCGCCGCGACTCTCTGATTAAACTCCGCGGACCGGTTTCGCGGTACGCTCAACGATTGCCACCGATCATGCGCGAAATGCTTCGCCAGCATAACAATCTGACCCGAATGCTGAGCGTAATGTGCCAGCTGGCGGTTGATCGCTTGCATTACCGAGTGCGCCTCGCCGCGAATCGTCACGGTGCGCCCCAGGTCGGCATCCGAAAGTGGCTCCAGCGCTCCGAACACTCGCGCCCAGCCGTCCTCCCAGGTTCTCAGCAACGCCTCGCGGCTAGCCGGTGGATTCACAAATTCGGTATCGCGGTCGCGGTCCGGCTTCTCTCCATCGGTCGTCAAGAAATCGGTAAAGCGCGAGCGCATATTGCCCGCCATATGCTTGACTACGATCGCGATCGAATTCGCTTCTTCATCCAGCACGGCGAACAGTTGCTCGTCCGCAACCTGCTCCATCGCGCGTTCGGCAAGTTTTTTGTAATGCCGGAAAAGCGTCAAAGAATCCTCAAGGTAAGAGGTCGTGAATTTCAGCGCCATGCCCCCATTTTATTTGATAGCGGTATCCGATATGCTTTTGGAAGCGCTATGGAACTCGTCCGTACGTTGGTACTGAGCCTTTTCGCGCTCGCGGTGGTGCCGGTGGGCGCATTGTTCGCTCAGAATCCTTTTCTGGCGTTTGAAGCGGTGACGATCGAGCGGAGTAAGCCGAATACGCCGGGTAAAGCGATTTGGATAAACGGCCGTCATTTTTCCACACTCAACACGTCTCTGAGCGATCTCATCAAGTTTGCCTATGCTCTGCATGCCCGCCAGATCACGGGTGGACCGGGCTGGCTCGATACCGAAAAGTATGATTTGAGCGCCCAGCCCGCCGGAGCTCTGTCCAATGACGAGCAGTGGAAGATGATGCTTCAACTGTTGCTCGCGGACCGCTTCAAGCTCGCCTACCACCGTGACAAGCAAGAGCTCTCCGTGTACGCAGTCGTGGTTGGCGAGTCTGGTCCAAAGTTTACCAAGAGCAATGGCGATCCGGGCGGCCCTCCCAGTCTATTTTTCAGGGGACCGGGCGTGTTGCCTGCCGAGAATGCGACTATGGCGGACTTCGCTGGGGTGCTGCAGGCTGACGTCCTGGATCGGCCAGTAGTGGATCAAACCGGGCTCTCCGGCAGGTTTGACTTTCAGCTGCGATGGAAGCCCGATGAGGCGCAATTCGGTGGTCTCGCCGGCAGAGTTGCGGCTTCGTCCGATAAGGCTGAAGCGCCTCCCGATCTGTTCGATGCAATCCAGCAGCAATTGGGATTGCAATTAAAATCTGTGAAGGCTTCCGTTGACGTACTAGTAATCGACCGCGTAGAACAGCCTTCCGAAAAATAGACGCCTGGCGTAGCTGGCCTTAATCGTTTTTCTGAAAATCTACGGCGCCCATTTCTTCCTTAAGCCGCAACAAGTGCGCATGCGTTTCTCGGATTCGCCGCCCCTGTTTCTCGACCAGCAATCGTGTGTGGCCCGTAATATCGAGTTCGGTAACTCGTTCGAAGGCGCCTACGGCTACCTCATCTCCGGACTCGCAGGCTGCCAGGATCGCGCTTGCATCGCCCCCGGAAAGCGCCGACTTCAGATTGATCCAACCGCGGAACAACGTCGCGGTCACTGTGCCGGAATCGGTTGGTTTTCCGCCCAAGCGTTCGACTTCGGCTTGAAGCTCTGCTGCGAATTGACCCCGCTGCTTGGCGTAGTCGTTCAATACGCTCTCTAGCTGCGTGTTCCGGACATTGTCGGCTGCCGTGCGGTAACCCAACTCGCCGTCTTTGCAGGTCTCCGTGAGGTCGTTTAGATATCGAATCGTCTCTTCTGTAGTCACGATCCTTATCTCAGCACGTTTAGCGTGCTTTGTGTCACGCCTTGAGGGCAGCTTCTTCAAGAGTGGCCGGATGAGCCGCCGTGCCGGTTTTGCGCTTCTTGCCGGAACTGCGGAAGCGCTCCATGTAGGTGAAGAAAACCGGCGTGATGAACAAAGTTAGAAGCTGCGATACCACTAGCCCTCCGACTACCGCTAGACCCATGGGCCGCCGTGCTTCGCCGCCCGCGCCCAATCCTAAAGCAATCGGCAAAGTCCCCACCAGTGCGGACATGGTGGTCATCATGATGGGGCGGAAGCGAACCAGGCAAGCTTCGACAATCGCTTCGGCAGCCGGGGTTCCATGCTCGCGCATGGTTTCGAGAGCGAAGTCGATCATCATAATCGCGTTCTTCTTGACAATTCCGATCAGCATGATAATGCCGACGAAGGAATAAATATTAAGCTCATCGTGGAAGATCAAGAGCGTGGCTAGGGCGCCCAGGCCCGCTGAAGGCAGCCCGGAAAGAATAGTGATGGGGTGTATGAAGCTCTCATACAGAATCCCCAACACCATGTATATGACCAGCACCGCCATGATGAGCAGCAACCCCATCCCGCGTAAAGAGGATTGAAACGCCGCAGCGGTTCCTTGGAAAGTGGTGGTCACGGTATCGGGCAGAGTTTGACGGGCGAGTGCCTGCACGCGATCGACGGCCTCGCCTAGCGATACTCCCGGTTGCGTGTTGAACGATATAGTCACGGCGGGTAACTCGCCAAAATGCTGGATCGACAGCGCGCCCACTCCGCCGGTGAGTTTGGCGACGGCATTGAGCGGCACCAGGCTCCCGCCGCTCGATCTCAGGTACAGCAGCCCCAGCCCATTCGAGTCGCGTTGATATTCCGGCTTTACCTCCATGATCACCCAGTAACTATCTACCTGCGTATAAATGGTCGAGATTTGTGGCTGGCCGTAGGAGTCGTTGAGTGCGTTTTCGATTTGCGCTTCGCTGACGCCCAGGGCCGAAGCGCGGTCATGGTCGATATCCACGTTAAGGATGGGGCTGCGGATTTGCAGATCGCTATTGACGTCGATAAGACCCGGCAGTGTCCGCATCCGTCTTTCCAAGTCCGCGGCGGAAGTGTAGAGCGTATTCAAGTCGGTGGCCTGCAAAGTGAACTGATATAAGGCGCGGGTTTGCTGGCCTCCGATGCGCACCAACGGAGGATTGGTTAAGTAAACGCGGGCGCCAGGTACGGTGGCGAGTTTGGGACGGAGCTCTTCGATCACCTGTTCCGGCGTCAGCTTGCGCTCGTTGCGGGACTTGAGACTGATAATGATGGTGCCTTGGTTGATGGAACGCCCCATGCTGCCGCCCAGAAAGCAGGCGTAATGCGTGATATTGGGGTCGTCGTTGATGGTAGCTCCCACGCGCAACACTAACTCTTTCATGGCGTCGAAGGAGATGTCCTGGCCGGCTTCGACGGTCCCTTGGAGCATATAGTAGTCCTGGGAAGGGATGAAGCCCGTAGGCGTTATCATCAGCAGGTAGATGGTGGCCGCGAGTGTCCCCGCCGCCACGACCATGGTCACCGGGCGATAGCGCATCACGCCGCGGAGCGCCCAGGCATAGGCGTTGCGCATGCCATCCAGCCCTTTTTCCGTGGCGCGATAGAGTATATTGTGGCGTTCCGAGGAGGGAGGCCTCAGGAACCGGCTGCACAGCATAGGCGTGAGGCTGATGGAAACGAACCCTGAAATCAGGATCGCCACCATAATAGTGACCGCGAACTCGTGGAATAGGCGTCCGATGATTCCGCTCATGAACATCACCGGTATGAAGACCGCGGTCAACGACAGCGTCATGGACAAAACCGTGAATCCGATCTCCTGCGCGCCCTCCAGCGCGGCGATCATGCGCGGCTTGCCCATTTCCATGTGGCGGACGATATTCTCGAGAACCACGATTGCGTCGTCGACCACGAAGCCGACCGAGAGCGTGAGCGCCATCAGCGACAGGTTGTCGAGAGAATATCCCAGCAGATTCATCGCGGCGAAGGTGCCGACCACCGAAATGGGCAGCGCCAGGCTCGGGATCGCGGTGGCGGAAAGGTTGCGCAAGAACAGAAAGATCACCAAGACCACCAGCCCCATGGTGAGCAGCAGCGTGAACTTCACGTCGTTTACAGACTCCAGAACCGGCCGCGAACGGTCCACATCGACGTCCAGCGTTACCGACGGCGGAATGATCGCGCGGAAGGCCGGCAGCAGCGCTTTGATTCTGCCGGTCACGTCCACCGTATTGACGCCGGGCTGGCGGAGGACGGCCAGTGCCATGGAACGGGTGCGAACGCCTTTGCTATACCACCACATTGCGCTTTTATCGTCCTGCACGCTGTCGAGGACTTTGCCCAGGTCCCGCAGACGAACCGGCGAACCATTGCGATAGGCCACGATCATGTCCTGGAACGCGTCCGCGGTCATCAACTGCCCGTTGGCGCGTACGGTGAAGGCTTGATTCCTGCCCCACAGCGTGCCGGTGGGCTGGTTGACATTATGCGCTTGCAGGGCCGCGTGGACTTCATCGATCCCGATGCGGCGCGCTGCCAGCAAGCTGGGGTCGAGCTGCACATGTACGGCCCACTTTTGGGCGCCGAACACGTTCACCTGAGCCACTCCGTTCAGCATGGAAATACGCTGCGCCATCAGGTTCTCGGCGTACTCGTCCAATTTGGACATCTGCAGGGTCGGCGTGGTCATCATGAGGATGATGACCGGCTGATCGGCTGGGTTGACCTTCTGCACCGTGGGAGGCGCGGCCATCCCCGGGGGAAGCCGTTTCAGCACTGTCGCGACGGCGCTCTGAATGTCCGCGGCGGCTCCGTCGATGGAGCGGTCGAGCGTGAACTGGATGGTGATGTTGGTGACTCCGATGCCGCTCGAAGAAGTCATCGAATCGATGCCGGCGACCGTGGCGAACTGGCGCTCGAGTGGCGTGGCGACAGCGGACGCCATGGTTTCCGGGTTGGCCCCGGGCAGGGAGGCACTCACTTGCAGGGTAGGGAAGTCGACACTGGGGAGATCGCTGACCGGCAGGGCACGATACCCGGCAATGCCGAACAACACGATGCCCATCATGACCAGCGCCGTCATGACCGGACGCTTAATAAAGATCTCAGTGATGTTCATTGTCCCCGTCTAAGTCAACCGCGATTTCAGCCGGTTTAACCTGCGTCTGATGAGTGTATTATAAGCGTGGTCGAAATCCAAGCCCTCTGGGTAGTGGTCAAGGGTGACCACTGCGGGACAAAGACATCCATTGGACTTGTTAGTATGATGATCTACTTAGAACGCCTCGAATATGACAACTGATACCATCTTCTCGGTCGATCTCGCGGATCCAGCGATTCACGCCAACCCCTACCCTACCTATGCGCGCATGCGCCGCGAGGCGCCGGTTATGGAAGTGAAAGGGCGCGGGTACATGGGCAAGGCATGGCTGGTCACGCGCTACAACGATGTCCTCGCGGTCCTCAAGGACCCGCGTTTCGTCAACGACCGCCGCAACCTGGGTGAAGGTGGGGACCTTCCCTGGTGGATGCCGCGTGCCATGCGCGTCATGTCGAACACCATGGTGAGTCTGGACGATCCGGCACATGCGCGTCTGAAAAGCTTGGTCCACAAGGCGTTCACACCGCGGATGATCGAGGGCCTGGCTGGACGCGTCGAGCGGATCGCGAACGAATTGCTGGATCGCGCCGAGAAAAAAGGCGCGGTGGATCTGGTGGCGGAATTCGCGCTGCCGTTGCCGATGACTGTGATATCGGAAATGCTCGGGGTGCCGGAAAAGGAGCGCCCGAAGTTCCGTCACTATATCTCCAATCTTCTCGACGCCCCGCCTAGTAACGTGGCCCGGTTGCTCACTGGAATTCGGAACAACCGCCGGATGATCGGCTATCTCGACAAGCTGATCGCGCACCGCCGGGCCAATCCGGACGACGGGCTGATTACGGCGCTGGTGACTGCCGAGCAAGCGGGAGATCGGCTTACTGGCGACGAGCTCACGGGCCTGGTCTTCCTGCTGCTTCTCGCTGGGCATGAAACCACCGTCAATCTGATCGGCAACGGAACGCTGGCGCTGCTAGAGAACCCGGATCAGCTAGCGTTGCTCCGCAGCGACCCCGCGCTCGTCAAGCCTGCGGTCGAGGAGCTGCTCCGCTATACCAATCCCGTCGAGCATGGCGTCATGCGGTTCGCGCGCGAGGATGTCGAACTCAGCGGCGTCACGATTCCGAAGGGCGACACCGTGGTAGGCATGTTGTCCTCGGCGAATCGGGACGAGACCGTCTTTGAGAATGCCGAGGAGCTGCGCATTGCCCGCGACCCCAACCGTCACTTGGCGTTCGGCATCGGCATGCATTTTTGTCTGGGCGCTCCGCTCGCGCGCATGGAAGGCGCGATTGCGTTCAACGCGCTGGTCCAGCGCTTCCCGGACTTACGCCTCGCCGTCGCTCCCAAAGAGATCCGGTGGCGCAGCGGCGCCCCCAACTTCCGGGGATTGAAAGCGCTGCCGGTGCACCTTGGTTCGGGATCGCTGTCCACCCTCGCTGAGCCTTCCATTGCCCGGTAGCTCTCGATTGCCCTGGTGCTAAGATATGTCTCCAGGGGGATTTAACTCATGATGATTGTTCGCAATAGTTTCATTGCCAAGCCGGGCCACGCAAGCAAGCTGGCCGCTCAACTGAAGGAGATGGCAGCCGCCGGAAAACTCCGAAATCACCGCGTCCTTACCGACGTGACCGGTGAATTCAATCGCGTCGTAATGGAATACGAAGCAGAGTCTGCGACGGAGTTTGAAGAGACGTTCAAGAGGTACACCTCGGACCCTCTGATTCGCGAGAAAGCCAAGGGCTACACCGACCTGTGGGTTACTGGCAGCCGCGAGCTGTTCCGAGTCGTCTGAATCGTCGAAGCGCTACGCATAGCGCAGCAATGCCTTGAAGCCGAAATCCATATGCTGTTGGATGTGGCAGTGAAACAGCGTGAGCCCGGGCTGATCGGCTGTGAAATCCACGCTAGCGCGCCCGTAGGTGGGCACCACCACCGTGTCCTTGATCACGCCCGCGGTGGCTTTGCCGTAAATCTCGGCGATTTCGAGCTGATGCCGGTGCAGATGCAGCGGATGCGCGTCGTCGGTGCGGTTATGAAACGTTAGCCGATAGCGCGTGCCCTGTTTGAGCAGAAATTCCTGTTCGTGAGGATAGGATTTGCCGTTCACTGTGAAGCTGTTGAATTTGCCGGCGCCCCGCAGCACTTTTTCAAAAGTCATATCCAAGTGTTCTGTCGGAGCCGGTTGCGACGGCGGCTTGCCAAACAATGTATAGTCCCAATTGGACTTGGGCGGCGGCATCCACTGCGGAGTGCGGCGTTGATTCGCGTATTCGATGACGATGCCCAGGCCACCTTCCCGCACCGGGTCCTCCGGAGCTCCTAGGATCCAAACCCCGGGCTGATTCATTTCCACAAAGGCATCGACGCGCTCCCCCGGGCCTACCATCAACACGTCGACGGCTCCCGGGGTGGGCACGGGATTTCCATCCAGCGCGACCACGTTGAATTTGTGGCCGGGCAGCGCCAAATGGCGGATCTCAATGGCGCTCGCGTTCAGAACACGAAACAGCACGCGTTCGCCTTGCTTCACGCGGATCGGAGTGCCTGCGCCGAGCGCCTTGTCGTTGATGGAAAAAATATCGGCCGCGACCTCCATCCCCGGCTGCCGAGTATCCAGCACCGCAGGCTTTTCCGGTTGCGGGCCGGTGGCGTCGAGATCGTCGTTATCCATAGCCTGATTCGTAAAATACGGTTCCCAATCGCGCAAGGCTAGGAAATGCTCTTGATCGTAGCGGCCGGGGTTATTCGCTCCCTCGACGATCAGAAAGCCGAACATGCCGGTAAAGCTTCCGCGATGCAGGTCGTCCATCGACATGGTGTGAGTGTGATACCAGCGGGTGCCGGCGGGGGTGGGCGTGAATTGATAGCGTCGGCTTCCGTGAGGAGGCACTTCGGGCGTGCCCTCCTCCTCCGACCCGTCCACATCGGAGGGAATCAGCAATCCGTGAAAATGGACAAACTCAGGCACGTCGGTTTTATTGTTGACGTTCACGGTGACCGGCACGCCTTCCTTCATCCGCAGCCGCGGTCCTGGCGAGGCGCCGTTATACCCGATCGTGCTGACGATGCGGTTGGGCGCCAATTCGACTGTGATGGGCGCAATTTCAAGTGTGAAATCCGTCTTAGTGACGTCTTCGGTGACGATCGGCTTCAAAAAGGATTGCGGCTGCTGCGCCAACAGCCGATTACTCGCTGCCGCCACCCCGGCTATCTTGAGAAAGTCGCGTCTTTGCATAGGAAAGGCCGAAAGCTAGCTTTGACCATGGTAGCGCCCGCAATGCCCCCGACCAACAACACGCCAGCCGCCTGGCCCGCCAATGTGGTATCCATTAAGTGAAAGGAGTGTTCCACGTATGAACACCAAATCTAAGCAGGACCAGAAGAATCAAAGACAGAAGACCCGTCAGGTGCAGAGGCCGGCGAAGCAGGCAAATAATCCTGCTACGCTTCTCGACCGGAAACACCACGACCACGAACAGGAGCATCCCGAGACGCGGCTAACCCGTTAGTCTCATACGCTCCAAATCATACTGACAAATAGCAGCTCCCTCCCACCACATTGTGGGAGGGAGCTTTCATGTTTTAGGCCTCCGCTAGAGATGCTGCCCCGCTTCTGATATGCTTCCATCTGAGACAATTACACTATGAAGCTGGTGCGGCCCATCTTTGGCATTCTCCTCGTGCTTTCGCTCAGCCTCGGGCTTTATGCGCTGCAATTTCCGGGATTCGGCCGCCAGCGATACTCCTTCGGCGGGCCGAACGTGCCCTCGGAGTTTTATTGGGCCCGGCTCCAGTACAGGTCCGGTTATGCTAACGGCAGCAGCTTCGGGTATCGCAACTTTTACGGCGGTTGGTCACAGGATTTTCCGAAGGCCGACAACGATTGCTTGATTGCGCTGCGGCGTCTGACCCACATCAACTCTCCGTCACCGCTGAACGTTATCGACCTCGAAAGCGACCATCTGTTCGACTATCCGTGGGTCTACGCCGTCAACGTGCACACTTGGACTTTCACCGACGAAGAAGCCAAGCGCCTGCACGATTATCTTTTGAAGGGCGGTTTCCTGATGGTGGACAATTTCCACGGCACTGACGATTGGACCAATTTCATGGCCGGCATGCGCCAGGTGTTGCCCGACGCAACCATCGAGGATCTCAAAGACAACGACGAGATCTACCACGTCCTATACGATATCAACGAAAGATTTCAGATCCCCAGCGAAGTCTACGTCAATACCGGGCGCACCTATGAAAAGGACGGATACGTGGCCAAGTGGCGCGCTATCCGAAACGGGCACGGACGCATCATGGTGGCGATTTGCCACAATATGCATCTTGGCGACGCTTGGGAGTGGGCGGACAGCCCCGAGTATCCCGAGAAGTTCTCCGGACTGGCTTTTCGTATTGTTCTCAACTATATAACCTATTCAATGACACATTAAACATGAACCGCGCGCCCGTCCTATTCCAGTCCGCAAGCCCACGGTCACATGTTCGAGTTCTTCTTTAAGTATCCTAGCTCAGTCTATGCACGCGGGCAATTTGCCCTTTTGGGGGCATGGCCAAAATGGATACTGGTGCTGCTGATCCTGATCGCTGCCGCCGGTCTGGCTTGGATGATCCGCTCCCGGCTGGCGCAAGCCGCGCCGGTCATGCGTGGCTGGCGAGTCTGGGTAATCTGGGGCTTAGAGACGCTGCTGGCTGCGCTGGTGCTGGTACTGCTCTGGCAGCCGGCGATCACGGTGGCGGAGTTGAAGCCGCAGCAAAACATCATCGCGGTTCTGGTGGACGATTCCCGCAGCATGGCCATATCCGAGGGCGGTTCGACGCGTGAAGCGCAGGCCGTGGCGGCGCTGCAAAATGGCGCGTTGACCAGCCTCAATCGCTCCTTTCAAACGCGTCTCTACCGCGTCGACGACGTGCCCGCCCGCATCGACAATCTCGGCGTCCTGCAACCCAACGCACCCTCCACCAGAATTGGCGACAGCCTCAAGCAGTTGAGCGAAGAGACGTCCGACCTGCCCATCGGCGCGGTGGTGCTGCTTAGCGACGGCGACGACAATACTGGTGGCATAAGCACTGACGCGATCAGTGCCCTGCGTGCCCGTCACATTCCGGTCCACACCGTAGGCTTCGGACACGAGCGTGCCGCGCATGACGTGGAACTCGATGACGTCGCCGTTGCTCCGCGGGCCTTGGCGGGCTCGCGCCTTGCCGTCAAGATCACCTTTCATCAGCGTGGATACGCAGGCTCTAAGATCAATCTGACTGTGCACGACGTCGTCGGCGGCCAATCCAGGGTCCTGGCGGCTCGCACCGTCAGCTTGGGGCCCGACGGCGACCTGCAGACCGAAACATTGATGTTCGATATCGGCGGCGCCGGCGCTCGAACGCTGCAAATCGCGGCGGCTCCGCTCCCTGGCGAGGAGAACACGGCCAACAATACCTTGACGCGCGCGGTGAACGTCGGCTCCGAACCGCGCCGCGTCTTATATGTAGAAGGGGAGCCGCGCTGGGAGTACAAATTTATCCGTCAGGCGGAGGAAGATGACCGCATGGTGCAGATCGTCTCCATGGTTCGCACCAGCGAAAACAAAATCTACCGCCAGGGAATCGCGGATCCCAAGGAACTAGACGGTGGATTTCCTTCTCGCCCGGAAGATCTTTTCGCCTACCAGGGATTGATCATCGGATCGGTGGAAGCCGGCTATTTCACTCCCGGTCAGCAGGAATTAATTCGCGAGTTCGTGGATCGCCGTGGAGGCGGTCTGCTGCTGCTCGGCGGCCAGTTCTCGCTGGCAGATGGCGGCTATAATGCATCGAAGCTTCCCGACCTGCTGCCGACGGCCTTGCCGACGCAGTCGCCGACTTTTCATCGCGAGGCCGATCCGCGGAACGGTTCCACCCATACCACCGCGGAGCTCGCGCCGGCAGGCGCGGATAGCATTATTACACGCTTGGTCGACGACCCCGCCGCGAACGCCGCCAAGTGGAAAAAGCTGCCGTACCTGATGGACTACGAAGATCCGGGCACGCCCAAGCCGGGCGCAGCCGTTCTCGCCAACATGGTCACACCGGAAGGCCGGAAGCTGCCCTTGCTGATCACGGAAAACTTCGGCCGTGGCCGCACCGCGATTATGGCCACGGGAGGCAGTTGGCGCTGGCAGATGAGCTCGCCGCTGGGCGACACCGCTCACGATTTGTTCTGGCAGCAGCTCTTGCGCTGGCTGGTTTCCGATACCCCCGGCCACGTCGCAGCTTCGGTGCCCGCTCAGATACTGCTCGATAACGGCGCGGTAAATATCACGGCCGAGGTTCGCGATCCACAGTACAATCCCGCGCCCGACGCCAAGGTCGAAGCCCACATCCTCGGTCCCAGCGGCGTCAGCGCCCTGGTGGAGATGACGCCGGTCCCCGATAGCCCCGGCCAGTTCCAAGCCGCTTGGTCCGCGCCCAAGACTGGAGCCTATTTGACTGAGGTCACGGCACAGCGCGCGGATCCCAGCACCGGAGCGGTCAAGGAATTGGGCCGCGATGTTATCACTTTTCAGCGCATGGACGGCGTAGCGGAGAATTTCCACACTGAGCAGAACCGCGAACTTTTGGAACACCTCGCGAGCCAAACGGGTGGACAATATTGGAAACCCGCCGACCTTGGCAAGCTCGCTGGCAGCATTCCTTTTTCGGAGGCTGGCGTGACCACCCGCGAAACCAAGGATTTGTGGGATCTGCCGCTGGTGTTTCTTGTGTTGGTGCTCCTGCGTTTTTCCGAGTGGTGGCTGCGACGGAAGTGGGGAATCATTTAAATGGGACTCTTCGCGCCCTGGTTTCTGGCCGGCTTAGCAGGGGTCGCGCTTCCGCTCTACCTGCATTTGCTCAAACGGCATAGAAGACCGCCCAAGCCGGTGCCTTCCTTGATGCTTTACGAATCACGCGTAGTCAGTTCGACGAAGCACCGGCGACTTGATCATATCTTGCTGCTGTCCCTGCGGCTGGCGCTGCTGGTGCTTCTGATTCTCGCCTTCGCCAATCCTTTCATTAACCGCGATGCGGCCGCGCTTGCAAGCAACCGTTTGGTGCTGCTGGTAATCGATAACTCCTTCAGTATGCGTGCCGGCACTCACTTGGCGGATGCCAAGGACGCAGCCATGAGCGTGCTATCCGGAAAAGGCGCAGCTCGAGTCCAAGTGGCGGCGTTTGGCTCGCAGTTGCGTCTGATGACGCAGCCCATAGAAGACCAATCGGCATTGCGGGCGGGGGTGCAGGCCATTCAACCCGGCGATCAGCACGGCAACTTCGGTGAGCTGGCGCGCGCCGTGCGTGGCATCGCGGAGTCGGTCCATACTCCCATCGAGCTTCATCTATTCAGCGACATGCAGCGCGACGACTTGGCCGCCACCTTCTCGGACATGGCGCTGCCCGGCAACGTCAAACTGATCACGCACTCGGTGGTCACCAGGGCGCAACCCAATTGGACAGTGGAATCCGTGGACGCTCCGGGTCAGGTATGGGGCAAGGACATCAAGCCGGTTCACGTGCAGGCCGTGATTGCGGGCTACGGGACGCCGGCCGCTCAACGTACCGTGTCGCTGGTGGTGAACGGCAAAACCACTGCGACTAAGACCGTGGCGGTCCCCGGGAACGGACGCGCCACCGTCGACTTCCCGGCGCTCGAAGTGCCCTATGGCTTCAGCCGGTGCGAGGTCAAGATCGACTCCGCCGACGGCTTCCCGGCCGACGACATGCGCCGCTTCGCCATCGAGCGATCCGATCCGCAAAAAGTCTTGCTGGTCCATAACTACGGCGATAACCGTTCGCCGCTCTACGTCGGCGCGGCGCTCGCGGCAGCCGCGCAGTCGGCCTTCACCCTCGAATCCATTAACGTCAACGAAGCGGCCGACCGTCAGCCCTCCAACTACGCGTTCATCATTCTCTCCGACGTTAATTCGGTGCCTTCGCTTCTGGAGAATTCGCTCGCCCAATACGTGCGTTCCGGAGGCAG
>Ga0302326_10015555_pt1 | contig 16001 bp, 14 predicted proteins | sample Palsa_T0_3_FD_202264 | JGI IMG/M metagenome (GOLD analysis project Ga0302326, IMG submission 202264) | Peat permafrost microbial communities from Stordalen Mire near Abisko, Sweden - Palsa_T0_3 | ecosystem: Environmental > Terrestrial > Soil > Palsa > Peat permafrost | place: Sweden: Abisko... | reverse complement strand
CCGAAGAGGAACTCGGTGGCATTTCCGGGGCTACATCGGGGCGTTCGTTCCCCTGGCCACTAAAATCGGCGAGCTTCACCAGCTCCGAAAACGTTTTGATCGTGTTACCGAGCACTGCCTCCGAAAGCTTGCCTTCACCAAGGCTTTTTAGCTTGCCCGTAAGCTGTTCACGGCTGAACGTATTCGCGTTTCTATTAATCCGAAATAGCTCCGGATAAGCGTCTCGAATGCCGTCAGCGAGCACGCGCTTCCACTGCGTCTCGTCAAGGAAACTGTGATATCTCGCGGTTGGCTTACCGGTGTCATCGATGAATTTAAGGGCCTTCAGAAGCCTAACGAACAATCGGTCGTTGGTGCTCGTAAAGCCCAGATCCTCGACGAACTTGAGGCCCACCTTATCCGGCGCTTGCGCGTTCCGAACGGCCCCCAGGAACTTGCCGAGATTGTTTGTCGCTATGAGATAAAGCGGTTGTATCGCCATGGTTGCTCTCTCGTAGCTCCTCCCGTGCCTACCCATTAACTCACTTGGATCGTAGTTCCCTATTTGGACGCGCGGCTGTAAAAATACTCAGACGCTGCTTTGACTCGCCAAGCGATCGACAGCCTCTAGAATTTGCCTGGGCGTGGCCTTAGCCAGGCCTGGAATTACGGCAACGTGAGCCGCCCTGTGCAAAAACGAGTCTGGCACCTCGGTCTTTGCGACGAGGACGATTGGGGTGTTCGTATCGACTGCGCACCCTACGGCCTGCTCGATAGCAACCTCAGGCTTTGAATGACTCACGCGGATTCCGACTCGCGTAGATTTACGGTCGAGTACTGCAACCGTAGGCCACGAAAATCCGGTCTTCCCCGCAAGCGACTGATTCTCGGTGACATGCCACCCAACGGAACGTGCCTTCTCGGCTACGCGGGCAGAGAGCGTGGAAAGGTTTGGCGTGCGAGCAACGCGGATGACGTCTGGCTGGTCACTCAGCGCGCGCCAGCCGTCGAGAGCGATTGACGCAGCCGTCACACGGCGCGCGGCATCTGGCAGGGTGTAAAATGTGCAGAGGGCTTCGAAGGCGAGTGCGCCGTGGTCCCATCCGACCTTGTACATGTCGCCCAGTCGTTTGAGGCGCTCAGATTGTGCCTTACTAGGTCGCACGGATGCGTGTCCGGTCATAACAAGCTCGCCCCATGTTTCCCCCGCATCGGAAACCAGGAGTTCGCCGTTGGCGAGGCGCTGAAGTAGTATCGGGATCTCCCGTCCAGTTGACGAACGCATCCCAAGACTCAGGGTGCCTAAGCTAGGCGTTAGCGCAACTAGGAGCGCTTCGCGTAGGTGTGCCGCCGCTTGATCCAGCAGATCCGAGTCCACAGGGCTCACCGGAGTAGCTCCTGCTGGACCGTCGGGTCGAGTTCAAGGTGCCATCGATGCACGAGCGCCGCCAATACAGATTCGCGACCGGTCGGTTGAGGAGAGACCGGCTCCTTTCTGACGAGGGGGTAGAACACGTCCCAATGGTACCCCGCCGGCACCTGAACACCCGTCTCGTTTTTAGAAGGGCGTCGGTGGTGATCGAGCGCCTCGACGGGAGCGCGTCCCACGCTCAGCTTGGCCCTTATAATACATTCTGATTTCAAATAGATAACCACATTCCACCCCTCGCGCGCCATGCCCCGTGTGAACCCCTTGGACCTAGCAGCCTCATCCCAAAGCTCCGTCTCGGTGGCGTACAGGCGCTTCCTGTGCGCGACGACCTTGGCAGAGTCGAACCCCCTCGCGCGCCGCATGGCTTGCGTATGGTCGAACGCGCACCCCCCGGGTGCCTAGTTTCCGGTGGACTTCGCGGTCGCTTTTCGTCCGGCCTGCGAACTCCGTCAACGGGCCCGCATGGCAAAGGTCGCTGCGTACAACAGAACTTGCGCAAGACGGCCTCCCGCGCTCGGGGACGCTTGCGTCAGAGGCCGCTCGACCGCTGGCCCCTTCCGGCGCGGCGAAACGCTGCGCTTCATTTGCCCCGGTAAGCCGATGCAGAATGCTAGGCCCTTCGGGCCCGCGCGCCGGCGCACGCAACGTCACGTGCGCCGGCGTCGGGTATCCCTTACGAGTGCGTCGTCCCGCTCGGAGCGACGACCGTCGCGCCGGCAGTCCCGGCCGCCGTGGGCGCGGGCGCCGCGGGCCCCGAGACGACCGGGGTCACCGTGATGCCCACCACGTTGCCGGTGACCGCCTTCTTCTGAACGGACCCCATGACGTGGCGTGCCGCTCGCGTCGCCGTGCGTTTCGCCGCCGCGGTGGCCTTCGCCTCCACCGTCTTGGGCCCGAGCGTCTTCGGCACGGTCATGCCGAAGTCGTTGAGGACGGCGTTGGCATTCTTGCCGTACTGCGAGATGAGGGCCGCGCGAAGGAGGTAATACATATTGCCGACGGTCTTGGCGACGGTCTTCGCGTTCGCCACCCCGTCCGTCAACGACTTGCGGAACGCATCGTTGGCGTCGAGAGCGGTGATCTGAGACTGAAAGATCGCCTTGAGGGCTGCGGGCGTGTACGAGGCCCCGTTGATCGTGATGGGCGCGGTGATGTGTTTGTCGATACCTGCCATCACGCTCGTGTCACGGGTCTTCAAAGTGCTCGTGTTGATCTTCATGACGTGTCTCCTTGGGTTTCGATTGGCTCGGAGACGGTGATGCGCGGAGCGACATGCCCCGAGCTTCCGTCCCTTCACCTGGTAAACCGTTCGAGACCGCCTTTTGTAATCACGGTTTTTTCAAAAAACGTCGTAAGGGCCCTTCTCCTCCTTATGGGAGGCGTTGAACCTCGTACGACACGAGGGCTCGTCGGGATGGGCGCCCTCGCGCCGCGCAGGACGACGGTCATCGCGCTCTTCAGCGACGCCATGCGCCTCGTGGGGTTCGTCGGAAGGCACAGAAGGCGCCTGGCACCAGGGATGGGACGCCTCGCGCCGCAAAGGAGGGCCCTCGCGTGCACGAGCCGAGGGCTTGCGAGCCGAAGGACAGCCGGCGAACCGTGCGTGGACGTCGTCACGTCTTGGATCACAAGGCTCAATCCTTGGAGGCGAGGCGTTGAAGCTCGGTTGAGGCGCGTGATCCGCCGCGGGCCGGGCGCCATTCGAGGATCAGGTCCCCTTCATCCTTGGATGAGGGGTCTCCTCTCTCGGGGGCCGGTCGTGATCGACCGAAGCAGCGCCGTCGTCCCACGAGGAACCTGCCTCGAACCTTGGACGAAGGCCATCATTCCACGAGGACCCGCCGTCATCGCTCGAACGAAGCCCGTCGTACGAGAGATCGAGGCGGGCCCCCGACGATCGGGCCTCGTCACTCCACGCTCAACGCCCGTCATCCCGGGATGACGCCTCGCGCTCCCGAAATTGCTGCGCGATTTCCGCCACTTCGGCGGGGTCCGAAAATTTCTCGATTACAAAACACCCCCTCGGACGGTTAACAGGTCATGAACGGCGAATCTCTCGTGTCCCGCAAGGCACCTACGGCAACGCTCTCGGAAACGCTCTTTGCGAGCGCCCAGGTACGCTCCGCGATCGCCTCGGCGCTCCGGAAGCGCGGCTTTCGGCACCACGATGTCGAGGACCTGACCCAGGAAGTGCTGATGAAGGCGCTCGGCCTGCGCGAGCCGCCCACGACCCTCCCCGAGTGCATCGCGCTCGCCCGGAAGATGGCCGGCGACCTCGCCGTCGACCGGATCCGGTGGCTGGGCCGACGCGGCCGGATCGAGACCCCGCTCCTTCAAGTCCCCGACCACCAGCCGGCCACGCCGGTGCCCGGCGCCGATATCCCCGAAGCCATCGACCGCCGGCGTCAGGTCGACTTCGTGCAGCGTGCCCTCGACGCCCAGGAGATCACCGCCAGCCAGGCGGCGATCCTCGACGCGGAGCTCGACGACGTCCCCCAAGAGGAGACCGCGCGGCGCCTCCGCATCGACTACCAGGTGATGCGCAACCAGCTCACCCGCCTCCGCAGCCGCATGCGCACGTCGTGGGCTGCCTACGCCTCGGCGGGCCTCGCCGCCATCGTCGCGCTGCTTGCCGGTGTGCTCCGCGATCGCTCTCGCCCGACCCTCCTCGCCACCGACGTCCCCGAGCCCCACGTCGACCACCCGATCGTCGCCCCCGAGCCCACGCCCGAGGAGACCGCCGACGCCCTCCGTCGCATGGCCCTCCACGCGTGCGACGTGAACGACTGGGCCGAGTGCCTCTCCACCTTTGACCGCGCCGCCGGGCTCGATCCGGCGGGCGATGCGAAGCCCTGGGTCCAGAAGGCGAGGCTCGAAGCCATCCGCCGCATCGACGAGAAGTGAGGCGATCCCTGGGCAACAACCTCCCGGCCGTGTGAATGCGGCGCTCGCCGCGCTCGTCGCGGCGCCTTCCCGGACCTTGTGCGAGAGGCGCTTGTCGACGTTCGCGATGGTCTCGGCATCGAGATCGCTCCGCGCGAAGATCGCCCGAGCGACGTCCTCGTCGATCTTGTCCTCCTTGCTCTGGAGCGCGCGCCGTACGCGCGCGGCGAGCACGAGGTCGTTCACCGCCTCGACTTTTTCCCGAAGGAGCGACTTCGCCTCGTCGAGCTCGTAGACGAGGTAGAAGGGCGTGGGCCTCGCGATCATCGACTGTTGCCTTGCCCGTTCCTGGCTTACGTTGGCGATCATGAGCCTGACCCTTGCCACGCAAGCGCTTCGTCGCACCCTTACTTCTTCGCGGTCCTTCCCGCTGGTCCTTCTCGCCGCGGCGTCGGTCAATGCGTGTGGAAGTAGCTCGTCGAACACGCCCCCGGGCCCGTCCGCCAACTTGATCCTCAATCCCGGGGCCGAAGCCGGCATGGGCACGGACGGCACCTCGGTCGCCACGTCGATCCCCGACTGGACGACGACGGGCGAGGCGAACGTCGTACAGTACGGCTCGAGCAGCTTCCCCGCGACGACCGATCCAGGCCCCCCCGACGAGGGAATGAACTTCTTCACCGGTGGTCCCGACGACGCCGTGTCCACGTTCACACAAGACATCGACCTTTCCGCGTACGCGAGCGACATCGCCAAAGGCAGCGAGACGTTCACGCTGTCCGCGTATCTCGGCGGCTACTCGGACCAGGACGACGACGCCACGCTGACGGTCTACTTCCTCGATGCGGCGAACGTGGTCGTCGTGGGCGCGGCCGGCGACGGCGGCGAAGACGCGGGCGAAGACGGGGGCGAAGACGGGGGCGAAGACGCCGGCATCGTCTTGCCGGCAGGGGTCCTCGGCTCGGCTTCGATCGGGCCGGTCACGTCCGCGGATCGCTCCAGCGCGACGGGCCTTCTGCCCGTGTCGGCAACCGGCACCATCCCCGTGGGCACCATGGCCATCGAGCTGCAGCTCGTCATGATCCGCTACGACGGGGCATACAACGACGGCTATGCCGACGACCTCTCGTTCACGGTCGCAAACTAAAATCCTGTGCGTCGATGTACTACGGATTCGTCGACCAGACTCCACCCATCACGGTGCAGAACTCCTCCGGTGGTGTTCCGTTCACGGCGGTGTAGTAACAAGTCTCGTCGTCGAAGGAGCCCCCGTCTTCCGACGTATGCCCGATGGTGCAACAGCCCAGATAGCCGCTTGGGCAGGAGCTCGCGACCACGCTTTGCTCCTCGTTGCAGGCGGCCGTGATCTGGGCCACGGTCGAAGAGCGGAAGATCTGGCAAGCGTCGGGCGTCGATGCGTCGGGGCTCAAGGGGATGACGCAGACCGGCGGTCCGGCCGATGAACTGCTCGAGCACCCCCAGGCAGCGACCGCCCCGATCGTCAGGCAAGCGGTGACAACCACGCGGTTCGGAAAAAGCATGCGACTTCAGATTCTACACTCCCTAGATCCAGCGCTCCTGCGGGTAGCGGTAGTCGCCGTGCATGACCGCGTGGAACATCGGCCCGTAGAACGCCGCGTTGACGATCGTGATCACGGCCGCCGACAGCAAGAGGCCGCCCGTCGACTCGATCTCGAAGCTGCCCATAAGCTTGTCGGTGAGCCAGAGCAGCACGGTGTTCACGAGGAACGGCACGATCGCGAAGAGGAGGCCCAGCGTGAGGATCGCGGGCACGAAGAGCATCCCGCGGATCAACCATCCGAGGAAGAAATTCAGCACGCTGAACACGATCGCGACCGCGATCGCCGTGCCGGCGGTGCGAATGTGAAATCCGGGCACGACCCAAGAAAGCGCCAGGACCGTGAAGGCGAGCACCAGGATGTGCAGTAGCATGCGGGCAACGTAATCACGGTCGCGCTCGGCGCCAGGGTCACGCGACGCACTGCGCCAGGCGGCGCCGGATGATCGCCTCCGCATCGCGCACGATGCGCTCGACCAGCACCTTCACGGTCGGGACATCGTGAATGAGCCCCATCACCTGCCCGGCCGACCACACGCCGTATTCCATGTCGCCGTCGTCGATCACTTTGCGCCCCTTGTCGCCCGCGACGAGCGGCGCCAGATCGGCGAAGTCGGTGGGGCCGGGGCGGGCCTCGATGGCGACGACCTGCTCGGCGATGGAGTTCTTGTACACGCGCGCCGTGTTCTTGAGCGTGCGAAAGAGCAGCGCCGTCTGCCGCTCGTCGCCCTGCACGAGGCGCTCCTTCAGGTTCGGATGGATGGGCGCTTCCTCGGTGGCGAGAAAGCGCGTCCCCATGTTGATGGCTTCCGCGCCAAGGGCGAGCGCCGCGGCGAGGCCGCGCCCGTCGCCGAAGCCGCCCGAGGCCACAATAGGGATCGTCAGCTGGTCGGCGGCGCAGGGCAGCAGCACGAGGCCGGGCACGTCGTCCTCGCCCGGGTGACCGGCGCACTCGAAGCCATCGACGCTCACCGCGTCGCAGCCGATCTTCTGCGCCTTCACACTGTGACGCACGCTCGTGCACTTGTGGATCACCTTCACGCCGGCCGCCTTGAGCGCGCCCATGAAGGGCTCCGGATTGCGGCCCGCCGTCTCGACGACGCGCACCCCGCTCTCGAGGATGACGCGCATGTACTCGTCGTAGGGGACGGGCTTGATCGTGGGCAGGATGGTCAAGTTGACCCCGAAGGGGCGATCGGTGCGCTCGCGCGTCCGCGCGATCTCTTGGGCGAGGGCCTCGGGCGTGGGCTGCGTGAGCGCCGTGAGGAAGCCGAGCGCGCCGGCGTTGGCCACCGCGGACACGAGCTCCGCCTTGCCGACGTGCTGCATGCCCCCCTGCACGATGGGGTGATCGACGCCGAACATCTCGGTGAAGCGGGTCTTGAGCATGAGACCCGCGAGTCTATCGCAGGCGCCTCAATCGCCCGCGGAGCCGTCGCCAGAGGCGCCCGCGCCCGCGCTTGCGTCCGCGCCCGCGCCCGCGCTTGCGTCCGCGCCCGCGCCCGCGCCCGCGCTCGCGTCTGCGTCCTCGCTCGCGTCGTCGAGCTGCACCTCGGCGTCGGAAAATGGGGGCAGGGTCGCGCAGCCGCCGTCGAGGATGTAGTCGCCGGCGGGGCACGACGTGCCGGTGCCACTGGCAGGCAGCCCACCGGAGCCCCCGCTTCCGCAGGCCGCGGCCATGGCGAGCGCGACGAGCGCAACGAGCGCCTCGACCCTCACGGCAGGATCCCGCGCTGGTACTCGGACTGCTCGATGAAGAGCTTCGTGCCGAGGTCGATGGTCGGGTCGCCGTGGATCGCCGAGAGCAGCGACTGCATCTGCGTGGCGTCGATCTCGCCCCAGGATTCGAGCCACAGGATGGCGTTGGCGAGGTATCCACCGTTGAGGGCATAGTCCGGCACGCTCTTGTAGCCCTGGATGAAATCCACGACGGACGTTCCCTCGTAGGATGTGACGTCGAACGCCGCGAGGAACGACGCCACGATGAAGTCGAGCGGCGGCTGCGCCTCGCCGAGCGCCTGCATCAGCGTCTGCGTCGCCGCCGCCTGCCCGGCCGCCGCTGACGTGGACAGCGCGGCGATCGCGAAGCTCACCTCGTCGAGCTCCAGCTGCCCGTTGAACGAGCGCCACAGCTCGAAGAGGGCCTGGTAGCGGCGCTGCCAGGCGGCCGGGTCGCTGGGGCACACGCTGAAGGCTTGGTTGCCCACGCCCCCGGCCGTCGGCGGTGCGCAGGCGATCCAGCTCTCGGCGTCGTAGCAAGGCTGTAGGCCGGCCGACAGGTCCTCGGGCGACGCGTAGTCGGTCACCGCAAGGGCCGCGTCGCACGCCGCGCCCAGGATCGTGAGCACGGGTTCGCGGGCACCCTCGATGTTCGCGTTGCTTTGCTGCGCCGCCAGGTAAATGAGGTCCTGGGTGGCCACTTGCGACGCGGTCGTCGGCGCCGCCGTCGACCACATCGAGGCGGGCAGTGGCTCGCTCATTGCCGCGACGAGCGCCGCCGATGCGCTGCCGATCGAATAGTCGTTCAAGCCGTCGCTGGTCACGAGATCGAGGCTGTCGGGCCCGCGGTGGAGGATGCCGACGAGGTGGCCGTGGTCGTCGAGAATCGGTGACCCGCTGTTGCCCGGCAGGTCGAAGGCCGACGTCCAGATCCAGTTGCCGTCGCTGTCCACCACCTCGCCGGCCGACCACTTCTTGATGCTGTTTTCTGGGTGCCCGATCACGTTGATGTGCGTGCCGAGGAGCTCCGTCGGGTCGCGCGAGTCGATCGTCACGTACTGCGGTGTCGAGAGCCGCGGGCCTCCGGGCATCGGCGTCACCTGCAGAATGGCGATGTCGAGCCCGACGTTGACGGCCATCGGGACGGCGAACACGATCTGACCCGGTGAAAGCGCCGTGCCGCGCTGATCGCCGAACGTGATCTCCACGTAGCAACCCTCGACGGGGCAGACGCTGACCCCGAGCACATGGTTGTTCGTGAGGAGCAGCCCGTCGGGCGAGATGAACACGGCGGTCGCCGAGAAGGCCGGCATGTTCACGAGCACGACGGCCTGCGCAGCGGCCTGGATCACGGCGGGCGCCATGTCGACGTCCTGGAACGACGGCAGCGAGACCGAGGACTTGGCCGTGCAGCCCCCGATCGCCAGGGCCATCGGCAGCATGAGCGCGCTGATCGCGCCGCGCGGCCTCGCCCGCCCCTCCCGACGCGACGTTCGTGTGCGCGGCATCTACCCCGGCTTAGTGTCGACCTTCGCCCGCATCTCGTCTACGAGGACGCGCGTGTTCTCGGAGTAGTCGACGGGCACGGCGACGAGGTGGACACCGCCCTCGGTGAAGGCGCGCTCGAGCATCGGGACGAGATCACCCGCGGAGCCGACACGCCATCCCTTGGCGCCATAGCTCTCGGCGTAGCGCACGAAATCGGGGTTGCCGAAGGTGAGGCCCCAGTCGGAAAACCCGTCGACCGCCTGCTTCCAGCGGATCATGCCGTAGGCGTCGTCTTGGATGACGAGGACGACGAGGTTCAGCCGCAGGCGCACGGCCGTCTCCATCTCCTGGCTGTTCATCATGAAGCCGCCATCGCCGCAGACGGCGAGCACGCGGCGGCGCGGGTAGAGGATCGCCGCCATCATCGCCGACGGCAGGCCGGCCCCCATGGTGGCGAGCGCGTTGTCGAGGAGCAGCGTGTTGGCGACGTGCGTGCGGTAGTTGCGCGCGAACCAGATCTTGTACATGCCGTTGTCGAGCGCCACGATGCCGTCTTCGGGCATCACCCCGCGCACGTCGTGCACGATGCGCTGCGGCGTCAGCGGGAAGCGATCCTCGGTCGCGCGCTCGCCGAGATGCGCCAGGATCCCGGCGCGGAGCGCGAGCAAGGCCGAGGCGTTCGGGAGATGGCCGGCGAGCCGCTCGGCCAGGAGGTCGAGGCTCGGCCCTACGTCGCCCACGACCTCTGCGTGCGCCGAGAACACCTGCTCGACGGTGGCCGGCACGTACCCCACGTGAATGACGTGCGGGCCGCCCGGGCCCATGAGAAACGGCGGCTTCTCGACGGTGTCGTGGCCGATCGAGACGATGAGGTCTGCCCGGTCGATCGCGCCGTGCACGTAGTCGCGCTCGGAGAGCGCGGCCGTGCCCATGTAGAGGTGCGACGCGCCCTCGACCGTTCCCTTTCCCATCTGCGTGTTGAAAAACGGGAGCCCCGTCCGAGTGACGAACGACGACAGCGCGCCGGCAAGGCGCGGGCGGCTGGTCACGGCGCCCATCATCACGAGCGGCCGCTCGGCCGCGAGGATCATGGCGGCGGCGCGGTCGAGCGCGGCGGAGGGCGCAACCGGGAGGTCGACAGGGTGCAGCGGGACGAGCGGCGCGTCGGTCTCCTCGCCGGCCACGTCCTCCGGCAGCTCGAGGTGAACCGGGCCCGGACGCTCCTCGATGGCGACGCGGAACGCGTCGCGCACGATCGTGGGGATGCTTGCCGCGCTCACGATCGACCGCGAGACCTTGGTCAACGGGCGCATGGCCGCGATGACGTCGACGATCTGGAAGCGCGCCTGGCGGCTCGTCTTGACGGCCTTTTGCCCCGTGATGAGCACGGCCGGCATCGCGCCGAGGTGCGCGTACGCGGCGCCCGTCGCCAGGTTGAGCGCCCCGGGCCCGAGGGTGCTCATGGCCACGCCGGGCTTGCCCGTCAAACGGCCATACGTGGCGGCCATGAAGGCGGCCGCCTGCTCGTGGCGCGTGACGACGAGCTGGATCGACGACCGGCGCAGCGACTCGACGACGTCGAGGTTCTCTTCGCCCGGGACGCCGAAGATGCGCTCGACCCCCTCGTTCTCGAGGGCGCGAGCCAGAAGGTCCGAGGCTTTCATGGCTCCCAGAAGACTCCTAGCCAATGTAGGGCGGCGTCGCCGCAAGGCAACGACGTCATGCAACCGAAACGCGAGTCGTGGTCCACTGGGCTCATGGCATCCGAGAGTATTCCCGCAACATTGATCCCCGGAGACGGCATCGGCCCCGAGATCGTCGACGCCACTTTGGCCGCGCTCGAGGCGCTCGACGTGCACTTTGCCTGGGACAATCAGGTCGCCGGTCTGAAAGGCGTCCAGACCGCAGGCGATCCCCTGCCCAAAGCCACCGTCGAGAGCATCCGCCGCACCCACCTCGCGCTCAAAGGGCCCCTCGAGACACCCTCGGGCGGCGGCTATCGCTCGTCGAACGTGCGCCTGCGCGAAGAGTTCCAGCTCTTCGCCAACGTGCGCCCGGCGCGCACGCAGATCCCGGGCGGCCGCTACGACAACATCGATCTGGTGCTCGTGCGCGAGAACGTCGAAGGCCTGTACATGGGCTACGAGCACTACATCCCGATCGACGGCGACCCCCACGCCGTCGCGATCTCCACGGGCGTGAACACCCGCCAGGGCTCCCGCCACATCGCCGAATACGCCTTCGAATACGCGATCGCCAACGGCCGCAAGAAGGTGACCATCGTCCACAAGGCCAACATCCTCAAGGCGCTGACGGGCATCTTCCGCGAGACGGCGCTCGAGGTGCACAAGGCCAAGTACGAAGGCAAGGTCGCGGTCGACGAGATCATCGTCGACGCCTGCTCGATGAAGCTGGTGCTAAACCCGTGGCAGTTCGACGTGCTGCTCACGACGAACATGTTCGGCGACATCCTCTCCGACCTCATCGCGGGCCTGGTGGGCGGCCTGGGCATGGCGCCGGGCGCCAACATCGGCAAGGACGCGGCCATCTTCGAGGCGGTGCACGGCTCGGCCCCCGACATCGCGGGCAAGGGCATCGCGAACCCCATCGCGCTCATGTACGGCGCCGCGATGATGCTGGAGCACGTGCACAAGAACGTGGAGGCGGCCCGCCTGCGGCGCGCCATCAGCGACACGTTGAACGTCGACAACGTACGAACGGGCGACCTCGGAGGCTCGGCCAACACGGCGGGATTCACCAAGGCGCTCGTCGCGCGGATACGCAACGCGTGAGGGCGGCGGCGAGCAGACTGCTGAAAAAGGCGTTCATGAGGAGAAAACCACCAGGACACGAGGGCCACCAAGTGAGGATTGCCGCCTGTAAGCCTCGTGTCCTTGGTGTCCTGGTGGTTCAAATTCCCTTTTTCAGCACCCTGCTAAGGTGGCCCGGGGTATTGGCGGTCACCTGCGCGTGCGGCGCAGCCCCAGCCCCAGCCCCAGCCCCAGCCCCGACCTCGACCTCGACCCCGACCTCGACCCCGGCCCCGACCTCGACCCCAACCCCCCGCACCTTCACCGAAGAGACGCGGGCGACCCTCGAAGCTCTCGTCGACGTCGATACGAGCCACGGCCACGAAACAGAGGCGCTGCAGCCGATCGCCGATCGGCTAAGGCCTCTCCTGCCCCTCGAGCTCCTCGAGAGCGCGCCCGGGCGGGGGAATCTCGTTGCGCGGTACAAGGGCACCGGCGCCAAGCGGCCGCTCCTGGTCATCGCGCACGTCGACGTCGTGCCGGTCGAGGGGCAGCCCTGGACGGTGCCGCCGTTTCATCTCACCGAGAAGGACGGGTTTCTGTGGGGGCGCGGGGTCAATGACGACAAGGGGATGGCCGCGGTCATCGTGGCCCTCGCGCTCGAGATGGGAAGCACCCACCCCACGCTCTCGCGCGACGTCATCTTCGCGCTGACGTCGGGCGAGGAGACGGGGGGGCACGCCGGCGCGCTCTGGCTCACGAAGAACCACAAGGATCTCATCGACGCGGAGATCGCGCTGAACGAGGGCGGCATGGAGCGGCTCGCCGACGACGGCAGCCGCGTCATCGAAGTGGGGCTCGGCGCCGCGGAGAAGACGTTCCAGAGCTACCGCCTCGTCGTGCGGGGCAAGGGCGGCCACTCGTCGATCCCGCCGACGGACGCGGATCCCGTGCTCACGCTGGCGCGCGCGCTCGTGAAGGTGGGCGAGCTGCGCTTCCCGCCGCACGTGATCGCCGCGACGCGAGAGGATCTCGCGGCCGACGCGAAGCTCGAGCCGCCGCCGGTCGGCGCCGCCGAGGCGCGGGTCGCGGCCGCGGGAAAGGTCACCGCCGAGGACGAGAAGATCCTGTCGAAAGACCGGGTCGTCAACGCGCATCTGCGCACGACGTGTGTAACGACGGAGCTCAAGGGATCGCCGCAGGACAACGTGCTCCCGACGACGGCGGAGGCGACCGTCAACTGCCGCATCATGCCCGACGAGACGCGCGAGCAGACGATCGCGGCGCTGGAGAAGGCCATCGGCGACAAGGCGGTCGAGATCGCACCGACCGAGGAGTTCGGCTTCGGGCCTTATTCGACGGTCGGGCCCGAGCTCGACGCCGCCCTTCACAAGGTGGCCGGCGACCTCTGGCCGGGCATCCCCGTGGTGCCGACGATGGGCACGGGGGCCACCGACTCGCGGCACCTGCGCGCGATCGGCATCAACGCCTACGGCGTCGGCGTCTCGCCGATCAGCAAGACGGAGTCCGTATCCGGCCACGCCGCGCACGGCCCTGACGAGCGGCGGCCCGCCAAGTGGCTCGACCAAGGGGCGCAGTACCTGCGCGCGCTCGTGTACGAGCTCGCCAAGTGAAGGACGGAGATTTCGTCTCAGAGCCGGTCGAGAGCGCGACCTCGACCCCGACCTCCACCTCGACCTCGACCTCGACCCCGACCTCCACCTCGACCCGATTCTCGGCCTCTTCACATCCGGTTCGACAGGGCGTCCTCGTGCCACGGCCGTCCGGGTGAAGCGGATGCTTCGACGCCTCCCGCGCTGACGCGGCAAATCGACCGCGCGGGATTCACGTCCCGCGCGGTCGAACGGCGAGTCACCGAATCAGCCCGGTCATCATCGCGACGAAGCGATCGGCGTGCGCAATGACGCCGTCGAGCGCCCCCGCCTCCGCGTCCCCCGCCGCGACCGCAATCTCGACGGCCGACGCCGCCTCCCCCGCCTCGGCCCGCGCAATCGCAAAGCACCGAGCTTTATCGGCCCGCGTAACCCGTCCCGCCCGCCGGGTGGCCCCGGGGGTTTCCCCCCGGGGCTCCCACAGATCCGGACGTGCGGAATTCCCGCATCCGGCTCCTCAGGTCGCAGGTTCGCTCGGGGCGACGCTGTGGACCGGTCGTGGCATCGGTAGCGGGAAGCGTTCGAGCAGCGGCAGGAAGCGCCGCCACGCAAAGCGCCGGTTGTTCCGTCGAGCCAGAGACCGACCCCAGTGGCGTATGGCAGCAGAGCGATAGCGCCCGAGCGCGTCTCCGTTGCCAGTGATGCCGTAGTAGTTGAAGTGGCCACGCAGCATCCGGCACATCGCTTCGTGTTGCTCGCTCAGAGTGTGGTGCCGCATTTCACGGCATCGCTCCTTGAGGGCCTTGAGGCCACGAGCAAACCGGCTCTTGGCCGTCCGCTGTTTGACAACCCAGCGGCCCTTCCTCGACAGCGCCCAGAAGTGAGTGAGGCCGAGGAAGTCGAAGCTCCGCTCCCGCTGCGCGCGCTTCGTGCCGAGGCCCGGACTGTCAAACGACAGCAGCCGGGTTTTCTCCGGGTGCAACTTCAACCCGAAGCGACCGAAGCGCTTGTCGAGCACCGCCATCACGCGCCGCGCGTCGTCTTCTGTCTTCAAGAGCAGCACGAAGTCGTCCGCGTAGCGGATGCACCGTGCGTCTCCTCGAAGACGTGGCCGCACCTCGCGCACGACCCAGCGGTCGAGCACTTCGTGCAGGAAGATGTTCGCGAGGAGCGGTGAAATAACGCCGCCCTGCGGGGTCCCTTCGTCAGGGCGCGTGATGCGTCCCTGCTCCAGTACACCCGCGTTCAGCCACCTGTCCACCAACGTGCGTATCACTCCGTCCCGTACTCGCTGGTCGAGGATGCTCCGCAGCTTCGTGTGGTCGATCGTGTCGAAGAAGCTCTGGATGTCGCCGTCGATCACCCAGCAGCGCTTCCAGTACGTCGGGCGCCGTTGTAGCTCCTCCAGCGCTTGGTGCGCGGAGCGACGTGGCCGGAAGCCGTACGAGTCGGGCGAAAAGTCCTCCTCGTAGATGACCTCCAGCAGCATCGCCACGGCCCGTTGCGCGATCTTGTCCTCGAAACTCGGGATGCCGATTGGCCTTTCACCGCCGCTTGCCTTCGGGATGTACGCGCGCCGTACCGGGGGCGGACGATAGGTACCCGCGCGGATCTTCATCGCGAGGGCACTCAGGTTCGCTTCCAGGTCCTTCGCGTAATCGGCCCACACGGTGCCGTCTACGCCTGCCGCGCCGTCCTTGCGCGTGCGGCGGCATGCCTCCTTCACCCATTCGAGGTCGATCGCGTGCGCCACGCTCGTGAAGACCCGACTGCGGTCCTCCCTCGCCAGCTCCGCTATCCGTTGAAGTTTCGTTGTGACGCTTCCCGAGCGCAGTGTCTCGGACATCTTTCTCTTCTCCGGTTCTGCTTCCCGGTCGCCCCTTCCCTCCACCGAGTCCCTTCGAGTGCTGGTTCCCCGGCTTCGTCGGTACGATGGGCGACTCCGACTCCTGCATCGTCGTCCTGCCTCGCTTCGATGACCCTAATGCTCGGCAGTACCTCGCGTGTGCTCGCTCTTCGCTCCTCGCGGCGCCCGAGCACGGCGCACCGCGGGCCTGGGGCTTGTTACGCGGATCCCCATCCGACTCTTCGTGAGGAACGATGCAGGTCTCCCAGGTTCCTGGAGGACCCTTGCCGGCATGCCGTGCTCTGGTGGACCCCGGAGGAGCCGCAGCACCAAGGTCGTCGGCGCCGCTGGTGTCGCCTTCCGCTCTAAAGACAGCGTCGGCCTCCTCATCTCTGCTTTTCGGGGCTGAATCGCACGGCCCACCGCACTCGCTGTCTACGCTTCGCAGCTCGGGTCGCCCCGACGCCACGCAAGACTCGCTTTCCCGGTGCTGACCAGGCGTCCGGTCCGGGACTGGATACCCGGAGGGTCCCTTCGAGGACTTTCGCATTCACCTCTCAGCTCATGCTTCCTCCTCCCAGGCTTTACCTGGCGCAACCTCCGCCGCATTGAGACACGCGCTCTTCGCCGCCCGCATCGCCTGATCCCGCAGATGCGCATCCCGTATCCGCGCCCCCCGCACCGCCTCGAGCAACTGAATCGCAACCCCGTA
>Ga0302326_10015554_pt1 | contig 16001 bp, 16 predicted proteins | sample Palsa_T0_3_FD_202264 | JGI IMG/M metagenome (GOLD analysis project Ga0302326, IMG submission 202264) | Peat permafrost microbial communities from Stordalen Mire near Abisko, Sweden - Palsa_T0_3 | ecosystem: Environmental > Terrestrial > Soil > Palsa > Peat permafrost | place: Sweden: Abisko... | reverse complement strand
GAGTGTCGAGGCGCTTGGTCATGTCTTCGCGCAGCGTATCGAGAGCTTTGGTGACGGTGTCTTCGAGGCGCACGAAGCGCTTTTCGTAATCGCGCATCTGCGAGCCGAACAGAATGTCGCGTATCTTATCTACGTTTGCGCCTTCGGGATTCTCTTTGTTGTTGGAAGTGTTGGGAACTTTCGCCGGGGATGCCATTTTCCTGCCTCTCCTTTTCGCACTCTTGATGCCCTGCCGGGGGGAGCCTCGCCTGGCTTTTGGGGGCATCCGCGCAGGCTACTACGAAAGGGTGTCTGCCGCAAGAAAGACGAGGGATAGGACTAGGGTACGAATGGGCTAGGACGGCTGGGAAGAGGTATGAAGGTCAGCGTGCGTGTGACTCTCGATCGCGTTGAGCTTGCGGCCCCCGCGATCAAAGCTTGAGGTTCTCTAACCATGTCCGGGGCCTCACGAAGAAGACCAGCTCCCCGGGTTTCGCCTCCGCCCTGAACTTGCCGCACGTATTGGCGGCACTGATACCTGACTCAAGAATTTTCTTGATCGGGTAGGACGGCATGAGCTGCCTCACGAGATTGGGAGTCACTGGTTCTCCCGGAACAACCTTCCCGTATTCCTGACAGCCGACGTATTCATCAGGCGCAATAGTAATTTCTTCCATCCCGTTCGGGACGGCCTTTGGTCCAAGAACAGCCATCCCATTGCAGGCATGGCGCAAGGCCGCGTCCGCAGTCGCCTGATTGTTTTCAAAGTGAAGGACAACGACTCCATCGCTGTTTGTCGGTGCGACTAGGTCCCCACCGTGCCATGAGCCCAGGGATACACTGAGGCATTCGTTTGTAATTGGGTTTCCGTTGCGGGCGTTCAGGACCCTGATATGGATTTCCTGTGCATGGAGCAGCGGCCCAAAGAAGCCGATCAGCACCGAAATAAGAAGAACCTGCGGAAATGTCTGCCAAAGAGGAACGGTGCGCATTTTTCTCCTCATTGGAGGCGGATAGTACCACACCGATAGGCCACTACTAAGTTGCTCCGACTAGTGAGCCGCAAGAAAGACGAGGAATAGGACTAGGGTACGGATGGGCTAGGCCGGCTGGGAAGAGGTGTGCAAATTAGCCTTCATTAATCTGGCCCATTCTTCAATCTTAGAGTTCCATCTTCCGGGAGATAGAGTTCAATGCGTGGAGGAAATAAGTATTTTATGAAATTGGTAGCCACATACAGAACTGGCACGAACGCCACCAAAACCGCCACGAGAAGGCGAAGGCCACGAAGACCCACTCCAGCAAGTAGCAACGCCGGAAACAAGACACTTCCCCAGCCGATCAATTGCGTATAAGACCCGGCCGCCTGAAGCTGCGTGTGGCAGACAGTGCAGGAAAATGGACCGGCTGCCACGACATGTTCGGGCTTCAGCACTGACCCGCATTTTACGCATTTCCGTATGGGTCGCCGCATCGTCCAGCTCTGTAAATGCTTTGATGCTTTCGCAAATGCCGAGCCTTGGTTCGGCTGGATAGTACCACACCGATAGTTCACTACTAATTTTGCTCGTTCCGGGTGATCGCGTTCTAGCGGTCGAGGAAAGCGCGGAGGCGGGCGTAGCCGGAGCGGCTGACGGGGAGCTGGGTGCCGTTGGTGAGGACGGCGACATGAGTGTCCTTTGCGTAGGGCTCGACTTTGACGACGCGCTCGAGGTTCACGATGTAGGAGCGATGGATGCGGAGAAAACGCGACGGGTCGAGCGCGGATTCAAGGCTTGAGATAGTCTGCTGCTTCAGGTGCTTTTTGCCTTCGGTTGTAAGAGCGACGTAATCGTCCTGCGCTTCCACGTAGTCGAGTTTCGCGACTGGAATGATGAAGACGCGCGTGCCGTCGCGGACAGCGATGCGGTCGAGATATTGCGAAGGTGGCCGGGCTGCGGCAGCCAGATCAGCGGGCGGCATCTCGGCGTGCGGCGATTCGCCGGAGAGGCGTTCCTTGGCGCGGTTGAGCGCGGCTTCGAAGCGGTCAGCTCCGAACGGCTTCAAAAGGTAATCCACGGCGTGGACTTCGAAGGCTTTGATGGCGTAGCTGTCGAAGGCGGTGACGAAGATTACGCGCAGATCGTTGCCGATCAATTCGAGAACTTCGAAGCCGTCGAGTTTGGGCATTTGGATATCGAGAAAGAGCAGATCGGGCTTTAGCTCGGTGACGGACTTGACTGCCTCAAAGCCGTTGGCGCATTCGGCGACGAGTTCGATTTCGGAATGCGCGCCGAGAAACTCGCGGAGAACCTGGCGGGCGAGCTCTTCGTCGTCAACAATAACGGCGCGGATTTTCTTTCCAGCTTCGCGGTTCATGTGGTTTGTAAACCCCTTTCCGCCGGGAAGGTCAGCGCGACGCGGTAGGAGTCCGCTTCGGCTTTCACCGCAAAGCTGGCGCGATTTCCGTAACGCGCTTGCAGGCGCTGGCGGACGTTAGCGAGGCCTACGCCGTTTCTGCGGCGGGCTGGGGCTTCCGGATCGAAACGGTTTTCGACGACGATTGACACATCGCCGCCGCCGTTGTCGCACTGAACGCTGAGGCGGATCCAACCGCCTTCGACAAGATTCGCAATTCCGTGGACGACGGCGTTTTCCACCAATGGCTGGAGAAGAAGCGGCGGCACTGGAACGTCCAGCGCGCGCTGGTCTATATCTTCTTCCATCCGGATGCGGGAGCCAAAGCGGACTTTTTCCACGGCGAGGAATGCATGGATCAGCGAAAGTTCTTCCTCGAGCGGGATTGCAGTTTTTTCGCCGAGGCCTAGCGTGCGGCGCAGGAAGTCGCCCAGGAGAATGCACATCTCGCGCGCTTTGGCGGAGTCGGAAGTAGTAAGCGCGCTAATCGAATTCAGGCTGTTAAAGAGAAAATGGGGATTCACCTGCGCTTTCAGGGCCTTAAGTTCAGCGTCGCGCGCTAGAACGCTGGCTTGCATTACGCGCGCTTCGGCGTCGCGCGAGAGGTCCACGGCAATGATGATGTAGAAAAACGTGACGGAAAGGAGGTACAGCAACAGGCCGGAGCCTACGATCACCGGGATTTCCGGACGGAACCGCGCGCTGAGTCCCGCAAACCCGGGCAGTTTCGAGAGGCTGCTAGCCAACGTGACCGCGACGAACGCCCAGAGAATGCTCGCGATCAGGGCGGCGGTGACGTGCGTGGTTACCAAGCGTCCTAGTCCATACTTTTCGAGCGAGTTTCCGCGGCACGAGTACCAGGAGGAAAGACACACGAATGCGTAGATGAGAGACAGTGGAATTGCAAGAGTCACCGCTTCGCGCGGCGTGATCTGGCCGGGGATGGTAAGCAGGTAAGCCAGCATCCCCGCGATCGGAATCCAGGCGAGAAGGTAAAGGCCAAGGCGGCGGAGATGGGAGAATATCGGGTGCATGCGATTGGATTAGTTCTTCACCACCACGCCACCCATGAATGCAATTCCTTTTACGATTAAATGCTTTTGCGGTGTGGCGTCGGTCGCTGGAAGCTGATGGGTCTCGTCAACGTATGCGCCGAAGAGTCCGATGCCATCCATCGAAATGCGCCAGTTGTCCGGAACCTTAATTTCGCCTCCGCCCATAATGGAGGTAGCGTCGATTGTGGCGGAGTCACCTTCAATACCAGCTTGCCGTAAATCAATTTCGTAGCCGCCCATCACCGCCATGACGCTGCCGCCGCGGAAATTCTTAACGGTGACGCGGCGCTTGAATCCGCCAAAGATTGCAATGTGATTGAAGTCGCCGTCCGATGAATCGCCCCGGCGCCACTGGTTTAGCCGCTCGCGCAGAGTATCCGCTTGCCCGTTGAGTGGGCTGGAGTGCGGAGCGATTGCTTGCCAAACCATCAAGCCGCCGACGGCGATAATAATCACGGGCCAAATGGTATGGAAGCCGATGCGCGCAAAGCCCAAATTATCGAATACAAGAAGGATACCGACTACCAGCGCAATGATGCCCCAGATACGCCGGCCGCCTGTTTGAAACAGGTTCACTAAGCCGAATGAAATGCAAAGTATGGGCCAGAAATATTGAAAGACTCTGTTGGCGTCAATAATGCCCTGCTGGTCGAGCAGAAGGATGACGCCGGCGGCGGCGATGAGTAAGCCAAAGGTAAGGCTCCAGCTAAAGCGCCTAGAGTTACACAACCCCATGGTTTCCTTCTTTGCCGCTGCCGGAAAGACTGCGAGAACGGTTTTCCCGAGTGGCCAGCATGATGGCAAAGCCGAAGCCCACTAGTAGCAGCGGCCAGAATCGGCAAAATTCCTGCAGCGTGGAGATATTCATGTGCAGCGAGAGGATATTCCAAATGTTCGTCGCGAGTACGGAAAATTGCCAAAAATTCCCGGGGGCGATGTGGCCGTAGCCCAGCTCAACGCCCTGGAACACCAGGCCAACCAGCACGAATACGGTGGCAGCCGCCGATGTAGCTGCTGAACCGGAAATTAAAGCCGTCGAATGCGTGTGCCGATTCGTGTTTGTCATGGTCTCGTCTCCCGCCTGAACTTTGTTGCTGTCCATAGGGCGAGACTAGAGGCAAACGGGAAGCGGGTCTCTACTTTTTCGGCGAATGGCGGCTAATTACCGGCGAATGGCGGCAAATGGTGGAGAAGTGCGGGACGCATGCCGCCGCAAGCGGCCGTGGCGTTAAAGAGCCCAAGAGGGATGCGATTATGAGGACAGTGCCATGCCAAGCCAAAAGGCGGCTATCAGCATCGCGGACAGGGCCAACAGCATGCGCATTCGTTTCTTCCTCACGGCGAAGACGATAACGGCCACGCCGCAAAGCAAGAAGCCCAGTTCCGGCCAGAACAAGCCGGAACCCAATCCGCCGCCACTCCATTCTCCCGCTGGATCCTGCATCAAGAACGAAGCCGATGACATCGCAGCGGTAAGCAGAGCGCTGAGGGCACCTGCCAGGGCCACGCCTTTCGCCCATTCTGGCAGCACCCAGCCCTTTCGAGCTTCGCGCCAGTCCACCCAAGTTTGTACCACCACTACGCCTACGATAAACAAAACGAACAGCGCCACGTTCCCCCTCCCTAGCGCGAACCGCTTCGGTAGTCGAGCTCCGCGCGCTCCTTCACCCTGCGGGGTGAGCGCGAAGAGTCCCAAAGACTACCGGAACGGTCGAGGGCCGCTGCCGTCGAATTCCTCAGTTCAAAGCCGCCCGTTCCCCGTGCGGCTTTAATTGCTTCGACAGACCCTGTTGCTCTTGCGTCAAACTATCTTTGCTATTGCTTCTTCGAGCGCGCACAAGCTAGCACACTTGCGCACTTTCTCGAACGACATCATTGAGGATTGAACTCCTCCGTGATGATCATCCGTTCGCTCAAAATTCGCGCCTGGGTGTATCGCTCGATCACGTCCTCGGGCGTGCCGGCCGGCAGGTCGCCAACGATGCGCTTGAGTTCTTCATCGAACAGGCGGGTGATGAGCTCCGGCGTGTGGGCGATGGCGTGACCGTTGTCGTCTAAAATGGTGACGACATCGCGGTGGCGCACGCGCTGCGCGATCATAAGGCGGTAAATGCGATCCGTGGCGAGATCTTCCATATAGCCGTCGAGCAAGCTGGCACCGCGGCCGTTGAGCACGCCGTTGCGATAGCGGATCACGGTGCGAATCGCAGCGCGTGTGCCGGCAAGAGTCCGCTGGCCGACACCCGCCGGAACGGGGCGAAGATTCGGATGCGGGTCTTGGTTGGCCGGCCGCGCGCTCAGTTGATTGGGAGCAGGGAATTGCTTCACGGCGATTTCGTTCTGATCGGGGTGACCGGTCCACGCGCCGTCCATCAGGGACATGGCTTCGTTTTTCTTGTCCTTTTCGAGAACTGCTAGGGCGCGTGCGTTGAGTTCGGCATCCTCGCGGCTGGGGAATAAAGCGGTCATGCCGCCGATGGCCAGCAGGCCATGCTTGTGGCAAGTGTCGGGCAAGAGATTGCGCAAGTTCTGAAAGAAGGCCACATCGTGCGGGATGGTGTTGCGGTCGGGAAGCACCCAATTCGGATCGTGCAAATTGAAATGGATCAGGCTGGCCATGTAGTCCCAGCGGCCCAGGTCTAACGCGAGGATGTGCTCACGCAAATGCCCGGCGAATTCCTCCATTTGATAGGCGAGCGGGTGCGATTCAACGAGCGCCATGCACTTGATATAGTTCGTAGGCCATCCCTTCCAGCGCGCTATGGCCTGAAAAAGAGCGCGCCACCACATGGCCTCTTCGGCAGACTCGGACTTCGGGATGTAAAACGTAAGTGGGTGCTTGAGCTTGGCAGGGTCCACTTGAAACGCGATCAGTGCCACGTCAAACAGAGAGGCGCAAACTTTTTCGCCTTCAAGAATCCTGGCCTGGCGAAGATGCAATCCGCGAGGCCGGAGTGAAATCACGGTGTCGCTCGGCTGGATTCCAACAGTGCGGTCGCGCTTGCGGTCAAAATAGGTAAGTTCGCCGCGCAAGGCCGCCAGGATGTTCGTTACGCCCTGCATTAGCTGTGGCCAGACGTTGGCCATGGAATCTTCCAAGTCGAGCATGACCCCGGGTGCGCCGGAATTGAGCATTTTCACCACGAGTTCCGCGTCGTCCGCCGGGCCGGTCATCTGGTTGCGCTGATCGCGGCACCACTTCGGGAGCTCGATTTGCCAGGCGTCCTTCGTCGCAGGCGAAGGAGGCAAGTAATTGGGTAGGCGGCCTTCAAGGGATGCTGCAAGCGCAGCGGACCGCTTTTCAATTAGATCGCGCTGGCGAGGCGTGAACGAGCGGTGCAGGGGCAGCAGGAATTCGAGAAAGCCCTCGGGGAGGTCGCGCGCCGGATCGAAGCCCGCGGGGGCCGAGTTCATAACCTGAACTGGGGCGGGTAATAGCTCCATTTGCGTTCTCAAACTGGACATCGCGCATGCCCCTGGGAGTGGCGATATTGTGCGGGCAATCGGCTGACCAAAGCGTCAGATGCTTCCGAGTATCCATAACCATGCTAGCTAATTGTAGATAAATAAGTTAGCGGTTCGGCAGCGGCTGAAGGAGATGAGAATTCAAAAATTTACACGACTGAATCGATTGAGTTTCCTCCCCGAGCAACACATTGTCCTATTTAGGAAACGATTTGCATCTACATGATTTATGGGAGGAAGCACGTCCTGGACAGAGTTTCTCTAAGAACTGTTCGACCTAGATTGCGGGAATCGAAGTGGGTTTCCTGGGTTTGAATGTAGATAGCCTAGGTTGTAAGTTCTACAACGCACCACGCGGGAGCGAATGGCCGGGCTTGAGTTATCTGCTAGGATAATCAGAGTCCATGCGAAAACCTTGGGTCATCGCGCATCGGGGAGCTTCGGGCCACTCCCCCGAAAATACACTGGCGGCATTTGAGCGCGCCGTTCAACTGGGCGCAGGTTTCATCGAGACGGATCTTCATTTGACGCGCGACGCTCAGTTCGTCGCGATCCACGATGCGACCCTGGAGCGGACCACCAACGGGCGCGGCGCAGTCCGCGATTTCACGCTCGCCGAACTCCGGCAGCTGGATGCGGGGATGTGGTTCGACCGCGAGTACATGGGGCAGCGCATCCCCACGCTGGACGAGGTGCTGGAATTCGCGCGCAAGAATGACGTGATCTTCTACCTCGAAGTGAAATATGACGCGGCTTGGGGGATGCACCATTCCCTGGTGGCCGCGCTGCAAAAGGCGGAGAATGCGGCGCGAACCATCGTGATCTCTTTCGATCAAGCGACGCTGGCGGCGCTACGGCGAGTGGATGCATCCGTAATGATGGGATTGTTGGCGGATGAACCCGGACCGGACTATGTGAAGGACGCGCTCGAGTTGGGTGCGCGGCAAATGTGTCCGCAGGTGTCCCTGCTCACCCCGGATCTTGTGCAGAGAGCGCATGGCGCTGATTTGCAAGTGGCGACCTGGACGGTGAACGACGCCGAAGCGATGCGAAGGGTGATTGACGCGGGAGTGGACGGCATCATGACTAACTTCCCGGACCGGCTTGGGGCAGTCATCGAGGACATGCAGGATCCGGGAAGCCGCAACTAGGAAAGAGCGGCGAATAGAGATGCGAACTGGGCCAGAGTCAATTGCTCGGCGCGCGCATCGGGGCGCAGGCCGCAATCTTTCATCGCCTCTAGGATCTTCTGATCGGAGGACAGGGACCGCAAATTATTCCGCAAAATCTTGCGCTTCTGTCCAAAGCATCCCTGGACAAATTTCAGGAAGAGTTTCTCGTTGGTGACTTTCAAACGCGCGCGTTCACCGGGCAAGCTCATGCGCACCAGGGCGGACTTGACGCGAGGCGGCGGGCGGAACGCGCCGGGCGGAATCCGCAACACAATTTCGGGCTTGGTGTAGAACTGGCACAGCGCGGAAAGATAGCCATATTCACGTCGGCCCGGCGGCGCGGCGATGCGTTCGGCCACCTCCAGCTGAATCACGATGTGAATCGATTGAATCTGAGCAGCATAATCGAATAGATGGTGCAGGATTGGGGACGTGATGTAGTAAGGCAGATTGCCGTACACCCGGAAATTGCCGTTTGTTACTTTTTGAAAATCAAAAGTGAGGACGTCCGCCGGGATAATCTCGACGCCGGGCCATTCGGAAGCGCGGGACTGCACTTTTTCCTGCAAATCTTCCGCCAAGCGCGTGTCCGCTTCTATGCCAAAGACACGGCGGCCGTCGCCGGCGAGCAATTGGGTCATCTCGCCGTGTCCCGCGCCGATCTCAATCCATAATTCGTTCGCGCCGGGAGAGAGAATCTTGAGAATGCGCTGGCGCCACGCGGGATCGCCGAGGAAGTGTTGTCCCATGCGTTGTCGAGCCATGCCGGTGCAGAGTGTAGCAATGCAGCGCAGAGCGATGCGAACAAATCGTCGGACGAGATTGGCTGCAGCGTATTCGAAACGCGGTCGGCCGAGTGGCTTGACGAGGCAGAATCGTTCCGCTACCGTTTTTCTTTCATTCGAGGGCTGATGAAGATTTTATTTGTTGCGTCGGAAGGACTCCCCTACTCAAAGACCGGCGGCTTGGCCGATGTGGTGGAAGCGTTGCCCAAGGCGCTGGTGGAAATGGGCCATCAAGTAGCCGTTCTGCTGCCGCGCTATCACGGCAATCGGGTTGCTTCTACCCTGGTTTCGAGCGTGACAATTACCCTTGGTGAGCAGGTAAGGTTCCCCTCGATTGCGGAAGGAGATTCGGTAGCGGGAGTGCGCTATTTCTTCATTGATGATCCCGGATACTTCGATCGCGAACAGCCTTACGGCGACAAGTCCGGCGAATATCCGGATAATGCCGAGCGCTTCGCGGAATTTTCCCGCGTGGCGATTGAATTTGCAAAGCGCGTCCTGCTGCCTGACGTGATTCATTGCCATGATTGGCAAACCGCGCTGGTACCGGCTCTATTGCGCACGCAGCACGCGGCCGATCCGGCGGTGCGTTCTCTGCCGGTCGTTTTGACCATTCACAATCTTGCGTATCAAGGAATTTTTCCACAGAGCGCTCTGCGCAAGGCGGGTCTGCCAGCCCAGCTGTTCGCTATGGACGCGCTTGAGTTCTACGGCAAGATAAACTTCCTGAAGGGCGGGTTGCTTTTCGCCGATTACCTTTCGACGGTGAGCCGCCGCTACGCGAAGGAAATTCAAACCCCGGAATATGGCGCGGGGCTGGAAGGCGTGATCGTACAGCGCGCGGACAAGCTGATCGGGATATTGAATGGAGTGGACTACGCGATCTGGAGCCCGGACACGGACACTTTGATCGCCCAGAACTATTCGGCGCAGAACCTCGACGGCAAGAAGGCCTGCAAGAAAGATTTGCTGCATGCTTTTAAGCTGCCCGCGGATAAGCCTGAGGACTTGGAGCGCCCGGTAGTTGGAATTGTTTCGCGCTTTGCCGACCAGAAGGGGTTCGATCTGATCGCGCAAGTGGCCAGCGAGATCATGAAGGAGAACCTGTCGCTTGTCGTGCTAGGTACGGGCAATCCCGAATATGAGAGGTTCTTCAAGTTGTTGGCGGAGAAATATCCGAGGTCGGCGGGTGTAAAGATCGCCTATGACAATACACTCGCACATAAGATTGAAGCCGGAGCGGACATCTTTCTGATGCCATCGCGCTACGAGCCCTGCGGCCTGAACCAAATATATAGCCTGCGATACGGAACGGTACCGGTGGTGCGCGCAACGGGCGGGTTGGACGACACGGTACAGAATTTCGATGTTAAGACGCAGCAGGGGACTGGTTTCAAATTCGACGCATACGATGGGAATGCATTGCTGGAATGCCTGCGATGGGCCTTGAAGGTTTACCGGCAGCCCAAGTCGTGGCGAGTGCTGCAGAACAACGGCATGGCCAAGGATTTTTCTTGGAAGACTTCGGCGGCGGCTTATGTCACGCTGTACGAAGCCGCGAAAAGGTCTAGAATCCCACGGCTGGCTGGAACATCTAAACACTAGAGTTGAACTGGCGTCGGCCTGGCCCTGACCGGTGATGCTCGACAAGGAAAACAAAGAACATGGCAGACATCCAAGCAGTGAGCGATGCAAGTTTTGATGCAGATGTGATTGAAGCCAGCAAGACGCAGCCCGTGCTCGTGGATTTCTGGGCCGATTGGTGCCGTCCGTGCCACATGCTTTCGCCGACGGTGGAAGAAATTGCGCGCGAGAACGCGGGGAAGCTAAAGGTGGTCAAGCTGAACGTGGACGAGAACGTGAACGCGGCCGGAAAATTCAATATTCGCGGCATTCCGACGTTGCTCATCTTCAAGGGCGGACAAGTGGCGGACCAGCTTGTGGGAGCCGTGCCGAAAGAGCAGATCGTGAAAGTCCTCCAGCGCCATATTTCCTGAGCGCGATCCGTAACAATCAAAGACGGTCGAACATGAACGCCGGTACGCCTGGCCCAAAAGCCGCTGCGAATCCGCCGACGCAGAAGACCTGCGAAGCGTGCGGGGAAAAGTTTCCTTGCAGCGCGTCTGCGGTAGGTTGCTGGTGCGAGCAGTTGAAGCTGGATAAAGATACGTTGAGCGAACTTCGCGCGCGGCATTCTGATTGTTTGTGTCCAAGCTGCCTTTCCGCTGCCCAAAGAAGCCATCCGCGCGGCAAGTCGGCGTGAACCACGCTCATCTGCTCTTCGGAATTCCACTATGATTGCAAAATCAAGCAAGCAGCGGCGGCGTTGTCATTGGGCGCAGAAGCCGCTTATGGTTGAGTACCATGACAAAGAGTGGGGGAAGCCGGTGCACGACGACCGCGTGCTTTTTGAGTTTCTGATTCTGGAAGGCGCGCAGGCGGGGTTGAGTTGGGAGACGATTCTCAACAAGCGCGAGAACTACCGCCGCGCTTTTGACCGGTTCGATGCGGCGAAGATTGCGCGCTATGACCGGCAAAAAGTCCGCGCGCTGCTCGGGGACGCGGGGATCGTGCGCAACCGCCTGAAAATCGCTGCGGCAATTTCGAATGCGCAGGCGTTCCTCGAGGTACGAAAGGAATTTGGCACGTTCGACCGTTACATCTGGCAATTTGTCGGCGGCCGGCCGAAGAAGAACAAATGGACGACCTCGCGGCGCATACCTGCGCGCACGCTAGAATCCGACGCGATGAGCCAGGACTTGAAACGCCGAGGCTTTAGATTCGTCGGAACCACCATCTGTTACGCTTTCATGCAAGCTACCGGCATGGTCAACGACCACGCGCGCGATTGCTTTTACTACTAACGTCATTCCAACCGAGAGCACGGCCGGGTATTCGAAGTGTCCAGGCCCAATGTGCAGACGTCGCACGCTGCGCGCTGGGCTTGCGTTTGGACGTGAGCGGGGCGTAGGATTGTGAGTCATTGTTTGCCGCGTATGCCCTCCTGTAAGGCTTAAGTTTTGAGATTGAGCGGGGAAGGTGCGGTCTGGCGAGGGGTGGGAGCGAGAGTGACGGAGAACGCCCGAACGAAAGCGATCGTCGTTGTGGGGGCGCAGTGGGGCGACGAAGGCAAAGGTAAAGTTGTAGATTATCTGGCCTCCTCGTTCGACTACACGGCGCGATACGCCGGGGGACATAACGCCGGCCACACCGTTATTTTTGACGGTCATAAGTACATTCTTCAGCTAATTCCCAGCGGCATTTTGCGTCCGGATAAAAAAGCTGTGATTGGGGCGGGGACGGTCGTGGATCCCGCGGCGCTGGTCGCGGAACTTGAAAACCTGAAAAAATCCGGCATTGAGGTTCGCGGGCGCCTTTTTTTGAGCAATCGCGCGCATGTGATTTTTCCCTATCACCGGGAGATGGATAAGGCCGCGGAATCGGCACGCGGAGAAGCGAAAATCGGGACTACTTCACGAGGCATCGGCCCGGCCTACGAAGACAAAATGGCTCGGCGCGGTATTCGCATTTGCGACATGCTCGACGCCGAACATTTTGCGGAAAAGCTTGAGCGAGTGATCGCCGAGAAGAACGCAATCAGCCAGGCGACTTATGGGCATCCTTTGGAAACCGCGGGGCTGCTGGAGCAATATCTGGAATTGGCGGCGCATATTCGCGGGCTGGTGACCGACACGGGAATGCTGTTGAATCGTGCGCTGGATAACGGCGAGTCCGTGTTGTTTGAAGGCGCGCAGGGCACCATGCTGGACATCGATCACGGCACGTATCCGTTCGTCACTTCCTCAAATGCGACATCCGGCGGTGTGGCCACCGGGCTTGGAGTGGCGCCGACAAGGCTGACGGGAGTGGTGGGCGTAACCAAGGCATACACCACGCGAGTGGGTAGCGGGCCGTTTCCTACCGAAATGCCTGATCTGGACGCGCAGGCGCTACGCGAACGCGGGAAGGAATTTGGCGCTGTCACCGGACGTCCGCGGCGCTGCGGCTGGCTGGACCTGGAAGTCTTGCGTTTCGCGAAAATGCTCAGCGGTATCGATTCGCTGGTGGTGACGAAACTCGACGTCTTCGATGCGCAGAAAGAAATAAAAATCTGCACCGGCTACCGCTACAAAGGAAAGCGCCTGACGGAAATGCCGCCTGACACCGAGACGTTGTCGGAGATCGAGCCCGAATATCACACCATGCCCGGCTGGCAGACGCCGACCCCGGGAATCCGCGACGTGAAAGGTTTACCCCTGGCGGCCCGCGATTATTTGAATTTTATCTCCGACCAGCTACAGGTTGAGATCGGGATGATATCCACCGGCCCGGAACGAGATGCTACAATTGTGCCACGAGGAACGAAGCTCGCATCCTGGCTGTAATACCCCCCATGCTTTCCTACGAAGCAGCGCGCGCGAAAGTAATCGAGATCGTTCACGCGCGAACGAGCGCGCCCCCTGCAACAGAAATCATCGAGTTTTCGGAGAATCCCTCGCGAGCGCTCGGCCGCATCCTGGCCGAGGAGTTGATTGCAGACCGCAACTATCCGCCCTTTGACCGTTCGACGCGCGATGGGTTCGCAGTGCGCGCCGCTGATGCCGCGCGTCCCGGCGCCCGGTTGCGATTAATCGGAGAAAGCCGCGCGGGCCACGCCTTTGCGGGACAAATGGAAGCGGGCTCCTGCGTGCAAATCATGACGGGCGCGCCTCTGCCGCGCGGGGCGAACGCGGTTGTGATGCAGGAGGACACTGCAGTCGAAGGCGATTCGGTTGTCTTTGAGCGCGGCGTTCACGCCGGCCAGCACTACGTTTTGGAGGGCCAGGAGACGCGAGTAGGTGAAAGCGTGGTTGGCCGCGGTAAGCGCCTCGGGTATGCCGAACTTGCGATGGCCGCGCAGGTAGGGCGATCGAGCGTTTTAGTAGCGAAGAGACCGTGTGTCGCGATTCTCTCGACCGGTGACGAAGTAATTTCTGTGGGTCAGTTGCCGCAGCGGTTTCAAATTCGTAACAGCAATAGCATCTCGCTGGCCGCGCAAGTTGCGCTCGCCGGGGGCGAACCGGCGATACAAGGGATTGCGCCCGATCATGTATCCGAACTTCGCGCCCGCATTGAGCAGGCGCTGAAAGCCGATATCGTGATTTTGACCGGTGGCGTATCGGTGGGCAAATACGATCATGTTGAGCAAGTATTGAAAGAGATTGGCGTTGAATTTTTCTTTGATGCGCTGGCAATTCGGCCGGGACGCCCCGCCGTGTTCGGTATGTGCCACGATAAGCCGGTGTTCGGGCTGCCGGGGAATCCGGTCTCGACCATGGTTACATTTGAGCTGCTAGTTGTGCCGGCGATAGAATTGCTCGGCGGTCATCCGCCGGGTTCGCTCCACTTGCTCAAAGCCAAGCTTGCGCATCCAGTGGACGAAAAACCACCTCTCGCGCATTTTGTTCCAGCGCGAGTGAGCTGGCCGGGCGGAGAGCCGACGGTGGAAGTATTGCACTGGGAAGGATCCGGAGATATTGGGGCCGTGGTTCGCGGCAATTGCTTTTTGGTGGTGCACGAATCGAAGTTAAGGCTCGAAGCGGGCGAAATGGCCGATGTCCTGCCGCGACGCGGACTCTTTTAACATTCGCGAATGAAAAAACTCTCGCACTATGACAAGGCCGGGCGCGTGCGTATGGTCGACGTGACTGCCAAGGCCGCAACATCGCGTATCGCCGTGGCCCACGCATTCATTCGCATGCAGCGCGCGACAATCGCCAGCATACGGCGGCTGAAATCGCCGAAGGGCAATCCGCTTGAAATCGCTCGAATCGCGGGTATAACGGCCGCCAAGCGCACGGCGGAGCTGATTCCACTTTGTCATCCCCTGGCATTGACGCACGTGGATGTGAGTGCGAAGCTGTGCCAGAATGGAATTGAGGTTACCTCCGAGGCTACTGCCACGGGGCCGACCGGAGTCGAGATGGAAGCGCTGGTAGCTGCGGCGGTCGCGTCCCTGACGATATACGATATGTGCAAGGCTCTGGAACGGGGCATGGAAATTACCGAACTCTATCTTGTCAAAAAATCGGGCGGCCACAGCGGCGATTACAATCGCAAAGGAAAGCGTGTAAAGCGATGACACCGGGGAAGGGAGTAAAAGTCCTGGTGGTCGACGATAACGCGCTGATACTCGACCTATTGATGAAGGGCCTGATGCCGCACTGCGACGCGAGGGCGGCCGCTGATGGCGCCGATGCGCTCTTGAAAATCGTGGATGATCCGCCGGACCTGGTGGTTTGCGATTACCGCATGCCGGGACTCGATGGCCGCCAGCTTTACGAAAAACTTCGCACGCGGCAACAGACCAAGTCGATTCCGTTCATTTTTCTGGCGAGCCCTGGTGACATCGAAGAGAAACTGCGGCCCATCGTCGAAGGCGTCGAGGAGTTTATTCCCAAACCGTTTTTCGTGAAGGATTTGGTGCGCCGGGCGAAGAAAGTAGTAGACCGTCTGCAGCTTGAAAAATTGCAGAAGCGGCAAGTTCGGCCGGGCGTGATTCAAGGTCGGCTGGAAGAAATGAGCATCATGGATTTGATGCAGTCGCTCGAAATGGGACAGAAATCATGCCAGCTCTCGATCCGCCGGGGCGAAGAAACTTGCGAGCTGTTCTTTTCCGCGGGGCAGTGCAAGGACGCACGATTCGGTTCTCTTGAAGGCGAAGCTGCTGTGTTTCAGGCGGTGCGTTGGACCGACGGCGAATTTGAAATTGATTTCAATGTGGCTCCCTCGCGCTCGACGATTTCTCGCACCACAACAGGTCTGCTGATGGAAGCGCTGCGGTTGATCGACGAAGAGCAACATCAGTCCTCTGATGAAGACGCGGAAGTAACCGAAGGATAGTTGGTCGCAAACCTAGCTATGCGTGTTGCCGTCGTGACAATCAGTGACTCCGTGAGCAGCGGTAAGCAGGAAGACCGCTCGGGACCTGCGGTTGTAAACCGTTGTAAGGAGCTTGGCTGGCAGATTGTTGCGTCCACGCTGTTGCGAGACGATCGCTCTGCGATTGAGACACTCTTAAAAGAAATGGCGGGAGCGGCGAGCACCGATGTGATTCTCACGACCGGCGGAACAGGCCTGGGCCCGCGCGATGTGACGCCCGAGGCGAC
>Ga0302326_10015553_pt1 | contig 16002 bp, 13 predicted proteins | sample Palsa_T0_3_FD_202264 | JGI IMG/M metagenome (GOLD analysis project Ga0302326, IMG submission 202264) | Peat permafrost microbial communities from Stordalen Mire near Abisko, Sweden - Palsa_T0_3 | ecosystem: Environmental > Terrestrial > Soil > Palsa > Peat permafrost | place: Sweden: Abisko... | reverse complement strand
TGAAGCATGGTGCGCCCGCGCTGCACTACGCAATTGATTCATCGGGGACTATCAAGGATTCATCGGGCAAGCCGGAGCTCGCATATACGACTGTCAGCATGACGAGCCTGCTACCAGGCGAAATCTTCTTCTGCCAGTATGACGCGGCCCACATGCTATCGCGGTACGGCGCGGCGGACGCCGGCGCACGCCGAGCTAGATTTCAACGCGACTTGCAAAACCATGGCGGGGGCCCTCTCGGGATCCAATCCATAGTGGAACTTGGAATTGGTGTCAGTGACATCACTGCGGCTAAACGTGACTGGCGCATTCTCTTAGGACCGCCTCAAGCCGGCGAGGAATTTGTATGGCAGCTTGGTGCGGGTCCCGCGATTCGCTTGGTTGCGGCTCCGGAAGATCATTTGGTGCTGCTCCGCATGAAGGTCAAGTCACTCGAACGCGCCCGCGCTTTCTTAAAACGCGAGAACCTCTTGGGCCTGGATACTGGACATGAGCTCGCGCTCGAACGTTCCCGGGTGGGGCCAGCCGATATCCGCTTCGTAGAGTAAAGGCCCGTACGTTTATCTGCCGCTAGCCAGCCCACGGCAGTAGCCGGACAGCGTACTGTTACCGGGCGGCTAAAGCCGTTGCACAAAAGACCTTTTGTGCAACATCACGAAGATTAGACCTTTCCCAGATAATGGGCCACAATATAGCTCAAAGGAAATTTACGCCATGCCCGGCAATTCCGTTGTCCGCGCGCGCATTGATGAACGCACCAAGCGAGAGGCCGCAGCGGCGCTGAAGAAAATCGGGCTCACCGTGTCCGATGCCTTTCGCTTGCTGCTGGTGCGCGTCGCGGCCGAAAAGGCCTTGCCGTTCGAGCCACTCAATCCCAACGCCGAAACCATCGCAGCCATGCAAGCCGCGCGGCGGGGCGACTTGGTCACGGCCGGCAAGCCTGACAGACTGCTGCGAAGTCTGAATGCGGGAGATTAAGTACACTACTCGCTTTCAGCGCGACTACAGGCGCGAAAAATCCGGTCGGCACAGCCAGAAGCTGGACGCCCTGTTGATGGAGACAGTCATCCTGCTCTCCGCCGATACGCCGCTGCCGCGCCGCAGCTTCGATCATCCATTGTCGGGCGAATGGAATGACCACCGCGACTGCCACATCAGGCCGGACCTCGTTCTCATCTACCGCAAGCCGGATAACGACAGCCTCGAACTCGTCTGCCTTGCTCGCATAGTGAGCTTGGGTTGTGAAACGGCGGCGCCCTTACTGGGCGTCAAGCCATGCAAAGAACCGCCGGCAAGACCGCCCCCGCTACCAATGCAGCATCTGCCTCACATTATGCGCCTGCCGTTTGCTCACGATCACCTGCAGCGAATTGCTCAACGTGATCATCCATCTCTGACTAGTGAGCGCGCTCATCTTCCGTATATGGTTCACGTTAACAATCGCGTTCCGGTGCACGCGCTGGAACTGCGGGTCACCCAGGCGTTGTTCAATCGCGCTCAGGGATTGCGTGGCCAGAAAGCGCTGCCGCGCCGTGATAATCCAAACCAACTCCCTTTCCGCCTGGAAAGCAAGAACGTCGCGGGTATCCAGCAGATGGTACTCTTCGCCGATTCTGCCCACAATTTTCCGGCTCGTGGCCGGGCTCAGCGACTCGGACGATAACGCAATTTTGGCCAGATTGCCCGCCGCTTCTCCGGGCTTCAAAAGCAGCGACTTGGCTCGCTCCACCGATTTTCCGAGACGCGCAGCCTGCACCGGTTTTAGCAGGTAATCGATCGCCCCCGCCTCAAACGCCCGAATTGCGTGCTGGTCGAATGCGGTTACGATCACAACCACCGGCGGGGGCGCGCCGTCGAGATTCCGGATTACTTCAAAGCCGCTCATCACCGGCATCTGCAGATCGAGGAAGACCAGATCGGGCCGCAACTCGGCTATCTTCAGGAGCGCCTCTTTGCCGTTGGCCGCCTCGCCCGCGACTTCAATGTCCGGGAACACCTCCAATTCCTCCCTGAGGACGCGGCGTGCAATCGGCTCATCGTCTACGATTAGAGTCTTCACGTGACGCTGGCTCATCCTTCAGATGATCGCCTTGATTCGGCTACGTCTGCTATCGGATATTTATGGACGGGCTAATTTTTTCACCAGCGGCCTGATATTTGCCATGAGCGGACTACTATTATCTTCTCTGTGTTTCTAGCTCAGGCTGTTCCGTCTCCGTCTGGCTCAACGGCGCCGAGAATTGGACGTGCGTTCCGAAATCGCCCTGGCGCATGTTGATCCCGGCTTCCGGTCCAAAACATAGCTGCAGCCGGCGGTTCACATTCGTCAAGCCTACGCCGGCGCCCTTGAAGATGGCGCGGTCGGCATCTTGCACCGGGCCGCCGCCGGAGTCTTCCACTGCGATCATGACGTTTCCCCCAGCCGCCGAAGCGGTCACCCGCAGCCAGCCTTCGCCGGCGCAGGTGGATATCCCGTGCTTGACGGCATTCTCCACCAGTGGCTGGATGGAGAGAATCGGAATCAAGACGTTCTGGCAATCGTCGTCGATACGGATCTCCGTTTTCAGCCGAGGCCCCAGACGAAGCCGCTCGATATCAAGATAGGCGGTAACAATCTTGATTTCCTCGGAGAGCGGGATTAACGACTTGCCGGATTGCAGAAAGTACCGGAATATCTCAGCCAGGTTCAGCACCGTCCGCCGCGCCCCGGAAGCCTCGCGGGGAATAATCCCATAGAGCGTATTAAGCGCATTGAAGAGGAAATGCGGATTGATTTGCGATTGCAGCGCCTGCAATTCCGCCTCGGACACCAACCGTTGCATTTCGGCGATGCGGAACCGCTCGGTCTCCTGGGCGGCGATGGTCACCAGGTAATTCACCGCGCGGAATTCTTCGCTCAAGTAGCGTCTGCCCCCGCGTCTTGAGCCGAGCAGCAGGATTCTCACGTCGCTCTGGGAGAGGCGTACCGGCGCTGCCACCTCCACCCAGTTCCAGCGGGAGTCGAGGTGCAGCCATGGAAGCTCGGCCGCGATGGCCGGGTAATCGAGGTTGCCCGCGCCGGCCGGAATTCGCCGCTGCTCTACGATTTCAAACGCGGCCGCGCCTATCCACTCGGCGATCCGTTCCGCGGACCAGCTTAGGTACTGCTCATCCGTGCTGAATTTGGACGCGTTCGTCCGCAGTCCATAGGCCGCGCCGTTCAGGTCGCCTCCGCGAAAAATCACCGTGGTAAGCCAATGCTGCACGAATCCGCGCAGATAGGCGAATGCGATCATCACCAGGCACAGACCGGCGCCGGTCAAGGTATCGGCCAATGGATGGGCCAGGCCATCCGGGGGCAAGAGCCGCATCGCCAGCCGCACGCTCGCAAATGCCATGGCCGCCGCCAGAATGACATTGGCCAGAAAACGAATGAAAGCATCCAGAAAGACGAACCGGTAGTCCTGCAGCAGGATCAGCAGCGCCAGCGGAATGCCCGCGTGATGCAGCAACACGCCTTTGGACCATGCCTCCGCGGGCTCCGCGTTCAAATGGGAAAAAGTGATGGCAAAAAGCATCAGGCACATGGACGCCAAAGTGCGCGACATCCGCCCGCGGGTGCCGTGCCCGCCTTCGAGCTGAATTCCAGCCACCGAGATGGCTGTCAGCACGCCAAAACCCGCCGTGATCGCAAAGAGTCCCCGCCGGTGCAAGTCCGCTCCCGGAAAGACGTCTTCCAACAAGTGCATCGAGATGGCGATTCCCGCGACCACATAACCGGCCGCCGCCACCTTCCGCATCTTCCCCGCCAGTGAGAACTGCAACAGAACCGCCGGAAGCAGGCTTAAGGCTGAAAAACCGAGGGCCTCGATGCTCCAGCGAAGGCCGCCCGGATGCAAGAGCAGTACGAAAAACGATCCGACATTCCAGATCCACGCGAGCCCCGCGGCCCCGATGCCGAGCCAGTTCTCGCGCAGCCGCCGGCGCGTGGCGCCGCGCAGCGCCAGGGTCAGGAAAATGCCGAAAGCGATGGCGCCCGCCAGATGAAACGCCGCGTTGACAATTAATGGTTGCTGGTCGTTCAGCATCGCCGGGCCCCGCACGCCGATTATAGCGAGGTGGGGCATGCTTTAGCTTGCCCGCAAACATGCCATTAGCCGTACCTTGACAGACAGGCGTTCGCCATGTATAGAAAGCCTTATGAGTTGGATATGTCCGCGGTGTCATCGCGCCTTTCGTCAGGTCAATCAACGCCATGCGTGCGGACTCGGGAGTGCCGCCGCCTTGCTCAAGGATAGGCCGCCGGCGCTTGCCGATCTCTACCGGAAACTGGAAGCCACCGTAAAAGATTTCGGCGCCGTGGAGGTAGTCACGCGTGACCGGTATGCCTTGTTCCGAACAACACGCATCTTTGCGGACCTGACGGTGATGCGGGATGCGCTGCGGGTGGTGATTCATCTGGGCCGCAAAGCCAGCGCGCCGTGCTTTATGAAGGTTGGGCAGAGCGGCAATCGCGTATCGCACGTCTCACTGGTCCGTACCGGCGAGGACCTCGGCGCGATCACGCCTTTTCTGCGCGAAGCGTTCCATCTCGCCGCGAGTGAAGAGTCGGCCGGGTCATAAGACTGAATCGTCCGATTCACGCTTCGCCAGAGTCAGGTTCACCTCTCTTTGCCTTTTCCGATTTTGTGCGACACGGAACGTCGCGTCGTTCGGGACTGGGGCATCTACAACTCACAAGAGAGAGGCGGCATAGCCAAGCCGGCCGTCTTCATTATCGACCCCGGCCGCTTGGGCCGGTTCAACGCGGAGCTCACTTCCCGTTGTTTTCCGAGGTTGATCAGGGCAATGCGGAATAACATTCAGCGGTAAGCGTTGATCCATCCATTGCCGCCAGCCGTTCATCGGCGGCCTACGCCACAGGGTCCGCCCCAATCGATAGCTGGGCCAGTTCGTCGAGGGTCTGCTCCGGGAGCGGCTGAAACGTCGTGCCAATTCCCGAGATCATTACCAGAGCCGCGGCGCCGCCCACGCAGGCGAGCGCCATCCAGAAGGGCGCGGTCAATCCCCAGCGCCCCGCTGCCGCTCCGGCGATGGCCGAACTGGCGGCGACAAACAGATCGTAAAAGGCGTTGAGGGCGCCTAAGGCCGCTGCGCGCTCCGCCACAGGCACTTGGCCCACCACTACGGTTGCCAGCGCCGGCCATGGAAAAGCATAGCCCAACCCCACCAAGGACGCGGCGGGAAGATCCAGCACGCTGCTATGCCCGGCGAGGATGGCGATCAAGCCCACCGCGAGGCACGCATAGCCCGCGAACAAGCTGCGCCGCGGTCCCATACGATCCGGCAAGCCGCCGAAGACCGCACGCCCGAACAGCACGGCGGCCGCAAACGCCGAAAAAGCCCAAGTGGCGCCATGGCCGCGATGACGCAGAAGCAGGATCAGAAACCCGGCCATAGCCGCGTAGGTGACGTTACCCAATCCCAGCAGAATACCCGGCAGCAGCACGGGAGGTGGAAACCAGCGCGACGGTGCGTGCTGGTGAGGCCGCGGCTCTTCGTCCATCACGAAAACGATGCCCATTACCGCGAGGGAAGAGACGGTCAGGAACACCGCCACGGACGCCATGGTTCCGAGTACCTGCCCGATGGCCGGGCCGATAGATACACCACCCCAAATCCCAGACGAGAGAAAGCCGAGCGCCTGCGCGCGCCGGTTGTCCGGCGCCACGTCAACCGCCCATGCCACGGCCGCGGTCACAAAAAAGCCTTCGCCCAAACCATGCAAAACCCGCCCTGCAGCCATGGCCCAGACGCCGAACACCGGCAGGTACAGCACGCCCGCCGCCGCGCAAGAACCCATTCCGAGCAACAGAGCGATGCGCCGGCCTTTCCGGTCCGCGGTCTTTCCCGCGAAAAGCCGGCCAAGCAGCGCGAATGCCGAAGACAGCCCGATCATCAGGCCAGTGATAAACGTCGATGCGCCAACCTGCTCATGCAGGTAAACCGGCAGCATGGGGATTACGGCCCCAAATCCAAGCATCCCGACAAACGCCGCGCCCACGATGCGCCAGATTTTGGAACCCATCTACCGAATCTATCATTCTCAAGGTTAACGGGAAGTTCCCGGAGCCGCATCCCGGAACCGTCTCGGACCCCCACGGAACATGTTTGGCAAGGAATCCGTTATTGCAGTAGAGGGTCCGGTTTTCCTAAGGCCGGAGCGGCGGAGGTTCTATGGCGAAAAGTCTCAAGACAATTTTCCTTTTGGGTCTACTCTGTTCTCTTACCGCCATGATGGCGCAGCAGTTTCCGCTGTGGGAGCGGCTGCTTCGCTACTACGGCGGCAAAACCGACGAAACTTCGGTTCCCTCGATGAAGATGGGCGATCACATGCAGATGTCGCTCAAGGGCAAGCCGCAGGCGGGAGACCAAGAGCGCGCCCAGCGGATCGTCGTTGCCGCCAGTAGCGTGGTCGCACACTACTCCGATGTAAACACCGCCCTGCGAGACGGCTACAAGCCATTTCATCCCACCGGCAAACTGGGCGAAGAGGTCCACTACACCAGCTATCGCTACCACCGGTTGGAGCAGCGCCACGTGAATTACGGTCATCCTGGATCGATCCTCTACAAACGCACGCCGGATGGCATGAAGGCCGTGGGCGTCATGTACACCGCGCCGCAAGATTCCACGCCGGAACAGCTGAATGCAGTCGCTCCGCTAAGCATCGCGACTTGGCACCGTCATGTGGATTTCTGCGGCGGGCCGCGAAGCTCGTCTCTCGAAGAGCAATTGGGGCCGCATGCGCAGTTTGGCCCGCAAGGAAGTATCCACACCGAAGAGGCATGCAAAGAGGCGCACGGACTTTGGATTCCGGTGGTCTTCGGCTGGATGACTCATGTTTACCCCAACGCCAAATCTCCCAACGACGTGTGGGCCGGAATGGACATGCACATGGATGCCAACACCGACGATGAAGAAATGAAGAAGAAGTAGGCGTTCAACCTGGCTGCAAGGTGGGGCATGCTTTAGCTTGCCCATCAACTGGTATATCCTCAAACCATGAACCGCCGCAATTTCGTCAAGACCTCCGCCGGCGCCGCCCTGTTAGCGGCACGCTCCTCCGCGGCCGGCGACCCCGACACCGCCATCCAGGAGTGGCAAGCCCCCGTCTTCGACATCCACAAGAAAATCTCTTCCCCCATCAAAATCGCCTCCATCGACCTGCTCCAATCCGGCAAGCAGTTCTTCCTGCGCACGCGCTCCACCGATGGCGCCGAGGGCCTGGTCCTCACCAAAGATATGGAGGACTTCATCCCCATCCTGCACCGCCGCGTGATTCCCACCTTCCTCAACAAAGACGCGCGCGATATCGAAACTCTGGTTGACGACGTCTACATCGCCAATTACAAGCTCTCCGGCCAGGCCTTCTGGTGCCCGGTCGCGTATGTCGAGCAGAGCCTGATCGATCTGATGGGAAAGACCGTTCACAAGAGCGCGGCCGAGCTGATGGGCGGCGTCTTACGCAAGGAAATCCCCGTGTATCTCTCCGGCTCGGGCCGCGACACCACGGCCGAAGAGGAGGTGGATGTCTACGTTCGCGGCGTCGAGGAAACCGGCGCCAAAGCCGTGAAGTTCAAGATCGGCGGACGCATGAGCGCCAATAAAGACACCTATCCCGGACGCACCGAGAAAATCTTCGAACTGGCCGCCAAAACGCTAGCCGGCAAAGTGACCCTGATGGCCGATTCCAACGGCAGTTACAGCGTAGCCAAAGGCATTGAGGTTGGCAAACGCCTTCAGGAGATGAACTATCTCTGGTTCGAAGAGCCCTGCCCGTGGGAGCAGTTGGGCGATACCAAGAAGGTTGCCGACGCACTCAAGATCAAGATCGCATTCGGCGAGCAGAATTCCAGCCTCTGGCAGTTCCAGTGGATGATTGACAATGGCGTGATGCGCGTGGTGCAGCCCGACCTCAATTACAACGGCGGCTTCACCCGCGCCGCGCGCGTGGCCCGCATGGCGCGCAAAGCCAACCTGTGGATCTGCCCGCACAACACTCAGACCGGCGCTGCCAGCGTCAACATCCTGCAGTTCGCCGCATCGACGCCGAATATCGGTCCGTATATGGAGTACGTACACCGCTCCGAAGCGAAACCGGAATCGTGGTACACGCCGAATTTCACCATCAAGAACGGCATGATTCCACTGCCGGCAGGTCCCGGCATGGGACTGGAATTCGACCCCGCCTTCATCAAGAAAGCAACGGTAGTAACCTAGTAATGGGACCTACTCCTCACTCATACCGCAGCACTCGCACCGGATCGAACCCCGCCGCCCTTCGCGCGGGAACATATCCCGCCAGCAGCGCCACCGCCGCCAGCACCGCTGTCGCCAACACCATGCTTGCCGGATCGCTGGCCTTTACGTCGTAAAGCTGGCTCTCCACCAAATGCGCCAGCCCAAACGCCGCTGGCAGCCCCACCGCAATCCCGATGCCCACCAACACCAGCACTTCGCGCATCACCAGCCACACCACGTTCCCGCGCATCGCGCCCAGCGCCATCCGAATCCCGATTTCCCTTGACCGCCGCGTCACCATATAAGCCATCACGCCATACAACCCGATGATCGCCAGCGCCGTTGCCAACACGCCGAAGACGCTCGAAAGCGCCGCCACCATCCGCTCCGTCACCAGCGATTCGTCCAGTTGCCGCGTCAATGTCTTCATCCCCGTAATCGGCAGCGCCGGGGCCAGATCGTGAACCACCGAGCGGATCGTCGCAAATGCATTTTCCGGGTCGCGCTCGGTGCGCACATAGACTGTCTTGCTGGACGCGCCGCGCTGCGCGTCGCACAAATAAATCTCCCGTGGAATCTCCTCGCGAAGGTCTTCGTACTTCGTGTCGTTTACCACGCCGACGATTTCGATGTCAGTCGGCGTACCCGGATCGCTTCCCAATCCGAGTCGCCGCCCCACCGCAGGCGCCGCGCCGAAATATCGCTTCACGAAGCTCTCATTGACCACCGCTACCTTCGGCGAGCTCGCGGTGTCTTTCGCCAGGAATCCGCGTCCAACCAAAACGTGAATCCCCAACGCTTCGAAGTAACCCGGAGTCACTTGGTTCATGTGCGGATCCAAATCCTCACCCGGCTTAGCCGCATAGCCCTCAATGGTGACGCTGTTATCCCATTCGTTGTCTTGCAGCACGCCCTGATTGGCCATGCCCGCGCCGGAGACTCCCGGCAAGCTGCGCAAACGCTCTTCCAGTTGCTGGTAGAAAAGATGCGTACGCGCCACATCGAAACCCGCCGGCCGCGGGTTCAACCCGAACTGCACCAGATTGCTGGTCTTGAATCCCGGATTCACCAGCTTCAAATTTCCCAGGCTGCGGATGAACAACCCGGCGCCGATCAACAGCAGCAGCGATAGCGCCACCTGCGCCGCCACCAGCGTCTTGCGAAAAATCACCTGTGCCGCGTTGCCCATCACATTCCCGGCCTGGTCCTTGAGCGTGGGCGCGATATCGGGACGCGTCGATTGCAGCGCCGGCGCCAGGCCGAAGAGAATCCCAGTGGCCAGAGCCAGCCCAAAGGTGAAGCCCAACATGCGTCCGTCGGGAGCGCTCGAAATGCCGTAGCCGCTCAGATTCGAGGGCAGAAACGCCACCAGCGCTTTCACCATGGTCACAGCCAGCGCCAGACCCGCCGCCGAACCCACCACCGCCAGCATCAGGCTCTCCGTCAGAAGCTGCCGGATAATGCGCCCCCGGCTCGATCCGATCGCCAGCCGGATCGCCATCTCCTTCTGCCGCGCCGCCGCGCGCGCCGTCAGCAAACTCGCCAGGTTCGCGCACGCGATCAGCAGCACCAACCCCGTCACCACCATCAGCACCAGCAATGGCTTCTCATACTGGTGACGCAATCCGCTGTTGCCTTGCGACCCCGGCATGGCATCGAGCCACATGCGCACAAACCAGTACTTGTCATGAAACGTGGCGTTGCGGAACGCCGCCATGGTCACTTCCGAATCGACAATTTGGTGGAACAGCGGCTGCAGGCCGGCCTTGGCTTGGGCGATGCTCATACCCGGTTTGAGGCGGCCGTAGACGTTGACCCAACGCTGCCGCCGGTCCCACATGTTGTCAAAACCGGGGCGGACGCTTACCGCCATCGAAACCGGCACGAACATCTTGGCCGGCAGTCCCGGGTCCATGCCGTCGAAGCCGGGCTGCGCCACGCCCACAATCGTGATCGGGTAGTTGTTCACCAGAATCCGCTGCCCGATAGCCTGCGGATCGCCCGAAAATCGCGTCTGCCAATAGGCGTAGCTGATCACGGCATACGGGTTCGCGCCCTGGCGCAAATCGTCGCTCGATGTGAAGAGCCTTCCCGCGGCGGCATGCAGCCCCAGCAGCGGAAAGTAATTGCCGGAAACCAGCTCTCCCGAAATCACTTCGCTCTGCGCGCCGAAGCTCAGCGTATAGTTCAACCGGTAGCGGCACATCATGCCGTCAAACACCTGGTTGCGTTCGCGCAAATCCTGATACATCGGATAGGAGAGCGCATTGGGCCCATTGTTGCCGCCGTAGTGCCGTCCGCGCCCCGCCAGCAGCACCAGATTCTGCGGATCCCGCACCGGCAGCAGCCGCAGAATCAGTTGATCGACCAGGGTGAATATGGCCGTGTTCGCGCCGATGCCGAGCGCCAGCGAAAGCACCGCGACCGCAGTGAACACCGGCGTCTTACGAAACCCGCGAAAAGCAAACCGGACATCCTGGGCAAACTCCATGCCGCTTATACTGCCCTCGCGCCAAAAGGTTACAGTAGCGAGAGCCCGTGGCCGGCGAGGCCCCGAGCCGCCGCAGGCGCTCGGTCGCAGCGTCAAGACGCCAAACTACGAACCCTACTTTGGCAGCTCACGTGCACGGCTCTAGTGATCGAAGGATAATTATATGCCGGAAGCAACTTGGATACCTCACGAGAAACACGGGCGCCTCACCGCTCAGAGCGACTTGCCCGACACCGTCTACGCATTTCCTAAGCAACGCAAAGAGCCGCTGACCGATGCTGAGCACGTGCGTAACGCCGTCGCGCGGTTCGATCAAGTGACTGATGTCTCCGATGCCGACCGCGCTTTGGCCTTCGCCAACATCGAGAAGGCCGCAAAGCACTACAATGTCACCCTCTCAGAGACATCATGGCGCGACCTCGGCGTTCACCCCCAACACCGCGTCGCAGAGTGAGATAGAATCGAGACCGTTATGGCGGATACAGCAGCCCGGAAAAATGAGACGCAGGATGTGGTTACGCTCGCTGATGTGAAGGCGCTGGCGAAGGCGGCTGGACCCTGTATTACTCTGGCGCTGTCCATTCCCAATCCGGCGGAGTTGAAGGCTCGCCTCAAGAGCGCCCTACGCTCCGTACAAAAGCAACTGGCGGAAGGCACGGACCACGAAACGGCCGGCGCGCTGCTCGCGCCCATTGAACAGTTAGCCGCTGATGTGGAGACGGCCCACGTATGGGCCAATTCGCTGATCGCATTCCAATCGGCCGAGGTCTTCCGGTACTATTGGATGCGCCAGCAGTTGAAGGATATGGCCGAAGTGGGCGAACGATTTCAGATCCGCCCGTTGCTCGCGGCATTGGCCCGGGAGCAGAGCTTTCACTTGCTGGCGATCGGCAAGCATCGCGTACGCCTATTCCGCTCGACCCCGCACAGCACCCAAGAAGTGCAGCTCGAAGGCATGGCGCCGCAAAACCTGGAGGAATCTCAGCATCCCCTCCAGCCCGCCGGCTCCGAGAACGAAAAAGACCAGGACCATTTCCGGCACTTCTTGAAACAAGTGGAGACGGGCGTCACCAAACTCTTGCGGCAGGATGGCGGTCCGCTGATTCTGGCAGGTGTCGAATATGACGTGGCGATCTACCGACAGCTCAACACCTACCCGCGTTTGCTCGAGCAAGCCATTCATGGCTCGACCGAAAGCCACACCGCGCGGGATCTGCATGAGCGCGCCTGGGAGATTGTAAGCCAAAGCCCGTCCGAGCCCTTACAGAAAGCTCTGGCGGATTATCGGCAGCAGAGCGGCGCAGCTCTCTTGTTGGGCGATGCGGACGCGATCGGGAAAGCCGCCGCCGAAGGCCGCGTGGCCGGCCTTTTCCTAGCGGACAACGCAGGCAGCCAGCCCGGCGATCCCTGGAACATTGCCGCTCTCGAAACCGTGCTTCATGGAGGCTGGGCGTTCGAGTTGAACCCCGCGGACATGCCGGCGAAAGATTCCGCTACCGCGCTGCTGCGGTTTTAATTGCCCCGCCCAGCGCGGGCGTCTGCAAGTAAAATAGTATTGGGGCCCTGTCGCGCTCCACTCATGCCCTTAGTCCCTCCCTATATCGAATCGCTCCACGCCTACGAGGCCGGCCGCACCATCGAATCCGTCCGCCAGCAATACAGCCTCTCCCACATCGCCAAACTCGCCTCCAACGAAAACCCTCTCGGCCCGTCTCCCAAAGCCGTCGCAGCCATCACCCGGACCCTCGCCGGCCTCAACATATATCCCGATGGCGGCCTGCAACTCCGCCAGGTGCTGGCGCGCGAATTCGACGTCAAAGTCGACAATGTCATCACCGGCAGCGGCTCCGAAGGCATCATGTCCAACATCATCCGCACCTTCCTGTGCGACGAGGATGAGGTGCTCACCACCGAAGCCGCCTTCATCGGATTCCAGGTGCTGGCGCGGTCGCGCGGCGTCAAATACCGCACCGCGCCCTACGCCAATTATCATTACGACCTGCCCGCGCTCGCGCAACAGATTAACGCCAACACCAAGATCGTCTATCTGGCCAACCCCAACAATCCCACCGGAACCATCTTCACCCGGCGCCAGTTCGACGAATTCTACAAGCACGTGCCCGAGCGCGTGCTGATCATTCTCGACGAAGCCTATTTCGAATACGCCCAGGATAATCCGCTCTACCCCGACTCCATGCACTATCGTTACGACAACGTGATCACCCTGCGAACGTTCTCGAAGGTCTACGGCCTCGCCGGCGTGCGCATCGGATATGGTTTCGCGCACGAAGAGCTGATCCGCAATCTGCTCAAGGTCAAGTTGCCGTTTGAGCCTTCCACGCCCGCTCTGGCCGCCGGAATCGCGGCGCTCGAAGACAAGGAATTTCTTCACCGCTCGCTCGAAGTCAACGCGCGCGGCCTGAAGTATCTCACCGAAGGCCTGGAAGATATGGGGCTCACGGCCGTGCATTCGCAAGCGAACTTCGTGATGACTGTGCTTCCCTCCGAAGCGGATGCCGTGCGCATCTTCGAAGAACTGCTGGCGCAGGGCATTGTAGTGCGCCCTCTCAAGGCGTTCGGCCTGCCGAACTGCCTCCGCATTTCAACCGGCCTCGATGATGACAACCGTCTGTGCATCGAGGCATTAAGGAAAACATATGCCGCAAGTCTTGGAACAACCCACGCAAGTTGAGAAGGATTTTCTTCCGCTCAACGGAACCGATTACGTCGAATTCTACGTCGGCAACGCGCGCCAGGCCGCGCACTACTACCGCTCCGCGTTCGGCTTTCGCCTGACGGCCTACCGCGGGCCCGAAACCGGAAACCGTGAGAGCGCTTCCTACGTCCTCACGCAGAACAAGATCCGCTTCGTGTTCACCACCCCGCTTGCGCCCGAATCCGTGGTCGCGGACCATGTCCGCCTGCACGGCGACGGTGTCCGCGATATCGCGCTTTGGGTGGACGACGCGCAATCGGCATGGCGCGAGACCACCCAGCGCGGGGCGAAAAGCGTACGCGAGCCCGAGACCCTGCGCGACGCGCAAGGCGAAGCGCGCATCGCCTCCATCGCTGCATACGGCGACACCATCCACAGCTTCGTCGAGCGCAACAACTATAACGGCGCCTTTCTGCCCGGCTTCGTGGCCGTCGAAGGCGACGATCTGGTCGCGCGCCCCGTCGGCCTCAAGTATGTAGACCACATGGTGGGCAATGTCGGCTGGGGCGAAATGAACCGCTGGGTGGAGTTCTACAGCACCGTGATGGGTTTCCGCATGTTCAAGCACTTCGACGATAAAGACATCTCCACCGAGTATTCCGCCCTGATGTCGAAGGTAATGTCGAACGGCAATGAGCGCGTGAAGTTCCCCATCAACGAGCCGGCCGAGGGCAAACGCAAATCGCAAATCGACGAGTATCTGCAGTTCTACCGCGGCCCCGGCGTGCAGCATATCGCCATGGCGACCGATAACATCATCGACACCGTGGGAAAGCTGCAACGCCAGGGCGTGGATTTTCTGCGCGTGCCCACCACTTACTACGACGACCTGCTCGCGCGCGTCGGACCCATCGATGAGGATCTCGCCGAGCTTCGCCAGTTGGGCATTCTAGTAGACCGCGACGACGAAGGCTACATGCTGCAAATCTTCACCCGCCCGGTGGAAGACCGCCCGACGTTGTTCTATGAAGTGATCCAGCGCAAAGGCAGCCGCAGCTTCGGCAAGGGAAATTTCAAAGCGTTGTTTGAAGCGATCGAGCGGGAACAGGAGCGCCGCGGGAATTTATAAGACCCACCGCTAAAACTTGTATTGACTCGCCACTTAAGATCTATCTTGCTCCCAGAGGTGGGGCACGCTTTAGCCTGCCCTCGGCAGGCCAAAGGGTGCCCCACCTCAGCCTCCCTAATGCAAAGCCAGCCGGATCACCGCCAGTGTTGGCATAGCTCGCTGCGCCATTTCCTTTTCACGCGGCGACGCGGCCAAGCCTTCTCCGATCGTATCCCCCGTCCAGACTTCGGCGAGGAAACAGTTGCCGCCGTAGCAATGGAACACCAGCCTCGCAGGCTCGACGCTTCTATTGCTGAGCACCTCATGCGTAGTAACGCTCTTAGTGCCGCCAGGCGACCTCATAACCACCACCGCGCCGTGGGCAAGTTCATTCACCGCGTAAGCGCCTTGCGGCATCGCGGCGGACCCCATATAGAAGGCGAACGGCACATTGGCCGCCATGCTGTTGTCTTTCGCCTGCACGGCAGCCACCGCCGCCAAAGCGATTCCGATGCTGAGAATTCGAGTAACCCGGCTTTTCATAATGACCTCCTTTTTTGTGGTCGCGCGTATCTATGCAACGCGCCTGCCAAACCGTAAGTCCTTGATTTCCTTCCAACACATCCTTGCGGAAGGCCATCGGCGCCTATCCGATCGGATAGTCCGCCAGCCATTCGGATAGATCCGCCGCGCTATACTGATCGGCAATGCCAGCCGATCGCAACGCGTTGTTCGAAATCGGCGCCGCCATCCACTCCACGCGCGATCTCGAAACCCTCGAGAAGCAATTGATCGAGATGGTTTCTCGTAGCCTATGCGCCGATCGCGGGGCGATTCTACTCTTGGGAGAGAGCGGCGAGGGATTTGCGTCCGTGTGCGGATGGGATTCCCGCGAGGAGCTGAACCGGCCCGCCGAGTATAGCCGCGCCGTGATCGACCGAGTGCTTCGCGAAAAGAAGCCGCTGCTCTTAAATCGAGATTCGGCCGGAGCGCTGGGAACGGACCGGATCACCGCGGCTCTGTGCGTCCCCTTGGTCGTATTCGAGCGCATCCGCGGCGTAATCTATCTCGACACCACCGAGCCCACGGCCCATTTCGAAGCCGGGCAACTCGAGTGGCTGTCGGCTGTGGGCGGAATCGCCGCCCTGGTTCTCGATAATGCCCGGCGCATCGAATGGCTGGAAAGCGAAAACGGCAGGCTGCGCGCCGAGATCGCGGTGGATCACGAAATGGTCGGCGGAGGGCGCGCGATCGGCGAAATGGAGCGGTTCATTGCCAGGGTGGCTCCGACCGGTTCCACCGTTCTCATTCGCGGCGAGAGCGGCACCGGAAAGGAGTTGGTGGCGCGCGCCATTCATCGCAATAGCCCGCGCCGCGACCGCGCCTTCGTGGCCGTCAATTGCGCCGCCATCACCGACACGCTTCTGGAGAGCGAATTCTTCGGTCATGAGAAAGGCGCCTTCA
>Ga0302326_10015550_pt1 | contig 16003 bp, 12 predicted proteins | sample Palsa_T0_3_FD_202264 | JGI IMG/M metagenome (GOLD analysis project Ga0302326, IMG submission 202264) | Peat permafrost microbial communities from Stordalen Mire near Abisko, Sweden - Palsa_T0_3 | ecosystem: Environmental > Terrestrial > Soil > Palsa > Peat permafrost | place: Sweden: Abisko... | reverse complement strand
AAAGACGAAGTCTCTCGTGCACTTTCGGTTTGTGTGCCCAGCACCGACCCTCAATCCGCTTCCGTCACGGCCGCCTGCACGTTGCACCGCATCGAGCGTCAGCACATCCGCTCGAGCGGTTTTGCACGTCCGCGCAGCCGTTGCCGATTTGCGGTTCATGGCGCTCTCCATAGGATGGGAGCGCGCGAATGAACGTACAGATCGGAGCGGATGACGTCCTGCTGAACCTCGACCGCAATCAACTTGCGTTTGAGAAAACGGTTCAGCAACTCTCATCGGGGCTGCGCATCAACAGCGCAGCCGATGATCCCAGCGGCAACGCGATCGCGACCAATCTCACCAGCAAAGTTGGCGGCCTCCAGCAATCCGTCAACAACGTGCAGAACGGCATCAACGCGCTCAACGTTGCCAATGGCGCGCTCGAGACGGTTCAGAACATCCTCGTGCGCATCAACAACCTCTTGGTCGAAGCCAACAGCGACATCAACTCGACTTCGGACCTCGAGAACATCCAAAGCGAGATCGGTCAGTTGTTGACCGAGATCAACACGATCGGTCAAAAAACCAACTTCAACGGATTGAATCTCCTCAACGGTCAGTTCGACACCTCGCAGGGATCGAATCCGACGCTCACGCAAGTCGCGTCGCCGAACGGCGGAGCGCCGACGGTCGTTAACCCCTACGGGAACACCAACAGCCCGGGTAATCCCGGCCCGCTCATCACGAGTGCCGCCATACCCTCAATCGGCGGCTTCAACATTCCGGCATTCGTCGTCTTTAGCGTCATTGGTCAAGGTGATAATCTTGTCGACCCAGACTCCGGCGCGGTGCAGGTCGGCCCAGGCGTTCTGATACGAATCGACGTGTACAGTTCGGCCGGCGCGTCGTTCGGAAGCGCGCCGCTCTATTCAGACGTTTCGGCGTATCCAGCTGGTATCGGTCCGACCCCGAGTGCGACGCCCAACGCGCTCTTCACGCCGTCAGGTGCGATCAACATCCTGACCTACACGTTTGGAAACATTACCCAGCAAGACGTCGGCGCGTCGCAGGCCTACCTCATAACCGGCCAAGTCGGAGCTTCGACCGGGACGGCACTCACGATCAATGACGGCGGCGATGAGGGACAAACGCTCGGCATCAGCTTGCCAACCGTTAATACCAACGCGCTGGGCATCTCGGACATCTCGTGCTCGTTACCGCAGGAAATAACCATCGTTCCCGGATCGGGCGGTACGCAAGTCGTTGGAACCGCTTCGAGCAACAATGTCGTCGCCTCGAATTCGCAACTCCTCGTGAAAAACGCACTAACGGCGATTACCACCAACGAAGCACAGATTGGCGCGCAAATCGTTGCAATGAACGACGATAACAGTGTCGACAATACGACGATCGTCAACTTGCAGTCGTCGGTCAGCAACATCACCGACCTCAACATCGGGCAAGCGACCACCGACTACACGCGCGAGCAAATCTTGACCAGCGTCGGCACTGAGGTGCTTTCGCAGATCCAGAGCAACGGCAAGATCATGACCGCTCTGCTCATCCAAGCGCTGATCGCGTAGCGGAGGGTCGCCCTGTAGGGTTGACCCCACAACCTATACTTAGAGATGAGGATACCTCGCTAGGTGAGGCGTCCACGTGATACACATGCCGCTGCCCCGAAACGTCGAGAGACGCCAAGTGAGGTAGAACAGACTGCGCCGAGACAAGGCGATGTCTAACGCGGCTGGGGCTTGCCCCTAAGATCCGTGGTGCCAAAGCTCTGTCGCGATTGAGGTGGGTAATGGCGTTTACGGAGGGGTTCATCTCCGAGCTTGTCGGCCGCAAGGCGACCGTCAACGAGATCCCGATCGGTCGGGTCACCGATTTTCTGGTCAATAAGCCCGACGACGTCTTTCCCCGAATCGACGGCTTGGTCATCAAGACCTCGCAAGGTCTGCGCTTCGCGCCGATCGAGAGCGTCGCGACGATCGACCCCGACGGGAAGACCGTCGCCCTGACGATGACGCCCAAGGAGCCCGCGCCGCCTGAGGAGAGCGCGCTCTTCCTGATTGCCGACCTGCTCGACAAGCAGATCGTCGACGTCGACGGCCGCAAGGTCGTGCGCATCAACGACCTCGAGATCGCGCGCGCCGGGGATGGACTGCGCGTGGTTGCCGCCGACGTCGGGGTTGCCGGCCTGCTCCGCCGCCTCGGGCTCAAGTCGTTTGGGAAGCGTTTTACACCGGGGATCTATCGCGCGATTCCCCGTTCGATGATCGCCTGGGATTCGGTCGCGCCGATTCGCGATGCTAATCCGACGCAAGTCAATCTTTCGGTCACCGAGAGCAAGCTGTCACGCATGCATCCCTCGGAGCTGGCCGAGATCATCAGCGATCTCTCCGCTCGCGAAGCCGCTGCCGTCGTCAGCCAGCTCGACGACGAGACCGCCGCCGACGCGTTCGAGCATCTCGACCCTGAAAAGCAGCGCTCGCTGATCGAAGACATCGGCACCGAGCGCGCCGCCGACATCATCGAAGAGATGGACGCTGACGACGCAGCCGACCTCCTCTCCGAACTCGACGAAGAACAGCAACACGAGTTGCTCTCGGAGATGAACGAATACACCGCGAGCGAACTGCGCGCGCTGGTCAAATACGCTGAGGACAGTGCAGGCGGTTTGATGACCACCGACTACACCTGGATCTATCCGCATCGCACCGCTGAGGCGACCATCCGCAAGATTCGCGAGATCGCACCAACGTCTGAGTTCATCTACTACCTCTACGTAGTCGACAAGGAGGATACGTTGCTCGGCGCGCTCTCGCTGCGTACATTGCTCTTGGCCGATCCCGCGGAGTCGATCGACGCAGTCATGGAGACCGACCTCGTCGCGATTCATCCCGACATGTCGTCCGAGGAAGTCGCGGCAACGATCGCGCGCTACGATCTCCTCGCCGTCCCGGTCGTCGACGACCGTGGCAAGATGCTCGGCATTGTCACCGTTGACGACGCAATCGACGCGATCATGCCCGAAGACATGGCGCGCAAATTGCCAAAATTCACCGCTCGTCATCGTTCGCATCATCCGAATGCAGACGTCGCCGGTTAGCGACGCGGCGGCGACCGAGGCGCCCCGACGTCGCACGCGGTGGCGATCGCTGCTGCTGCTCTTTGCCGTACTCGGTCCCGGCTTCGTCACGGCGTCAGCTGGCAACGACGTCGGTGGCATCGCCACGTATTCTCAAGCCGGTGCGCAGTTCGGCTACAACATCCTGTGGTTGATGATTCCGCTCGCTGTCGCCTTGATTGTGGTGCAAGAAATGTCGGCCCGCATGGGATGCGTCACCGGAAAGGGTCTGGCCGCACTTATCCGCGAGGGCTTCGGCGTTCGCATTTCCGTCTTTGCGATGATCGTGTTGTTTCTGATCAACACACTGATCACGTCAACCGAGTTCGCCGGGATCGCAGCCGCAGCCGAGAACTTTCACATCTCGCGGTACATCGCCGTGCCCGTCGCGCTGCTGGCTGTCTTCTTCTTCGTTCTCCGTTTCAACAGTAAAATCGTCGAACGAGTCTTCGTCACGTTCTCGCTAATCTATGTCACTTATATCGTCTCGGCGGTGCTGGCCAAACCCGACTGGCACCAGGTCGCCGTGGGCACCTTCATCCCGCACTTCGAATTCCGCGAAGCGGGGTGGCTTGCCATGGTCGTCACCGTGATCGGCACGACGATCTCGCCGTACATGCAGTTCTTCCTACAATCGCAGGTCGTCGAAAAGGGCTCACGCACCGAGGATTTGACCTTCACGCGCGTCGACGTGACCAACGGGTCGATACTCGCGATCGCGCTCGCCGGATTCATGATCATCGCCAACGCCGCGACGATCTTCATCGCCAACGAGCACGGGGCACACATCAACCCGCAGACCGCGATGGATTTCGCCAGAGCGCTAAAACCGCTTGCCGGCAACGCCGCAGCGCTGATCTTTGCGATCGGTATTCTGAACGCCGGCCTCTTCACCGCAACGGTGCTGCCGCTCTCGACCAGCTACATTATTTGCGAGGCGTTGGGCTTCGAAGCCGCAATCGATCGGAAATTCTCCGAGGCGCCGGTATTCTTCGTGCTCTTTGCCGCGGGGCTGCTACTGGGCGCAGGATTCGTGCTCATTCCCGGGCTGCCGCTCCTGCAGCTCATCCTGTTTGCCCAATTGCTACAAGGCATCTTACTGCCCGCGGAGCTCGTCTTGATGCTCATCATTATTAATCGCAAGTCGGTTATGGGCGAGCACACGAACGGTCCGCTCGCCAATACGATCGCCTGGACGACCGCGATCGTGATCGGATTGCTTTCGCTAGTCTATGTAGCTGGACAGTTTATTCCGCAGCTTCTCGGCGCATAACGCGCGGCTTGTTCAGCGTGCGGCGCGCCGACTCGGCATCCGCGAAGCACCAGCGGTTGCGGCCTTCTTTCTTTGCCCGGTAGAGGGCTCGATCGGCGGCCTCCATCAACTCTTCGATTCGCGCACCGTCGCTCGGGTAAAGCGCGATGCCGATGCTCAAGCGCACCTTGTGCGGCACGCCGTCAATGACGACCGGCTCTTGCATCGCGACGTTGAGCTTTCGGGCAAGATCGGCGGCGTCACTCGGGCCGTCGACGATCGGCTGCAAGATCACGAACTCATCGCCGCCGAAGCGCGAAATCGTGTCGCTCTCACGCGTCGCCAGACGCAGGCGGTGCGCGACTTCCTGCAGGGCCGCGTCGCCGACCGCATGGCCGTGTTTGTCGTTGATGGTTTTGAAATGGTCGATGTCGCAGTACATCACCGCAAAGCCGCGATCGTAGCGGCGCGCCGTCGCAATCGTCTGCTCGATGCGGTCGGTGAAGAGCACGCGGTTCGGCAAGCCGGTCAGGGCATCGTTAAAGGCGAGCTGCTCGATCCGCTCGTTTTGCGCTGCACGTTCGAGCGCTGCCGACACGAACAGCCCGATCAGCTGCACCATATCACGCTCGCTCGGATCGATATTTTCGCGAGGAGCGCGACCGGCGAAGACGAGCGCGCCGTAAAATTCCTTGAACACCGTAAGCGGTACGCCGAAATACGAGCGCCACGGCGTCGTGACGCGGATCGGATCCTCGCGGTGTTCGGGCGCGTCCATATCGGCAACAAAACACGGTCCGCTGCGTTCCATGACATGATGTGCGAACGACGCCCGCGCCGGATAGATCGTACCTTTGGTAATGAGCGCCTCACCCGAAGCGTTGCGCAACAGCACGCGATCGCGACCTTGGTACTGCGCGACGTAGCCGATATCCCAACCGAAGAGTTCAACGCCCAAGCTCAGCGCCTCGTCGATTTGATCTTCCAGCGATTCGTGCCCCGAGGCGGCCACCATCACCAGACGCCGCAAGCGCTCGCTCTGCGCCTCGATCGCGCGTTCCGCCGCGCGCTGCGCGGCAACGTTCTTAAAGATGGCGTACGCACCGGTGATCGCTCCCGACGCGTGGAGCGGGACGAGTTTGAGCTGGACGTCGAGGCGATTGCCGAGCCGGTCGAGCAACAGCGAGTCGGCTTCGACCGCCTCACCGCGCATTGCGCTGCGAAGCAGCTCGAGCGCAGGCTCGCGTCGTTCCGGCGCGATCAATTCCGTCCACGGTTTGCCGACGATCCGCTCGCCGAAGAAGCCGGTTTCGCCTTCGAGGGCAACGTTGACGCGCGAGATCGCTCCGGTGCTCTTGAGCTCCATGATACCGTCGGGGTGATACTCAAAGAGCGAACGAAACTTTTCTTGGTTGATCGTGAGCGACGATTCGGCCGAGCGCAGCGCGACGATGTCGCGTGCCTGGGCAAAGACGCCAACGATCTCGCCGTTGAAGCGGGCCGGAAAGATGTAACACTCGACCGGGATGACCGTGCCGTCGCGATGCTTGGCGAAGGTGTCGAAGTGATCGGTGCCGCCGGCGAGCGCGGTCTTCATCGCCACATCGACCCGCGAGAGATCGGAATCGTCGGAGACGTGCAGGCGATAGGGGGATCCGACGAATTCCTGGGGATTGTAGCCGGTCAGCGCCTGTGCCGCCTCGTTCGCCGCAATGGTATGCCCGGTCGTGTCATAAAGCACGACCGCATCGGGCGTATCCTGATACATCGAGGCGACGGCCTCGCGCAAAACCTTCGGATCCATCTCCAAGAATATCGACATATTCGCCGAAGGAACTGCGGATGACCCCCGACCGGATCGTGGAGTTTGCGGAAGAATTAACCCGCGTGGCCGCTGCGGGCGGGGGTGCGAAAGCGCTTGCCACCCACCTTTCGGACGCAACGGGAGCCGGGGTCCTGGTTGAGGACGCCGAGTGGCGCCACGTGGCGACCGCGGGAAAAGGCAGCCTCCCGGCTACCGCCCGCGGTCAAAAAAACGGCCGGGCGCACACCGTCCCGATTGCGGCCGGGACCAACCAACTCGGCTTTTTGTCGGTCTTCCCGGGCCCGGACGGGGTGGACGACGACCTCGCGCGGATCGTGCGATTGGCCGCGGCGGCCATAGCCCTCGAACTCTCGCGAGAAGCAGACGGCGGCCGAAGCCGCCGTCGGACGTTTTGGGAGCGCCTGATCGGGGGCACCTATCACGAACATAGCTCCGCGCGTGAAGATGCGAGCGCGCGCGGTATCGCGCTGGCTTCGCACTACGTTTGCGTCGCGCTCGAAGCCGAAGCCGGCACGGACGAAGATCACGCGCCGGCACTCGCCGAACTGCGGGTGCTTGCCGCCGAAACGTTTCGCTCGGGCGAAGCCGACGTCGGCATCATCGAACGCGGGGTTACGCTGCTGGTACTGATGCCGGCGGCGCGCGAGGTCGATGCCGAGAACGCCAAGACCGCGGCGCTCCTGCTGCCCAAGAGCGCCGCAAAACGCAAACCGGGATTGCGCATCGCTGGCGGCGTTGCGGCCAGCGTTGCAGCGCTCGAGGCCAAGCATGGCGTGGCCGGCGCCGAGGCTGCGCTCGCGATTGCGCGCCGAATCTACGGCATCGGGCGCGTCGCGGCATTCGACGAGCTCGGCGCATATCCGTTGCTCTACACCGGCGCGAGCGTAGACCATCTGCAGCGCCTCGCGGAGAACGTGCTTGCGCCGCTGCGCGCCTACGATGAGAAGCATCAAACCGAACTCGAGCGCACGCTCGCGCTCTACTTTTCGACGGGACAAAACGTGAAGACGACCGCTTCTGCGCTCAACGTCCACCGCCATACGGTGTTCTATCGGCTGCGCCAGATCAACGATATCTCGGGCCGCTCGCTCGAAAGCGCGCACGACCAACTCACCCTTCGCCTAGCGATTGCGATCGATGCACTCCACAACCAACACTAAGCGCGACGTCATCAAACTCGCCAAAGAGCGCAACGTGCGCTTTGTGCGACTGGTCTTCGCTGACATTTTCGGCGTCAGCAAGAACGTTTCGATTCCGGCGAGCGAGCTCGAGGCCGCGCTTGACGGCCGTGTGACCTTCGACGGTGGATCGATCGACGGCTTCGTGCGCGGCGAAGAGCTCGATATGGTGTTGCGCCCGGATCCCGCCACTTTCGCGATCTACCCGTGGTCGAACCCCGACGGCGCCGAGGCGCGGCTGCTATGCGATATCGCAATGCCCGACGGCGCGCCGTTCGAGGGATGCCCGCGCACGACGCTTGCACGTGCGGTTGAAAGCGCGCGAGCCGTCTTGCCGGGCCTCACGATCGGCCTCGAGGTCGAATTTTATCTCTTCGAAGGCGGCACCAACACCTCGGATGTGGGGAGCTACTTCGATTTCTCGGCCAACGATCGCGGTGAAGATGCGCGCAGCGCCATCGTCGCGGCGCTGCAAAGCATGGGCATCGCGGTCGCGTCGGCCCATCACGAGATCGGTGCGGGACAGCACGAGATCGACCTCGCCTTCGTCGATCCGCTCGCCGCCGCGGACAACGTGCTCACGTTGCGCACGATCGCCAAGCACGTGGCCACGGGATTCGGTCTCGATGCGACCTTCATGCCCAAACCACTCGAGGAAAGCGCCGGAAGCGGACTGCACGTCGAGTTGATGCTCGGTGACGGAGCCGACGAAGAGACGATGCTGTATGTCATCGGCGGATTGCTCGAACATGCGGCAGCGACGACGGCCATCTGTAATTCCACGGTCAATTCCTACAAACGATTGGTGGCGGCGTGGGACGCACCGATCTACACGGTCTGGTCCGAGCGCAGCGTCAACGCGTTGGTGCGCGTGCCGCCCGCGAGCCGCCCGCGGCATATCGAAATGCGCAGTCCGGATCCCGCATGCAATCCCTACCTCGCGCTCGCCGTATTGCTCGGCGCCGCGACCGACGGCATCTCGCGTAGCGTGCTCCCCGGCAGCGCGCTGGCCGGTTCAACCTACGATCTGGGAGAACGTCAACGACACGAACGCGGGATCGGCACGCTTCCGAAGTCGCTGCGTCAAGCGATCACCGAACTCGACAAAGACGCAATCGTGCGCGCCGCGCTCGGCGATCATTTGTATCACGCATTCCGCGATGCGAAACTCGCCGAATACGAAAGTTACCGCCGCGCCGTCCACCCGTGGGAACACAAGGCGTACTTGAAACTGTACTAACTATTTTCTAGCGATGCAGTCGATTTCGACGCGCGCGCCGCGGGGAAGGCCGGCGACGGCGACGGTAGAGCGGGCGGGTTTGGTCGCATCGAAGTAGCGGCCGTAGACCGCGTTGACGGCGGCGAAATCATTCATGTCGACGAGAAAAATCGTCGTTTTGACGACATCGCCGTAGTCGCAGTTCGCTGCGGCGAGGACCGCGCCGAGATTCTTCATCACTTGCTCGGCTTGTGCGGAAACGTCGCCGTCGACGAGGGTGCCGCTGCCGGGATCGAGCGCGATCTGGCCCGAGCAATAAATCGTCTTGCCGCTGCGAACGGCTTGGCTATATGGCCCGATCGGCGCGGGCGCCGCGTCGCTCGCAATGCTTTGGTGAGCCATTAGGCGGAGACCGATTCGCGCGTCATCGTACCTTTGAACTTCATCGGCTCTTCCTCGAGCCCGAAGTTGCCACGATACAGCTCATCGATCTTCGCAAGCTCGGCAGCGGTGAGCGCGGGAGACTCCGTCGCCGCCGCGAATTCGCGCAACTGCTCGCCATCGTAGATATTCGGGAGCACCGTCATCACACGCGGCTCGTGCAGCAGCCACTGTATCGCCGCTTGGCCTAGCGTGCGACCAGGCTGTTCGAGAAAGCGCAGCTGATCGACTTTCTTGATGCCGTTGATCAGCCACGAGCGCGGACGGTGGCGCCGATGATCGTTCTCGGGAAAGACCGTCTCCTCGGTGTAGTGCCCTTCCAGCATTCCGCTGGCGTGCGGCACGCGAATCATGAATCCCGTATCGGCTGCGCTCTCATACGCAGCCTTGATCTGGGGCGTGCCTGGATACTGCTCGAGCATATTCCAAATGATCTGCAGCGACGCGACGTTGTGCTTCTCGATGGCGTCGACGCCCTCGTACAGAAAGCCGATCGCAGGCCCGAGTGCGATACCGTACATCCGAATCTTCCCGGCGGCTTTGAGCTCTTCGAGCGTCGCCCACATCTCGGCGTCGTCGACGTGTTCTATTTTGGCGTTGTGCAGCTGATAGATATCGATATAGTCGGTCTGAAGCCGGTGCAGCGATGCGTCGAGCGCTTTACGAATGAAGTGAGGGGATACGTCTTGCGGTAACTCCACTTGTCCGCGCCGCTCGGTCTGCGCCGAGATGTCGTAGCCGAACTTCGTTGCGATAACAACCTCGCCGCGCCGTCCCGAAAAGGCTTTCGCTAATTGTTCTTCGCTGCGACCATTGCCATAGGTGTCGGCAGCATCGAAAAAGGTGACGCCGAGATCGCGCGCTTCATGCAGCATGCGCACCGCCTCTTCGTCGGTCTTTTCGCCCCACCATCCGGTCGAGGTGGTCCACATTCCGAACCCGACCTCACTTACCGTGACGTCCGAGTTGGGGTACGAACGATATTTCATAGTAAGCGGGCTTCTCTGGGGCCCGGCGCCAACCCTCACCATTGTGGTTGGAGAGCGCACTTTTGAAGAAGACTTTGCGCGGGTAGGGCGCTGGATCGAAGAGTATCTAAGCGAGCCCAGCCGCTATCCGGTGCTCCCGGCAATTAGACCCGGCGAGGTCGCCGCAGCCCTGCCGGATCACGCTCCGGAAGAGGGCGAGCCGTTCGAACGAATCATGGCGGATTTCGAGCGGATCATCATCCCCGGAATCACGCATTGGAATCACCCCCGCTTCTTTGCCTACTTCGCGACCAGCGCGGCGCCGGCGGCGATCGCCGCCGAAGCGCTCGCCGCGACGCTCGACGTCAAGGTCATGCTCTGGCGTACGTCTCCCTCGGCGGCTGAGCTGGAGTCGGTCGTCATGCGCTGGCTCGGCCGCCTCATGGGCGTGCCCGAAACCTGGACCGGAGTCATTTATGACACGGCTTCGGTCGCCGGATTCACCGCGCTAGGCGCCGCCCGCGAGTCGCTCGGTCTGCACATTCGCGAAGACGGCATGAGCGGGCGCGATCTTCCGCCGCTACGCATTTATGCCACGACCCAGACGCACTCGCACATCGAAAAGGCTGCAATTGCGCTAGGAATCGGTCAGCGCAACGTCGTCGCGGTGCCTTGTGATGAGGCGTACCGTATGGACCCCATGGCGTTGCAGCGCGCGATCGATGAGGATCGCCGCGCCGGCAGACAGCCAATGGCGATTGTCGCGACCGTCGGCACGACCTCAACGACGGCGATAGATCCAGTCCCAGCCATCGCCGAGATCGCCCAGCGTGAGCGAATTTGGCTTCACGTCGACGCAGCCTATGCGGGCGTGGCGTCAATTCTTCCAGAATTCGCGTACCTGATGGACGGCGTGGCGCGCGCCGATTCATTGGTCGTCAATCCGCACAAATGGCTTTTCATCCCGATGGATCTCTCGGTCTTGTTCTTGCGCGACGAAGCAACGGTTCGCCGCGCCTTTACTCTCGTGCCCGAATTTCTCACAACCACGGATGGCGACGTGCGCAACTACATGGACTACGGTATTCAACTTGGGCGGCGTTTTCGCGCGCTCAAACTCTGGTTCGTGCTCCGCCACATGGGCGCGGCACAGATTCGCGAACGCCTGCGCGGGCATATCGCGCTCGCACAGCGGTTCGCCCAGTGGGTCGACGAGGATCCGCACTGGGAGACGATGGCCCCGCACCCACTCTCGCTGGTCTGTTTTCGCTATCATCCTGCCGGCGTCAATGACGAAGCCCAACTCGAACGCATCAATGCGCAGCTTCTCGAAGCCGTCAATGCGACGGGCGAGATGTTTATCTCCCACACGAAGTTGGACGAACGCTACGCGCTGCGATTAGCCATCGGCAACCTGCGTACGACGCGCAGCGACGTCGAAGCAGCGTGGGCAATCCTACAACGCGAAGCCGCAGGTTTGGCTGTATGACGCCGCTGCGCGTGCTGGTCATCGGAAGCGACAGCGTTGCAAGCGGCCTGCGTAACCTACCCGAGGGTGACGTGCTGCACGTGGAGACGGCGAGCTCGCTCGACGACGTGCTTGCCGGACCGGTCTCGGCTGACGTGGTCGTCGCCGATCGGCGTGGGGTGGACGGCGGAACGGAGCGCCTCGCACAGCTTGCGCGCGCGCTCGCACCCGTGCCGCTCGTCGTTGTCGGCGACGACGAATCGCTCGCCCGGACGATTTTCGCCGCGGCGGATCGCGCGTGGCTGCGTGGATCGCTTGCTGCCGCGCTCGACGAACTCGAATTGCAGCGCTCCGCCGTCATGCAGATTAGCCAGCTCAAACACGATCTCGTAGCCACGCTCGCGCACGACATCAAAGGACCGCTCACCTCGATCATCGGCTTTGCCGAGTTACTCGAAGAGGGTTTTCTCGAGGGCGACGAGGCCACCGATGCTGCGCGCACGATTCGCTCCAACGCGCAACGGCTCGCTACGCTCGCCAACGATATGCTCGCTCTTTCCCGCGTCGAACACGGCGAGCTCGAGATTGCCGACGATCGCGTCGATCTGGTCGACATTCTGCGTTCGACTGTCGAGTCGGTTGCGGCCGAGCGCGCGATCGAACTCGTAATCGATGTTGAAAAAGCGCTCGTACGCGGCGACGCCGAACGCTTACGCCAAGTCTTCGATAACCTCGTGAAGAACGCGATCAAATTCTCGCCCGGAGGCGGGGCCGTGCGGGTGCATGTGAGCGAACAGGGGACCGGTTTTTCTATCACCGTGCAAGATCAGGGCATCGGCATTCCGCCGGACGAGGTGAGCAAGCTCTTCAATCGTTTCGCGCGCGCTTCCAATGCGCGCAAGGCAAAAATCGTCGGGACGGGCGTCGGGCTCTTCATCGTCAAAACCATCGTCGAGCGCCACGGCGGCAGCGTCGGGGTGCAAAGCGCCATCGGGAGCGGGAGCACGTTCAACGTTAGTTTACCGGCGATCGAGCGTGCGCAGGGAGACGGGCCCGGCCGCGTTGCGATCGTCACGCTCGATCGCCGGCTCTCACGCTTCACCGCGTTCGAGTTGCGTGCGCGCGGGTTTCGCGTGCGCGAAGTGAGCGCACCCGCTGAGGCCGCAAAAGATGCTCGGGCGGGTGACGTGATCGTCGTGGACGCGCAGTGTGCCGGCGCAAGCGAAACGCGCGATGCGCTAAGTCAGGTTCCGGTGCGCATCATCGGCGTGGGTTCGGCGCTGGCCGATGGGTGGGACGCGACGCTTCCCAAGCCGTTTTTGATCAGCGACCTGCTTAACGCGGTCAGCGGTCACGCGGCGCCGATGTAGCCGATGCACTGAGCAGACTCACCCGCTGTGTTGCAATGCTGACCGCATCGGGATCGCTGCCCTTCTGGCCCAATTCAAACTGCGTGAGCGCGTCGGATCGATCGCCCTGCGCCTCGTAAGCATCACCCAACAGCACATGTAAGCGTCCGTCGTCGTGCACCGATGCAATGCCCTTGATCAGCACCGCTTGCTCGAGCACGTACAGCTGATGCCGTTGGTAGTCCAAAGCCAGATCGATGTAGGCTTCGCGCAAGTAGGGATACAGCTCGATCGCCCTCGCGTACTGCGCCACGGCGTGTTGCCAATCGTCCTGCACGTCGGCGAGATAGCCATAATTGACAAACGTTTCAGCACGTTCGGGCGCGAGCTTGTACGCGAGATCGAGGGTTTGCTTCGCCAACCCCAGCCGCTGCGAGACGAGATACGTCGCCCCCATGTTGTCCTCGCATTGATATGACGAGGGCATGATCCCTAGGCACGTCTTGAACGTGAGAACGGCCTCGTCATAGCGGTGAAGGTCGAATAATGCGAGGCCGAGCCCGTTGAGCGCCGTGAGGTCGCGGGGATCCTGATCCAGCGCACGCTTGTAGTACACCTCGGCTTGCGCGGGCTGGTGAATCGCGTAGAGCACTTGTCCGAGTTCGCCTTGAATCGCGGGATCATTTGGATTCTCAAGCGCTAACTTCTGAATCGTGACCTCGTACGTGGCGAGATCGCCCTTACGAAGGTGCAGATCGACCAAATCGTCGACCGAGTCGGTGCCCGGCAGCGCAGCATCGAACTGCGCGATCGCGTCGTCGACGCGATTCTCTTCAGCATAGACGGTGCCAAGACGGTTATGCGTCTCTTTGTCGGAGGGTGCTATCTTCAAGATCTCTTCGTAGGCGAGTTGAGCGCGCCGGATCTGTCCCGTGCGAAAGTAGAGGTCCCCGAGAAAGCGGCGTGGAGCGATCTCGCCGGGGTGGAGGGCGGTGTACCGGGCCAGATGCTCGATTGCGCCGGACATATCACCCGCCGCAATCAGCTCGCGCGTTGCACGAATCGCACCCTCGGGATCGGAAGGAAATCCGTTGAGGATGCCCTCCCCATTGGTGATTGCCGGGCCGTAGTATATCGTCGGCCCGTTCTGATCTGCCGCAGACACGAGCAAAGGCGCGCCGGCACACGCACCCGCGAGGACGAGCGCGATACCGAACGCGACAGCACGGTGGTTCATCCCGGCCCTCCTGATAGTGCCCCTATTCTACTCCTAATTCACGCGTAGGGTGACGCTCGTGTGACAAGACTCTATCCGGCAAAGCTGAAGCTTTGCCGGCTAGAGTCGCGCGGCTTCGCTCGCGCTATGCATCCTCTTCTTTACAATTCTCAGCGATGCGGTCGAGCATCTCCGCGAACTCGGCTCGCTCGCCAGGCGAGAAGCCGCGCAATGCACGCTCGGTTTGCTCGGCGATAATTTCGGCAAGAGCGGGGCGCAGGTCAAGGCCGCGCTTGGTGAGGTAGATGCGAACCGAACGGGCGTCCTCGGGATGCGCCCGGCGCGCAACCAAGCCGTCGCGCACCATGCGCTGTACCGTGCGCGTGACGGTCGGCATCTCCACGCCGAGACGGTCAGCAATCTCGCGCGGGGTGAGCCCGTCCTCCTCCCAGAGGTGCCGCAGCACTTGATATTGTCCGAGGCGTAAACCCGAATTTTGCAACGTGCGATCGACGCGTGCGCGAAGTGTTCGAACCGCATTGCCCAAAGCGCGAAAGACGTCGCTCTTCGGGTTCATCGCACGAGCGGAAGCACGTTACTCGGCGTAAGTGGATAGAACGTCATCACCAACACGAGCACGAAGCAGGCGACGGCGCTGATCCAAGCCAGCGGCACGAAGGGATGCACATCGTGCGCGTGGCCGTGCGCATCGCGCGTGTACATTGCGTAGATAACCTTGGCGTACGCATACAGCGAGATCGCGGTGCCGGCGATGAGGAAGCCTCCAAGCCAAGCGTAGCCGGTGTTTACGCTGGTTGAAAGGATGAGAATCTTTCCAAGAAAGCCCGCGGTCGGCGGCAGCCCTGCCATTGCCAGCAAGAAGAACGTCATCAGCGCGGCCGCGATCGGGCGACGATATCCCAGCCCCCGATAGTTGGCCAGCACCGAACCTTGCTCGCCATCATCGGAAAGGAGCGCGGCGACCGCAAACGCTCCGAGGTTCATGAACGCATACGCCGCGAGATAGAAAATCGCATAGCGTAGGCCAAGCGCCGTCCCTCCGGCCAGCGCGGTTAAGATATAGCCGACCTGCGCGATACCGGAATACGCGATCAGTCGCTTGAGATCGCGCTGCGCGAGCATGCCGACGTTGCCGGCAATCATCGAGATTGCCGCGATAATCCACACGGGAAGCAACAGACGCTCATCGACACCGGGCGGCAACGCCGCGTAGATGAAACGTGCAAAGACGGCGAGCGTCCCGGCCTTGGTTGCCACGCTCATGAACGCGGTGATGGGCAACGGTGCGCCCTCGTAAACGTCGGGCGACCAAGTGTGAAACGGCACCAGACTGAGCTTGAACGCGATGCCGATCAGGAACAGCCCCGCGCCGAGCCAGAGCAACGGGTTGCTCGCGAGCGCCGGCGACACTAAAGCGGCGAGCGCGACACTTCCGCTTGCCCCAAAGAGCAACGCCATGCCGTAGAGCAGAAAGGCCGATGCCGTGGAGCTGAGGATTAGGTATTTGAGCGCTGCCTCGCGCGCCGTCCGCCGCTCTGCGAGTCCGCACAGACAGTAGAGCGCAAGCGAGAGCAACTCGAGCCCGAGGAAAATCGTCATGAGGTTGCCCGCGCCCGCCATCAGCATGGCGCCGCACGTCGACCACAGCAGCAACGCGATCGCACCGGGAGTGCGCGCGCCGACGCCGATCGCGCCGTAGAGTACGACCGATCCCACCGCGCTGATCAGGATGATCTCTTGAAAAACGACACTAAAGCCGCCGACGATGAAGGCTCCTCCGAAGGCGGCATAATCGTGCCCGTACGCGGCCGCGCAATCGATCGCCGCGACAATCAAACCGGCTAGCGCGATGCCGATCGGAACGTAGCGGTTGACGTTCTTGGGTGCAAGCAAGTCCGCAAGCAGCACGACGAGCGCCGTGACTGCGACGATCGTCAGCGGAGCGACCGCATACCAG
>Ga0302326_10015549_pt1 | contig 16003 bp, 10 predicted proteins | sample Palsa_T0_3_FD_202264 | JGI IMG/M metagenome (GOLD analysis project Ga0302326, IMG submission 202264) | Peat permafrost microbial communities from Stordalen Mire near Abisko, Sweden - Palsa_T0_3 | ecosystem: Environmental > Terrestrial > Soil > Palsa > Peat permafrost | place: Sweden: Abisko... | reverse complement strand
GTAGGCGACGTCGACGCTGCGGCGAGCGCCGCTCGGGCAGCCGAAGTCGCAGAAGCCGGAGCCATCGCAGTCGGGGGCGTTGCGGCGGATGGCGAAGTGGCTCCAGCCGAGCGCGTCGCAGCCGCGGGCCATGACGTCGGCGATCGGACCGATGGCCTCGCGGCGCGAGGTGCGCACGTCGAGCGTGGTCTCGACGCGGTCGAAGTGCCGCGCCATCGCGTCGGGGGCAAAGTCGTCGGTGCGGATGTCTTCGCACCAGCGCTCGAGGATCCAGGGCGGCGTGCGGAACGACGTGCCGCCGTTGACCGCGGTGGAGCCGCCCACCATGCGCCCGACGAAGATCGGCATCACGACGTTGCCGACGGAGAACGCCGTCCGGTAAAAGCGCTGGTGCGCGCGGATCGAGCTCCCGTCGAACGCGTCGCGCTGGTGGTGATCGCCCTCTTCGAGGAAGACGACGGCGAGGCCGCGCGCGGCGAGCTCGCGCCCGACGACCGCGCCGCCCGCGCCCGAGCCGATGACCGCCACGTCGCACTCGATCTCGCCTCCGTCCCACGCGTCGCCGTCGTGCACCTGCCGCTGCCAGCGCGGCTCCTCGGCCGGTCGCACGACGCGCAGCGCCGCGCGGTGCGGGGCGCCGCCCGGGCCCGGGTGCTCGGGCGTGTCGAAGTGCACCATCTTGTAGACGAGCGAGATGAACGCGAGGGCCTGCCGGATGACCGGATCCTTCTCCCAGCGCCTCAGCATCGCCTCCTGCGCGTCGGCGGAGAGCGCATGGAACGGGCGGCCGCTGCGGGGATATGCGGCGGCGTCGAGCGTGCGCTGCGCGGCGACCCAGGCCCGCACGAGCGAGGGGTGCACGTGGCGCACGACCTCTTCGGCCCGGCGAATCGTCGTCTCGTCGGCCGCGGGCAGGTCGCGCGAACCGGGGATCAACGCCTCGACCAGCGCCAGCGACGCGCGGTCGTACTCGGGCACGGCGGGCGTGGACATCACAATCGCGCCGACTGAATAGCAATTCTTGGCGGTAGCTCAATCCCCCGGGACGGAGAAGGCGTACATCGTGCCGCCGGGCGTGCCGAAGAGGAGGCGCGAGGACGGGTATCCGTTGCCCCAGTAGACGACGCCGCCCACGATCGCGGGGCCGCCGTACACCGTGGCGCCGCTCTTGAACGACCAGAGGACGTCGCCCGTCGCCGCATTGAGCGCGAACATCGTTCCGTCCGCGTCCATCGACCCGGCGAAGACGACGCCGTTGACCGTGGCGAGCGGTCCGTTGACGCTGGCGCCGTTGAGCGGCGCCGTCATCGACGGGTTGGCCACCTGCCACAACGTCTCGCCCGTCGCGGGGTCGAGCGCCGCCCACGATCCCACCGTGGTGGGCGTGCCGGCCTTCGGGCCGCTGCCGCCGAGGGTGTAGGCCGTGCCCGACTCGTCGTTCACGCCGGCGTAGACGCGCACGCCGTCGACGGCGGTGCCCCAGTGGATGCCGCCGAGGTGGCCGCCGGGGCCGACCTGCGTCTGCCAGAGCGTCGTCCCGGTGTCGGCGTCGACGGCCCAGTACACGCCGCTCTTTTGCCCCGCACCGACGACGTCGTGGATGGCGCCGCCGATGTCCGCCTGGAACAGGTTGGCGCCGCAGCCGAAGTCGTAGTCATGGTTGCCGAAGCGAGCGAAGTTCCAGACGTCGCCGGACGTCATGCGCTGCGACCAGCGCACCGCGTGCGTCGTGAGGTCGAGCGCGAGGATCGACTCGATGCGGTCGCCTTCGGGCAAGGGCTGGCCCGAGTCGGCCTGGGCCGGCGGCTCCGAGTAGTTGTTGCCGGTGGTGATGTAGAGCGCGTTGCGCTTGTGATCGACGGTCGGCGTCCCGCTCCACACGGCCGACCCGGCATAGCCGGAGAGCGAGCCGTCGGCCGTGCGGTACACGTCGTCGTCGATGGTCGGTGTCTGCCACAGGATTGCGCCGCTGGTCGCGTCGAGCGCGGCCACGCTGCCCCGGAAGGTGCAGCACGTGTACGACGGGTCGAGGAGCGACGCCCCTTCTTCGCCCGACGACACGCCCACGTAGACGACGTTGCCGTCGAGAGCGGGCGACGAGGCGATGAGCGCGTACGGATGCGGGTCGAGGAGCGTCTGCCAGGCGAGGGCGCCGGTGCTCCGGTTCACGGCGACCATCCGGGCGTTGCCGGCCGTCGCCACGCCGAAGATGACCAGGTTCGCCGTGACGATCGGCGTCCCGCGCGCCACGATCCCCGTCACGGCCGACGACCCAAGCGAGAGGCTGGGGGCCTGCGCGTCGGCCGCCGCAATGGCGGGCGCTTCTGCGTCGTCGCCGGCGTCGCCCGCGTCCCCTTCGTCGCCCAGAATCGCGGCGACCGATCGCGTCCACACGGCTTGCCCCGTCTGGGCGTCGATGCAGTTCATCATCCCGCCCCAGTCGGGGAAGAAGAGCTGGCCGCCGACGACCGCCGGCGTCGCCGAGATGTCGCCCGCGGCAGCGAACGTCCATCGCACGGCGAGCCCGGGCGCCGTTTGCGGCGTGATGGGGCTCGACTGCGCCGTACGCGTATTGCACAAGTTTTGCCCGTACATGGGCCAGTCGCCCGAGTCGGCCGCGCAGTCGAGCGGGGCCGCCGTGACCGCTGCATCCGGGACGCCGGTGCCCGCCGTGCTCTTGCAACCCGCCGCGGCGAGCACGAGCCAGGCCGCCGTCCACTTCGTCGGAGCACCCATCCGCGGCCGTGTTTACTCGAGATCGGCACCCCCGCCTATCGCTAGAAGCTCGATGTCGCCCTTGAACTGCCCGCCCGGGGCGACGAGCTCTTTGGCCTGCGACATTCCGGGCGGGGCCACCAGGTTCCGTTTCTCGCCCACCTGCATGCCCACGAGAGCCTCGTCCCATGCGCGCATCACTTGCCCCTGCCCGACGACGAACGTTCGCGTTCCGCTGGCGCCGGACTCGAGCCGATAGCGGACCGTCACGCGATCGCCCGGGCGCACGGCCGGGCCCTTGCCCGCCACCGTCGTCACCTTGGCCATCTGCTCGGAGGTGTCGACGGGCCGCGCGTCGGGCGCCCGCGCGTGTGGGGGCGGCTCGCGCCCGGCGTGAGCATCCGCCGGCGGGGTGGACCGCGCCGTCCAGAAGCAAACCCCCGCGAGAACGCAGAACGAAAGGCCGATGGCGGTGAAACCGAGTGGTTCCTTGGGGCGGGCGCGCGACATCGACGGGGGTAGTGTAGTCTGCCCGCCGTGATTTCGTTCGCCCTCTCGGAGTCGCAGCAACTGGCCCGCGACGCGGTCCGCGAATTTGCCCGGCGCGAGCTCCGCGACCGCGCCCGCCCGTGCGACGAGAGCAGTCGCTGCCCGGACGACTTGCTCGAAAAGAGCTGGGCGCTCGGGCTCGCGGCGGCCTGCATCCCGGAGGAGCTTGGCGGCGGTGGCGAAGCGGGCGGACAGACGACGTCGGCGATCCTGCTCGAGGAGCTGGGCTATGGCTGCGCGTCGCTCGGCGCCGCCGCGATGGCGCCGATGCTCTTCGTGCGCCCGCTCGTCGACTTCGGTACCGACGCGCAGAAACGCGACTACCTGCCGCTCTTCACCGGCAGCCGCTACCACACGGCCTCGCTGGCGCTGCACGAGCCCCGCTTCACGTTCGACGTCGCGGCGCTCGAGACGACGGCCGAGAAACGCGGGACCCAGCGCGTCCTCCGGGGCGAGAAGCGCCTCGTGCCCATGGCCGATCGCGCGAGCCACTTCCTCGTCGTCGCCCGAGGCGAGCGGGGCCCCGGTCTCGCCAACCTCGAGGCGTTCATCGTCCCGCGCGACGCCAAGGGCCTGCGCGTGCACGACGAGGGCGACAAGACGATCGGCTTCCAGGCCATGTCGTGGGGCCGCCTCTCGCTCGACGGGGTCGAAGCGCCGCCCGAGTGGAGGCTCGGCGGCGACAGCGGGATCGACGGGCGGCGCCTCGTCGCGGGGCTCCGCGTCGGGGGCGCGGCCCTGGCGGTCGGCCTCGCCCGCGCCGTGCTCGAGACGTGCGTGACGTACGCCAAGGAGCGCGTCGCGTTCGGACAGGCGATCGCCAAGAAGCAGGCGATCGCGTTCATGATCGCCGACATGCGGATCGAGGTCGACGCGATGCGCTGGCTCGTGTGGAAGGCGGCGAGCGAGCTCGAACAGGGCGCCGACGCCACCCGCGCCGCGGCGATCGCGCAGGACTACGTGGGCCGCCGCGCGATGAAGATCGCCGACGACGGCATCCAGGTCTTCGGCGGTCACGGCTTCATCCGCGACTACCCGCTCGAGCTCTGGTTTCGCAACGCGCGCTTGCTGACGGTTCACGAAGGCCCGGCGGCGGTGTGAAAGGCTAGGAGCACATGGTCGATTTCCGGCTTTCCACGAACGACACCGAGATCCTCGAGCAAGTGCGGCGCGAAGGGCTCGCCGTGCGCAAGCACGCCCGCTACTTCGACGACCACGAGGAGGAGCTCCCGCCCGAGAAGCTCCCGGAGGCCGACTCTTTCCCCCCCTTGAACGAGCGCGTGATGCGGCGGCCGGCCGACGACACCCCGGCGGCCACGTTCCAGATGCTCCTCGGCATGGCCCGCCAGTGGGGCGACGCGTTCCCGCTGCGCCAGCCCCCCGTCGCCCTCGGCAACGCGGCGCTGCAGGCGGCGGGCACCCCCGAGCAAAAGACGCGATGGGGGTCGACGGTGCTCTCGATGGCCATCACGGAGCCGGGGTGCGGCTCCGATTCGAAGGCCATCAAGACGACGGCGCGGCTCGACGGCGACGACTGGGTCATCAACGGCGAGAAGATCTTCGTCACCACGGGCATCCGGGCGCAGGGCGTCGTCGTGTGGGCCACGATCGACGCGCAGCGCGGGAGAGCCGGGATCAAGTCGTTCGTCGTGATGAAGGGCACGCCCGGCTTCGAGGTCACGCGCAAAGAGAAGAAGCTCGGCATCCGCGCGAGCGACACCGCGGCGCTGTCGTTCACCGATTGCCGCATCCCGCGCGATCACTTGCTCGGCGGCGACGAGACGGTGCCGCGCCAGGGGTCGGGCGGCTTCCGCGGCGTCATGAAGACGTTCAACATGACGCGGCCGGCGGTCGGCGCGATCGGCGTCGGCAAGGCCCGGGCGAGCCTCGACTTCGCCGAAGAGGCGCTGGAAAAGGAGGGCGTGAAGGTCGACTGGGAGCGCAGCCGCTACGCGCGCTCGGCGATCGAAGCGAAGCTCGTGCAGATGCAAGCCGACGCCGAGGCCGCGTCGCTCACGTGCTTGCGCGCGGGCTGGCTGGCCGACACGGGCGAGGAGAACAACGTCGAGGCGTCGATCGCCAAGGCCAAGGGCGGCGAGGTGTCCCGCACGGTGCCGCAGGGCTGCATCGAGATCCTCGGCGCGATGGGGGCAAGCCGCGAGCACCTGCTCGAGAAGTGGCTGCGCGACGGCCGCATCACCGACATCTACGAAGGCACCGGGCAGATCCAGCGCCTCATCATCGCGCGCGCGATCTTCGGGTACTCGTCGGAGGAGCTCGGCTGATTCGACACGGCGGGGGCGCCTCTTCCGTATGCCTGCGTTCATTCTCGTCGCCGTCTACGCGCTCGCGTTCCTCCTGCGTTTCGAGTGGCTGATCCACGTCCAGCACCCGCTCGACGCCGTCTATTCGGACGCGGGCGGCTACGTCGAACGCGCCGACTGGCTCCTCGCGCACCACACGCCGGCCGATCCACGCGTCCTCACGATCTACCCGTGGGGCGGTCATGCCCTCCTGGCCCTGCAGTTTCTCGTCGTGGGCCGGAACGCGCGCGTCGGGATCGCGGTGGCGGCGGCGCTCGTCGGTGCCATCCCCGCGCCATGCCTTGCCTACCTCAGCCTGCGGATCATGCCGAGCCGCCTGATCGCCGCTCTCGTCGGAGTCCTCGTGGCGGTCTGGTCTCCGCAGATCGCGTTCGCGGGTTTCTTCCTCTCGGAGATATGGTTCTCCGCCGCCATCGCCGCCCACGCGGCGCTCACTGTCGTGCCCTGGAAGCGTCCCTGGGGCAAGCTGGCCACGGGCGCCGTCGCGGCGATCGCCTTCGTCGTGCGGCCGCAGTTCGTCCTCACGTGGGTCGCCGACCTCGCCGCCGCCGCCGTCACCGCGCTGCGGCGCGGCGGGATTCCCCGGGCCGCGCGGACCACCGTCGGGCTCGCGCTCCCGATGGTCCTCGCCGTCGGCTTCAGCGCCGTGCGGCTGCACCGCCTCGCCGGGCGCTGGGGGCTCATCTCGGGCAATGACGAGATGACGCGCATCTGGGCGGACACCGACATCTGCCAGCTGCGTTCGAACTGGACGGCGCCGAACGGCGAGCGCTGGCACTACGGGTTCAGCCCACCGTCGAAGCCACCCCACAAGCCGAGCGACACCGTCGAATTCGAGGGGTTCATCGCCGACCCGGTGCTCCTGCGCCGCATCCGGCAAGAGCGGCTGCGCGGGGTCCCGTGGACGGCGCGCCTCGCGCGCAAGGCCCACAACGTGGCCCTCCTCTACGACAACCTGCCCTGGCCGGAGAGCAACTACAAGGACTGGGATTGGCGCTTCGATCTGCAGCGGGGATACGCGACGGCGCTGCTCTACGTCGTCTCGCCGCTCGCGCTCGTGGGGATCGTTCTCGGGCGCAAAAACCGCGCGCTCTTCATCGCCGCGGCGAACCTGTGCACGTCGGTGGTGTGCGCGGCTTTCTTCTTCGGCGAGGGGCGCTACCACGTGCCGTACGATCCGTTCGCCCTGCTGCTGGCGGTCGTCGCCTGCCACGAGATCACCAGGCGTGTCCGCGCCGCGCGGGCGCGCGGTACCGTCAGCTCGACGCGGCCACCACCACGAAGAACGCGAGGGCACACGCGGCGAACGACCATCCCGCGAAGCACGCCGCCGTCGCCGCCCGCGCCCAGCCCCGCTGATCGAGGAGCATGATGCTCCGGCCGAACAGGCAGACCGTCGGCGCGACGACGGGCAGGATGTACCGGAAGTCCCCGCTGCACGCCTTGGGGATCGACATGCGGAACGCGGCGAGGCTGGCGACGAACGTGACGGTGGCCACGAGCAGCGGCAGATCGGCGTACCAGTCCTCGCGGCGCGCGCGACGCAGCGCCGTGCCGAAGAGCAGCCACGCGAGCAGGCAAAGGAGCAAGACCGAGAGCGCGAGCCCGAGCACCGGCAGGGCCCGTGGGTGGTCGAACCCGAACTCGCCGAAGAGGCTACTCTTGAGGGTGAAGTTCCAGAAGAACTGCCGGCCCTTCGCGTCGTCGAACGCGCTCGTGAAAGGCTGCGTCACGAACGTTTTCACGTCGAGCCACAGGTAGTTGTAAGCCCGGTTGCCGACGGCCAGGTCGGCGCGGAGCCACTCGGCGTTGCCCACGAGGACGTTCGCGCGCTTGCCGTGCAACGCGTCGACGACGCCACGGCCGAGCGCGAGGCCGGCCGAGACGCCGAAGAGGACGGTCGCCGGCCAGGCGCGCCGGAGGAACGGCGCGAGCTTGCGCCCGTCGTCGAAGACGAAGCGAATGGCGAGCAGCACGCCGAGGATCACGAAGAGCAGCAGGGCGTTGGTCTTCGTGACCATGGCCAGCGCGCCCCACGCGGCGGCGAGGGTCAGGTCGCGGTCGCGCCCCGAGAGCCACCAGCGCGTGCCGAAGTAGAATCCGGCGCCGTAGAGCAGATAAAAGAGGTCGTCGTTGCCGATCCGCACCGAGTCGATGATGGCCGACGGCCAGAGGCACAGGAGGCCGGCGACGAGGGCCATGACGGCGGGGCGGCTCGCGAGGCGTCGCCCGAACGCGGCGTCGGGCAACGCGCGCATCCACACGGACGCGGTGGCGAGCGAGCACCCGAGAAAGCCGAGCTGGAACACGAGCGACTCGATCTGCAGGGCGCGCATGATCGTGCTGCGGTAAGACACCCCGACCGCCGTCAGCAGCTTCCACAAGCCGGACGACAGCACGTAGTAAAGCGGCGGCTGGTAGAAGGACCACCCCTCGTGCGGCGCGGGTAACGCCGCGTGCTGCAGGATGTACTCGATGTATTCGATGTGGCCGCCCTCGTCGTGCGCGCGCAGCCAGAAGGGCGTGACCGCCAGGTAGGCGAAGCGCAGCAGCGTCCCGAGGGCGAAGAGCGCCGTGACCGCGGCGGGGACGTTCATCCACGCCATCCCCGACGCGATCAACACCACGAAGGCGGCCACGGCGACGACGAGCTCCGCGCGGCTCGCCCCGTCGCCCCAGTCGCTCTTCACGTCGAGGCCCCCCGGGCCCCCGCCGTTCTCGACCCGCACGACGACGCGGCTATCGCCCGCGGGCAGGTACGCACCGAGCGGGAACCGAAAGCCTTCGCGGTAGTCGCGACGCTGCTGCTCGCCGACGCCGACGAGCGGAACCTCCCGTCCGCCCACCGACAGCGAGACGAAGTTGTCGTCGGGCACGAAGACGATCCACGGCCGCGCGAGCGGTCCCTTGTGCACTGCGAGCTCGAACTCGAGGATCTGTCCCGGGGGCGTGGTCGTGCTGTAAGGCAGCGCCACCGGCGCGCGCGCGCCACGCCCGAGGCGGACCGTGGCTCCGGTGACGCGGATCCCCGTGCACAGGCCCAGCACCGCGGTGACGACCAGCACGAGCGCCGCCACCGCCGCCGCGGCACGTCGCGCCTTGCCGGGGCTCACGCGGGGCTTCCCGCTGCGAGGCTCGCCCGGAGGCGACGGCGCAGCGCCGTGATCACGTACGTCCAGCCGAGGACCGCCAGCGGCAGGATCACGACGTCGAACGGGACTCGATAGCGAAGCTCGCTCTTGAGCAGCCACGACGTCACGAAGAGCGAGACGAGGAGCAGGAACGCCGGCTTGTGGGCAGCCAGCGGGCGCCTCGCGACGAGGAGGAGGCCGACGAGCATGCCGGGGAAGATCACGAACGACACGAGCATCCCGTACCCGCGGTTCAGGTCGGCCTCGACGGGGCCCGACGGCCAGAGCTGGTTGCCGAAGAACAGGTAATACACGTAGCGGACGCTCGTGAAGAGGACGCGCGGGTTGCTGCGGACGCACTGCCAGCCGGCCTTCCAGAAGTACGCGTCGTCCCAGAAGTACGCGGGCCAGTGCTTGTCGCCGCCTTCGCCGAGCTGCACGAAGAGCGGCGAGTGCCAGTAGGTCCCGCCGAGGTCGTGGTTGATCTTCGCGGGGCACTTGCCCTCGACGAAGTTCAGGGCGCCCGTGGCGGCCGCGATGCGGGCATGGCCGGCGACGCGATAGGTGGCAAGCGCGGTGATCGCTGCCACGAGGCAAGCGCCGGCGGCGAACGCGGCGGCGGCCTTCGCGGCGGCCCTCCACCGGGCCGGGACGGCGTAGGCGCGGCTCCGCCACACACGAAGCGCGATCCAGGCCATCAGGATCGGGCCGAGGAGCGAGTCGTTGCCCTTCATCCAGGCGGCAGCCATGTAGACGAAGCCGGCCGCGAGCGCGTAGGCCGGAGACCACGGGAACGGGCGGGCGGCGAGGAGATAGAAGAGAAGGGCCAGAAAAAATGCGAACGCCGTCTCGGCCATGAAGAAGCCGCCGAGCGAGATGAACGGGACATGGACCGCCGCGAGCGCGAGCACGACGAGCGCGGGCCCCTCGCGGAGAAACCGCGCGCTGCCCCGCCATGTCAGGACGATGGTGGCGACGCTCATCAGGAACTGGAGCTGGACGACGAGCGAGAGGCTCTGGGTCAGGCGAAGGGAGAGCGCCAGGAGCAGCGGGTATCCCACGGGATGAAACAGCAGGTCCTGGCCTCGGTGACCCGCGAGGATGCGGGACGCCTCGTCGACGTACGACTGCATGTCCGAGTAGACGTAGTCGTCGGGGGGGTGCAGGGCGTACATGAAGGCGAAGCGAATCGCGGCGCCGGCGGCGATGAGCCCCGCGGCGACCCAGAACAGGCGGCGGCGCGATCGAAGGACGCCGGCGACCCACAGCACGGCAACCAGGTACGGAACGAAGAGGATCACGACGGCGACGTCGAGCAGCCCCATCGTCCGGTCGAAGGGCGACGGTCGGAACTTCAGGCCCCAGGGACCTCCGTTGTTGTGGATCGACAGCGCGATCGCGTTCGGCCCCTCGTGGACGTAGGCGCCGAGATCGACGTCGAATCCGCTGCGCCAGTCGCAGAGCGCCGTCGCGTCGAGCTTCTGCAGCGGATAGACGTGGCCGTTGACCTCGAGGCGCGTCAGGCAGTCGTCCGGCGTGATGTGGACGACGCCCTGCACCGGCGACCTCTCGTGGAGGGTCGCCTCGATGCGGTAGTCGGCGGCGTCGGGCCGGGACTCGTCGGTGAACGGCGGCGTGACGCCGAACCGGCCACCGCGCGGCGGCACGACGACGGCGTTGGTCAACCGCGGGAGGTCGAGCGCCCCGAACGCGACGATGCCGACCATCCCCGCGAGGAAGAGCAGGGTGAGAAGTGCGATGATTCTCCGGGAGCGTTCGGCTTGCCGCATCATCACACGCGGCGCACGAGGGCAAAGTGCGATCGCGCGTGCCTGCGGCTCGCGATACGGCGCCCGATCGCGGCGCCGAGCAAGCGCGTCCCCAGCTGCGACGCCGTCTCGTCGCGCTCGAGCCGGAAGCCGCGCGCCTCGAGCCACGCCGGGACGGTGCCAGCCTCGAACCCGTTGCGGAACGGTTCGCCCGCGAGCCGCACGATGAGCCGGCGGCCGTACCCCGCGCGCGATCGGTCTTCGATCAGCGACTTGTCCATGAACGTGATCGCCGCCGGCGATCCGGGCGCCGAGTACCGGCGGATGCACTCGAACGTGGCGTCGGTGGCCTCCGGGGTGAGGTACATGAGCACCCCTTCGAGGACGGTCATCGTGGCGGCCGACGCGTCGTGCCCTTCGCTCACGAGCCGCGCCGGGAGCTCGGAGAGCGGCCGCTCGAAGTTCCACGGCACGAACACGACGCGGCCCGCGGGCAGGTCATCGGCCAGGACCGCGCGCTTCTTCTTCTGCGTGGCGGGGTGGTCGACCTCGAACACGGTGGCCCCCGAGAGCGCGGCGAGGCGCCACGCGCGGCAATCGAAACCGGCGCCGAGGAGCACGATCTGGCGGCCGCCGGCGCGCGCGAACGCGACGATGTCGTCGTCGATGACGCGCGTCCGGAGCTGCATGTAGATGGCGAAGCGGCGGAGGTAGCCGCGAAACCAGAGCCGCGCGGTCGCGGAGGCGACGCCGTTCACGTCGCCCTTGGGCCCCCGAAAGCCGTGGAAGGTGCGCGAGAAACGCACGCCGTACGGGTCGTCGATGAGCCGCAGGCGCTCGGGCAAGAAGGCCCCGAGACCGCGCATCGCGGCCACCCAGGCGGCGGTGAAGCTGGGCGTCTCGTCTCGCATCGAGCGCCGCGCACTATGAGCGAGCTGGGCCCCAGTGCCAACCAGCGAGATCGAGAGGACCGCCAGAGGCCCCCCAAATCCGGTGGGGAGCTCGAGGGGAGCGGAGGTCGCTCCCCTCGACCGTGCTCAATGCGCGTTGATGTTGTTCGGGACGCCCGGGTTGAGGCCGATGACACCTCCGTCGGCGGCCGGCGGCAGGCTCGGAATCGAGATGTTCAGCACCACGTTGCCGATCTGCCGGTACTCGAGCAAATCGTTGGCGGGCGTCTGCACGCCGTAGCCGGCGAAGGTCAGGCTCAGGTGCGTCGCGTCGATCTGCGTCGCGGTGGGCGCGTAGAGGCGCTCGGCGAACCAGGGCTGCGTCGGGATGAGCGGCGGGTTCGCCGGGATGGTCACCGTCTGGCCCGTGGCCTGGTTGGTCGCGGTGATCGGGTTGATCGAGGCGATCGGGTTGTTGATACCGTTGTAGACGGTCCAGTTCATCATGTCGGACGACTCGGCGTAACCGATGTAGTGGAACGCGTCCGAGTCGCCGTCGAGGCAGTTGCCGGCGGAGAAGTACAGGCCCCAGCGCGTCTGGTTACCGAAGATGTCGATCAGCGTGCCGCGCGGGCTGACCCAGCGAGTCTGGTTGTAGTCGACGGTCGTCGGGCTGCTCAGGCCATTGACCGCGCCAAGGTCGGTGAAGTGGATGCCGTCGGTCGTCGTCGCGAGACGCACGGTCGCGATGTCGTGGTTGGTCTTGCTGCTGAACGGCGCCTTCGTGCACTGCTCCGACGTGGGCAGCGCCGTCGATCCGGTGTCGTCGCCGTTGAGGATCTTTTGCACCCAGAGGACGGTGATCGGCGAGCCCGCGTCCGCGGTGGGCGACGTGGGGAAGACGGCCATGATCCCGTCCGGATCGATGAGACCCACCGTCTGCGCCACCGGGATGGGCGCCGAGGAGTCCGGCGTCTGGCTCAGCACGGACGCAATCGACTTGAAATCGTTCGCGCCGACGTAGGTGGTACCGGACTGAGGGTTCGTGTTCCAGAGCGGGAACTTGGGGCTCGGGCCGCCGTTGGCGCCCTGTGAGCCGGTGGCATTGAGATTGATGACCCACAGCGGATTGCCGTCGACGATCTCGGTGCTGGTGCCCGGGATGTTGTTGGTGTTGCGATCGAGCAGGTAAAGGAACTGTCCCGTCGCCGAATTGCCCGCACCGGGCAGCTGGATGATGGCGGCATGGCCCCATCCGTCATCGTCCTGGGAGTTGTTGGCGAGCGGATAGCTCGTGTTGGCGTTCGTGCCGGTGATGGCCCCCGGGCAGCCGTTGCCCGCGTCGAAGAACATGTTGTAGCCGCCGCTGACCGGGTTGGTGTAGTCCGGGTTCAGCTCCAGCACGTTCTGCATGAAGTACCAGGTCCTGCCGTTGTCGCCGGACTCCCCGACGAGCACGGCCTCGTCCAGATCCTTGGGCCTCCAGTCGAAGAGACCGACGATCGGGGGTGCGTTGCCGACGAACGACGCGATATCCGTGACCGTGAGGGGCGAGTTGTAGACGAGGGGGAAGTAGGCCGGCGTCAGAGGGACCATCGGGTCGGTCTCCCCCGTCTCGAACTTGCTGCCAGTGACGTGCGTGATGCGCGTCGACGTGCCGCCGTCGTAGCGGCACAGCGCCGACGCCGGGTCCTCGACGTTGCCCGACGCGAGGAAGGGCGGGCCGCCATCGTTGGAGTTGATCGTCTGCGTGTTGTTCGGATCGGCCGCGAGGTCCGTGAGCATCGGCGGCGTGCCGCCGTTCGCCGAACCCTGGCCGATGGCCGTCCCGAGGTTCATCAGCGCGACCACCGGGCCGGCGTCGGGCGCGAGCGTCGTGAAGAGGGCCTGCGGGGCGACGGCTGCGTCGCTCGCGTCGATCGCGCCGGCGTCGGAGCCGCCGCCGAGGGTCGCGTCGATCGAAGCGTCACCGGACGTGTCGCACTGCACCATCACCGTCGCGGCGTTCGCTGGACACGGCAGGCCGCCGTCGGGGATCGGCCCGTCGCCGACCGTGACCGTCACCGCGATCGAGCCGGGCGCGGTGCACGTGAAGTTCGTCGTCGCCGACTCGGCCGCCGAGAACGTCCCGCTCCCAGCGGTCCACGCGTACGTGGTCGCGCTCGGGTTCACCGACGTCGCGGCTGCGACGATGGTGATCGTCCCGCCGATGGTCGTCTCGCCGGGGCTGACCGAGACCGAGCCCGTATACACGGAAGCGCACGCGTAGGTAGGCGCGCTGACGGAGACCGAGCCCGCCTCGGGCGCGGTGGGGTTGCACTGGAGGTTGTCGGTGATCGTCGTCGTCGTCCGGGCGGTGACCGAGAAGGTGGCGGAGCCCGAACACGTGACGGTGCCGTCGGCCGACGTGCCCGAGATCGCGATCGCGTAGTTTGCACCCGCCGGCACGCCGCCGACCTCGAAGCTTATCGTCTGACTGTTCTGCAGGTTGACGGTGCCCGTCTGCGAGTAGTTGTTCGGGCCGGTGATCGTCCACGTCACCGAGTTGACCGTCTCACCGCCGGGCAGCGTGAGCTCCATCCCCAGTTGACCGGTGTTCTCGGAGGCAGCACCAACCGCCGTCGACGGCGCGCCTTGGACCTCTCCGCCGTTCGACGAACAGGCGATCTGGTCCAGCAAAGACACGGCCGCGACGCCGCAGCCGAGGAAGAATGCCGAGCTCCTGAGGATCGAACGAACGATGGTGGGTCGCATGACGCTCCGACGTGTGACGCCTTGTGGGCAGTGGGACCACGTGAGAGCAATCGGCCTGCCATGGGCAGCGCCCGTGCTTTTTCCGCGCTTCCTGAGAAAGCCGCCCCGCCGGTCCACCGATTTTCGGAAGACACCGTCTGACTTCCGGATGCTTCCGGCTTAGAAAATGGCGCGCCTTACCTGGAACATTGTTTGCTTGGATTCTCGCCGCTCACGGACCGACAATCGGAGGTTTGCTTTCATGGTGACTTCAGCGACTTCTTGCGTATCGAGCCGCACCCGCCGTCCACGCTCGCTGCTCGGCCTCTTCGGGGTCGGCGCGCTCGCATGCCTGGGCGTGGCCCTCACGCCGGGCACGGCGCACGCCCAGGGCGTCTACGTCTATGGCCCGCCGCCGCCCCCGCCCCCGCCGCCCCCGCGGTACTATTACTATGATCCGGAGCCGCCTCAGGCGCTGGCGCTGGGCTTCGATCTGGAAGGCGCGGTCCCGGTCAACTTGCCGGTCCTCGATGGCAACAACGTCCAGGGGGGCGGCGGATTCAAGGTGCGCATCGGCGAGCAGTTCATGCTGCGGCCCCGGCTCCGGATCACCCCGGAGGTGGGCTACGCGTACGACCACCTCTTTGCCAGCGACGACATCGGCAACTCGTACGACTGGGACATGCACCGCGTCTTCGTCGGCGCGCGCCTGTCGTTCGGGCATTTCGTCGCGCCCGTGCTCTATGGGCACCTCGGGTACGGCTGGCGCGTGACGGCCGAACCGAACGTAGAGCAGGCGAGCGGCTTCGCGTGGGACGTGGGCGCCGCGCTCGACTTCCGGCTGATTCCGCACCTGGGACTCGGCGTTCACATCGAGTACGACGAGCTCGACTCGAACCCCTACGCGCCCGAGTGGGTCAGCTTCGGTGCCCACGCCGACGTGATTTTCTAGCCTCGTATCGAGGCGCGCCTCGAAGGGCGTTGGGGTGCTAAAATGACCATGGTCCGATCCATGGTCACCTCGACCGCGACGCCCCTCGTGGCCAACCGCTACGTCGTCGAGGAGGAGCTCGCGTCGGGCGGGATGGGGATCGTGTACCGAGTGCACGATCGCTCCACGGGCGAGAAGCGCGCGCTCAAGCGGCTCAAATCGGACGCGACGGCGCACCGGTATCTCGTCGAGGCGTTCGAGCGCGAGTACCAGGTGCTGGCGGGGATCGATCACCCGCGCATCATCCGCGTCTACGACTACGGCGTCGACACGGTCGGCCCGTACTACACGATGGAGCTGCTGGTCGGGCAGGACATGCGCCATGCCGCGCCGATGCCCTATCGCCTCGCGTGCCGGTGCTTGCGCGACGTCGCGACGTCGCTCGCGCTGCTGCACGCCCGTCGGCTCTTGCATCGCGACCTCAGCCCCCGCAACGTCCGTGTCACGTCCGATGGCCACTGCAAGCTGCTCGATTTCGGGGCGCTCTCTTCGTTCGGCAACGTGAGCCTCGTCGTCGGCACCGCGCCCGCGATTCCGCCCGAGGCGCTCGGCGGCGCGCCCCTCGACCAGCGCTCGGACCTCTACTCGCTCGGGGCGCTCGCCTACTGGATGTTCACCGGAACGCATGCGTACCCGGCGCACCGGTTCGAAGAGCTCGAGACATTCTGGAAGACGCCACCCGCCCCGCCGAGCACGCTCGCCCCGGACCTGCCGCCCGAGCTCGACGAGCTGGTGCTGTCGCTCCTCAGCCTGGACCCACGCGCCCGCCCAGCGAGCGCCGCCGAGGTCATCTCACGCCTCAACACCGTCGCCGACCTGGCCGCCGAAGACGCCGACGACGTGGAACGCCTGGCGGAGAGCTTCCTGCTCACCCCGCGGTTCGTCGGCCGGACCGAGGCGC
>Ga0302326_10015546_pt1 | contig 16003 bp, 17 predicted proteins | sample Palsa_T0_3_FD_202264 | JGI IMG/M metagenome (GOLD analysis project Ga0302326, IMG submission 202264) | Peat permafrost microbial communities from Stordalen Mire near Abisko, Sweden - Palsa_T0_3 | ecosystem: Environmental > Terrestrial > Soil > Palsa > Peat permafrost | place: Sweden: Abisko... | reverse complement strand
TGCCGCGGACGATTCCCGCTGAGCCGGGGACGAATTCAGCCGCGTACGGCGACGTGAAGACGACGTCGTCGTGAAAATGCGCGAGCACAGCGTCCACGTCGCGGCGGTTCCAGGCCGCGGACCACTCGTCGGCGAAGCGGGCCGGTTCCGGCATGCTCACGACTTGCCCTTCAACGTCGCCCAGAACGAGCACTGGTGTGCCGCCTCGAAGTCGGTGACGAGTCGGCTTCCCCCGGGGCGCAACGACATCCAGGAGTTGTGGTCGGGGCTATCGTCCTGGGCCGGCCAGTCGGGCAGGCCGGCGGCCTTCGGTGCGCCATTGGTGACGAAATGGCTCCAATAGGTCATCATCTGGTCGGACAGTATCTGCTGAGCGGGATCCAGCGGCTGCGCGCCGCCCATGCTGAACAGGTACCGCAGCTCCAACGAGTGGCTGGCGCCGACCGGAAACGGCGCGTCGCGCAAGAACTTGGGCGCCGGCGCGTTCGGATCGTCGAACTCGTAGGCGTATACCGGCGCGTTGCGGCTCAGTGAGTCGGCCAATCGGTCTGCGGCGCAAGCGAAGACACCGTCGGTGGCCGCCGCCGAGTAGGCCAGCGAGGCATCGCCGCCGTAGTGGTCGGGCGAATAGTGCGCCAGCACCGGGCCACCGTCGGCGGCGCCGAAGGTCTCGGCGAGCAGATGCGGATACTCGCCGGACTTGACTCCCCGATCCAGCCTCGCCGCCCGCAACGCCGCGAAGAGCGTGAATTCGTCGTGGTTGACCCCGATCAGCACCGGAACACGGGCTGCCCGGTCGGCGGCGAATCCCGCCATCGGGTTGTCCGGCAGCGCAGCCGTTCCGGTGATCGGACCGGAGAGCGCGTCGGAGTCACCGATGAAGTAGTACCAAGGTGGGCGTTCGAGTCGGGTCGCCGGCAGCGCACGCAGACACCGCGCGGTGGTGGCGGGATTGCGGCAGCCCGCCGCGATCGCGTAATCCACGCTCTGGCGCTGGCCGAACTCCAGGTCTGCTTGTGCCTGACACGGCGCGCTCTGGATGATCGCCGCGCGGAACAGCCCGGCCGACCCCGGCGCCACCAGGTGATCACACACCGACATGCCGCCTGCGGATTCGCCGGCGATGGTCACCTTCCGCGGATCGCCGCCGAACGCGGCGATGTTGTCGCGGACCCAGCGCAGCGCGGCCTGCTGGTCGGCCAGCCCGTAGTTGCCCACCGTGCCTGGTGCACCGAGCGACGGATGGGCCAGGAAACCCAGCGCACCCAACCGGTAGTTGATCGTGACGACGAGGATGTGGCCCCTGGCCGCCAGCCACCGCGCGTGATAGATATCGCCGCTGCCGTTGACGAAGCCTCCCCCGTGAATCCACACCATCACCGGGCGTTTCTCGTTGTGTTGTCCGCGGGCCGGAGTCCAGACATTGAGCGTCAGGCAGTTTTCGCTGGTCGGCTTACCCACCCGCGGGTTGGGTCCGGTGTCCTGCATGCACTGCGGCCCGGCCTTGGTGGCGTCCAGCATCCCCGACCATCGCGCCGCCGGCCGCGGTAGTTGCCACCGCAGCGGCCCCACCGGCGGCTCGGCATACGGAATAGCTTGGAACAAACGGTAATCCGAGGCGACTTGACCGCGCACGGATCCCATCGCTGTACGCACGACGCCGGCATCCAGCGGGCCGGCGTATGGCGGTTCGGCTTTCTTCCGTGGCGCGACCACGGCGCCCTGCCCGCAAGCCGCCGCCATCACGGCCGTCACCAGCAGGGCGGCCCAGGCCCGGCGGCGGCGAGACGATCGGATCGGCACGGAAAGACAGCCTACGGATTAGCGGAAAGTGCCCATCGGATAATCCGCAATCACGGAGACTGAAACGTGACACGTGTCAAAAAATCGCGATCAACCCGGCAGGTTAACAGGCAGATGAGCGCACCGATCATTGACCAAGCCGCGAAGGTATTCGCTGATCCGACGTCGTATGCCGACGAACCGCGGTTGCATGCGGCGCTGACCCACCTCCGCGCCCATGCACCGGTGTCGCTGGTCGACAGCCGGCCCTACCGCCCGTTCTGGGCCATCACCAAGCACGCCGACATCATGAAAATCGAGCGGGCCAACGATCTGTTCATCAACGAGCCGCGGCCGTTGCTGGCCACCGCTGACGCTGACGACATGGCGCGCGAGCAACTGGACGCCGGGATGGGGTTGCGCACGCTGATCCACATGGACGACCCGCAGCATCGTGTGGTGCGCGCGATCGGCGCGGACTGGTTTCGCCCGAAGGCGATGCGGGTGCTCAAAGTCCGGGTCGACGAACTGGCCAAGGTCTACGTCGACAAGATGGTGGCCGCGGGCGCTGATGTCAGTGAGTGCGACTTCGTGCAAGAGGTCGCGGTGAACTACCCGCTCTACGTGATCATGTCGCTGCTGGGCTTGCCGGAGTCGGACTTTCCCCGCATGCTCGCGCTGACCCAGGAACTTTTCGGCGGCGACGATGACGAGTTCAAACGCGGCGCAATGCTCGAGGAGCAGCTACAGGTGCTGCTCGAATTCCTCGGCTATTTCAATACGCTCACCGCATCGCGCCGCCAGCAACCGACCGAGGACCTGGCCTCCGCGATCGCCAACGCCCGTGTCGACGGCCAACCGCTATCCGACGTCGAGACCACTTCCTACTACGTCATCATCGCTACCGCCGGTCACGACACCACCAGCGCGACTATCGCCGGTGGTCTGCAAGCCCTCATCGAAAACCCCGATCAACGAAAGCGCTTGAGCGACAGCCTTGATTTGATGCCGCTGGCCACCGAGGAGATGATCCGCTGGGTGACCCCGGTCAAAGAATTCATGCGCACCGCGACCGCCGACACCTCGATACGCGGGGTGCCGATCGCACAAGGCGAATCGGTCTGCCTCTCCTACGTCTCCGGAAACCGTGATGAAGAGGTGTTCGACCATCCGTTCCGTTTCCACGTCGGACGCGATCCGAACAAGCACCTGGCATTCGGCTACGGGGTGCACTTCTGTCTGGGCGCAGCGCTGGCCCGGATGGAGGCGAACAGCTTCTTCACCGAATTGCTGCCGCAGCTGAAAACCATTGAGCTCAAGGGAAACCCAGAGCTCATCTCGACGACGTTCGTCGGCGGTCTCAAGCACCTGCCGATTCGCTACGAGGTTCGTTGAGCGCCGTGTTCTGCGTGCGCTGCACGTGCAAGAAGCCGTCGACGGCGGCTCGCGTGCACTCCCGGTAATCGAAATTGGGCAGGGTGGACAGCCGACCCAGCACCACCGGGCCCATCAGCAGGGCGATCGCCCGCGAGCGGTCGATATCACCCAGTTCGGCGGCCTCGGGGCTGTCGAAAATTGCGTCGAACGGCGCGGCGTACTGGCCGGCGATCCGCTCCCGCAGCGTGGTGATCGCGGGGCTGTCGGCGGTGCGGGTCTGACGCGATTCCGGCAGCTGCTCCAGGTCTCGCCCGAGCGCCAGCCAGCTCATCGCCATTACCATTCCCGGTGCCTCGGCAATCGATTGCCCGAATGCCAGCACGACCGCGATCAGCCGATCGCGCAGGGTGCCGTCTTCGGACGGCATTGGTGCCGGCGGGATCAGCCCGCTGAAAGCGGCTGCCAACAACTCATTTCCGCTCGGGAAGTGGCGGTACAGGGTTGCCCGCGCCACGTTGGCGCCACGCGTGACCGCGTCGACGGTGACTGCGCTTGGCCCACCGCTGCGAAGTAGGGCGGTGGCGGCCTCCAGCAACCGAGCCCGGGAACGCGCCGGCCGAGGATCGGTCTTGTCGGTGATGCGGACCACCTCCTTCATCCGATCAGAACAGCGTACGCAAAGCGCCTGCCCGGCCCGATACCGACCGCGCGCGAATCAGCTGACGAACTCCGCGGCCCGATGCCCCAGCATCGCGATGGTGGCGTGCGGGCCGCGGCTGGTGATCGTCGGCAGCACCGACCCGTCGATCACCCACAGCCCGTCGATACCGTGCACGCGGCACTGATGGTCGACGACCGCCAACGGATCTCCGACACCGCCCATCGGCGCGGTGCCACACAGATGCTGCGACGTCGACCACCCAGGCTCACCGATTTGCGTTGTTGGGCCGGCTATTTCGCGAGCCAGATCGCAGCCCGCTTGCAATGCCGCGACGTCGCCGGGCTCGCTGTCGTAGCGATACTCGATCCTCGGCGGCACCAGCGGATTCGCGGAGACCAGGGTCAGCCGGCCGCGCGCCCGCGGCCGCATCAGCGCCACACCGAGGTGCGGCCAGTCCGGGTGTCCTGCCGTCCCGTCGCCGACCATCGCCACAAAGCCACCGGTATACGGCCGGATTTCCACGTCGTCGGAGGTGCTCAGCACCACCTCGAGCACCGGCCGGCCGGTTGCGACCGCCCAGGTCGTTGGCAGCACCCATTCCGGGTGGTCGCTGAATGCCAGACCGACCGGCAACCGGGCCACCACGTCTACTCCGGCGGCCCGCAGCATCGCCTCGTCGCCGACGCCGGAAAGCATGAGTAGATGCGCGGATTCGATCGCACCAGCCGACAACACGATGCGATCGGCTGTCACCGTCATCGGCCCGCCCGGGCCGATGACTTCCACGCCGACCGCGCGGCCGCCGGAGAGGCGCAGTCGGACGGCGCGCGTCTGGGTCAGCAATGAGAGGTTGGCACGTTCCAGCGCGGGCAGCAGATACGCGGCCCCGGGGCCGATCCGCGTCCCGTCGACGATGTTGAGCGGCACGGCACCCACGCCTGACGGCAGACCGGCGATGCTGTCCACGTCGTTGAGATCGGGTAGCCAGCCGAACCCGTGCCGCTGCGCGGCATCGACGAAAGTCTTTGTGCTCCCTACAATTTCACGTGCTCGCCGGACGGCGATGGGACCCGAATCACCGTGGGCTGGCCCGGTGAAATCCAGATCAGTCTCGATCGCGCGAAAGTGCTCAATGACGTCAGACCACGCCCAGCCGGGCAGCCGGTATCCGTCGAAGTCGCGTCGCAGACCCCGGCAGAAATAGCCACCGTTGACGGCGCCTGAGCCGCCGACCGTCGCACCGCGCATGATCACGATCTGTCGGGCCGGGCGATCGGTGAGTTGCGTCTGGTAGCGCTGGACCAACGGGCTTGCGGCACCGATGGGCAGCCGTAGCCCGTTCGACGTCCCGGCACGCAGTATCGGATCGGCCAGGCCGACCCCGGCCTCCAGCACAGTCACCGAACAACTTGAGTCAGCCGAAACACGGTTTGCGACAACGGATCCAGCGCTTCCCGCACCGATGATCAGGACATCGCTGTGCAATGCCGCTGCGGTCAGGGGTCAGACTCGAATCTGCGGCTTGAGCGGACCGAGGTTGCGCTCCCGTACCACGCCGTACCAGAGCCCGAGACCGTAGGCCAGGTCATCGACCCGCTTGAGCAGCAAGTAGGTCAGCAGCCCGATCGGCTGGGCGTCTTCATCGGCCGATTGCCGGCGACTGGCCCAATCCACCACCCCGTCGAGGATGGCGGCGACGAGCACGACCCGGCGGCACGGTCGGAACGCAATGGCCGCCAGCAACGCGAGCGGCCAATAGTGTCGGCAGATCGCCGACGCCAGCTGGAGCGCCGCCGACCAGAGGCTGCGGGCCGCCACCGTCAGAACGTCCCACATCTGGGTCTCGGTGCCTTGCATGCTTCTCGCGATCCGGCGACCGGTCAACGCTGCCACAAACAGTGACGCCAGGTATCCGAAACTCGAGCCGATAGCCATCAGGATCCACGCCGTCAGCGCCCAGCCCGATATCATCAGCGGCGCGATCTTGTCCGGGTGACGAACCGACAGTGGGGCGGCCGAACCACCGTAAAACGCTTTGCGCACAACCCAATCGCGCAATTCGGTTCGATGATCATGCGCCACTTGCGCAATCGGCTCGTAACGCAGACGGGCGCCGGCCTCGACCAGTCGCCAACACAAGTCAACGTCCTCACCGGAACGCATGCTCTCGTCGAAGCCGCCGACATCCCGCAAAGGCGAAGTGCGACAAATGATTGCGGCGCTGGGTACGTACGAAACGGTGGTGTAAGGAATGATCGGAGCTTCGCGTTGACCGAGATCCAGCGACGAGCGCACTGCCTCGTAACGCGCGACCGGATTGTCGGTGTGCGCCAGGCCGACGATCCGCGGGGCAACCAGCGCCACGGTCGGATCGCAGAAGTGACCGAGTAGCGCTTCCAGCCAGCCGCGCCGCGGGATGACGTCGGAATCCAAGAAGGCGACGTACCCCGTCTTGCAGGCGGCGAGGCCGGTATTGCGAGCCGCGGCCGGGCCCCTGCTCCGCGCGTGCCGCAAAATCTCGATGCCGGGATGCGCCCCGGCGAAATCCTCATGCGTGAGCGGCGTTGACGACCCGTCGTCGACCACCACGATCTGCAAGCCGCGCAACGATGTGAGCAGCCGACGCAAGCCAAAAGTGTTGTCGCGCACCGGAATTACGACGGTCACGTCACGGTGCGACGGACCGCCGGCGGGCCGCGGGTGGGCCACCGTCGCGTCGAGCAAGGTCCGGGCCAGTTCGGCGCTGACCGCGTCGCGAACTTTGAGCCGGCCGTCGGCAAGCATGTCCTGGGCAGCGGGGGCCAGCCGCAATATCCGGGTGGGCGACCCGCCCAGCAAAGCCGCCCCCCGGCCAAGCACCCTGACCCGCCGGTCGACTTGCACGGCAAATCCATCCGGCAACCGCGCCTGAGTCATAAGCGCCACTCTCCCCCGCAAGCGGGTGGGGGTCCCCCCAGCCGCGCAGCGGCGAGGGGGCGTGCCCCCACAGTGCCGGCTGCGCCGGCACCGTTGTCGTCGGCGCGGGTCATGTGAGCATCCCGTCGGCTGCGGGCACCCAGCGCCGGATCCGGCGCAAGCAGTCCTCGACCATCTCGGCCAGTATCCGCTCACCGTCGGCAGCGGTTGCGGTAGTCGGATCTCCCAGCACCCCCACCTCACTGACTGCCGCGACTCCCCCGCTGCGCATCGAGGGCAGCAAGTCGGGCAACGGCGCGCCGTTGCCCGCGCGCCACCGGTCGGTCAGAACATGGGCCGGCGAAATATTCAGCAATACTGAAGTTTCTGTGTGTCCGGCATGTGCATCGCCGCCGGCGACCGCGCACGGACACCACGCGGCGTCACGCCCTTCGGCGCGCAGTCGGTTCACCGCCCGGCTCAGCGCCGCGATGTTGCCGCCATGGCCGTTGACGAAGAGCAGCCGCTGCGCCCAGCAGGTCGCCGACCTGCCGTACTCCAGCAGTAATGCGCTCAGCGCGTCGGTGCCGATCGAGATCGTTCCGGGGAAGCTCTGGTGCTCGCCGCTGTCGCCGTAGGCGATCGCCGGCGCCGCCATCCACGCCAGTTCAGGAGCGTCCGCGAGGCGTCCGGTGACCTCGCGGGCGACGGCGGTCGCGATCCGGGTGTCGGTGTCCAGTGGCAGGTGTGGCCCGTGCTGCTCGGTGGAGCCAACCGGTATCGTCAGCCCTAACGGCATGCTCTGCAACTGGCTCGACGTAGAGCCCCCGAGTTCGGGCTGGACCACCACTTGGTGATGGTAAGACGAATTCACCTGCAGTGCATCGGTTGTTGGCGTCTCGAAAAATTTTTTCCTGCTGCCCGTTCACTCAGACCGGTCAAAGGCGCCACGTCCGCCACGTGAGTATCAACATACCCGCTGGTCTCGCATCTGCGAGGTGGCTACGAGCCTCCCGCGGCGGGTGGGCTCGCCCCGAGCGTTCGGGTGAAACCATCCGGCACCAGAACGTCGTCCCGGTTGAGGTCGTGCACCGAGGCGCGCGCCAGACCCATCAAGGCGGAGTCGATACCGCCGTGAAGAATGTCAAGCACGTTTTCGACCCCGGGCTGCCCGGCGGCCGCCAGACCCCACAGGTAGGCGCGGCCGATCATCACGGCGCGCGCGCCCAGCGCCAGCGCCTTCACGACGTCGCTGCCGCGCCGGATGCCACCGTCCAGCAAAACCTCGACCTGGTCGCCGACCGCATCGGCAACGGCGGGCAGCGCGCGAATCGACGCCGGGGTGCCGTCCAGGTTGTTGCCGCCGTGATTGGACACCGAGATTGCCGAAACACCGGCATCCACAGCCCTTTTCGCGTCGTCGAGCCGCATCACGCCCTTGAGCATGAACGGGCCACCCCACAGTTCGCGCAGCCAGGCGATGTCCGCCCAGGTCGGCGGCGGAGTGCCCATCCACTCCCCGTAGGCGGCAAAGAATGGCGGCCCGAGCTCACCGCGGCGGGCCAGGTTAGGCACCCGCAGATCCGGTGGACGTAGCGTCTTGCCGAATCTCCACAGCCAACCGGGACGGGTGAGCACCTCCGGCGACATCCGCAGCATGGTCCGCAGATCCATCTGCTCCGGGATCTTGGGGCTGCCCCAGTCCCGGCCATGCGAGAACGACCAGTCGGTCGTGACGATCAAACCGACGGCGCCGGCCTGCCGGGCTCGCTCGACACGCTCGGCGATCACGTCGCGCCCGCCCGACCAGTAGACCTGGAAGAACAACTTCGGGTTGGCGGCGATCACGTCCTCGATCGGCTTGCTGGCGAACGACGACAACCCCATCGCCGTGCCGCGCGCCGCGGCCGCGCGGGCGACAGCCACCTCGCCGTCCGGATCGACCGCCTGCACACCCGTCGGTGAGATGATCACCGGTAGGGAAATCTCCTGCCCCATAACGGTTGTCGACATATCACGCTTCTCGAGCGCGCCAACCACATGCGGCGCGAAACCCAGCTCACCGAACGCCTCGACGTTGTCGGAAACGGTCAGCCCTTTTTCGCTGGCGGCCACCAGCGCGGCATAGGACGACTTGGGCAGTCGCCGCTTCGCGCGTTCCTGTGCGATGGCAACCGTCTCGAACCAGAGATCACGGGCCACGGCTAGACCGGGCTTTCATTGCACAGTCGCTGCGGCGGTGAGGGTGGCTGGATGGACAGCGTCAGCGGTACGGGTCCGCTCTTCCGCCGCCCGCGCGAGTGGTCACCTGCCGGACGTGGCTTGTCGCGTTCCTGTGCCAACGCCGGCGTGCCGTAGCCCTGGACACACTCCGGGTCGGGTCCGTCCATCGGCAGGCCGGTGAAGAACTTGGCCGCCATGCAGCCACCGCGGCAGCTGTCGTAGTGCCCACAGCTGCCACAGGCGCCCGCGGACTGCGGCTCGCGGAGCTCCCGGAACAGCGGGGCATCCTTCCAGACCTTGTCAAACCCGCCGTCGGACAACACGTTTCCGGCCAGGAAGCGGTCGTGGATGGCGAACGGGCAGGCGTACACGTCGCCGACCGGGTCGATCAGGCACACCACCCGCCCCGCGCCGCACATGTTCAGCCCGGCCAACGCGCCCGGTTCACCCAGCCCGGACAGATGGAAGAAGGAATCGCCGGTCAGCACTCGATCGCCTTTGGCAACCAGCCACTGGTAGAGCTGGACCTGCTGGTCGGCGGTCGGGTGCAGGTCGTCCCAGACATCGGCGCCGCGGCCAGAGGGCCGCAATCGAGTGATACGCAGCGTTGCGCCGTATCGGCTTGCCAGCGAAGCGAATTCGTCGAGCTGATCAACGTTGTGGCGAGTCACGACCACGGAGATCTTGGCGTCGGAGAATCCGGCGGCGGCGAGGTTCTCCAGCGCCCGGATGGCCATCGCGAAGGACCCGGGACCGCGCACGGCGTCGTTGACCTCGGCCGTCGCGCCGTCCAGCGAGATCTGGACGTCGACGTAGTCGCTGGCCGCCAGCCGCGCCGCCACCTCGGGAGTGATCCGCACGCCGTTGGTGGAAAACTTCACACCAACGTGGTGCGCGGTGGCATAGTCCACCAACTCCCAAAAATCGGGCCGCACAGTCGGTTCCCCGCCGCCGATGTTGACGTAGAACACCTGCATGCGTTCCAGCTCGTCGATGATGTTCTTGCAGTCCTGTGTGGACAGCTCACGCGGATCGCGTTTGCCCGACGACGACAGGCAGTGCACGCAGGCCAGATTGCACGCGTAAGTCAGCTCCCAGGTCAGGCAGATGGGCGCGTCCAACCCATGCTCGAACTGCTCGATGAGACGTGGCACCGTCGTCGTCATATGCGCCGCTCTCCCCCGCAAGCGGGAGGTGCCCCCACCCCATCGCTTCGTCCCCCGCAAGCGGGTGGGGGTCCCCCCAGCCGCGTAGCGGCGAGGGGGCGTGCCCCCACTGCATTGTCGCCGGCGCGTGTCATGCTGCCTCCTTCGCCTCCGCCTGCACCAGCATGTGAGACCCGGCCAGCACGCCGAGCGCATGCAAGTAGGGCTGCTGCTGCGAGTCCTCAACGCCAGCGGCCCGGCAGGCGGCGCGGACGTCCGGATATTCGGCCAAAGATTGCACCACCGCGAGGATGGTGCGGTTCTTCAGGAACGACAGTTTGCGAGTTCCGAAGTGATACAACAGCGCACCGAAGGGCTCTGGCCGCACAGCCACCTGCGGGTGCAACCGCCATGCGCGATCGGGATCGAACTCGCCCCGCTCCTGTGCAGGGGCGCTCACGATCAGTAGACCCCGCACATCCCGTCGATGGACACCTCTTCAACCAGGGTCTCGGTAACGAGCTCTGATTTGGATGTCGCCGGCGAGGCGGCTCCGGCGTCGCTATCCATCTTTTGGTTCGGCTCCATGACGTTGCCTCTCGTTCGTTCGGGGGTCGACAATTCGAGTCAATGTGGTCAAAATCTCAGTAAGAATATGGCATCGAGTGCCGGAATGGAAGGGCGGGGCTTATGGCGCTGCAGCAGCCTCGGGTCGGCCGCCGCCGGTCCACCACCCCGCAGCACATCACCGACGTCGCGCTCGGACTGTTCGCCGACCGCGGATTCTCGGAGGTGAGCGTCGACGACGTGGCGCAAGCGGCCGGCATCGCCCGCCGGAGCGTGTTCCGCTACTACGCGTCGAAGAACGCAATTCCCTGGGGGGACTTCGACTCCCACCTGCAACACTTGCGAGACCTGCTGGACCATGTCGATCCGGATATGCCGCTCGGCGAGGCGCTGCGCGATGCGCTCTTATCGTTCAACACCTTTGACGAGTCCGAAACTGTCCGGCATCGACAACGGATGCGGGTGATCCTGCAAACGGCTGAGCTGCAGGCATATTCGATGACGATGTATGCAGGGTGGCGCGATGTGATCGCGGGTTTCGTGGCACGCCGAACCGGGGCCAAGACCACCGACCTGAAGCCACAGACCGTCGCGTGGATGATGCTCGGCGCGGCGCTGAGCGCCTACGAGCACTGGCTGGACGATGAATCCGTCGCGCTGCCGGAGGCGGTTGGGGACGCATTCGACGTCGTCCGCGCCGGACTGAACGAACTGGACCGATGAGCCGGTTGCTGCAGACCATTCAGCTGCAGGGGCAGGTCTGCGCGGCCATGGGTTCGTCGATGTACGGCGAGGTGTTGCAGCAGGTGGCCGCCGACGTCGAAGCCGACGGTGTGTTCGCGGCGATCCTGGCCGGACACGAAAACGATTCCGGCCGCCTGGCTTTGCCGCTGAGACTGCTCGGCGGGTTGCACCGGTTGGTTCTCGACGGCCGCGCGCCGGCGCTGCGCCGCTGGTATCCCAGTGTGGGCGGGCACTGGAACGCCGAAGCCGGATGGCCCGACATCGTGCAGGCCGCCGCCGAGCATGCCGATTATCTGCGCGGTGCTCTTGATCAGCCGCCACAGACCAACGAGGTGGGCCGGTCGGCCGCGCTGATCGGAGGTCTGCTGGTCCTGGTCGACCGATTCGAGGCACCGGTAAGGCTTTTCGAGATCGGCTGCAGTGCCGGGCTGAACCTGCGCGCCGACCATTACCGTTACCGCTATCCGGGCGGCGATTGGGGCCCGGCCGATTCACCGGTGATCGTCGACGACGCGTGGCGGGGCCCACTGCCTCCCGCCGCGAGCGTGCGGATCGCCGAACGTCACGGCTACGACATCGCGCCGCTGGACGCGACGAGCACCGATGGCGAGTTGACGTTGCTGAGCTATGTCTGGCCCGACCAGCCGGCGCGGCTGGAGCGGTTGCGTGGCGCGATCGATATTGCCCGGCGGGTGCCGGCGCCGTTGCACCTCCGCAATGCCACCGACGCCGTTGCGGACCTGGAGGTTTCGCCCGGCTCACTTACCGTGCTGTGGCATTCGATCATGTGGCAGTACCTGTCGGTGACCGAGCAGGAAGCCGTCTCGGCCGAGATCGATGAATTGGGGGCACGCGCGCGGGCCGAGTCGCCGTTCGCCCATTTGATGCTGGAACCGCATCGGCGAACGCCGGACGCTCCGGTCGAGTTCGCGGTCCGGGCCCGCTGCTGGCCCGGCGGGGACGACCGGCTGCTGGGCGTGTGCTCGCCACACGGTCCGCCGGTCACCTGGGAATAGCGACGCCGGAGAATAATTTTTCTCGCTTACCCGTCGGAGTTTCCGGCGCCACCGCGACGATAAGAGTGTGAGCGCGCTACCGGACCCCAACGACGCCGCCCGGGCGCTGCTTGCGCTATATGACCAGGCGTTGCCGATTGTGTACGGGTACTTCGTTCGTCGATGCGCCGATCGCGGTATCGCGGAAGATCTGACCTCGGAAACCTTTCTCGCGGCGATGGATGCTGCCCGCAAGAACGATCCGCCGCCGATCGGTGTGCCGTGGCTGATCGGGGTGGCACGGCACAAGCTCGCCGATCATTACCGGCGTCGACATGATCGGCTCACCACGCCGGTGGCCGAATTGCCGGAGCCGGTCGACTCGGCGGACAACTGGGACGCCGAGCTGGACCGCCTCGTCGCCGAAAGCGTGCTGACCCGGTTGTCCGAACCACACCGCACCGTGTTGGCACTGCGCTACATGGACGACTGCTCGGTACCCGAATGCGCCGAGCTGATCGGGCGCACGGTTCATGCCACCGAGGCACTCCTGGTCCGCGCCCGTCGGGCGTTCAAACAGCATTACCCGGAAGGAGGCACGTCATGAATCACGATCCGCTGAACGTGCTGCGCGCCGAAGACCTTCCGGTACAGCCCGATCCGGCGTTCGCCGCGCGACTGCGTCGCCGGTTGGAGTCGGCGCTGACCCTGCCACATCGAACAGAAGGAGTCGAGATGAGCAACACCGACGCAGAGATTGCCGCACTGAACGAGCCGTCCGCCGACGAACTCATTCAGCACGGCGACATCGGGTATGTCTCAGTCTGGGTGCCCGACCCCGCACGCGCGGCCGATTTCTACCGGCACGTGCTCGGATGGTCTTATGTTCCTGCCGCGCACCAGGTGACCAACACCGAGCTTCCGATCGGCATCGCCGCCACCTCGGCCGCGCCCACGTTGTTCTGCTGCTATGCCGTGGCGGACGTGCACGCGGCGCGTCAAACGATCGCGGACGCCGGCGGCGCGCCCGGTGAGGCGCGCCGAACCGACTACGGCACCATCCTCGATGCCACCGATCCGCAGGGTGTCGCGTTCGCGGTGTACGAGCCACCCGGGCGCCAGAAACGGCTGGCGCTCAACGGCTCTGACCCAGGCGAGCTGGCCTATGTCACCTACCGTACGGCCGACTCGGCGGCCTTCCGCGACTTCTATGCCCGGATTCTGGGCTGGACGTTCACGGCGGGGCGGAGCGACGACGGTTGGCAGGTGCAGAACACCCGCCCGATGGCCGGAGTCGGGGGCGGCAACGCACGGCCGGCCACGGTTCCGATGTGGACGGTGGCCGACATCGAGGCGGCCGTGGCGCGAGTCCGTGAAGCCGGCGGAACCGTATTGGCGGAGCCGGCGCGGCAGCCGTACGGCATGCAGGCCGAGTGCACCGACGACCAGGGCTCGCCGTTCTATCTCGGCGAGTTCTAGGCCGACTTGTTTCCGGTCACTGCACGCTGTCGCGGGCAGCGGACAGGAACGGCTCGGCGACGGCCAAGAATCCGGCCGGGTCCGAGGAGAACACCACGTGACCCGTGGGCAGCACCTCTAACCGCGATCCCGGTATTGCGGCCGCAGTGGCGCGACCAAATCGCATGAGAGCTACGGTATCTTTTGATCCCCAGATAATCAGGCACGGCGCGGTGATGCGATCGGCGTATGGTCGCAGATTATGTTCGGGCGCAGCGAAACTGCGCCACAGCGCCGCAGTGAGGACGACACCTTCGCGAGTGTGAGCACGGGCCATCGCGCGTTCCTGAACGGCGCGATCGTTCTCGCTGGTCGCCTTCATATAGCTGCGAATGGACCGCGGCAGAACGCGTTTCATCACCGCGGGCGTGCCGAGTATCCTGCAGTAGAGGTTGGTAACCGGGCTGGCGATGAAACCGCCCGTATTGACCAACACCAGCCGCGAAACCCGTTGTGGGTCAGTGATCGCCAACCGTGCCGCAGCAAAACCCCCGACGGAGTTGCCGACGAATGCGGCGGGCGGCAGATCAAGTGCGGCGACGACGTCGGCCAGCACGTCGGCGTACAAGGCAGCGGTCGGCGGCTGGCTCGGCGCCGGCGACTCACCGTGACCCGGCCAGTCCAGCGCGATCACTCGGTAATCGCGCTGGAGGCGTTCCACGATCGGGTCGAAATCGTGGTGGTCATGCAATGTGGCGTGCAGCAGCACCACCGCGGGCCCTTCTCCGACGTCGCTGTAGGCAACCTTCCCCACTCGCGTCTCGACCATTGTGACCATCTCTCGTCCTTTCATTGACCGACCGGTCAGTCAACGGTACATTGGGGCTGTCTTTAACTCAAGGAGTGATCGATGACTGCCCCCGCAACTGACGCGCCGTTTTCGGACAAGATGGCCTACTACCGAACCCAACACACCAGCCGTGGCGTGCGATTCACGCACATGGTCGGCACACCTGTCATCACAGCCGGAATCCCGCTGCTGTTCACCAAACCCCGAGCAGGACTGCCGATGTTCCTCGGAGGGTGGCTCTTACAGATCGCCGGCCACCGATTCTTCGAGCACAACCTGCCGTCGACCCACAAAGGCTGGATCACCTATCAACTCACCGGGGTGATCCACGTCTGCGAACAGTACGGCGAGTTGCTGGCGCGGCGCAGTCAGCGCAAGGCCGCACGCAGAGCGGCGGTTAGAGTGCCCGCATGACCTCGATGCCACCCGCCGCGCCTAAGGGCGTGCGCAAGGAGGCAATGGCCAAAACCCGAGAAGCGCTCATCGACGCCGGCCTGCGGCTGGCCGAGCGCACCGGGTTGGCCGGCTTAAGCGTCAATCTCATCGTGCAGGAAGCCGGCGTGGCGAAAGGCACCTTCTTTCATCATTTCGGCGACCGTGCCTCGTATCTTCTTGCGCTGCACCGAGAATTCCATGAACGATTGGTCACCCAAATTCAAGCAGCCATCGACGGCATGCCGCCCGGGCGCCGTCGCCTGACCTGCGTCGCACACACCTACCTCGACGGATGCCTACGCGACCGCGGTGTGCGCGCCCTGTTGCTGGAGGCTCGCGCTGAGCCCGCTGTCACCGAAGAAATCGCTCGTCGCAACCATGCAAGCGCCGAGCTGTGCGAGGCGGACTTCGTCGCCCTCAAACGTCCGCACCCCTATGAGAGCGCGCAATTGTGGGTAGGCATGGCCGCAGAGGCTGCGCTCATCGAACATCAAGCCGGAAAAGCGCTTCCCGCTGTGCGCAATGCCCTTGAGCAGTTCTTGGATTGAATTCGCAGCCGCGTTACCCGAGTACTTCGGAAATCGGCACCGCAGCAGCAATTTTCGCGCGCGCCTTCATCACCTTGCCGGGCATACCGCCGCCGACGACGCCGGCCACCGCGCCGTCGCGCTCGTAGAAAGCGAGAAACTTGCGGCCGTCGTCCTCGACGACGTGCACGGTGTCGGTGGCGATGGGCTCACCCAAGCATTGGATCTTGACGTCGTACTGATCGCTCCAGAAATACGGGACGACGACGGCCGACGGTGCGTCCTGGCCGAGCATCGCGGGCACGACAGCACGAGCCTGCTCGGCGACGTTGCTCCAATGTTCC
>Ga0302326_10015545_pt1 | contig 16004 bp, 16 predicted proteins | sample Palsa_T0_3_FD_202264 | JGI IMG/M metagenome (GOLD analysis project Ga0302326, IMG submission 202264) | Peat permafrost microbial communities from Stordalen Mire near Abisko, Sweden - Palsa_T0_3 | ecosystem: Environmental > Terrestrial > Soil > Palsa > Peat permafrost | place: Sweden: Abisko... | reverse complement strand
GAGTGCAAGCGCGACAGACATGATCCTCACCGGCCGCGCGGACGAACCCCTCGCTCACGGCGGCAACCTTGGCGCCGCCCGGCGCCTGTTCCCGGACGCAATCGAACCTTTCATCGACCTTTCAACCGGGATCAATCCCAATCCCTATCCGCTGCCGCGTTTTTCGCCCGATCTTTTTGCCCGCTTGCCCGATCCTGGCGCGGTTGGCGCTGTGGCGGCAGCTGCCGCACGCGCCTACGGCGCTCAATCGGCCGCCAATGTCGTGCCCGCACCGGGAACGCAGATTCTACTGCCGCTTGTCGCCGGTTTGGTGCGCGCCGGGCGCGCCGCCGTTCTGACGCCGAGCTACCCCGAGCACGCTCGTGCCGCGGCGTTGGCCGGACACTGCGTCAATCCGGCGCGCGAGCTCGGCGAATGCGGCGATGCCGGGTTCGTCATTGTCGCGAACCCCAACAATCCCGACGGCAGGGTCTTTCCCCGGACCGCTTTGCTCGCGCTTGCCAAGGATTTGCGCCGTCGTGGCGGCGTGCTCGTGGTCGATGAGGCGTTCATGGATGTCGGGCCACCCGGCGCCAGTCTCGCGTCCGACGTAGCATGCGGCAATGTCGTCGTGTTGCGCTCCTTCGGTAAATTCTTCGGGCTTGCCGGAACGCGATTAGGCTTTGCGATCGCGGCGCCGGCGCTGGCCGCGCGACTTCGCACGGCGCTTGGCCCCTGGGCGGTGTCCGGACCGGCGCTTGCCGTCGGCGCAAAGGCGCTAGCGGACGCGATCTGGATCGAACGGACGCGAAGACGTATGCAGAAAGCCGCAAGCCGGCTCGATGCGATGCTTGTCGGTTCCGGCCTCGATATTGTCGGCGGCACGAGCCTGTTCCGGCTGGTACGAACGCCGGCGGCGCATTCGCTGTTCAATCATCTGGGGCGCGCCGGCATTTGGGTGCGCGCTTTCCTGGACCATGCGGAGTGGCTGCGCTTCGGTCTTCCGGCGAATGAGGCAGAGTGGCGACGGCTCAACGGCGCCATGGCCTCTTTCCCGGACAACGGAAAGGCTGTCGTGCGCGCCACCGCAGCCGAGCGCAAGGGTCGGAGAGTTCATGGTAGTGGCACCGACGTCGATCACCTTCGATGAAGTTTTCCGCGCGCGGCTGCGTGACCTGTTGGTCTGGCGGCGGGACGTCCGGCGATTCCGGCGCGATCCGTTGCCGGCGGGCGCCCTGGACGGTCTTATCGAGCTGGCGTGTCTCGCACCGTCGGTGGGCCTAAGCCAGCCTTGGCGCTTTGTCGTCGTGGACGACGAAACCGTCCGCGCCGCGATCCGGCGCAATTTCGCCACCTGCAACGCGCAAGCGCTCGCCGCACAGAATAGCGAGCGGGTGGGACTCTATGCGCGGCTCAAGCTCGCCGGCTTGGAAGAGGCGCCGTCGCACCTCGCCGTGTTCGCGGATCGCTCGACCGCGCAAGGTCATGGCCTCGGCCGCCACACGATGCCGGAGATGATCGAGTATTCGGCAGTGACCGCCGTACATACGATCTGGCTTGCGGCGCGCGCCCACGGCATCGGGATGGGCTGGGTCTCCATCCTCGATCCAAGAATGATCGCGGAGCTCCTCGAGGTGCCGGCGGAGTGGAAGTTCATCGGCTACTTCTGTCTCGGTTATCCGCTGCTCGACGACACCGTGCCCGAGCTGGAGCAGATGGGCTGGGAAGAGCGGCGCCTCCCTTCATCGGTCACTATCAAACGTTAACGACGCAGCCTCTTGGGCCGATCTTCCTGTGCCAAAACAGGGCAGATTGGCTGGCCCCGGCCTTGCTCAGTCCTGATCGGCGCCTGGCGCATGTTCCGGAAGCGGGAATCCGCATCCGAAAAACCATGCGCCACGTCGAAACGAGAGTGGAGCCCGATTGAATCCAATCGGCACACACTCGCAGGGAGAGAGCGGTGTTAACCAATCGACCTGCCGAACGGTCTTCGGCTTCGTGGTCGCTCGCGCATATCGGCGCGGCGATTATCCTGTCGGTCGTAACCTTGACGTCGGCGCATGCCGGCAGCGTTATCGACTTGAGCTGCGTCGGCGGAGCAAAGAGCTTTAATTGCGTGGCGCAGATAGCCACCGCCGGCGATCCGTATATCCGTGTCGTACCCGAGGCGCTCGGCGAGGTGCAAAAGGCGCAAGCCACGGCACGCGATCGCAAGTGGGTTGCGCGGTGCCACCCGGTCGCAGAGCGCGATTCCTACGGCGTCGCCCGCTATCATTATTCCGCGCCCGGCTGCGAATTCGGTCTCGGCACGGAGTGATTGGTGACGCGTACTTGCTTTAGCGGCCTTCAGCGGACCTGATTGGTCGATTTTGCCGGACGCCGCATTGCGGATGTCGTCGCGGCTTGCCCGGGCAGGTACTTGGCGACCACCATCGGGTCGAGCTCTTTGATCGCCTCGTCAGGCAGGCGATACCAGACCTCGTTACGGCCGAGAAATTCGAAACCGAGGTAGCCGCGAACAGTAAGCGTCTGGCCGTCGGGGCTCAGCGTCATCATCGCGCTATAGATATTGCCGTCCCGTGGATCGAGGATATTGCCGTTCTCGTATTTCAGGCCAGATCGCCTCATGTCCCTAATGATCGGCAGTCCGAGCGTGGGCGCATCTTTGCGGTCGTCCCGGCAGCGCCCACAAAAGGCGTCATTCGGGTCGTCGTTCGGCCGCGGGAACAATTTCGCGGCAACGCCCTCATAAACTCCGGCATTTTCGACGAACAGGAACCAGACGACGGTCTTGCCCGTCGTGGCATCGACCTTCTGCCACAGCCCAGCCACCGACGGTTCCGCTGCGGCAAGCGGCTGAACGGCGGCGAAAAGCGCCAGGAGTCCCACCATGAGCCCCGCTATAAACAGCCTTGTCCACTGCACTACCAAGGGTTTCTCCAATCTTTCGCGACCGCCGGTGTCGGCGAATCCCCATTGATGGCGCGGGACTATTCGCTCCACAATGCGGTGATTTAACGACGCAGACCACACCACAGCCCCCGAAAAAAGCGCAGTTTCCGAGGGGCTCACTCATTTTGCCGCTTGCATCGGAAGCGGCGGGTTTCCAATGATTGTGCCAGCCAGTGGTTCAAAATCGGCTGGTCGGCATTTAACGTTGTTGGTCCGGGGATTTGAAAGACATGTCACGTCCACTGTCCATGTCGCGCTCCAGCGTGGCTCTCGACAATCTGCGCGCCGTCGTCATCATCGTCGTGCTCGCCTTCCATTCGGTACTCGCCTACATCCAATGGTTTCCGTTGCGGTCCTCCGGGTTTGACGATCCGCCCTACGCATGGCGCGTCACTCCGCTTGTCGACAGCCACCGCTGGTTTGGCCTCGACCTGTTTTGCGCCTGGCAAGACGTTTATCTGATGTCGCTTATGTTCTTGCTCTCCGGCCTGTTCGTTTGGTCGAGCCTTGAGCGCAAGCGAAGCTGGGGTTTCGTGCGCGATCGCCTGTCCAGGCTGGGCATTCCTTTTGTGTTCGGTGTTGTCGTTCTTATTCCGCTGGCCATCTATCCTGCCTACCTAGTCTCGACCGCAGACCCGAGCGTTTCCGATTACGTGCACCGCTATCTCGCGCTGCCGTTCTTGCCCAACGGGCAATTATGGTTCCTGTGGCAGCTTCTGGCGCTCAATTTCGTGGCGGCCGGATTGTACTGGATCGCCCCCAATACGCTGAGAGCCTTGGGCCGCTGGTCGGCCGCGGCGGGACGACGTCCCGGACTGTACTTTGCCGCACTCGTCGTCGCCTCGGCCGTGGCCTATGTCCCATTGGCGCTCGTGTTCACGCCTTGGGCGTGGTCCAATTCCGGATTCCTCGCCGTGCAATGGAGTCGGCCGCTGCTTTACGGCGTCTACTTCTTCGCCGGAATGGGAATCGGCACCGGCGGCATCGACGTCGGCCTGGTCGCCGCGGATGGCGCGTTAGCGCGACGCTGGAAGTTGTGGCTTGCGGTGGCGATCGTATCGCAGCTGGCCTGGATGGGCGTGATGTCTCTGACCATGGAAGGCACGGCGCCCATCGCCGTCGACGTCGCCGCCGATCTTTGTTTCGTCATCGCCTGCGCCAGCGGCTGCTTTTTCCTCATCGCCGCGAACTTGCGCTTCGCGGCGAAACGTTCATCGGTCCTCGCCAGTCTTTCCGCCAATGCATACAGCCTTTATCTCGTGCACTTTGACTTTGTGGTTTGGCTGCAATATGCGCTTCTTGCCTCTACGCTGTTCGCGGTGGTCAAGGCAGCGATCGTTTTCGGTGCAACGCTGATTCTGAGCTCGATAACGGTGCTGGCCGCTCGGCGCATTCCATTCGGCGCGCGCCTGATCGCGGCGCCGTTGCGTGCGGTGGCGACGTCAGACTCGTCCACGCAGTCCTCGGCCGGCTTTTATGCTCGGCTTCGCCAATTCGTTTCGCTGTAGCGGCGGGGAAGGGGTTAAGCCAGCGCCAGCCGTGCCGCCTTGTTGATTGCGGCAATGCCCTCATCCACATCGTGTTCGATGTGCGCGCGCAACACCCGACGCCCGCGTTCGGCCAGCACGCGAAAGTCGCCGCGCGCCTGCGCGGCTTCGATCACGCCGAAGCTTGCCTTGCGTCCCGGGATCGCGAGATCGGGCGCCGGCCGCGCCGTGATCTGGAGAAAGACGCCGGAGTTGGGCCCGCCTTTGTAAGCCTGTCCGGTCGAATGCAGGAAACGCGGCCCGAATTGCAGGCAGGTCGCGATGCGCTTGCGGCCGCGCACCGCGGCGCGCAAGCCTTGCAGCGCCTGGAGCCGTGCTTCGGCGGCATCGACATAAGCGAGCAGCGCGAAATAATCGCTGCCTTTGAGCCGGGCAAAGTGCGCCTTAAGCCAGCTCTCAAGCGTGGCGTTTGCGCCCAACTTCCGCAGCGACTCGGCGTTGTGCGCATCGGTGTAGAGCGTAATGCCGCTCGCTTTGAACAGCGGCGGCTCGACCGGCGTCGGTCTTCTCGAACGCTTGCGTCATTTCGCGGGTCGCGACCTTGCTCGCCTCGACATCGGGCTGGTCGAACGGATTGATGCCGAGCACTGCTCCGGCCACGGCGGTCGCGATCTCGAAGCGGAAAAATTCCTGTGCGAGAAGCTTTGGCGAACCGAAGGCGATGCGCACCACGGGATGTCCGCCACGGGGCCAGCGCATCAATGAATTGGTCTTGCGCCGGATCCGGATGCGCGGCGTCGCGCAGATACACGAACAACCGATGCGCGTCGTAGGCGGAAGGCTCGCCGAGCGGCTCATCGGCGATGGGAATCACACCCTTTACGTTTTTGCCGTCGATTCGGCCAGCAATTGCTCCGCCCAGGCGCCGAAAGAGCCGATCGATGGCGAGGCGATGATGGTGAGCTTGTCGTGCCCGGCAACGGCAAGAACGCCGATTGCCAGGCCGAGCGCGACGACGCCGTGATTTTCCGCGGGCGGTATCTCGGGACCGCAGCCCCGCGCCGTCGCGCCGGCCGTTTCGAGAAAGACGCGCGGATCGTGACCCGTGGCCGCAAGCGGCACCATGCCGAAATGCGAGAGCACGGAATAGCGTCCGCCGATATTGGGGACGCCGCGGAAGACGCGACGGAAGCCTTTCGCCTCGGCCGTTTTTTGCAACTGCGATCCGGGATCGGTGATGGCAACAAACTGGCGCGCGGCCGCGGTGCCGAGGGTCGCCGACGCTTGGCCAAAAAATAGTCCATCAGCACGTTTGGTTCGAGCGTCGTTCCCGACTTGCTCGACACGATAAAGAGCGTGCGCGCGGCGTCGATGTCGCGCTCGACGCACCCACCTGCTGCGGATCGGTGGAATCGAGCGGATGCTCGGCGCGTGGAAAATAGGATACTCCGTACGCGCCGTAAAGCCGGGGCCGGTTGAGCGACGCGCGCGCCAGGCGGATATTGAGCGTAATAATGTTTGAATGACGCCACGCTGATGTTATGTGATCGCGTCAAGCTCGCGGCCGCTGATGGGGATCGAGGCCGCGATTTTCTTGACTGCCGTGTGACAACTTCAACGTGGATCGGGCATCGCGGACATGCGGCTCAACGTGCCAATTTCCGTCGGCGGCTGGGGCCGTTTCTTCACCCGCTGGGACGTCCTCGCGGTTCTGTTGATCCTTGCGCTTTTGGTATTCCTTGCCGAAGCGAGCCGGCACCTCCTTCAGCCTTTGGCGGAATTGCAGCGCCAGCCGGTGTCGCTCGATCCCGCCAACCTGCCCGATTACGCCGCACGCACCACTTTGCGCATGCTCATTGCGATGGCGCTTTCACTACTTTTCACCTTCACCTACGCGACGCTCGCGGCCAAGAACAAGCGCGCCGAACGCCTGCTCGTTCCGCTCCTCGACATCCTTCAGTCGGTGCCGATCCTCGGCTTCATCTCGATCACCGTCGTCTTCTTCATGGCGCTCGCGCCCGGACGAGTATTGGGCGCGGAATTTGCCGCCATTTTCGCGATTTTCACCAGCCAGGCGTGGAACATGGCGTTCAGCTTCTACCAATCGCTGCGCACGGTGCCGACCGAGCTGGTCGAGGTGTCGCGTAACTTCAGGCTGAGCCCATGGATGAGCTTTTGGCGCGTGGACGTGCCGTTCGCGATGCCGCAGCTGATCTGGAACATGATGATGTCGATGTCGGGAAGCTGGTTCTTCGTGGTCGCCTCCGAGGCGATCAGTGTTGGCAATACGACCATCACGCTTCCCGGCGTCGGCTCCTACATCGCGCTCGCCATCGAGCATCGCAATCTAGCGGCGGTCGGCTACGCAATCGTCACCATGCTCATCGTGATTCTGATTTACGACCAGCTCTTGTTCCGGCCGCTGGTGGCGTGGGCCGATCGCTTCCGCTTCGAGCAGGAGTCCGGCGTGCTGGCGCCGCATTCCTGGGTGCTCGACGTGATGCGCCGCTCGCGGCTGGTCGACCGGCTCACCCGGCCGTTCGCGTCGTTGTTGCGGCGCTTGCTGCTGGCGCGCCGGTCCAAGAGCGCCGCGCCGGTAAAACGCGAACCGCGCAACCAGCACGGTTGGATCACCTTCCAATGGGCCGCCATCGTCACCGCGCTCGCCGCGGTGGCACTATGGCAGGTCGCGCGCTTCGTTACGCAGGACATTGCCGTCTCCGACGTGACCACCGCATTGCTCCTGGGGCTCGCGACCTTGAGCCGTATCGTCGTGCTCATTGCGCTCGCGACCGTCATCTGGGTGCCGATCGGCGTTTGGGTCGGCACGCGCCCGCATGTTGCCGAACGGGTCCAACCGGTGGCGCAGTTCCTCGCCGCCTTTCCGGCGAATCTTCTGTTCCCGATCGCGGTCTCGGCGATCGTCGCCTACAAGCTCAACCCGAATATCTGGCTGAGCCCGCTGATGATCCTCGGCACGCAGTGGTACATCCTCTTCAACGTCGTTGCCGGGGCGGCGGCGATCCCCGCCGAGCTGCGCGCGGTCGGCGCCAATCTGCGCGTGCGCGGCTGGCTGTGGTGGCGGCGGATTGCGCTACCGGCAGTCTTTCCCTACTACGTGACCGGTGCGATCACCGCCTCCGGCGGATCGTGGAATGCCAGCATCGTTGCCGAGGTCGCGTCCTGGGGTAATGAGCACCTCGAAGCGTACGGACTCGGCGCGTATATTGCCAAGCAGACCGAGGCCGGTGATTTCCATCGCATCGTGCTCGGCATCGCGGTGATGAGTTTGTTCGTCGTGCTGATCAATCGCACGTTCTGGCGTCCGCTCTATCTTTACGCCGAACGCAAGTTCCGGCTTGGTTGAGGTCCCCATGAGCACCGCGCTTCTCGACATCCGTGCGCTGCGTCAAACCTTTCCAAAGGCCGATGGCGGCGAGCTTCTGGTGCTCGACGGAGTCGAGCTTGAGCTTAATCCGGGGCAGATCGTCGGGCTTCTTGGCCGCACCGGATCCGGCAAGTCGACGCTCTTGCGCGCGATCGCCGGCCTGGCGCCGCCGTCGGCGGGCAGCATCACCTATATGGGGCAGCCGGTCGTCGCGCCGCCGCCCGGGATCGCCATGGTATTCCAGGGCTTCGCGCTTTTTCCCTGGCTGACGGTCCTGGAAAACGTCCAGCTCGGCCTCGAGGCACTCGGCCTTCCCGAGACCGAAATCCGCAAGCGCGCGCTCGCGGCGATCGATCTCATCGGCCTGGACGGCTACGAATCCGCTTATCCGCGCGAATTATCCGGCGGCATGCGCCAGCGCGTCGGCTTTGCCCGCGCGCTCGTCGTCCATCCGAACATCCTCCTGATGGACGAGCCGTTCTCCGCCCTCGACGTGCTGACGGCGGAGACCCTGCGCACCGATTTCCTCGAACTTTGGGGCGACGGCAAGCTGCCGATCAAGGGCGTCGTTCTGGTGACCCACAACATCGAGGAAGCGGTGCTGATGTGCGACCGCATCCTGTTGTTCTCGTCCAATCCGGGCCGGATCATTCGCGAGATCGCGGTCGATCTGCGGCAGCCGCGCAACCGGCTCGATCCGCAGTTCCGCGACCTGGTCGAGAAAATCTATGTGGCGATGACCGCGCGCACCGCGGCGCCGCCGCGGGTCGGGACGGTGGCGACAAGCATCGACACCATCCTGCCGCGCGTTTCCGCCAATCTCCTTTCCGGATTCATCGAAACCCTCGCCGCCGAGCCCTATAGCGGCAAAGCCGACCTTCCTGTTATCGCCGAACTACTGCATATGGAGGCGGACGATCTCTTTCCGGTCTCGGATGCGCTGCAAATGCTGCGTCTCGTGGAGGTCGAAGGCGGCGACATCAAGCTCACCGAAACCGGCAAGCAATTCGTGGAAGCGGGCACCGACGATCGCAAGAAGATCTTCCAGCGCCAGCTTCTCACCTACGTGCCGCTTGCCGCCCACATCCGCCGCGTCTTGCAGGAGCGCGCCAACCACGTGGCGCCGAAGAGCCGCTTCTTCGACGAGCTGGAAGACCACATGAGCGCCAACGACGCGGAAGAGACCCTGCGCTCGGTCACCGCCTGGGCGCGCTACGCCGAAGCCTTCGCCTATGACGACGATTCGCAGACCTTCAGTCTGGAGAATCCGACGTAAACTTATCTACGCCGCGCTACGCCGCGCCTTCACCGCGATCGAGAGTAACGCGCGCTCGGCGACGGTCGCGGCCAGCGCCGACGTGCGGCGCGAAGCCAAAACCGCGTCGGCCAGCTCCGCCATGGCGGCGGCGAGCCGGGCGGCGTTCCACTGCTTGAGCGCCGCTTCGACGAGGTTCTTGCGGCGGAAGTGCAGCGGCGGCTGCAAGCCGTCGAGCGAAAACGGCGCACCGGATTCAATCGTCGTCCGCCATTTGTGCAACTGCGCGAGCTGGCGCTGCGCCGCGAAAAAAATCGAGCCGACCGCGCTGCCGGCGGCGCGCACCTTGGCAAGCTGCGCTTCGAGGTCGGTCGGGCGGCCGGCGAACGCCGTATCGACAAGCTCGTCAAGCGCCAGCGCCGAGGCGTCGGAAACCACGGCGGTGACGTCGTCGATATCGATTTCGCCGCGGCCGAGCGCGTACAGCGCGAGCTTGCGCAATTCGTTGCGCGAGGCCAGCCGGTCGCCGCCGAGGAGCGGAATGAGCGCGGCGCGCGCGTCGGGCTTGACGGCGAGACCGGCGGTACGCAGCTCGCTGTCGATCAATCGCGCCAGATCCTTCTCGGTATCGGGGTAGCAGGGCAGTGCCGCCGCGTTCTTGGCGCGCTCGCAGACGACGCGCAACGGCGCGTTGCGGCGCAGGTCGCCGGCCTCGATCACGACGCAGCACTCGCTGGCGGGAAGGCCGAGCAGCGCCTCGACCGCCGGCGCGATGTTGCGGCTCCCGGCCTTGACCCAGACCGCTCGCCGTCCCCCGAACAGCGGGATGGTCTGCGCCTCCTCCACGAGCCGCGCCGGTTCGGCGGAGAGCTCTTCGCCTTCCAGCCGCACCAGCGAGAATGGATCGTTCGGATCGTCAACCGACGCCTTGACCAAAGCGTTGACGCGTTCGCTGACCAGGCCTGCGTCTGGACCGAAGAGGAGGACGACAGACCGCGCCGGATCGGGGCGGGCAAGGAAGGAATCAGCGTCCCAGGCTTTGACGGCGACCATGTCAGGCGCCGGCGATGAAATACGAGGCCAGCCGGTTCCTGATCGTTTGGGCGACGACCTGGACCGCGCGGTCCTCGGCATCGCGCCGCGCACGCTGCCCGGCGAAGCGCTGCTGCGAACCGGGAATATCGTAATCGACCTGCGCGAAGCAGTTGTCGGTCACGACGCTCCTGCCCGTCGCGAGCTCAACCAGACTGTACTTCGCGGTGACCGACTCGACCTGCGAGTTCGCCCGTCCGGTGGTCGGATCGAGCTCTGCGGTGAATTGCGTAGTCGCGACTATCACCTTGAGCATGTAGGTCGGCGCGAACGCGTTGGCGCCGTTATGCAGGTCGAACTGCAAGGCATTGCGCATGCCGACGGCGACGCGCTCGGTAGGAGTGCCCTTGGGTGCCTCGATCGGCGGTATGTCGATCGCGGCAAACTTGTCCTGCACGCTTTCGGCGTTGACCCCCGGGCGCGTGCCGTAGAGCGGCTCCCAGCAGCCGGCGGTCAGTCCCGCGGCCGCGAGCACCATTGCGAGCCGGGCGAGCCGGCGCCGGCGCGGAAGTTCACGCCACCACATTGACGATCCGTTGCGGCACGATGATCACCTTTTTCGGCGCCTTGCCGTCGAGCACCCTTTTTACCGCATCAAGCGCTAGCACGGCAGTCTCGATTTCGGCGATCCCGGCGTTGCGCGCCACGGTGACGTCGGCGCGCTTCTTGCCGTTGATCTGCACCGGCAGCGTCAGCGTGTCCTCGATCAAGAGATCGCGCTCGACCTGCGGCCAGGGCGCTTGCGCGACCAGCGCGTCATGGCCGAGCACGGCCCAACATTCCTCGGCGAGATGCGGCATCATGGGGGCGAATAATTGCACGAGAATGTTAACCGCTTCGTTCCTGGCCCAACGGAAATCGGGGGTGAGGGAGGGGCCGCCGCCGTCGGCCGCCCCGATGTCGCCGATCGCCGCGCCGAGCGTATTGGCGAATTCGTAAATGTGCGCTACGCAAACATTGAAGTGTAGCTTTTCGATGTCATCGGTGACTTTGGCGAGCGCTTGATGCGCCGCTTTGCGCAATGCCGCCGCCGCCGGCGAGAAGGCGCGCGGCCGGTCGGGCGGTGCCGCGCTTGCGACCTCGGCTGCCTCGCCGACCAGCCGCCACAGCCGCTGCACGAAACGCCAGGCGCCCTGCACGCCTTTTTCCGTCCAGTTGACGTCGCGCTCCGGTGGCGAGTCGGACAACATGAACCAGCGCGCGACGTCGGCGCCGTAGCTGCCGATGATGTCGTCGGGATCGACCGTGTTCCTTTTCGACTTCGACATTTTCTCGATCGGGCCGATTTCGACCGCTTCGCCGGTGGCGATGAGCGTGGCGCGTCGCGCGTCGCCGCCGGCTTCGACTTTGACCTCCGCCGGGGCCGCCCATTCGCCGTTTTCGCGGAGATAGGTTTCGTGCACGACCATGCCTTGCGTGAACAGGCCGGCGAACGGCTCGTCTAAGCCCAGGTGGCCGGTCGTCTTCATCGCGCGGGTGAAAAAGCGGCTGTAGAGCAGATGCAAAATCGCGTGCTCGATGCCGCCGATATATTGATCGACCGGCAGCCAGGCGTCCGCGACTTTCGGATTAGCCGGCGCAATGTCGTTTTTCGGATCGGTGAAGCGAACAAAATACCAGGACGAGTCGACGAACGTATCCATGGTGTCGGTCTCGCGCGTTGCCTCCTTGCCGCAGCGCGGGCATTTGACGTGCTTCCAGGTCGGATGGCGGTCGAGCGGATTGCCGGGCCGGTCGAAGGTCACATCCTCGGGAAGTATCACCGGCAAGTCCTTCTCCGGCACCGGCACGACGCCGCAGGCCCGGCAGTGGATCACCGGGATCGGGCAGCCCCAATAACGCTGCCGCGAAATGCCCCAGTCGCGCAGGCGGAAGTTCACCTGGCGCTCACCGACTGGATTCTTGGTGTGTGGGCCAGGATTAGGTTTCCTGTACTGATTGCGCCAAACTTCATCCACGACATTATCGAATGAAGTTGTTTCCAAGCGCTTCGCGACCTCCTCTTTGGCCTCGGCAACGGTTAAACCATTGAGGAAGTGCGAGTTGATGATACGTCCATCACCGTCATACGCTTTGTTCTCAATGACAAACGTATTTGGATCCTTATCAGGTGGACAAACTACCGGTAGGTTGCCAAGTCCGTATATGTTGGCGAACTCGAGGTCGCGTTGATCGTGCGCGGGGCAGCCGAAGATTGCGCCGGTGCCATATTCCATCAAAACGAAATTTGCGACGTACACCGGTAGGGTCCAGTTACGATCGAAGGGGTGGAATGCTTGGATGCCGGTAAGATAGCCAAATTTTTCCTCGGTATCGATCTCGGCCTGCGCACTGCCTCTACGTAAGCAAAGCTGGATGAATTCACCCAAATTTGGATCGTGCTTTGCGGCTTCGGTGGCGAGCGGATGATCTGGCGCAATTGCCAAGAACTTCGCGCCGAACAGTGTATCCGGTCGTGTGGTGAATACTTTCAACTCGGGCTCATCGTTCGGTGTTGTTACCGGAACGAGCGCAAAGCGGATTAGCAATCCCTCACTCCGGCCGATCCAGTTCTTCTGCATCAGCCGGACTTTCTCCGGCCAGCGGCCGAGCGTGTCGAGGGCGTCAAGGAGCGGCTGCGCGAACGACGTGATCTTGAAAAACCATTGCGTCAGCTCGCGCTGCTCGACGATGGCGCCCGAGCGCCAGCCACGGCCATCGATCACCTGCTCGTTGGCCAGCACGGTCTGGTCGACCGGGTCCCAGTTCACTTTCGATTTCCGGCGCTCGACCAGGCGGGCGCGCAGAAAATCGAGGAACATTTTCTGCTGGTGCTTGTAATAGGCCGGATCGCAGGTGGCGATCTCGCGGCTCCAGTCGAGCGACAGCCCCATGGATTTGAGCTGCGTCTTCATCGTTGCGATGTTCTCGTAGGTCCATGCTTTGGGGTGGACCTTGCGCTCGATCGCGGCATTCTCCGCCGGCATGCCGAAGGCGTCCCAGCCCATGGGATGCAAAACCGAATAGCCCATCGCCCGCTTCACCCGGGCCACCACGTCGCCCATGGTGTAGTTGCGCACGTGGCCCATATGGATGCGCCCCGAGGGATAGGGGAACATCTCCAGCACGTAGTATTTTTGGCGCAGGTCGTCGTTGGGCGTCGCGAAGATCCCGCGCTTGTCCCAGACTGTCTGCCAGCGGGCCTCCGCCTCGGCGGCATTGTAGCGGTCGATGGGCATTCTTGTTGTCGTCACCGGCTCGGTTTAAGGCAAGGCGGCGTGGCACGAAAGGCATTGCCGGTCAATGGATTGCGGTCTTCTTCCCCTCGCCCCCGGCGGGGAGAGGTGAAAGAGCGGCGCCCTTGCGCGTCTTTGCCGTACCGATCATATCAGGCGCTCATCTTCCTCTCCGGATCAAACCAGGATCGAACGTCGAGGCAAGCGGGCGGCATGGCGCGCGAGGACTTAAACACGACGATCGCTCTGCTTGACGACGCGACACGCCCGAAGGCTCCCAAAATCGAGGGCATCACGCCGGCGCAGCGGCTCCAGGGCAAACGCCTGGCGCTGATCCACGCGTTTCACCTCGAGCAAATGAACGAAGTGCGCTGGGTGATGGAGCAGGTCGAAGCCGGCGAACAAAGCGCAGCCGCGCTCGCCGACGCGATTTCCGCGATGCGGATGGCCGGCAATTATCGGCTGTTCGGCAATCTCTGCGGCCGCGAGTGTCAGATGCTGGCGCTGCATCACGGCATTGAAGACCAGAGCATGTTCCCCGCGCTGCGTCACGGCAGCGACGGACTTCGCAAAGTCGTCGACCGGCTGAGCGAGGAACATTCGATCATTCATCGGCTTCTGCAAGCGCTGGAGGCCGCCGCCATGAACGCGGTCACGGAGCCCGGCCGCGAAACCTTCGCCGCGGTGAAGGCTGCGTTCCTCGCGCTCGAACGCGTCGTGCACTCGCATTTCGGTTACGAGCAGACCGAATTGGAAGAAGCGCTCGGCTACTTCGACGTTCCGCTTTAGCTGGGAAGGGCGGAGGGAGCCGACCTCGCAAGTTCTTTCGTCTCGTCACCACCGGGCATAGCTGTTCAAAGAACGGCGTCGCTTCGCTCGCCTATGACCCGGTGGTCCATGCTGAGGTGTGGCGCATGACAGCCTACAGTCAATGCGAGCAAGCAAACGTTGCCGCCTGAATGCGCGCGGGCGCGGAAGCGCGCTAATCGTAGCGCGCTCGCCTTCCGGCGCTTCGCCGCGGCGCTTGTCCCAGCGACCGAACGCCAGGACTCAAGCCCAGGCCGCGCTTCACGCGAGCGGGAGGACGCAGGTATTACCCGCGCCGCCAATCGCGCTTAAGCGGAGCACCCCGCTCGCCGGTCGTAATGCCGGCGGGGACGATGCCCGGACCGCCCGGGAGCGGGGTTACAAGCCCCGCCCCGCAGGAACCGCACTCGCTCCGCGATCAGGTGTGCCTCGAGATCACGTCCCTCGATGAGCGAGATCCGCAGCTTGTAACGGAACAAGGGACGGATGTCAAGAGTAACGTCACAGACACGGGGACAAAGAAATCATCCAATAGACCAATGCGCTGAGCATTCATTCAGCGGCCTGCGAGTTCCTCAAGCGAAACGACCGGTGGCGCGGGATCGATGGCACGCAAAAGCTCCATAGCGTCCTTAACCGCCGAAGCGGGAAACGATGACGCGCCGCGCCATCTGAATCACGCGCTGCGAATGCAGGCCGGGCAGCACGAGCGCTAGGTCTAACGTGTCCGCCTCCCCGGTACCTGTCTGCACGCTCCGACTAAAGAATTCCCTGTCGATCTCCAATAACCGCTTGCGCTCCTCGAGCGTCAGCACGCGTAACAGATCGACATCAGGCTGCCCGTCGCGGCCTTTGAGGCGAAGCCCGCACGCGATGCGCCATTCCCGTTCTCGATAATATTCCAATGTTGCATCAATCTTTTTATTGTCGGTCGGATGAAAGAAATTCAGCAATGCCTCGGTGCCCGTTCGTAGATCGCTCCACGGAGTAACGGCATGGCCGATGGCGGCCAAGAAGTTCTTTGCCTCGTCCCGATCAATCGTGAAGTGGCTTGTCCATCGGGGCTCCCGGCAAAACCTACGTTAACATCGATTTTTGGACCCACCGGCGTTACGCCATGTAGAATTTCATTGAGCCAGGCCATCCGCTGCAGTACCGCTCGCCAGTCCGTCGCTATCGCCACCAGCGCAGAGCCGACGAGACTGCCGTCCGTTGCCTCGCTTGTTGGTTGCGGCACATAGAACACCGGCATCGCTCCGAGTCGGCGTACGGTGTCAATCTCAAACTCTAAACTGAAATGCCCGAACTTCTCGGCATGGCCCGGCAATTCCGTCGGGCTTAGTTCAGTGAAGCAGACGCGCTTTTGCAGGACCGGCAGAGTGCGCGGCGGTGCATCAATATTCGGTTGGGTCCACTCGATGAACTGCGGCGTTAGCACCAACCCAAAGTCACGGATGGCGGTCAGCACCTGCTTGCCCTTCTCGATCTCCACACCGGTGGAAGCGCCGCGTCGGGGAAAGCTGTGATAGAAGAACCGGTGCTGTTTAGGCTCGTTCATTTCGCGCCTGCAGGTTGTTTTGGGGTTCCTGTTTAAGATCCGGTAATCTTGAATGAGTGAGCGGCTTATACTTCCTTATGATAGTTGGCCACCAGCGCTACGTGCCGCGCCTGAGGAATTTGTATCGTGGGCTCAGCAACAACTCTTGCTCGAACAAAATGAGAGCACGCCGACTGAGCCACTTTACCATTACACCGGCGAACCGGCATTGACTGGAGTTTTAGAAGCGCAACGAATTTGGTGCTTTAGTCACTTGCACCAGCGCGACCGA
>Ga0302326_10015543_pt1 | contig 16006 bp, 17 predicted proteins | sample Palsa_T0_3_FD_202264 | JGI IMG/M metagenome (GOLD analysis project Ga0302326, IMG submission 202264) | Peat permafrost microbial communities from Stordalen Mire near Abisko, Sweden - Palsa_T0_3 | ecosystem: Environmental > Terrestrial > Soil > Palsa > Peat permafrost | place: Sweden: Abisko... | reverse complement strand
AGATGTGCGACGCGGGAACGTTCGTCGAGTACGGGCCGATAGTCGTCGCGGCGCAGCGGCGGCGGCGTGAGATGGACGACCTGATCAGAAATACGCCGGCCGACGGACTGGTGACGGGGCTGGCGACGGTCAACGGCAATCTGTTCGGCGAGGAGCAGGCGCGCTGCGTCGTGATGTCATATGACTACACGGTGCTGGCGGGCACGCAGGGGCATCAGAACCATCGCAAGAAAGATCGGATGTTCCAGCTTGCGCGCGAGCTACGCTTGCCGCTGGTGCTGTTCGCGGAAGGCGGCGGCGGGCGGCCGGGCGATACTGACGGCGGCTTTCACACCTCGCGATCGTTCCATGATTTTCCGAAGTTGAGCGGGCTGGTGCCGCTGGTCGGTATCACGTCGGGGCGGTGCTTCGCGGGCAACGCGTCGTTGCTGGGATGCTGCGACGTGGTGATCGCGGCGCAGCGATCGAATATCGGGATGGGCGGACCTGCCATGATCGAAGGCGGCGGACTGGGAATCTTTCGGCCCGAAGAAATCGGGCCGATGGAGGTGCAGGTGCCTAATGGCGTGGTCGATATCGTGGTGGCGGACGAGTCGGAGGCGGTGCGGGTCGCGCGGAAATATCTTTCGTACTTCCAGGGCGCGGTGAAGGAGTGGACGTGCGCGGATCAGCGGTTGCTGCGCAACATCGTTCCGGAGAACCGGCTGCGCGTTTATGACGTGCGCACGGTAATTGAAACGATGGCGGATACGGGGTCGGTGCTCGAGATTCGACGCGACTTCGGGCTGACGATGATCGCGGCGTTCATCAGGATTGAAGGGCACGCGTTCGGGGTGGTGGCGAACAACCCGAAGCATCTGGCGGGCGCAATAGACAGCGACGGGGCTGACAAGGGCGCGCGCTTTATCCAGTTGTGCGACGCGTTCGACATTCCGATTTTATTTTTGTGCGACACTCCCGGCATCATGGTGGGTCCGGAGATTGAGAAGACGGCGCTGGTGCGGCATTCGTCGCGAATGTTTCTGACGGCGGCGAATGCGACGGTGCCTTTTTTTACGATCGTCCTGCGCAAGGCCTACGGGCTTGGCGGGATCGCGATGGCCGGCGGGAGTTACGACGCGCCGCTGTTCACGGTGGCCTGGCCGACCGGAGAGTTCGGGCCGATGGGGCTCGAAGGCGCGGTGAAGCTGGGTTACCGCAACGAGCTTGCGGCGATTGACGATCCGGTCGAGCGCAAGCAGCGTTTCGACGAGATGGTGGCGACGATGTACAAGCGCGGGAAGGCGCTGAACAATGCGTCGCAGTTTGCAATCGACGACGTGATCGATCCGGCGGAATCGCGGAGATGGATTGCGGCCGGTTTGCGATCGAGCGCGCCGCCGGGCCCCCGCGTCGGGAAGAAGCATCCGTACATCGATAGCTGGTAGGTTTGTGCAGTTGATGGGTACTGCGGTATCCAATTCGAGTGGTAGGCGGAATCTTGTTTCGCGCGCTGGACAAGGACCCTCGCCTTCATCCTCTTGCAAGGAGAGGAGAGAGACAGGAGAGATGATGTGATCAAAACGGCTGAGGAAGTTTTGAACGTTGCCGGCGCTAAGCTTGCAATTGTTAAGGGCGGATCGGGGAAGCCGCTGCTGATTTTTCACGACGAGCTTGGCTATCCCGGGTGGATGACGTGGAACGAGACGATCGCGCACGAGCGTACGCTCTACATTCCGCTGCAGCCGGGATTCGGGAAGACGCCGCGGCTCGAATGGGTGCGGACGTTTCGCGACCTGGCAGGGTTTTATTCGCAGGTGGTGCGCGAGCTGAAACTTGATCCGGTCGACGTCATTGGATATTCGGCGGGCGGGTTTATTGCGGCCGAGATGGTTGCGGCCGATCCGAAGATATTCTCGAAGATGATTCTGGTTGCGCCGATGGGGCTCAAACCCTCCGAAGGCGAGATCATGGATATTTTTCCGATCACGATGCGGACGCATTTGCGGGCGACCGTCGCGGATCCAGCGGGCACGCCCGAGTTTCTTAAACTGTACGGCGGCGAGATGACGCCGGAGCAATTCGAGGCGTTCGAGGAGGCGCGGGCGGAGTCGGCGCGAATCGGATGGGAACCTTACATGCATAATCCGGCGCTGCCGTACCTGTTGCATGGGACCAAAACGCCGACGCTGCTGGTTTGGGGCACACGCGACCGCGTGGTTCCGCGCGGATGTATCGAGGAATACACCAAAGCGATACCGGCAGCGCGGGTTGCGACGATTGAAAATGCCGGCCATCGGCCTGAAATCGAAAACTCAACTGAGTTTGTGAAGATAGTCAGTCGTTTTCTCAGTGAGTAACAACTCGCAGGAGTCACTATGAAGGTAGGATACTTCACCGAACGTCCCGTGCGCTGGATTGCCGAGGAAGTGATACTGCGCAACGGCGGACATTTCGCCGTATCGAACAAATATTTCGATCGCGAGCGTGCGTCCGAAGACTACAACTACTTTATCGACGAGAACCTGTACGCCGAGGAACTGGGCTTCGATATCGTCGCGCTGAATGAGCATCACGGGAACCCGTTCTGCATGGGCAGCGTGATGAACGTCGAGGCCGCAATCCTGGCGCGGCTGACGAAGAAGGCGCGAATTCTGCTGATCGGAAATCCGCTGCCGGTGATCAAGCATCCGCTGCGTATGGCGGAGGAGCTGGCGGAGATTGATCTTATTTCGCGGGGGCGCCTGATTACCGGATGGGTGCGCGGCGCCGGCAGTGAGCAGTTCTTCAACAACGCGAATCCGACCTACAATCGTGAGCTGTTCGAGGAGGCGCACGATTTTATCGTGCAGGCGTGGACGCGGCCGGGGCCGTGGCGCTACGAGGGCAAGCATTTCCATTACCGGCATGTGAATCCGTGGGCGCTGCCGTATCAGCAACCGCATCCGCCGATGTGGATTCCGGGAACACTCAGCCCGGAGACGGTGCGATGGTGCGCGGAAAAAGGTTATCCATATTTTGGATTGGGCACGTCGCTCGGCCCCACCTGCGATTTGTGGGACTACTACGCGGACGAGGCGGCGAAGCACGGATACGAAGCGGGCTCGGAGAATTTTGGCTACGTGCTGCCGACCTTCGTGGCGGAGACTGAAGATAAGGCACAGGAGCTGGGCGCGAATTTTTTGTTCGGCGGCGGCCAGAACTCATTCGCGCGCGTCGAGCATACGCTGCCGCCGGGATACAACTCGAAAGAGGCGATTAGAAAACTCGCGAAGCAACCGCAAGGGAGCTGGCTCGGAATCAGTGGCGACAAAATGCGCGGGCAATCCGAGGAGGTGGAAATCGATCCCGAGGCGGTCAGGCAGAAGCTGCTTCCCGGCTTCCAGAAAGCGCAGAAGGCGATGCAACTGGTGATCGGCACGCCGAAGTCAGTGCTGCCGAAGCTCAAGAGTATCCTGACCGTGCTACGGCCGGGGTCGCTGGTGATTTTCAGCGTGCAAGGGCCGGTGCCCAACGCGGATCGGCAGACGAGCATGCGGCTGATCGCGCAGGAAATAATTCCGGCGCTGAAAGAACATGCGAAATCGATCGACCTCGTCGACGCGTTCGAGCGCAAACCCGGGTCAATCAAGCTGACGTCGGGAACGTCGCGGCGTCCGGTGTCCGATCGGGGTCCGCTGAAAGAGCTGGGGTTGGCGTAGCCTGTCGTTATGAAGAAGGTGCTGATGGTTTGCACCGGGAACAAGGATCGGAGCCCGACGGCGGCGATGGTGCTCGCGGAAATGTGCGCGCCGATGTGGGTTACGTCGGCGGGAACGGAGCCGTGGGCGAAGAACCAGGTCAGCCGGGAACTGGTCGAGGAAGCGGATGTGATCTGCGTGATGGAAGAGGCGCATCGGCGGCATATCCGCGACCGCTTCGGCGAGGTGCATGCGGAGAAGGTCGTGGTGCTCGACGTGCCCGACAATTATGTGTGCTGGGAAAACAAACTGATCCACCTGCTCAAGGGGAAGCTGCGCGCGGCGTTGGGGCTTACTGCTTCGCCGAGTTAGGAAAAAAAGTGAAGCCCCTCCCGGGTTTCACACTTCCCCGGGCACGGGTTACACCTGCAACCTGGAATTAAGAAAAAACTAGAAGCCGTATTCTTCGAGCAGGGCCTGGCGCAGTCTCGTGAAGTGAATCAGGCCGGCCTGGTACTGGAGCCTCTTTTGTATCGGCAGATTTTCCAGCTCGAGACCGTAGCGGCGCGCCAGTCCGAGCACCGCCTTGCGGGCTGCAGGTGATTCGGATCGTTCGGCGACGGTTTTCCGAACCGGTGCGGCGTCGAACAATCTCGCGGCCATATTGCGCGGATAGGTTCCCAGACTCACGAGCACGTCGGCGGCGAGCTCGCGCGCATCGCCGAGGTGCGCCTCATATCCGGTCTGGCGTGAAAGCTGGACCATGTCGTTGCGCGTCGAGAAAAGATCGGCGGTGACGTGATGTCCTACTTCGTGTAGGAACGCGGCCGCGAGCGCAGCCGGATGATGGGCGCCGTTGAGGCAGATAAGCGGGCGCTTCTCCAACCCGGAGTCCTTGCCCAGGTAGAAGCCGAACACGGCAAGACCCGACGGCCAGGTCATTTTGGCGACCCGGAAATCGGCGCCGAGCGACGATGCGCGCTCGGCAAATTCGCTCATCGAGCCGAGGCGAACAGCATCTTCGTTCAGATGCGGCCAGGCTTTGCGTTTGCCTTCCGCGGAAATCTCGCGTACTTCCGACTTGCTTAAAATCGCACGCAAAGCGCGTCCGTAATCGGCCTTCCACAGATTCGTTATCTCGTCGGAAGTGGTGGCTAGCGCGGTCGCGCGAGTGTTTGAAGTCGTTTCTGTAGTCCTGACGATGTCCTTCGTCAGACCAACGATGTGCGAGATACGTTTCTTTACGGTCATAGGTCAGATCGCCCCAATGCCAAATTATAACCAAAAGTACAGAATAAATGCTAGATAGGCAACATCCCCGTCGGTTTAGGCTCGTTTGACTGCCGAGCGCATTGCGTTCCCGATCTCATCCCGTGTAAAAACCGCTAGCACTACAAATTGGCGTATTTCTAACCTAGGAGTATGGGTTTGACGACCAATTTTCAACCATCACAAGGGGCTGATGCGTCGGTTTATCGACAGCCTCGGAATTTTGACGTGACCCGTTCACCCCCTCTACTGCAACAGATTGTCCAGAAGCCGCCCCTCCAGATCAAGCAGCGAACCGCGACGAATTTTTGACTGAAAAGCAAGGAGACCCACCCATGGAACTACGCTTGTTGTCCACCGAAACCGAGCGAAGCATTTTCGCCGCGCGTACCGAGCAGATTCGTGCCAAGCATGGAGTCGGCTTCAAGGAACGCACCCGCTCGCGACTGGCCAGAATTCATCTGACGTACGGCAACCTCTACGCGCTGTTTGAAAACGACGGTGACCCGGCCGAGCGGATGATCGCGGGGCTGGTGATGCATGACCTCGAAATGTTTCCGCAGACCTGTCCGCGACCTGACCTGTCGCACATGGCGCCGCGATCGGTAATCGAAATCAGCGAACTGTGGTCATGCGCGATCGGCGCGGGCGCATTGGCGCGGGCAGGAGCAGCGATAATGGCCGGGCTGCTCGAGGCGCAGGCAATCCTCGCGTACCTGGGCGTCAAGCCGTTCGACGGGACTCCGTTTTACCGCGCAGCCGGCTTCGTCAATGCGGGCGAGCCGGTCGAGTATCCCTACCTTGAGACGCTCAAGGGCGAGGCTATCTGGGCGCAGCCGATGATCCTCGGCGGCGAAACGCTCGCGAAACTGACGCGGGTGTTCTCGCAACTGATAGTAGAGCGGTCCGACGACTGCAGCGTTCTGCGGTTCAGGAATTTCCTGAAAGGGAAAACGGCTGGCGGCCGGCCGGTGTTCGTCGATGGCGACGCGCCCATCGGGCCGGGAGCGCGGCCGATGCGAGAAGACAACGTGGCGCAGATGCAATGACGCCAGTTTCGGTTCACGGCCGCAATCGGATCGCGAATAGCTGCTCGAGGGAAACGATGAATTACGGATCAATAACAATGTCATCGGCCGAGGCGGCCCGCATGGGCGACGTCGGCCTCAACGTACCGGTCAAACTGAGCAAGGAAGAATTGCGCGAGTTGTCGGCGGTCAAGCCGGCGGTCGCGTGCATGCACGTAGCGGCGGAGTGGGGATTGATCGTCGCCACGATCTTTGTCTGCCAGCGCTTCTGGCATCCCGCACTCTACATATTCGCGGTCGCATTCATCGGGTCGCGCCAGCATGCGCTGCTGGTGTTGATGCATGACGGGGTGCACTACCGGTTGCTGCGCAATCGGCGGCTGAACGACTGGCTGTCGGAAGTGGTGCTGGCGTGGCCGCACCTGGTGACGGCGCGGCAGTATCGCAAGAATCACTTTGCGCATCATCGGTACCTGAACACGCCTGACGATCCCGATTTGAAGCGTCGGAAAGGCGACCCAGCGTGGGTTTTTCCGCAGGCGATTCCCGCTATCGCGAAAACACTTTTTCGCGACGTGACCGGGTTGAACGCGCCCGCGATGCTCAAGCTGGCAGCGGCGGTGGCGGCGGCGGATTCGGTGCCTGCGGGATTCCTGGCGTTGCGCTACGGATTTTATGCGGCGGCGCTGGGGGTGATCGTATATGCCGGCGCGTTCGAGGGCTTTGCGCTTTACTGGATCGTCCCGATGTTCACCTGGCTCGTGCTGATCATGCGCATCCGCAGCATCGCCGAGCATCACGCAATCGAGGGACCGCAGGGTGCGTACCCGCTGACGCGGACGACGCAGGCGACGTGGCTGGAGCGGATATTCCTCGCGCCGAAGAATGTTAACTATCATATCGAGCATCATTTTTTTCCGAGTGTGCCGTTCCATCGGCTGCCCGAGCTTCATGCGTTGTTGCTGACGAAACCGGGCTTTTGCGAAGGCGCTCATCTGACTCGCACTTACTGGGGAGTGCTGGCGGAATCGGTGGGCCGGACGCCGTCGGACCGGGTCAGCCGTCAAGACGACTCGAGCCTCGCGCCCATCAGGCGCGTCGCGGAGGCAACAGGCTGACTTGCTTATGTAAACTGCCAGTTAACTTTCCGTAGCACTTCTTGCACAGCCAGGGCGCGTAATTGTAGAGTTGCGTCCAGGCGCGAACACGCCACGAACAGCCGGGACAGGGGTGGGCTCCGTCTGGCGGCGGATTTCGACCCGGTCGTGAATGGCTGTTATTCCGATAACCTACAATCTCCGAAGCCTGCTGGTGCGGCGCACCAGCTCGCTGATGACCGCGCTCGGCATCGCGATGGTCGTGATGGTGGTCGTGATTCTGCTGAGCTTCGTCAGCGGGCTGCGGCGAAGCCTCGAGCTGGTCGGAGAGCCGGGGCATTGGATTGTGCTGAGCCGCGGCACGGTGTCCGAGGGCGAAAGCTATATTCCTCGCGAGCAGGCGGACCTCCTGCGGACGCGCGCCGAGATTGCCACCGACGCGTCGGGCTTCGCACTTTTTTCGCCCGAAATGGTGGTGCCGTTCAACGCCGCGGTGAAGCGGCCCGCCGCTCAGTTCAGGCCGGCTTCCCTGCGCGGAGTATCGCCGATCGCCTACAGGATGCACCGCGGGTTGGCCCTGGTCGCGGGGCGATGGCCCGCAGCTGATCGCGACGAGATGGCGATTGGAGAGAAGCAGGCTGCGCGATTCCCCGAGCTGGCCGTCGGCACTACCTTCAGATACGGGCGCCGTAGATGGACGATCGTCGGAATTTTTGCGGATCACGGCAGCGCGCTCGAGTCGGAATTCTGGACGGACATCGACGTTCTGCAGCAGGATGCGCGATTCGAGAACGGGTATTCATCATTTCACGTCGTGCTCAAGCCGGGCAGCGAGGACGCCTTTCGAAGTGCGCTGACCGCAGACGCGCGGCTGACTGTCGATGCGCTGAGCGAGCGCGAGTTTTTTGCCGAGCAGGCCAAGGTCGCTGACCGGCTTCGCCAGCTGGTGCTGCTCGTCGGGCTGATAGTTGGAACCGGCGCGGCCTTCGGCGGCATGAACACGATGTACGCCGCGGTCGCGCGCCGCACGCGGGAAGTCGGAGTGTTGCGGACACTGGGATTCAGCCGGGGCGCCGTGCTGACGAGCTTCCTCATCGAGAGCGTGATCCTGGCGGCGGCCGGGGGCGTCATCGGCGACCTGCTGGCGGTTGCGCTCGGTGTCGGCGCGGGACTCAACCATCGGTTGATGAGCGTCGGCGCCGTCGTCTTCTCGTCGTCATTCACATTGAGCGCGCTCGGCGGAGGAATCGTGGCGGCCCTGCTGATTGGAGTTGCCGGCGGACTGCTGCCGGCATGGCGCGCGGCGCATCTGTCGATCGTCGAGTCGTTGCGCGAGGCGTGACGCGATGCAGACGCTCCATCTCGTCTTCCGCTACGTAGTCCGCCAGCCGCGGCGCTCGGTTCTGACGATGCTCACCTTCGCGGCCGCGACCTTCATCTTCACGGTGCTCGCCGCGATACCGGGATCGATCGACATGATTCTCAAAAAGACCTCGGAGACGCTGCGCGTATATTCGTACAACGCCGACGGACGCTACCTTGGCGTGCCGGCGCGCGATTGCATGACGATTGAAAAGATTCCGGGCGTCGTCGCCTGCACGCCGATGGTCGTGCTGCACGCCAACTATCAGAACGCGTCCGAGATCGTGCAGGCGTACGCGCTCGATGCGGACAAGGTCGCGCGCTTGTTTCCCGACTACAACCTTTCGCCCACGGAGCTCGAACAGTTTTCGAACATTCGCTCCGCCGCGGTCGCGGGACGCCTGCTGATGCGCAAGCATGGCTGGAAAGTCGGCGACGTGGTTACGCTGCGCGGCGATTCCAATCGGCTCGACATCAAATTTACGATGGTGGGCGAAATTCCGGCGGACAACTATCCCAACTTTTTCATGTTCCGGCGCGACTACCTGGTCGAGGCGGAAAAGGCCATCGGAATTCCCGAAGAAAAGCATCCCGCGGGATTCCTGGTGACGCGCGTCGACACCGCCGCCGATCTTCCTTCCGTGATTCATGAAATCGACAGCACGTTTCACAACTCGGACTTCGAAACCGCGTCAATGACCGAGAGCGAGGCGGTCTCCGGCCTGCTGTCGACGGTGGGCGACATCCGCGGCATCGTGTCGGCGGTGTCGGCGGTGATCGCGCTGACGATTTTTCTGATCGCGGCCAATTCGATGTCGATGATGGTGCGCGAACGATTGCGCGACGTGGCTGTCATGCGAGCGCTCGGATTCGCGCCGCCTTACGTGGCGCGTATCCTGCTGGGCGAGTGCGCGTTGATTGGCACCGCCGGCGGCGCGCTCGGATGCGCGCTCGCGCTGTGGCAGTTCGGTAACGGCACCACTTTGCGCGCCGTGCTCGAGAGCGCCGGCTACCTGACGGTGACCTTCGGCGCCGCCCTCGAGGCGCTGCTGACCGCGATCGCCATAAGCATGCTGAGCGCTGCGATCCCGGTGTTGGGCGCGATGCGCGTGACGCCGGCCGATGCCTTTCGAAAGACGATCTGAACTCTATCTGCCGACGGCGTGACGAACGGTATTCAGGATATAGATGAAGTCGCGGGGCGATCGCACATCGCCGAGCAGCGCGACCCGCTCGAGCATTTCCATCTCATCGCCGGTGATGTTGTGGATGCGCCTTATCTGATCGTCCTTGCGAAAGTCCTCCCAGGCCGACTTGGCGTCACTGTTCGGCTCGGGATTGAGGATCGCGTGTGCGCGTGGATTCGCGAGAAAGAACAGCTCGCGCCGATCGAGCCCCAGCACTTCGGCCAGCCGCGTGACGATCTTGTCCGAGGGGTGACGTTTGGCCGATTCGAGGTGCCCGATGTAGGGGGTCGACGTCTTTATCCGGTGCGCGACTTCTTCCTGCGTCAGGTCTAGCTGGCGGCGGCGATCGCGAAGCACTTGGCCGAAGCTACGTTCCTTGATTCGTGCCATCTATGTGGTCCCCTTGAGAATTTCTTGCGCGGCTCGTGGGCCCAACCGCGTTCCCAATCAATTGGGTGAGATTAGACGCTGCCAGTTTGTAGCATCGCAGCGCCTGTAAGGCAACTTCACCGTGGTGGTCAGCGACGCTTCCGCCTCCTCGAGATCGCCGCCCTTCACCAGCGTCGACCACAAATCCTTCGGATCGCTGAAAACCAGCTCCGCCTTGGCAGGCACGATGTACCACGATCCTTCCATTACTTCGCTGTTGAGCTGGTCGCGCAGCCACTGGGCCTTGCCCTGAATGACGCGCAGGTCCGTTATTCGCGGGTCTTTCAGCACCGCGGCGACGGCTTCCTGGCTCGTGGCGACGTAGGTGTCATCGAAAACTTTGGACGCCGATCCAATCGCACCCGATGGTGCGCGAAAGACCACCGACACCTCGTCCGGCTCCACCGGGCCACCGATGTACACTGTTTCGCCGGCGCCCTTCAGCTGGCGCGCTTGCGGGAATACATCCTGAATCCTTTGCTTGCCGGGATTGTTGATGATCACTCCGGCCAGCAACGGCAGCTCGCTCGACGGCACCATCAGAACGACGGATCGCGCAAAGTTAGGGTCCTCCAAATCGCGCGTGGCGACCAGGAAGGACGGCTTCGTCAGGTCCGTGCTCTCCGCTTTTTGCGCAGTCGCCAGCGCCGCAAAGAGCGCCGCCAATACGAACAGGAACTTGATGCTGAATCCCCGCATACTCAGGCTGGAGCCGTCCTCTTCGATTACATACCGTCAACTCGAACCGGCGTTCAACGCATTCCTCTCTTAATTCGAAGGTGCTGTGGGTTATCCCTGCCCAACGATGTGTGAAACCCACGGCAGATTTCACTACAATCAGGTTCTCTTGTGAACTCGAGTCGAAAAGCGGACGTGGCGATCGTCGGCGCCGGAATCGTCGGCCTCGCCCATGCCTACTTCGCCGCCAAACGCGGGCGCTCCGTCGTCGTCTTCGATCGCACTCCTCGCGCGCAGGGAGCGTCGGTGCGCAACTTCGGCATGATCTGGCCCATCGGGCAAAGAGCCGGCATCGTCCATCAGACAGCAACGCGCAGCCGTCAGATCTGGCATGAGATGCTCGACGCTGCCGGTTTACCGTATCGCCCTACCGGCTCCCTGCACGTCGTTTATCATCAGGACGAAGCCGACGTCGCCCGCGAGTTTACCGAGCGCGCGCCCGCCCTTGGCTACACCTGCAGTTGGTTGTCGCCGACCGAAGTCCTGAACAAGAGCAAGTCGGTAAATCCGCAAGGACTTCTCGGCGGCATCTGGAGCCCGACTGAGCTCACCGTTGATCCCAGACAGATTCTCGCCGCCCTGCCCGCCTTCCTCAGCGAGAAATTCGGCGTCGAGTTCCGCTTCGGCAGAGCCGTGCGATCGATCGAATTACCGCGCATCGAAGCCGGCACGGAAACCTGGCAGGCCGCGCAGGCGATCGTATGCGGTGGCGACGATTTCGAAACACTCTACCCGGAATTATTCGCGTCGAGCGGAATCGATCGATGCAAACTCCAGATGATGCGCACAGCGCCCCAGCCGCGCGGCTGGCAACTCGGCCCCTCGCTGGCAGCCGGCCTCACGCTGCGCTTCTATCCCGCGTTCGAAATCTGCACGGCGACTTTGCCAAAATACAAGGATCGCGTCGCGCGCGAACTAGCCGACTATGATCGCTTCGCAATCCACACGCTCGTCTCGCAGACCGCGGATGGCGCGCTGACCTTGGGCGATTCGCACGAGTACGGTCTCGCCGTCGACATCTTCAACAAAACCGAAATCGACGATCTCGTGATGCGCAACGTGCGCGAGTTCCTCGTTGCACCCGACCTCTCGCTCGCCCAGCGATGGTACGGCGTGTACGCCAAGCATCCCGACCAGCCGTGGGTCGCGCTCGACGCCGCGCCCGGCGTGCGCATCGTCACCGCGGTCGGCGGCTCCGGCATGACGCTCTCATTCGGCCTCGCCGAACAGATGACTCGCGAGATGAACATATAATGATGCAATCGTATTCGGGTCCGGTGAGGGCCGTCATTCTGGATTGGGCTGGAACCACGGTCGATCACGGCAGCCTCGCGCCCGTCCGCGTTCTGCAGGAAGTGTTTGCGCAGCGCGGCGTTCCAATCTCGGAACCAGAAGCGCGCCGCGACATGGGCGTCCTGAAAATCGATCACATCAGAAAGATTCTGTTCTCTCCCAACGTCTCGGCGCGATGGCGCGAGGTCATCAAGCACGACCCAAACGAGGCGGACGTCGAAAGTCTGTTCGCGAACTTCGTGCCGCTGCAGCTCGAATGCCTGGTGAGGTACTCAATCGTGATCGACGGCGTCGCCGAAACAATCGCGCGCCTGCGCCAGCGCGGAATCAAAATCGGCAGCACCACCGGATACACGCGCGCGATGCTCGACAGGATATTGAAGCCCGCCGCCGATCAGGGCTACCAGCCGGACTGCACCATCACCCCTGACGACACCGGCGCAGGCCGTCCGTATCCGTGGATGATCTTCGCCAACGCGATTCGGTTACGGGTCGAGCCGCTCGAAGCCATCGTGAAAATTGGCGACACTCCCGTCGATATCGAAGAAGGCCTGCGCGCCCGCGTATGGACCATCGGCGTAGCCCGCACCGGCAATATGATTGGCCTCTCAGCGGAAGATTTCGCCGCGCTGCCTCCCGCCGATCAGGCGACTCGCCTCAGGAGTGCGCGCGCTGCGCTTCATTCCGCCGGCGCGCACGAAGTAATCGACGCAGTCGCCGAATGCGAACCCGCCCTCGACGCAATCGAAGCGCGCATAATCCGCGGCGATCGTCCCTAGCTCAGTAGCGCGCTGCTCTTCGCGCAGTCGGTCCGTTGTCGTTAAGCGTGATGTGCGTGAGGGTTTGCTCGTCGTGATTCATCCGCCACGACAGCAGCTTCTGCGCGTACTCCAGCACCAGCGGCGCGTACTCCGCAACGCCCGCAAGGTTCACGAACTCGCCCGGGTCTTTCTCCAGATCGAAAAACAGCGGCGGCAGATTCGTGAAGTGAACATATTTGTAGCGCTCGCCGCGTATGACGTTCATCGTGCACTGATGCATCGTGAGTCCGAGCGCGCGCTCTGCCGAGTCGTCTGCCGGATCGCGAAAGTCGAACTCCCAATGCGCTTCGCTACGCCACCTTTCCGGACTTCTTACGCCGTCGAGAAAAGGCGCGAGCGACCTTCCGTCGCATTGAATCGGAATCTCGCCGCGAATCGCTTCCAGCATCGTCGGCATGATATCGATATTTTCGGTGAACGACGAAACCACCGTGCCGCGCGCGCGATCGGCTTGCGGCCGCGGATCGCGAACGATTAGCGGGATGCTGTACGATCCGTCGAAGTAGCCACACTTGCCAATCAGCCAATGGTCGCCCATCTGCTCGCCGTGATCCGACGTAAAGATGATCAGCGTCGAATCCCAGCGCCCTGACTCTTTCAGAAACCGCATCAGCCGCCCGATCTCCTCATCGACCCGGCTCATCAGTCCGTAGTACACGGCCTTGAGCCGCCGCAGCCGCTTCTCATTGTCGGTCGCCCTGAACATGCGGCGGGTCAGCTGATGCGCGAGCCACGGATGTTGACGTGCTTCGTCTTCGGGCGTCGCCAGCCGCGTGAAACCCGCCACTCCCGCCGGATCGTACATCGCATTGTACGGCTCAGGCGCGACGAACGGCGGATGCGGCCGCAGGATCGACAGGTGCGCGACGAAGGGACCGGCCGCGCTGTCGATGTATTCGATCGTCTTGCCGACCAGGAACGCGGTGTCATCGAACTCCGCCGGATACTTCAGCGCCTTCGGATGCGCAGCGCCATCTTCATAATCGGGACCAGCCTCGCGATTGCCATAGGCCAAAGTGAGATTCGCCGGCACCTCGAAACCGCGCGCCCGCAGCCAGTCCGTCCACGGCGTCGGCATCCACGTCATCAGGCACAGCGGCCGGATGCCGGGCAGCGGACCTTCGTAGCTCTTCAGCCACGGGTCGCCGGGCGCCAGCCCGCGCGGATCGAGACTCGTATCGGTGTATCCGAACAGCACGGGATCGTATCCTAGCGCCGCAGCTTCCTTGGCCCAGTTCGTATGTCGCGCGTCGAGCGGAGTGCCGTTGGTGCCGGATCGATGGTTCTGCAGATACATCCCGGTGTGCAGAGACGCGCGGCTCGGACCGCATGGAGCCGCGTTGGCGAAGTGCCGCCGAAACAGCACGCCCTCAGCCGCGATCGCATCGAGATTGGGTGTACGAACAACGGAATGACCGAGCGCCGACAGACAGTCGCCGCGCCATTGGTCGGCCGTGATGAACAATACGTTGAGCGGCGATCCCATCGCGCCAAGACTACGCCGCTGATTTCAGCGACGGCAAGCGCTCATCCTCAGATCTGGGCCTTAAGCGTGGAGCCCACCGCCAACCAGCCAGATGACCAGCACCACCATCAGCACGAGCATCACCAATCCGCCCGGGTCCCTGCCGCCATGATGATAAGTTCTGTAACCACCGCCGCCGGCGAATAAAATCAGCAGGATGATAAGAATCAAAATCATAGTCGTCTAATCCTTTCGCTCCGGCCGCTTCCTAATGCCAGGTCAACTGATTTTTTACGCCGGTGACGCCCTGCGCCGCCGCCGCAATCTCGCCGGCATGCTTCGCGTCGCCCGCCGACTTGACGACACCGCTCAGCAGCACCTTGCCATGATCGCAATCCACCGCCACGGGATAGTTGTCGGCCACACCGTCGTCGGCCAGCGCGCTCTTGACCTCGGTGATGAGCAGCGCGTCGTTCGCCCGCTCAGCCGGCGAGTTATAATGATGCTCACCCGTGACATTTACCGTGTCATGCTCGCTTGACGTTGCGTCCGACGAGTCCGTCGTCGCAGGCTCGGCGCGGACGTTGACGCAAAACCCAATCAACGCGCCCGCCATCAGTGTCGCGAGAACCGTTCTGGTTCGACTGCTTCGCACTCCGCAACTCTCCCTGATCAATTACTGGGAATTACGGTCGTCGATTCGCTGTGATGCGAGCTGGAACTGTCCACCGTGCCGCCCGTGCTCGACTCACTCGAGTCGCTCGCCTTGTCCACCGACGTGCTGGTGGTAGTAGTCGGCGGGATTACCTGCACCGGTGGCGCCTGCACCATGACTTGAGCCGGTGGCGCTGCGGTAATGTAATTGGTTCGGTCGACTTCTTTGGTGCTGCTGCCGCATCCGGCAACGCAAGCTAAGGCCGCGATACTGACCACGCTGATCGCTAATCGCTGAATCGAAATCATATTCTTCCCTCTCTCCGTATGACTTGGATGACGAGCGTCAGCCTAGTAGCCGCCGCTCTGCGTAACCGTGGTCCGCTGCGTCGTGACCGGAACCGGAACGTTGGTCTGGGTTGTAGTAGTCGTGCGCGCGACCTCGGTCGTCGGCGCCGGCTCGTCCACCGGCACAAACACGGCGCACGAGGTCAGGTACATACTACCTAGTAGAATTATAGTTGAGATATACACTGCTGTAGTCATTGTTGTATTTGCCACAACCTGACTCTAGCACGACTAGTAATATAAACTTTATTTCAAACGTGGCTTAAGGTTACTAATATAACCAAAGGGATCGTATATTCCGGTTGGCTGGCAACGATCGGTGCGCACCGCGGAGATCCGCGGCCCAAATGCTCAACTATTGTCAGCGAAAGGTCAGCTGTCGAAGATCAGCGACCGCGTGTGACTGGCTATCATCAGGTTTTCGTTGGTTGGAATTACGCGGACGGTGCATTGGGCCGAGGATGGGCTGATAGTGTCGGCGTTTGATTCGTTCAGGGCGGGCTCGACGGCTATTCCGAGGTGCGCGAGATTGGCGCATACTTCGGCGCGGATTGCGGAGGCTCGTTCGCCGATGCCGCCGGTGAAGATCAGCAGGTCGAGGCCGCCTAACGCGGCCGCGAATGCGCCTGTCTGTTTGCGCAGTTGGTAGCAGAACA
>Ga0302326_10015541_pt1 | contig 16007 bp, 14 predicted proteins | sample Palsa_T0_3_FD_202264 | JGI IMG/M metagenome (GOLD analysis project Ga0302326, IMG submission 202264) | Peat permafrost microbial communities from Stordalen Mire near Abisko, Sweden - Palsa_T0_3 | ecosystem: Environmental > Terrestrial > Soil > Palsa > Peat permafrost | place: Sweden: Abisko... | reverse complement strand
CGACAGACGCTAGTGGATTTCAAGACCGCCGGTTTCAACCGCTCACCCACCCCTCCGGCAAGGACATTCTACGCTGTGCGGGCGGCGAACGAAAAGCGCACACGAAGGCACGTTGTCGAATGTAAGTTTCCCAATGAAGGGACGCGGCCACCGCAGCAACCGCGCCACAAAGCTCGCGTCCCGGGCCTCTCGACCCTGCCTCTCGTGAGATTTCTGCCGCGCCCCAGGGGTGCGAGATTGGGCACTCCTGTACCTCGGACCGGGCCGCCCCGCGCCATGTGATGGGACTATTTCCCTATGGCTCCGGCTTCCACCAAGAACACCCCCGACACGCGCCGAAAGCACCCGCGCCATAAAGCGCCCAAGGGCTTGTTTGTCGGATGGAAAAGCGTGAGCCAGCGAATGGTTTCGCGGGCTGAGACCATCGGCATGGGCGGCCTGTTTTTACACACGCCCAATCCCCCCTCGCAGGGATCGATCATCGAATTGCTCTTCGATCTGAAGGCCGGGGAAGTTCGGGCTCGCGCCGTGGTGCGCAACCATATGCCCGGAAGGGGCATGGGGGTGCAATTCGTGCAGATGCAGGCAGCGGACCGGGCTCGATTGAATCAGTTCCTCTCCGCCTACTCCGCGGAGCAGCTGCCTAACCAGGTTAGAGTCGACGGCGAGACCGCAGAAGTTCCCTCTTTCAAAGTGAAAGACGATGCCTGCGGCAAATTTGAGCGTGAACTGGTCGAATCGCTCGAACTGGCGCGAAAAGGCACCTTCTATCAGCTTCTCGGGGCTTCGCCGGACTCGGACGCAAAGCACATCAAACAGAGCTTTTACTCCCTGGCGCAAAAATTCCACCCCGACCATCACATGAGCAGCCCCGAATTAATGGGGCGCCTCAAGGAGCTAATGGGCGTTGCCACCACCGCTTATAAGACGCTAGCGGATGCCAAACAACGCGCCGAGTACGACGCCCGCCTGGCAGATTCAGGAGCCTTCCGCCTGCATCGATCAAAAACGGCCTCCCAGGAAACCGTGGATCAGTGTCTCTCCCGCGCCACCGAGTGCCTGCGCGCCTCGAATTTCATCGGATCCATCGTGTGGCTGCGCAAGTGCGTCGAGCTTTCGCCTGATGAGGCGCGCTACCACGCGTTGCTGGCGCGCAGCCTTAGTTCGGTCGCGCAATATCGTGACGAAGCGATTGAAGAATTCCAGCGCGCCATCGAACTCGATCCCTGGAATACGGTTCCCTATATCCAATTCGCGGAATTCTACGAGTCGATGCAGCTTCCGTCGCGCGCGCGCATCTTATACTCCAAGGTTCTCGAGATTAATCCCGTTCACGCGGGAGCTCGCGAGCGGCTGGTGCAGCTCGAAAAGGACCAGGCGGCCGCCACCAAGTAGGGCATCTCTGGTTCCAGTACCATAACCACGAAGCCCCAGCGGCGGGTTCGAGCAAATTTTACCTGGGCGGGGATGTCGCCGTGCAAGCGTCGGAGCTGGATCTATAAGATTTTACTTACGTTGTAGTGCATCAATAATGGTAATTGAGGTGCCTAACACCAACTGTACTGTATTCACGGCAAAGGCATCGAGACGGAAAATGATAGCTATGTTTGATATCTTCACAACTCAAGCGGACGGCAGCCTTCACTTCATCGAGTCCGTCAGCTGCGCGAAGAAAGCTCAGGAGATGGCGCGGCGGCTATCCTGCCTTTTTCCGGGGGAGTTCTTCGCTTATTTCGAGCGAACCGAGGACGTAGTGCCCGCCCCAAAGTTGGAAAGCCGTGTAACGAGCTCCCCGAACCTCGCGGTTTCATCGCTCGGCTTTCTAGTTTAGGAGGTCTACGATGCGTCTGGCGGCTGATGTGACCCTGACAGTTTTCGGCTTCCTGATTCTTGCGCCGGTTCTCGCGTTATGGATTCTGACGCTGAAGAGCAAGCTTGTGGCGCGTCCGAGCCAACTGATCTCATTTCCCGCCCGTCGTGGCGTCCTTCCGGAGCAGCGCCACAGAAAAACGGACGCTGCGTAGGATCTAAACTACGCCTACGCCGCTTCTTAGTTCCTGCACTCAAGCATTTTCGCTTCGATATAGTGGCGGTGTGTTTGGCTGGTGGGCCGGAGCCTGCCTCCTGCGACAGTCCTAGTTGACTCGCTTTTGTGGCGCTGGACCGGTCCAATCGGACTGTGCAAATTCCACGCCCCAGAAGTGCGGGCTCGGCGACAAAAACTCGACGCCGATGCGCGTTCCCTTGTCGGATGTATCTCCGAGGTAGACCACGCGGCATTCCTGCTCTTCTTCGGTGATCGGATTGATCAATATGAGTTCGGCGCCCATTTCGAGGTCTTGCTGCAGGTAAATCAGCCCGCCGTGAGCATTCACCACGACGGTATGGCTGTTTTCGCGAAACCTGCGTCCGTCATTCGTTTTTCCCTGGGCGCGTACGGAGATCCGCGTAAAGACCCGCGAACTCCGGCGCTGGGAGCTGGCTTGCGTTTCTGTCGTTGTCATAAATCTATCGTGCATGGCGAAAAAGGGTGAGTCAACGGAACCTGCTTGCGGCGGTGCCCAAAAGAGCAGAGCGCGAAAATGCTGTTGTAAACAGGACCTTTTCCGTAATATGTGACGTGCTTGGGAGCCGTGGAGGCTAAGGCAATCGGGCTATATTAATGCCGAAGCCTCCGGTTCATTCCGGCGAGGGGCGTCATGACACTCATCGATTACATTGAATCCAGGCGCGACGATCACATCCGCGAGCTCACCGAGTTTTTACGCATTCAAAGCGTAAGCGCCAAGAGCGAGCACAAGCCCGACATCGAACGCGCCGCGCAGTGGGTCGCCGAGAAGCTTCGCGGCGCCGGCCTCGAGAAAATCGAAATCGTTCCCACAAAAATGCACCCGCTGGTCTATGGCGAGTCTCTCCACGCCCCGGGAAAGCCCACCATCCTGTTTTACGGACATTACGACGTGCAGCCGGCAGAGCCGCTGGAGCTATGGACAACTCCCGCCTTCGAACCCACGGTTCGCAACGGCAATCTCTTCGGCCGGGGTACCGCCGACGACAAAGGGCAGGTCCACATACACATCAAGGCGCTCGAGGCGCTCTTGAAGACCGATGGCAAGCTTCCCATCAATATAAAGGTGATGATCGAGGGAGAAGAAGAAGTCGGCAGCGTCAGTTTGTGGGATTTTGTGAAGCAGAACCGCGAGCGCCTGAAGGCGGATGCGCTCGTCGTGTCCGACACTTCCATGCTCGCCAAGGGTGTGCCCTCGATCACCTACGGTCTGCGAGGGCTGGACTACTACCAGATCGAAATCACCGGCCCGGCCCAGGACCTTCACTCCGGCGTTTTCGGAGGGGGAGTGCCCAATCCGATCACGATTCTGGCCGAGACCATCGCGAAGCTGCACGATAAAAATTTCCGGGTAACCGTCCCGGGCTTCTATGACGATGTGGCGGCACTTTCGCGCCAGGAGCGCAAAGCCCTCAACGCGCTGCCTTGGAAGGAGAAGGAATTTCGCAAGACGGTCGGCGCCCCTGGGCTCTGCGGCGAAAAGGGCTATACCATTGTCGAGCAGCTGTGGACCCGGCCTACGCTCGAATTCAACGGCATCTGGGGCGGCTACACCGGAGAGGGCGCAAAAACGGTGATCCCGTCGAAGGCGCATGCCAAGCTGTCCACGCGCCTCGTTCCAAATCAGGACCCGGCGAAAATCGCCAAGCTGGTTGAACGCCACGTTCGCAAACTGTTGCCGAAGACGGTAACGTGCAAATTCGAGGTTCTGAGCACCGGAAAGCCCTGGGTCGCGCCTTACTCGCACCCCATCTTCCAGAAGGCCATCCATGCGCTGGAGGCGGGTTTTGGCAAAAAGGCCGTTTTTATACGCGAAGGGGGATCGATTCCCTTCGTCACCCAGATGCACGATACTTTCAAGGTTCCGTGCGTCCTATTGGGCTTCGGATTGCCTGACGAAAACGCGCATGCCCCGGATGAGCACATTGCCCTGGAAAATTATTTTGGGGGTATCAAGGCCGTCGCGTTGTTTTATGAGCAACTGGGGGCTCTGTAGCAACGGGCAAGCGGGGGCAGGATGGATGAAAGCCCCATTTTATCGGGGATTTTCGTTGTTTTTCCTTGCGTTCGATGGGAAGGACGGCTATAGTTCCCCGCGGCATCCCGGACGCCGGGATCAATCCGCACATACAATCTGAGGAGGAAATAAGATTCGATGGCAACTCCCTTGAGCAAATCCAAAATCATTGCACACATGGCCGATAAGGTCAGCACCCCCGAAAAGCCGGTCTCCAAGAAGCAGGTCTCGGCTTTTTTTGATGAACTATTCAAGCTGGCTGTGAAGGAATCGAAGAGCGCAGGTAAGTTCGTGATTCCTGGCATCGGCCGCGCTGTGAAAGCACACCGCAAGGCGCGCATGGGCCGCAACCCTGCCACCGGCGAAGCAATCAAGATTAAGGCCAAGACTGTCGTTCGTTTGCGCGCGGCAAAGGCATTCAAAGACGCCGTTCTGAAGTAAGGTGACCCGGCGCAGAGTTTAGCGGCGAAACCCCCAGGCGCGTCCAATTCCAGAAGTGGGCGGGCGCCTGGGGGTTTTGTCTTTTCAGTCTGCGCCAAAACCTTTTTTCAACGAGCTACAAGTTTGACAGCCGCTTGCGGGTCTCCCGAATTGCTGCCCGCCGCGGGACAGGCGGCGACAAACACCACACAAACGAATGCGTGAATACTCGGGCCTTCTTACCGATCTCTACGAACTGACGATGGCGGCGGGTTACGTGCAGACCCGCTTCGATGCCATCGCCACATTTGAGCTTTTCATTCGCAATATCCCGCCGCATCGCAATTATCTGGTTGCCGCCGGCCTCGAACAATCGCTCGAATACCTCGAAAACGTGAACTTCTCTGCCGATGAGATTGCTTATCTGCGGCGGCATCCGCTGTTCGCCAACATTCGCCCCGAATTCTTCGAGTATCTGGCGGCATTTCGCTTCAGCGGCGACGTGTGGGCCGTCCCGGAAGGCACCCTGGTTTTCGCCGGAGAGCCGCTGATGCGCGTCGTTGCTCCCATCGCGCAAGCGCAGATCATGGAAACGTATTTGCTCGCGACGCTGAGCTATCAGACTCTGATCGCGAGCAAGGCGGCCCGCGTGGTCACCGCGGCGAAAGGCCGCGATGTGGTCGACTTCAGCGCGCGTCGCGGACATGGCGGTCTCGCCAGCCTTCTGGCAGCCCGCGCGGCCGTGATTGGCGGCTGCGTGGGAACCTCCAACGTGCTCGCGGGCGAGCAGTTCGGATTGAACACCTACGGAACGCAAGCGCACTCCTGGGTGATGGCGCACGAAGATGAGGCCGAAGCATTTGCTCACTTTCTGGATACGTTTCCCGACGGCGCCGTCCTGCTCGTGGATACCTACGACGTGCGCAATGCGGTGAAAAAAATCGTCTCCATGGGACGAAAGCCCGCCGGCATTCGTCTCGACAGCGGCGATCTCGTGAAAGACAGTCGTTGGGTGCGCCGCGAGCTGGATCGCGCCGGCTGGAAAGATGTGAAGATCTTCGCGTCCGGAGATCTGGACGAATACAAGATCGAAAAGCTTCTCGCGGCGGGCGCCGCTCTTGACGCCTTTGGAGTCGGCACCGCCCTGGGCACTCCCGGTGACGCGCCTCACTTGAACCTGATCTACAAGCTCGTGGAAGTCGAGCGCGGCGGAAAAATTCACGAGGCCGCGAAGTTCAGCCACGCCAAGGTCACCTACCCGGGGCGCAAACAGGTCTTCCGCTTTTCCGGCGCGGATGGCCAGTTCAAGAACGACAAGATCGCGCGAGAGAACGAACCTGCCAAAGGAGGGGAGCCCCTCCTCGTCCAGGTGATGCGTGGAGGCCGGCGCGTTGCCCCCGCGGAGCCAGTCCACGCGCTTCGCGAACGCTGCAAGGCGGGTCTCGCCCGTCTGCCCGCTCGCTTCCGGCAGGTGAATCGCAACGCCACCTACTCCGTGCGATACAGCGAGCAGCTCGATAAGATGCTCGAAAAGGTGCGCCGCCGCGTGAGCCGCCTGCGCTAAAATAGCTTCGAGGCTGTTGGCCGTTGCATCGAGTGTCCCGCACATGACGCCCCGCAAAATCATCTTCTGGGAAGTCGACGTCCAGGCGGACTTCATGCTGCCCGGCGGAAAACTCTACGTGCCCGGCGCGGAAAAAATAATTCCCAAGGTGGAACGCTTGGTGCAGGCGGCCCGCGAAAACGGCATTTTTCTCGTGTCGAGCGGCGACGCTCACGCGTCCGGCGATCCCGAGTTCAATCTGTTTCCCCCGCATTGCGTGAAGGGAACTCCCGGCGAGCGCATCCTTCCAGAAGGATTGATGCAAAAGCATCTTACGATTCCCAACGAAGCGTCGTTTGCATTGCCCGCGAATGTCTTCGATTACCCGCAGATCGTGCTGGAAAAGCAGACGCTCGATGTTTTTGACAATCCCAAGGCGAGCGAGTTGGTTCGGCGGATCGGCGACGCCCGGGGACGCGACGCCGAATATGTCGTTTTTGGCGTAGTCACCGAATACTGCGTTCGCTGCGCCGCGAAGGGCCTGCTCGAGCGCGGATGCAGAGTCGCCGTCGTGGAAGACGCGATCGAAACGCTCAAGCCCGAAGAAGGCCGCCGCACGCTCGATGAATTGACGCGCCTAGGCGCGCGGCTCATCATAACAGACGAAGCGGTGCAGATGGCCGCAGCAGCCGGCGTGCAGAAAGTCATTTAGCAACTGCCTCACCCGCAAGCGCCTGATCCGCGGCGGCAAAGAAAGCCAATGTCATCTCCCGATCCCATCGAGCGCGCTCAGGAATTATTCCAGCAAGCCTACGCGGCCCAGATGAGCGGTGACTTCGACCGCGCCGTCAAGCTATACAAGCACTCCCTGGAAATTCATCCCACAGCGGAAGCGCACACATTCCTGGGCTGGACGTATCACTTCCAGGGCAAAGTGCAGGACGCAATCGAAGAGTGCAAGCGCGCCATCGAAGTCGATCCCGATTTTGGCAATCCCTACAACGACATCGGCGCGTATCTAATTTCCCTGAAGAAATACGACGAAGCGGTCCCCTGGCTCGAGCGCGCGATCGAAGCACCGCGCTACGAACCTCGCCACTACCCTCATTTTAATCTCGGACGCATCTATCTCGCCAAGGGCATGATCAACCGCGCCCGCGAATGCTTCCAGCAAGCCCTCAACATCGAGCCGCGCCACGCCGAAGCCCGGCAAGCCATCGAAAATATCCGCCGCATGTTGAATTAAGCCAATGAAATCAGGCCGTCGCGCGAGCAGCGTCTTCGGGCTTCATGAATTTGTCGTAGAGCCACATCATCGTCGCCGTGAGCGCGCCGATCGCTGTAATCACCCACCACATTTGTTGCGGACGCCTCAGAACATCTCCAAATTCGTGCAACAGATATCCGCCAAGTCCACCTGCGATGAAATAACCGATCGCCACCGGCAAGAACGCATAGCCCATGTACACGCCCTGCTGTCCGGCAGGCGCGAGCCGCGAAATATATTCGTAATAGCGCGACGCCTGGATCACTTCGCCGATGGCCAGAACCGCAAAACTCGCGACGACCATTGGCACCGTCGGGTGAATAGCAAGCAGCACCCACGAAAGCCCCGTCACAAGAAAGCCCAAAGAGATCGCGCGAATCGCCGGCATCGCCCGCGTCAGGTAAGCCACCAGAATCTGCAGACAGATCACGACGATCGGATCTACAGACAACAGCAGATCGACATCCGCCTGCGCATTGATGTATTTCCGGACAAACAGCGGCGCGGAAATAAATTCCTGCCAGAAAACAATATAGAATCCCGAAGAAATCAGCAAAAACGCCACGAACCGCCGGTTGCCCAGCACCACGAACATGTTCTTGATCGCGGCCGAAACGCTGGCGACCTGTTCCTCGCCGGACCGGTTCGGCTCTCGGTAAAAAAACAGCGTCGTCCAGAACATCAGAAAGACACTGGCCGCCGCCACGCGGAACACGCTTTCGATGCCCAGCCCGAGTTGCTTTCGCACCAGCCACGCGATAATCGGCCCGAGCGCGCCCCCGATGTTCACAATGGTGTAGTAAATCGAATAACCGAGCGAGCGGACGTTTTCGCTCGACGCCCGCGCGGTTGTTCCGGCCACGCACGGCTTCACGACGCCGGGCCCCAGCGCCGGCACCAGCAGAATTGTCAGCACCAACCATTTGTCGCCCAGCGCGTGGCGCAGCGGTTCCATCCAAGCGGCCGAGAGCGATCCCAGCAAAAAATAACCTACGGTCATCACCAGGTAGGCGAACATCAGCGCACGGCGAAATCCAAAGCGGTCCGCCAGCGTGCCGCCAAGAATCGGCAGAAACCATACGACGAGGCCGAATGTGCCGATCAGCCAGCCGGTCAGCTGGCTCGAAAAGTGCAGCTGCTCGTTGAGGTAGATCGCGAGCACGGCCGCCGTGGCGTAGTAGGCAAGCCGTTCAAAAAGCTCCGTGAGGTTCGCGATCCAGAAGGATCGCTCGAAGCCGGAGCGGATTTCCCGCAGGCGCGGCGCAAGGCTCAAGAAGGTTCCCCTCGCTCCGGCAACTCCAAAGATCGAAAACGGCCGGGCAGAGGGTGATTGTAGCGGAAGCGATCACCCGGCGCGCCGCAATTGTGCTGTCGCCTCAGACGGTAGCCGCTGCAAATTGCGGCCGGATGCGCTTATGAATCGCCAGCACCAGCGCACCAAGCCCCCACAGCACTACGATCAGCCCCACCAGGTGACCCGCGAACGGAATCAGCCGCAGCAGCCGCAAAATCGCCAGCCCGATCGCGAGCCTCGCGATCATCGCTCCCGTGCCGATGCCAGAACCCATCAGCTTTTCCCCGAGCCATGCGCCCACAAACACCTGCGTGGAATACAGCGCTACGATGTAGAGCAGAATCGTCGCGATTCCCACCCCCAGCCCCACAATCGTGATGCACGCAAGAATTGCGGCGACCGGAATCGCGACCAGAAACAGCAATCCCAGCCCGATCGAAGGCCCAAAGCGCTTCGTGGCGCTCCCGGTCTCGGCAAAAAATGCGGGAGCCAGCAGCAGCACCAGCACGCCGAACAAAAGGCTCGCGCCCCACGCGAGAATCTGATGCCAGTAAATCCGGGGAGACGTGTACCGCGGGGTCGGCCGTCGGCGCTCGAGAATTTCCACCGGGCTTCCCATCCGCGCGCCCGACGCCACCTCCGGCTGCCGCCCCCCGCGATATTGCGTGTGTCCCGCAATGGCGCCGTTCGGTCCGATTCTCAGCCGCTGCGCCCGAATCGCCGCGTCGTGATCGAGCGACCCGTTGATATCGAGGTCTTCGACGAATGCCAGCAGATCGCCATAGACGTGCCCATCCAGCTGCACGTCCGCCGAGCCCAGCGTCATCGTCCCGCCCGTCCGCGCCTTCTCGTCCATGTCGAACTCGTGCGCCCACGTCATCACGTTTTTCGCCACCGTGCCGTTCAGCGTGAACGACTGCGCGAAAGCCCGCACGTTTCCGTCCACCGGGCCATTCACGCGAAGCTCCTGCCCGAATGCGAGGATGTCTCCCTTCACGTGGCCATTCACCGTGATGCTTCGCGACCACACGATCAGATCGCCGTCCACGTCGCCATCGATGCGGACATGCTGCGCCGCCACGATCAGGTCGGTTTTCACTTCCTGTCCCGCCGCCAGCGTGTAGTTGGGATCGCCGTGCACCACGTCCGCGGCGCTCGCGGGCGAAGGCAGCGCCAGCACTGAGAGCCCCGCGCCCAGCACAATGCCCGCCACGGAGAATCGCCTCCAGTGCCGCCTCGCCACCCACACGAAGAAAACGCCCAGAGTCGCGACCGCCAGAAATTGAACCAGACTTTGCATCGCATCCCACCCTTTCCAGAAAGCACCGCTAAAAAGCAGCATCGTCAAAAGATTTCCCTGCGTAAAACCTGCCTCAGAAGCCTGCGAGAGCCACGGGTCCACCACGCCGCTCCAGAGCGTGTACGCTCCGCCGGCGCCCATTCCGAGCGCGGTAATCCAGGCCCACGGGGACCATGGAATTGACGCCGCTCCCGGGGCCCTAGACAAACGCGCGGGAATTGCTTCCTCTTGCGCCGCCAGCGACCCGCGCAGCCAGATGTTCTCCCGCTGCAGCGCCTGCAGCAGCCGGCGGCATTCGGCGCACGCCGAAAGATGGTTGGACACCTCCCGCTCGCGGGTCGCGTCAAGCTCCGCCTCGAGATACAGCAGGCCGGTCATCTCATCGAAATGGTCATCGAAACGGCTATCGAAATGGCTCATGACTTCCCTCCGGCAAATTCCGCTTCCACGCTGCCTCCCCGCAGAATGTCTCGCAGCTGGTGCCTCGCCCGCAGTAGCAGCACCCCTACAAACGCGCGCCGCACGCCCAAAGTGTCGGCCACCTCGTCGTAGCTCATTTCCGCGTAATAGCGCAGCACCAGCGCCATGCGCGCGCGGTCGGGCAGCTTCGCCAGCGCCAAACGCAGTTCTTCACTCGTATGCGCGGCCTGCAACTGCTCCAGCTGGCTGGGATCGGGATGCTCGAGCGGCAGCGCATCGGAGTCCTCAGTCTCGAGGTTCTGCCGCGAACGCCGCCGTCGCAGCAGATCCCAGCAGTGATTGCTGGCGACCTTGTACAGCCACGCCGTAAAGGGCCGCGACGAATCGAAGCTCCCGAGTTTTTGCCGCACCTTCATAAAGATCTCGGTGGTGGCGTCCTCCGCGTCCTCGCGGGTCGGCAGCGCTCGCCGGCAGAACCGGAAAATCGCCGGCGCATACCGCTGGTACAACTCGCCCCAGGCGTCCGGATCTCCCGCCCGGACGTGAGACAACACCTCCGTAAGTTCCGCGTCGTTCATCGCCCCGGTTATCTCGCGTCCGTCCATAGGTTGTTACGCACAGCCCCGCTCGAATATTTCACACATATCACACTTCGCAGCGATGTCTCAGAAACGTCAATCTGCGGCGAGCCTCTGATCTCAATCCCAGTACAATCGAGCGCGCCGCCCTCGCGTGTCACTCACTCAGAACACCACCAAGCCCTCTGCTATACTTCCGTTTCCGGCTCCAGTTTGCGTTTCGCTCGCTGATGCAACCGATGTCTCAAGCACTCAATCAATCGATGCTCACTAACGAACCCAAACGCCTCTTCCTCGTCGACGCGATGGGCTACATCTTCCGCGCGTACTTCGCGCCTATGGACCGCCTGCAGACCGCCGCCGGCGTCCCCACGAAAGTGCCGTACCTGTTCGCCACCATGATGCGGCGCCTGTTCAAAAGCAAAGACCTGCGCCCGGACTACCTCGCGGTCGTCTTCGACGTCTCCGCCCCCACCTTCCGCGACAAGCTTTTCGCCTCCTACAAAGCGCAGCGGCCGCCCATGCCGGACGAGCTGTCCGTGCAGATTCCCTTCGTGCGGCGCTATTGCGAAGCCATGCACCTGCCAATCCTGGAGTATCCCGGCTACGAAGCCGACGACGTGATCGGTTCGCTCGCGCGCCAGGCCTCCCAAGAAGACCTCGACGTCATCATCGTCACCAGCGACAAGGACCTGCTGCAACTGGTCGGCGGACGCGTGCGCCTGCTCAACCCCACCAAGGGCGATCTGCTCATTGACGAAGAAAAGGTCGTCGAGCTGATGGGCGTGCCGCCGGAAAAAGTTCCCGACGTGATGGCCCTCATGGGCGACACCATCGACAACATCCCCGGCGCGCGCGATCCCAACGACAAGCCCGCCCCCGGCGAACGTCGCAAAGCCGGCATCGGTGACGTGGGTGCCCGCCAGCTCATCCAGCAATTCGGAAGCGCTGAGGAAGCCATCCGGCGCGCCGCGGAAGTCAAACGCTCCAGTTATCGCGAAGCCCTCGAAAAGTGCGGCGAGTTTGTCCTGCTCAGCAAGCAGCTCTCGAAAATTCCCACCGACGCCCCCGTGCCGCTTTCACTCGACAAGCTAAAAATTCAGGAGCCCGATGCGACGGCCCTTCGCGATCTCTACACCGAATTGGGCTTCACATCCCTGCTCAAGGAACTTGCGCCGGTCGTCGACGAAAAATCCACCGAATACGCTGCGCTCGATTCACCCGTCGCGCTCAAATCCTTCCTCCACGCGATTCCCTCCGGCCAGGAAACGGCCATCTGGCTCGCGCTCGACTCGGAAGACCCCGAGGAAGAAGGTTTCGGCACGCGTGTGCTGGGCATCGAAATATCCACGAAAGCCGGATCGGCCCGATTTGCAGCCAACGACGTTGAAAATTGGATGCTGGCCGCTCTCAAGGAATGGCTCGCCGACGAAAAGCGCCCAAAAGTCGTCCACGATCCCAAACTTTTCTCTTTGCTGGCCCTGCCGGATTCTCCCGGCCGCGCCGACGCCATCACCGGAATCAGCCACGCCACCATGTTGTATTCCTTCCTGGTGCGTTCCACCACGGCGAACCACGTGTTCGCGGAGGTGGTCCTGCGGCATCTGAACCGCACGCTCTCCGGCGCTCCCGGCGAACGCGCCGATTTCCTCCTGCGCCTCGCCCCGTCGCTGCGCGCGGAAGTCGACAAGCTCGGCCTCGCCCATGTTTACGAAACCATCGATTTCCCGCTGGCCTCGGTGCTCGCGCGTATGGAAGCGGCGGGCATCCGCGTCGATAAGAATGAGCTCGATATCATTTCCACGAAAGCCCAGGAAGAAATCGCGCGCCTGGAAAAAGACATTTACGAGCTCGCAGGCTTTGAGTTCAAGATCAACTCACCCCAGCAGCTGGCCGAGGTCCTCTTCGACAAGCTCAACCTGCAGCCGCCTCGCCGCAGCCGCGCGAAAAGCCGCTCCACCGCCGCGGAAGTGCTGGAAGAGCTGGCGGCATTGCATGACCTTCCAAAAAAGGTCCTCGAGTACCGCGAAATTGCCAAAGTGAAATCCACGTACGCGGACTCGCTGCCTCGTTTGATCGATCCCATTACCGGCAGGCTGCACACCCGCTTCAGCCAGACGGGTGCGGTCACCGGACGCCTCAGCTCGGCGAATCCCAATCTGCAGAACATTCCCATCCGCACCGAACTCGGCCGCGAAATCCGCGCGGCCTTCGTGGCGCCGCCCGGCCGCCTGCTTCTTTCCGCGGACTATTCGCAGATCGAGCTGCGCATCCTCGCGCATCTTTCCGAAGACGCGATCCTCACCGACGCTTTCCGCCGCGGCGAAGACATCCACTCGCGCACCGCGCAGGAAGTTTTTGGCGTGTTGCCCCTCGAGCAGACCCGCGAGCATCGCCGCGTGGCCAAGGTCATCAATTTCGGCGTTATTTATGGCCTCTCCCCGTTCGGCCTCGCGCAGAACCTCGGTATCGACACCAAAGAAGCCGCGAAATTCATCGCCGCCTATTTCGAGCGCTACAGCGGCGTAAAAAAGTATCTCGACCGCCAGATCGCCGACACCCGCAAGTCCGGCCACACGAAGACGCTCTTCGGCCGCATTCGACCCATGCCGGAAATCACGTCTCCCCAGGCGAACCTGCGCAACTTCGCGGAACGCACCGCCATGAACACCCCCATGCAGGGCGCGGCCGCCGACCTCATCAAGCTGGCCATGATCGAGTTGGACCGCCGCCTCCGCGGCAGCTTCGAATCGCAGATGATTCTGCAGGTCCACGACGAATTGCTCTTCGAAGCCCCCGAAAAGGAAATCCCGCGTCTCACCGGCGTCGTCAAGGAAGTGATGGAAACGGTCTACAAACTGCGCGTCCCGCTCCTGGTTGAAACAAAGGTAGGCCCCAACTGGCGCGACATGAAGTAGCCGCCCGCGCAGCCGCCGTGTGGTAGAGTTTTTATTGTCGAAAGTTAAGACCGGCAGGAGGGGAAAATGGCTCCCGATCATCCGCAAGGATTTCTAAATCTTGTAAATGACGCAAAAAAGCGCGTCCGCGAAGAGAATTTCCAGCAAACGAAGAAGCGCCTCGACGCCGGCGAAAAAATCCACCTGGTCGATACCCGCGAAGACTCCGAATGGGCCCGCGGCCACATCCCCGGCGCCATCCACCTGAGCAAAGGCGTCATCGAGCGCGACATCGAGAAAACCGTCCCCGACAAGAACGCCCCGATCGTCCTCTATTGCGGCGGCGGCTTCCGCTCCGCCCTGGCAGCCGACAATCTCCAGAAAATGGGCTACACCAATGTAATCTCCATGGACGGCGGCTGGCGCGCCTGGACCGAAGCCCACCTCCCCATCATCAAGGATTGACGAGCCAAGAGTTAGAGGTACCGCAGGAAATTCCGCGCAGGAAGTTGGCTGGGGCGGGTGGACTCGAACCACCACCGTCCTCATTAACAGTGAGGTGCCCTACCGATTGGACCACGCCCCAACTTGCTTGTGATGAGCCTGAAAAGTTTACACGAATCCGGGCGGTCCGTTAAGGCGTTTCGGGAAATTCGTTACGTGGATGTTCGACCCGCAGGTTGCCGGAGAATGAAGCTGATGGAATCGAAGTATCGAAAATAAGCGCAGGCTGAAAGGTAAGCCGGGGAAGGAAGCCGGCCCAGCCCTCAATCCCCGAAGGGATCCTCGGCTTTCCTTCCCCGAACGCTTTTTACATCGCACGCCGAAAACCAAAGCTAACCGACTGAAACAATTCGCCTTTCCGCTGCGCGCCCCCGGTAAAAAGTCCCTGCCCCCAAGTAAATTCTCCGGGTGATCAAGCGGGCCTACCCGAAACACCCTAGCTCTTCAGCGAGATTTCGCGCCCGCCGAACCACGTAATGACCGCATCGCTATGAATCGGAGCTCATTCGTGCGCGCCGCCCTGTTCGTGTGCTTATTGACCGGCCTCCCGAGCGCTGCTATGTTGAAGGATTACATTGGGCGAATTTTACCCGCTGTGGAGCGGCCCCGCAGTAATGGCGCCCTCCACGGCAAGGATTTACCGGACATGGGCCTGAAGAAAATCGTCATCCGCGGCGCGCGGCAGCACAACCTGAAGAACATCAGCCTCGAAATCCCGCGTAACACGCTCACGGTGATCACGGGCCTTTCCGGCTCCGGCAAATCCTCGCTCGCCTTTGACACGCTCTACGCTGAAGGCCAGCGCCGCTACGTCGAATCGCTCTCCGCCTACGCCCGGCAGTTCCTCGACCAGATGGAGCGCCCCGACGTCGATTCCGTCGAAGGCCTTTCTCCCGCGATCGCCATCGAGCAGAAGACCACCACGCGCTCGCCGCGCTCGACGGTCGGCACCATCACCGAAATTTACGATTATCTCCGCGTGGTTTACAGCGCCATTGGCACGCCGCACTGCCCCAATTGCGGCAAGCCGATCACGCGCCAGTCCACCGAACAGATCGTGCAGTCGATCACCGCCCTCAAGCCGGAGGAGCGCATCATGGTGCTCGCGCCGGTGGTGCGCGGCCGCAAGGGCGAATACAAAAAGGAACTCGAGAAGTATGCGAAGGAAGGCTTCCTGCGCGCCCGTGTCGACGGCGAACTCGTCAGCCTCGACGAGCCCGTTCCGCTCGACCGCCGCAAGAATCACACCATCGAGATCGTCGTCGACCGCCTGCTGCTCAAAAACGGCATCGCCCATCGCCTCGAGGAGTCGATCGAAACCGCGCTGAGGCTCTCCGGCGGCTTGGTCACCATCGTGGTCGTCGGCGGCGAAGAGCACGTCTACTCCGAAAAGCTCGCCTGTCCCGACTGCGGCATCTCGGTTCCGCAACTCGAGCCGCGCTCCTTCAGCTTCAACTCGCCCTACGGCGCCTGCCCCGAATGCCACGGCCTCGGCTCGAAGTTCGACTTCGATCCCGCCAAGGTCATCGTCGATTGGACCAAGCCGCTCTTCGAAGGCGCCCTCGGACCAGGCTCCGGCTCCACGTTTCTCCAGCGCACGATGCGCCTCGCCGCGGTGGCTCACGGCTTCGACCTCGGCACGCCCTTTGAAAAGCTCTCGCGCAAGGCGCAGAACCTCATCCTCAACGGCAATCCCGAA
>Ga0302326_10015540_pt1 | contig 16007 bp, 14 predicted proteins | sample Palsa_T0_3_FD_202264 | JGI IMG/M metagenome (GOLD analysis project Ga0302326, IMG submission 202264) | Peat permafrost microbial communities from Stordalen Mire near Abisko, Sweden - Palsa_T0_3 | ecosystem: Environmental > Terrestrial > Soil > Palsa > Peat permafrost | place: Sweden: Abisko... | reverse complement strand
CTGGCCCTCGCTGCGATCGTCGCGGTGCCGTTCATCCTGCGCCCGAAGCAGGCCACGCCGGAGGAGGCGGATGACACTCTCGTCCTCATATCGCCCCACAATGACGCGATTCGCCATGAGTTCTCGATCGGATTTCGGAAGTGGTACAAGGAAAAGACGGGTCGCACGGTGTTCCTTGACTGGCGCAATTTGGGCGGCACGAGCGATATCACCCGTTACCTCGATGGCCAATACGACGCCTCGTTCCAGAATCTATGGACGTCGACGCTTGGGAAACCCTGGAGTGCGGAGATTGAGGCGGGCTACAAGAAACCACGGCTGCCCGCCGATGCGCCGCCCATTGTGAGGGAGGCGCGCGATGCATTCCTCAGGTCGGATGTGGGCTGCGGGATCGACCTTTTCAACGGAGGGGGACCCTATGAGTTCAAGCAGCAGGCGGCGGAGGGGCGTCTCCTGGACGCCGGCTTGGTGGCAAGCCATCCGGACTGGTTCACCGAGGAGGCCTATCCCCAGGAGTTTGGAGGCGAGGAAAACCGGGACCCGGGCAACCTGTGGTTCGGCACCGTCCTGAGCGCGTTCGGAATCATCTACAATAGGGACGGGCTGAAGCGAATCGGCTTCGACCGCGAACTGGGCCAATGGAGCGACCTTGCCGATCCGAGATTCATCGGCCAGGTCGGGCTCTGCGATCCGACGCAGAGCGGATCAATCCTCGTGGCCTTTGAAAACGTGATCCAGCAGCAGATTCACCGCAGGCTCTCCGCCCTCCATGCCGGCGACCCGGAGGGTGATCCCAAGGCGCAGTCGGCCGCGGCGGTCAGGCTTGGCTGGCTGGACGGCCTTCGCCTCGTCCAGCTGATTGGCGCGAACGCCCGCTATTTCACGGACACCTCCCAGAAGCCCCCGATCGACGTCGCGAACGGCGACTGCGCCGCCGGCATGTGCATCGACTTCTACGGACGGGAGCAGCAGGAGGCGGTCCGTCGCCGAAACGCGTACGACAGGCTCGGTTATGTCGCGCCCGAGGGCGGGTCCTCATACTCGGTCGACCCCATCGCGCTCCTGAGGGGAGCGCCCCACCGGGCGGTGGCGGTCGCCTTCATGGAGTACGTCCTGTCGCTCGACGGCCAAAAGCTCTGGAACTTCCGCACGGGCACCCCCGGAGGCCCCGAGGAGTTCGCCCTCCGCAGGCTTCCGGTTCGCAGGGATTTCTACGCGCACGGTGAATGGCAGCAGTACCGGAGCGACCCGGATACGGACCCCTATTCGCAGAAGGAACCGCTCGTCCACCACGCCGAGTGGACGGGCGGCCTCTTCGGGGAATTGGCTCTTATCATTAGGATCATGGACATCGACACCCACCCGGAGCTTACCAGGGCCTGGAGAGCCATCATAGCGGCCCCGGAGCCCGCGAGAGGAAGGGCCCTCGCGGCCCTGCAGGACCTTTCTTCGGTGGACTACGATCAGGCGCTCGGCCGCATAACGAAGGGCCTCCTGTCGAAGAACAAGGTCGACCAGGTGGAGCTGGCCCGGGACCTTGGCGAGGGGTTCAGGCGCAATTACGCCCGCGCCGAGCGGATTGCGCGGGGAGGGGAGTGAACCGAATCCGATCAGACGACCCGGCTGTTTTTCCCGTCTTCAGGGCGATGAACGCGCTGACCCCATGATCCGCCTGGCCCGGTACCTCCCTGGTGGGTTCTTGCTTATCTTGGCGGTTTCCTGTGCCACGCGGCCGCAGTCAGTCGCGGTCATTGACGTGACGAAAGTGGGCGCGGTCGGCGATGGCCACACCCTCAATACGGCCGCTCTTCAAACGGCAATTGACGCCTGTTGTGTCCAGGGCGGCGGCACGGTCTATTTTCCAGCCGGTCGCTATGTCACCGGCACAATCCAACTCAAGGACAACGTCACCCTGCAGCTCGACGCGCAGGCCGTCTTGCTTGGAAGCACCAATGCTGCCGACTATCGCAATGTTGATCCGTTCATTGACGGTACCGGGGCCGAGATGGGATATGCCCTGGTGGTCGCCCTTCGGGCAAACCACGTGGGCATCAAGGGGCCGGGCTCCATAGACGGGCGGGGCAAAGCCCTTTCCGCCACGCAACGCCGTTACACTGTGCGGCCATTCCTTGTCCGCTGGGTGCAGTGCGCCGATGTCAACGTGGATAATGTGCAATTGCGCAATTCCGGTGCCTGGACGATGCACTTCGTGCTCTCCCGGGACATTCAAGTCAGCCGCGTCACTATTCGCAGCAAAGGTTTGGCCAATAATGACGGGCTCGATATCGACTCGTGTGAGGGCGTGCGAGTCAGTGACTGCGATATTGATACTGGCGATGATGCCATCTGCCTCAAGACCACCAGCGCACGCCCCTGTCGCGACATCACCGTCTCCCGCTGCCAACTTGTCAGCAACTGTGCCGCGATCAAACTTGGCACCGAATCCCTTGCCGACTTTGAAAACGTCCGAGTCAGCCAGTGCCAGATCAAGGACACCAAGCTCGGCGGCATCAAGCTGCTCTCCGTGGATGGCGCCAGGCTGCACGACGTTGTTGTGTCCGATATCGCGATGGAACGCGTGACGGTGCCGATCATGATGCGCCTGGGCGCACGCCTTAGGACCTTTCGTGCCGGTGACACTCCAAAGACGGTCGGCACCCTGCAGGATGTCACCATCCGAAATGTGCGGGCGACCGAAGCCGCGCAGATCGGGATTCTGATCAGTGGCGTGCCGGGACATCCCGTGGAAAATATCTCCCTGGAAAACATCGATATTCAACTGCCGGGCGGAGGGAGCCAGGGCGCGGCTCGTGTACAACTGCCCGAGCAGGCATCCGCTTACCCCGAAATCAGGATGTTTGGACCAGAGATGCCCGCCTGCGGCCTGTATCTTCGTCACGCGGACGGTGTGACTTTCAAGAATGTCCACTTCACCATTTCGCATCCCGATGCGCGGCCAGTCATGGAATTTATCGATACTCGGAATATTTCCGCGAAGGACCTCCCGGCCGGCACGACGGATGCCGAAATTCGTGCATGGCTCGAACGTGGCGGCTGATCCCCGTCGGCCGGCGGGGTGATAAAGGCGGAGGTGCCCCGCTCCGATCGCCGTAGGGTGCGAGCGATGGTGAACCCCCCATTGCCCCGGTCCGCCAGCTAGAGGGCGGCGAAGCCGGCCGCGAACGCGGCACGGTCCGGCGCGGCGAAGAAGGACGTGCCCGCCACAAAGGTGTCGGCGCCGGCCTTGCGGCACGGACCGGCGGTCGCCAGGTCGATGCCCCCGTCCACCTCGATCCGCAGGTCGAGCTTGCGCTCGCTGCGCCAGCGGTCCACCTGCGCGATCTTGGGAAGCATGTCCTCCCTGAAATGCTGGCCGCCGAAGCCCGGCTGCACCGTCATGACGAGGACGAGGTCCACCTGGCCGAGGAAGGGCTCGATCGCCGCCACGGGCGTCCCGGGGTTGAGCGAGATTCCCGCCCTGCACCCGTGCGCGCGGATCGCGGCGAGGGCCGCGGCGTGGTCGTAGGCGGGCTCGATGTGGATCGTGATCCGGTCCGCCCCGGCCCTGGCGAAGGGCTCGATGAAGAGCTGGGGCTCGGACAGCATCAGGTGGGTGTCGAAGAAGAGGGTCGAGCCGTGGCGCCTGAGCGCGGCCAGGGTCTCCGGGCCGAAGGACAGGTTCGGCACGAAGTGGCCGTCCATCATGTCGAGGTGGAGCCACTTGAGCCCCAGCTTCGCCACGGCCGAGGCGCCGTCGCCGAGCGCCGCGTGGTCCCCGGCGAGGAGGGAGGGGGCGAGTATCGGGGGCAGCATGGGGGCCTTCTGTGCGCTCGGCGTCACCACACGTCGAGGACGGCGTGGGTCACCTTTTCGGAGAGTGCGTCGGCGAGGAGCGGGAGCGTGTTGTACTCGGACTGGAGCTGGTCGTTGCTGGTGCCGAACGGCACCGAGCCGAGGCCGTTGTCGGTGAAGGCCTCACGCTGGACGTCGACGATTCGCCCGTCAAAGAGCAATCGGCCGGTGCGGTTGTCGCGCAGCCGGCAGCTGGCCTGGAGGTGCAGCGTGAACTTCCGGGCGAGGCCGTTGTCGTCCTCCCGGTTGGCGGCGTCCTCCCGGCTGTAGTTGACAAGGGTCACCTCGAGCGTCGCGTCGGCCTCCTCGGAACTGCCCACGAGCGTGACCCGCCCGTCGCGGATGAAGGCCTGCCTCACCATCGTGCTCACGACCGCCTGGGACTGCGCGAGGGTGGTCCGGTTCTTCGCCGGCTCCACGTAGAGGGTCTCGAAGGCGGGCTCCGATCCCGCACCGAGCCTGTAGTGCGCGCATCCCGGAGCCAGGAGCGCGGCAAAGAGGAGCAGGCGCGACGCTCGCTTCATGATGGGGCGCCGCGGCCGACGTCAGAACAGCCAGAACCGCTTTGGCGGGGGCGCGGCCTTCGGCCCGAGGGTGAGCCTCGCGACGCTGGCGTCGACCTCGACGAGCCGCTTCTTCGCGATCCGGGCCGGATCGGAGTCCGGATAGGCGGTGATCGCCTCGTTGTAGAACACCCTGGCCGCCGTGAAGTTCAACCGCTTGTAGAAGTAGAAGTCGCCGATGTAGATTTTGCTCTCGGCGAGGATGGTCTTCATCTTGTCGACCCCCGCGGCCGCCTTGGCGATGTCGGCGTCGCCCGGGTAGAGGATCATGTAGTCGTCGTAGTAGGTCATCGCCTGCTTGGTCGACGCCTGGTCGTACTGGGGGCCCTGGCTCAGGGACGCGAACATGTCGCCGAGCTTGAGGTAGGCCACGGGGGCGAGGACGCTCTGGGGGTAGGTGTTGACCAGCCGGTCCATGGCGTCGATGGCGGCGTCGGTCTCCTTCTCGGCCTGGTAACCCCGGGCCGCGTCCATCAGGGAGAGGGGGGCGTAGTCGCTGTACGGGGCGTCGATGAGGATGACCTCAAAGTACTGGATGCCCCGGGTGCGGTTCGTGAACATCGGGATCCAGCCGAATGCGTGGTTGCGCGCCCCGTTCAGGAGCGCCGCCGCGATCCGGTACTGCTCGCCGATCACGTCGTCGAAGCGCTTCGTGTTCGGGTACCTCTGGAGGACCGTCTGCAGGTCCTCGAACGCCTTGAAATACTGCCTGCGCTCGGTCCGGATGAGCCCGGCCCGGTAGAGCGCCTCGGGCGCGTAGATCGACGCCGAGTACTTCTTGGCCACCTTCTCGTAGAGGCTCATCGCCGAGCTGCGGCTGCCGCGCTCCTCGTCGTAGCGGGCCTTGTTCATCATCTCGAGGGCCGTGCGGCCGGTCGCCCCGGTGAGGCCCGAGAGGGCGCCCCCCTCCACCTTCCAGCCCGCGCCCGGGGCCCAGGTCAGGTCGGCGCGCAGGCTCAAGGGGGCGCCGAGCGCGAGCGCCGCAGCGATCCATATGGGGAGCAGGCTGCGGCGGGAACAAAAGGTCGGCATGAGGGCGGAAATCACCAGCGAATCAGGGCGCTCCCGTAGGTCAAGCCTGCCCCGAAAGCGACGAGGAGAGTGACGTCGTCCTTCTTGATCCGGCCGGCGCGGCGCGCCTCGTCTAGGGCGATCGGGATGGAGGCGGCGGACGTGTTGCCGTACCTGTCGACGTTCACGAAGAAGCGCTCGACCGGGAGCTCCAGGTACTGGGCGATCGCGTCGATGATGCGGAGGTTGGCCTGATGGGGTATCACCAGCCCGATCTGATTTGCGGCGAAGCCGTGTTGTTCCAAAATATCGCGCGCGGCCTCCTCCATGACCCTGACGGCCAGCTTGAAGACCTCCTTGCCCTTCATCTTGATGAAGTGGTCGCGCCGGGCGACCGTGGCCGCCGACGCGGGCGTCCGGCTCCCGCCGGCGGGTATGTAGAGGAGCTCCGTGTCCTCGCCCAGCGATCCCAGGCGGGTCCCGAGCAGCCCGACCCCCGGCTTGCGGCTCGTTCCGACCACGGCCGCGCCCGCGCCGTCGCCAAAGAGGAGGCACGTCCCCCGCTCCCGCCAGTCGACCACCGTGGAGAGCTTCTCGGCCCCGATGACGAGGGCCTTGTGGTAGCGGCCCGAGGAGATCATCGCGCAGGCCGTGTCGAGCGCGTAGATGAATCCGGAGCAGGCGGCGTTGACGTCGAAGCACGCCGATGCGCTCGGCAACCCCAGCTTGTGCTGGACGACGCAGGCCGTCGACGGCATGGGGTAGTCGGGCGTGATGGTCGCGACGACGAGGAGGTCGATCTCCGAGGCCGCGACGCCCGCGTCCTCGAGCGCGATGCGCCCGGCGTTGACGGCGAGGTCCGAGGTCGCCTGCTCGTCGCCCGCGATCCGCCGCTCCCGGATACCGCTCCTGGCCCGGATCCACTCGTCCGACGTGTCCACCATCTTCGCGATGTCGTCGTTGGTCAGCACCCGCTTCGGGGCGTAGGAGCCCGTGCCGAGGATCACGGTGGAGCGGGGGTGGGCGGCCGGGTTGGTCATTGGGGAAGGCCGCTCAGCAGCTCGTTCGCGCGCGCGATGTCGGCCTCCATGCGCTGGTTCATGTCGGCCTTGATGATCTCCCCGGCGGCGCGGATCGCGCTCTTGATCGCGTTGCGGTTCGACGAGCCGTGGGCCTTCAGGATGTTGCCGCGCAGGCCGAGGAGGGGGGCCCCGCCGTAGCGCTCGGGGTTGATCCGGTCCTTGAGGGCCGCGAAGGCGCCCTTCGACAGGAGGGCGCCGGTCGCCCTCATGGGGTTGGCTCCCAGCTCCTCGCGCAGCATCCCCCGGATGAACTTCTCCAGGGACTCCCAGCTCTTCAGCATGATGTTGCCGACGAAGCCGTCGCACACGACCACGTCCACGTGCTCGGCGAACACCTGGAAGCCCTCGATGGGGCCGGCGTAGCGGATGATCCCCTCGGTCCGCTTCAGGAGCTCGTTGGTCTCCGTGATGAGCGAGTTCCCCTTCCCGTCCTCCGTCCCGATCGACATGAGGCCGACGCGCGGCGCCGGTATCCCGAGCATCACGCGGCAATAGTGGCTGCCGAGGATCGAGTTGTGGACGAGGTGCTCGGGCTTGGCCTCGGGGTTGGCGCCGGCGTCGATGAGGACGAAATGCCCTCCCTCCCTGGGGACCACCGCCGCCAGGGCCGGCCTGGCCACGCCCTCCATGGTGCGCAGGCGGAGCGTCCCGCACGCCATGAGGGCCCCGGTGTTGCCGCAGCTGACGACGACGTTCGCGTCGCCCGACTTCACGAGCTCGATCGCGCGCACCATCGACGAGTCCCTCTTCTTCTTGAGGGCGACCAGCGGCTTGTCGTCCATCGTGATGACCTCGGAGGCGTGCTGGACCATCACGCGCTCGCTGCGCTGCAGCCCGTAGTGCGCCACGAGCGGGCGCAGGACCGCCTCATCGCCCACGAGGGTGATGGCGTTCAGGTGCGCGTTCTGGGAGAGGGCGAGCTTGACCGCGGCCACGACCTCGCCGGGGCCCATGTCCCCGCCCATCGCGTCGACCGCTATCCGACCGGTTGATCCGGGGGCCATGACAGTCGTGCCGCCTTGGCTGGCCGGCCCTGGCTAGACCTCGACGTTGAGGACCTGGCGGCCGCGATAGGTCCCGGTCTTGGGGTTGACCCGGTGCGGCCGAAAAAGGCTCCCGTCCGAGGGGTCGCGGGCGAACTCCGGCGCCTTGAAAGCGTTGGCTGCACGCCTGTTTGCACTGCGGCGCTTGGACTGCTTGCGTTTTGGATTGGCCATGTGGAAGGGTGTTAAAAGGTAACCGTTTAAGGGCCGGCGGGCGGTTCCGTCAAGCGCACACTGGTCTTGTGCCGCGTGCAGACTCGCGTAGCAAGGAGCGACTCAATGTCCCCCACCATCCTTCAAATTGCGCTCCTGGCCTTCGTGCAGGGCGCGGCGGAGCTGCTTCCCGTCTCGAGTTCCGCCCACGTGATCGTGGCGGAGAAGCTGATGGGGCTCGATCCCTCGAGCCCGGAGATGACCTTTCTCCTGGCCATGCTCCACACGGGGACCATGGGGGCGGTGGTGCTGTATTTCTGGAAGTCCTGGAGGCGCAGCTTCTTCGCGAGCTCGGCCCGGTTCCGGGAGGCGGCTTTCCGGGTGGCCCTTGCCACCGCGATGACCGCGGTCGTCGCCTATCCGCTCAAGGTCGTGATCGAGACGGTGTTCCTTCGCGGCCAGCCCCATGCCGAGGTCGAGCAGATTTTCTCCAACCTGCCGCTCATGGCCGCGTCCCTCGCCGTCGCCGGCACTCTCATCGTCCTGGCGGGGCTCCGTTCGCGGGCGCCCGAGTCCGCGCCGGCCGGGCCAGGCGAGCTCATAGCGGAGCCCAGGGCCCTCTGGATGGGCGTCGTCCAGGGAGTCTGCATCCCGTTCCGGGGGCTCTCGCGCTCGGGGGCGACGATCTCGGCCGGCATCCTCATGGGCGTCCCCAGGCGGGCGGCCGAGGAGTTCAGCTTCGCGCTCGCGGTCGTGATAACGCCGGCGGTCATCTTCCAGGAGTCGATCCGGTTCATGAGGACCTGGACGGCGGCCCCGGCGGGCCTTCGCGTCGGTTCCCTAGCCATGCCCGGCCTCATCGGCATGGCCTGCAGCTTCGTGGCGGGCCTTGTCGCGCTCCGGTGGCTCTCGGGCTGGCTCGAGAAGGGAAGGTGGGTCTATTTCGGCTTCTACTGCTTCGCGGCCGCCGCGGGCGTGGGCGCCCTCGCGTGCATGGGGTACTAGCGCCATGGGTGACCTCGCTTCACTCACCGCTCACGTTCGGGCCGGCCGCGACCTCTCGGGCGCCGAGGCCGATTCGGCCGCGGCCGCGCTCGCGGCCGAGGGCACCTCGGACGGGGACAAGGCGGATTTCCTCTCCGCTCTCGCCGGAAAGGGCGAGACGGTCTCCGAGATCGTTTCGTTCGCGCGGGCGTTCCGCGCGCTCGCGGCCGACCCCGGCCTGTCCGACTGGTCCGACAGGGCCGTCGACGTCGTGGGGACGGGCGGGGACCACTCGGGGGGGTTCAATATCTCGAGCGTGGTCACGCTCGTCGTGGCCTGCGCCGGCGTCCCGGTCATGAAGCACGGCAACCGGGCCGTCACCTCAAGGAGCGGCAGCGCCGACATGTTCGCGGGGTTTGGCGTAGACCTGGAGGCGCCGCCCGCGAGGCTGAGGGCCGCCCTGGGCTCGCTGGGCTACGTGTTCCTCTTCGCGCCCGCGTGGCACCCCGCGTTCAAGCGCGTCGGCCCCGCGCGCAGGCTTCTCGCCGCGCGCGGCGAGCGCTCGGTCTTCAACATCCTCGGACCCCTGGTCAATCCGGGCCGCCCCGCGCACGTGCTCCTCGGCGCGGCGTCGCCCGAGCTTGCCGAAAGGCTCGCGCGGGCCCTAGACGCGCTCGGGACGCGGGCGGGGCTGGCGGTCCACGGCGTGATCTCCCCGGGGCGCGGGATCGACGAGCTCACGACGGCGACGCTCAACGTCGTCCGGGGAGCGGGCCGGCTCCGGTCGCTCGGCGAGGAGTGGACGCCCGAGTCGCTCGGCCTGCAGAGGTCCCCGTTCTCGGACATGGCCGGCGGCGACATCGCGCAGAACCTGGCCGCCGTGGCCGAGCTCGCGGGCGGCGGCGGTCCGCGCGGGCTGGCGGACACGATCGCCCTCAACAGCGCCGCCGCGCTCTGGCTGGCGGGCGCCCGCCCGGACGTGAGGGGATCGATCGGCGAGGCGAGGGAGATTCTCCTCGGCGGGGCCGTCCGCCGGAAGATCGCGGACACGCGCGATTTCTACGCGGGGGCGGGGCGCGACGCATGAAACGGCGCTACTTCGGAACGGACGGCATCCGCGGCCCCTACGGGGGGCATGTCGTGAACGAGGCGTTCTTTGCGGCACTGGGCACGGCGGCCGGCAGATGGCTCATGTCGCGCGGAGTGGTCGAGGGCAGGGTGCTGGTGGGGCTCGACACCCGGGCGTCCGGGCCGTCGCTTGCCCGAGCGCTCGCCCTTGGTCTCGGCGGCGCGGGCGCACGCGCGATCATGCTGGGGGTCGTTCCGACGCCCGCGATCTCGCGCGCCGTGGCCCAGGAAGGAGCCGCCCTTGGCGCCGTGATCACGGCCTCGCACAACCCGGCTTCGGACAATGGCGTCAAGTTCTTCGGACCGGACGGCTCCAAGCTGACCGACGCCGAAGAGGCGCAGATCGAACCCGCCATGGAGGTACCCCGCGCCTGGGAAGGCGCGGGCATATTCTCGACCGAGTCGATCACGCAGGACTATGTCGAGGCTGTGGGGCGGATGCTGCCGCCGGGCTCCCTCTCGGGCTGGAGGGTGGCGCTCGACACGGCCAACGGGGCGACCCACCTCTCAAGCCCGGCCGTCTTCCGGGCTCTCGGCGCCGAGGTGTTCGCCCTCGGGGACAGTCCGGACGGCGCCAACATCAACGAGGGCGTCGGAAGCGAGCACCCGGAGGCGCTTGCCCGGCTTGTCCTCAGCGCCGGCGCGCGGATGGGGGTGGCCCACGACGGCGACGGCGACCGGTGCGTGCTCTGCGACGAGAAGGGGGTCGTCCTGGACGGCGACGAGGTGCTCACGCTCCTGGCCACCCACGCTCTCGGAAACGGGACCCTCGCGGCGAAGACGCTCGTCGCCACCGTCCAGAGCAACCTCGGGGTGGACGCGGCGGTCCAGGCCGCGGGCGGGCGGGTCGTGCGCACCGATGTCGGCGACCGGTACGTCGCCGAGAGGATGCGCGAGGAGGGCGCCACGCTCGGCGGCGAATCCTCCGGGCATTTCATCTTCCTCGACTCCTGCCCCTCGGGCGACGGCCTCGTCGCGGCCCTCAGGGTGGCGTCCGTCGTGCTCGAGACCGGCAGGCCCCTTTCCGAGCTCCGAAGGGCGCTCCGGAAATTTCCCCAGAGGACGGAGTCCCTGGTCGTCCGCGAGAAGAGGCCCATCGAGTCCATGCCGGAGCTTTCCGCGGCCATCGGCGGCCTCGTGCGCGAGCTGGGCGCGAGGGGCCGCGTCCTCGTCCGCTATTCGGGGACGGAGCCCAAGCTGAGGCTCCTCGTCGAGGGCCCGACCGACGCCGCGGTCGCCTCGGGAATGGACAGCCTGCGCGCCGCGGCGCGGGCCGATTTCGGGGTCAGGTAGAGGGCGCGTCCCCGGGCCTTCCCCCGGCGATCCAAACCCCGCCGGCCATCAGGGCGCCCCCGAGGAGGAGGCGGGGGACGTCGGCCGTCTCCCCGAAGAAGAGCAGGGAGCACGCGATCCCGAGCGGAATCTTGGCGTTGTTGACCGCGGCAAGCGTGCCGGCGTTGACCCGCGCCGCGCCCACGTTCCAGAGGAAGAAGCCGACTCCCGAGGCGACCGCCCCCAGGTAGACGATCGTCGCCCATTGGACGGGACTGGGCGAGAACGCTCCCCAGCGCGTGGTGAAGAGCGACACCAGGAGGGTGAGGGCGAGCGCGCCCGCGTAGGGCAGCGCGAAGACCGAGGCGTCGCTCACCGCCGCAGGGATGCGCCGGCGCTCCCGCCTCCACGCAACCTGGCCCGCGGCGAAGCAGAGGTTGGAGAGCTGGACGAGGACGAAGCCGGTCACGATTCCCGAATGGCCGACGGAGTTGTACTCGACCGCGCCCGCCCCGACGACCGAGAGCGCCGCCGCCGCGGCGTACCGCGGCCGCCACCGCCGCTCGACCGCAGCGTCGGCGGCGGTGACGAAGATGGGCGTCGTGATCGTGAACAGTGCGACCTCGTAGGCGTGGAGGTAGGCGTAGGAGCGCAGGTAGAGGATGTAGAGCGCCCCAAACTGGACGGTCCCGATCAGGAAGAGGCGGATCCCCGCGGCCAAGGGGATCCGGGAGGGACGGAAAAACGGCGCGAAGACGGCGAGCGAGATCGCGAGCCTCATGACCGCGATAGCCGTCGGATCAAGGCCCGTCAGCCGCTTGAGAAGGCCGAACGAGAACGCCCAGACGACCGAAACGGCGAGCAGGATGAGCATCGGGGTTCCTCCGCGGCCGGGGCCCGGCTCACACCCTGAAGATCGCCCCCAGGCGCTTGCCGAGGAGCATGCTGACCCCCGCCACCATCGTCCCGAGGAACACCATCGCCCAGACGCCGAGCGCGCACGCCAGGAATTTTCCGTCCCCCAGGAGCTGGAAGAGCTCGAGTATGGCCTTCGTGATCGGGAAATAGACCATCTTCTGCGCGAGGATGACCGAGTCGCTCACCTCGAGCATCGCGAAGGCGAAAGCGAGGAGCGCCCCCGCCATGAGGTTCGCCGCGATGAGGGGAAGCGTGATCCTTATCATTGTCCGGAACGGCGGGCAGCCGAGGTTCTCGGCGGCCTCCTCGAGCGCCACGCTCGTCTGCTGGAAGCCGGCGGCCGCCGAGCGGACGACGTAGGGGAGCCTGCGGATCGAATACGCGATGATGAGCAGGACGGTCGGGTTTCGCACGGGGTTGATGAACGAGAAGAACCGCCCGTCCTGGGACATCGCGATGTACCCGAAGGCCAGGACGATCCCGGGAACGGCGAGGGGCAGCATCGCGAGGAAGTCGAGCACGGCCCTGCCGGTGATCTTCGTGCGGACGACGACGTAGGCGATCGCGATCCCGAGGAACACGTCGATCACGGTCGAGATGCTCGCGTACTTCAGGCTGTTCGCGATCGCCGGGACGGTGAGCTCGTGGCCGAGCGCCGCCCGGTAGTTGTCGAGCGTGAAGCCTCTCGGGATCACCGTCGCGTACCAGTCCTTCGACGAGGCGATGAGGATCACGCCCAGGTGGGGGAGGATCGCAAAGAAGGTGACCGAGCAGAAGAGGGCGGTGCAGAGCCACGCCTGGGCGGCGGGGAGGGCCCGCGCGCCCCCTGACGTCGTCGCCTTGGCCATCATCGCGTGGCTCGACCTCCCGAAGACCCCCTTTCCAACGGCGTAGATCAGGATCGAGGTGACGAGCATCACGGCCACGAGCGTGTACGGGAAGGGGTTGCCCCCGATGTCCCGCAGCCCCGTGTAGATCTGCACGCTCGTCACCTGCGAATAGTCGAACACAAGGGGCGTGCCGAGCTCCGTGAACACCCAGATGAACACGATCGTGCAGCCGGCGAAGAGCCCAGGGTGGATGAGGGGCAGCGTTATCTTCCAGAAGCGCCGAAGGCCCGTGCAGCCCAGGTTCTGCGCCGCCTCCTCCATCGCGGGATCGATGTTCGCGAGCGCGGCCACCGCGTTCAGGTAGATGATGGGGTACAGGGACAGCGCCTCGACGAGAGCCACGCCCCAGAACTGGTTCGCGGCGAACCAGTCGAACGCCCAGCCGTGCGGACGCAGCCCGAGGTCGATGATGAGGGCGTTGAAGGCCCCGTACTGGCCGAAGATCTGCTTGATCCCGATGGCCCCCACGAAGGGCGGCAGGATCATCGGTATGAGGACCGCCGAGTTGAGGAATCCCTTCAGGGGATACAGGAAGCGGTCGGAGATGGCGGCGAGCGGAAGCGCGATCACGAGGGCGACCGAGGTCCCGGCGCACGCGAGCAGGAACGAGTTGCGCAGCGCGACGAGGTACGTCGGGTCCGTGAGCAGCGCGCCCAGGTAGGCGAACGTCAGGCGGCCGTCCGCGTCGATGAAGCCGCCCTTGAGGATCTGCAGGATGGGCCACGCGAAAAACACCGCGAAGAACGCGAGGGTGACCCCAAACACGATTCGGGCGGTGGTCCTGGACATGGCGCGCGGCGGCGGCCTCAGCTAAACGGCCAAATCCTGAAAAACGAAAGGAAAAACATGGCGGCCACCGCGTATCCTATCGGCGGGACCTCGCGTTGCTTCCCCAGTCCCACGCTGAGGAGGACGGAGCAGATGAGCCCGAGGCCTATCCCCTGCGCTATGCTGAAGGTGAGGGGAATCGCGAAGATGGTGAGGACGGCCGGGGCGGCCGTGTGGAAGTCGGCCATGTCGATCTCGACCACGGACTGCATCATGAAGATGCCGACGATGACGAGGGCGGGCGCGGTCGCGCAGGGCGGGATCGCGAGGATGAGGGGCGTCAGGAAGAGCGCGAGCAGCATGAAGAGGGCCACCGTCATCGCAGTCAGCCCGGTTCGCCCTCCCGCCTCGACGCCGGACGCCGACTCGATGTAGCTGACGACGGTCGATGTCCCGCAGAGCGCGGACAGGATGGTCGCGATCGAGTCCGCGAGGAGAGCCCGCCCGGCCCTGGGAAGGCGCCCCTGGGCGTCGAGCAGGCCAGCCCTCTTGCTGACCCCGATCAGGGTCCCGATGTTGTCGAACATGTCGACGAGGAGGAGCGTGAAGATGAACGGGAGCGCGGTGTTGAAGCCCTTCCAGCTCCTCAGGAACTTGAAGGAGAGCTTGAGGAACACCGGCGCGGCCGAATGGGGGAGCGAGAATACGCCGTTGCTCAGGTCCGTGACCCTTCCTCCGGCACCGTTGGAGGTGAAGAGGCCCGCCACCGTGATCGCCAGGATGCCGAGCACGATCGCTCCGGGGACCCTGCGGGCGACGAGAAGCGCCGTCAGGACGATGCCGGCGAGGCAGAGCGCGGCGGGCCCCGACGTGAAGTTGCCGGGCCCGACGAAAGTCGCCGCGTTCGCCACGATGACGCCCCCGTTCTTCAGGCCGATGAATGCGATGAAGAGGCCGACGCCGCAGGTGACCGCGATCTTCAGGCCGAGCGGGATCGAGGCGATGATCTTCTCCCGCACCCCGGAGACCGAGAGGGAGAGGAATATGATCCCGTTTATGAACACCATCCCGAGCGCCTCGTTCCAGGGAAGGCCCCTGCCGAGGCAGATGGTGTACGTGAAGAACGCGTTGATCCCCATCCCCGGGGCCAGGGCGATCGGGTAGTTCGTGAAGAGCGCCATCAGCGTCGTCGCGACCGCGGCCGTGATCGCCGTCACCGTGACGAGGGCGCCCTTGTCCATGCCCGTCAGCGCCAGGATGGACGGGTTCACCGCGAGGATGTAGGCCATCGCCGCGAAGGTCGTCAGCCCTGCCTGGAATTCCCTGAGGGGCGTCGTGCCGCGGGTTTCTAGGTGGAAGAGCCGGTTCAGCATGGGCTGCGCCTGTGTGGAGGATTTGGCGCCGGCCCGCAACGCAAGTTTTTGGTTCTCATGTCGCGCGATCGGGGCGATAACGGGGCCCATGAACCCTGAATCAAGGCTCGCCGAGCTCGGCCTCGCGCTTCCCCGGCCGCCCGCCGCCGCCGGCAGCTACGTGCCCACGGTGCGGACGGGCAACCTCGTCTATTGCGCGGGCACGCTCCCCATGCTGGACGGCAAGCTCACGCATTCCGGCCAGGTGGGCCGCGAGCAGACGGTCGAGGCCGGGGCGAAGGCCGCCGAGATGTGCGCGCTCAACACGCTCGCGAACCTGAAGGCCGCCCTGGGCTCGCTCGACCGCGTGGCCCGCGTCGTCTTCGTGACGGGCTACGTCAACGCCGTGGACGGCTTTGCCGAGAGCCCGGCCGTGATCAACGGGGCGAGCGACCTGTTCCTGAGGGTCTTCGGCGAGGCGGGCCGCCATGCGCGGGCCGCGGTCGCCGTCAACGGCCTTCCCCGCGGCGCGACCGCCGAGGTCCAGGTGGTCGCCGAGGTCAGCGACTAGCGCCAGTACCCGCGGATGTAGACCCTGTGGCCGAAGCGAAAGTCGTATCGCGCGGCCACCCAGCGAGCGCCGGCGTGGGGAGGGACCTCGTAGTGCCCGCGGTACCAGACCCAGCGGCCGCCGAGCCAGTGGTAGTAGCCGCCGATCCAGAGGTAGCCCGGCCCGGGGGCCACGCCGACCACCTCGTACTGGGCCGGGGGCGGTTCCGAGTCGACGACGACCTCGCCGACGGGTTCCGCGTATGCGGGCTGGGTGTAGACGACGGGGGCCGGCCGCACCGCGACGACGCAGCCGGACATGAGGGCGAGCGCCGAGAGCAGCGCCGCGCCGCCCAGCGCGACCCGGGCTGGCCGGGCGGCGGATGAGGGCGGGATCGAGGGACTTCCTGTGATTGGGGATGTATTCATTATGGAAATATGT
>Ga0302326_10015539_pt1 | contig 16008 bp, 16 predicted proteins | sample Palsa_T0_3_FD_202264 | JGI IMG/M metagenome (GOLD analysis project Ga0302326, IMG submission 202264) | Peat permafrost microbial communities from Stordalen Mire near Abisko, Sweden - Palsa_T0_3 | ecosystem: Environmental > Terrestrial > Soil > Palsa > Peat permafrost | place: Sweden: Abisko... | reverse complement strand
CGCCAGGAGCGGGTGCAGGCGCTACGCCAAGCCGTCGAAAGCGGCAGCTACACTCCTGACGCTCGGAGCACGGCCGGGGCGCTGGTGAATCATTTGGCGCTTCAGCCGGCAGCGTAAGGAGGCGTTGCGCGGCTGGGTAAGTCGCCGGGCGAGAGGAAAGGGCTGGGCAAAAATGTCGGCCGGGTGAAACGGCGTTGCCCGTGTCGCCTACCGAAGGAGTGCATTCGCGACCCGCCGGGAACGATTCCGGGAAAAAGACCCGGCACCGGCCCGAGGTTGAGACGGTTGTGGAAGAAGCCGCGGAGCCGGGCAGGTACGAACCGCAACACTTCATGACCGTCTGGCGTAACCCGTGGCGGCCACCAATCTCCAAGGTGGAGCGATTGAAACAGCGGCCTCGAATCTAACAGGATCATGTAGAAAAAGTACTTCTGAGGACGCCGATGCCTGAACCTGGCGACATATCCGAGCCGCAGATCAGCTCTGCTCTACCCATCAGCTCTACCGCTTTCATGCCCGCGGATTCCGCGGTCCAGAGCTGCCTTGCCCTAGTGTGCCAGCTGGAGCGGAGCCTGCGCTTAGGTCAAGCGGCCTTGCTGGCAATCGAGGCGCAGCGGATGGAGCAATGCACGGCAGAACAGGCACGTCTGTGCCGGCAGTTGAAGACGCTTCTATCGCATCCGTTATTACGTTACGCTATTTTGCCGCAGAACGAATTGCGGTCCGACGCGCGGCAAGTAGCGCTCGACTTGGCGCCACAGCTAGTTGCGGCCGCCACAAGGTTGCAGCATCTGGCGCGGGTGCAGGCGGCCCTGTTGCGCCGCTCGCAGCGGTTTTTGTGTGTGCTGTCGAATTGGATGAAAGGTCTTGATTCTGCCTATGGCCCGCCCCGCGCAGCTGGGCGCACGCTGCGTCGTGGAAACGAGATCCACCGGGAATTTTAGGAATGTCATCTCTCAACGCCAGCCTCGCCATTGCTCTCAGCGGACTTGACGCCGAGCAGGGGGCTCTGGCCACCACGGCCAACAACGTCGCCAATGCCAACACTCCGGGATACTCCCGCCAGGTGCCGGTTCTTCAGTCGAGCGATCCAGTTGTGGTCAGCCCTCTGACCTTAGGCACGGGCGTAACGCTGCAATCGATCGAGAGCATTCGCGACCCCTTGCTGCAGTCGCAGATTCAGCAGGAGTCGCAGACTCAGGGCCAGCTTAACTCGCTGGTTTCTGCCCTCCAGGTGACGCAGGTGAACTTCACCAGCAGCACGGGCGACATCGGCACGGCGATTACCAATTTTTTCAATAGCATCAACCAGCTTTCGACCAGCCCCTCCGATCTGTCATTACGCCAGGGCGTGATCACGGCAGCAGACAATCTGGCGACAGTCTTCAACACTACGGCCGACAATCTCACTTCGCAAAATCAGAATATCGACCAGAGCGTGGTGCAGAGTGTGGGCCAGATCAACACGCTCACGCAGCAGATCGCAACACTCAACGACCAGATCAGCCACCTGCAAAATGTTGGACAAAGTGCGGGCAGCTTCATCGACCAGCGCACGCAGGCGATCAACCAACTTTCCTCGTTGGTGGACGTGTCCGTTATTCCCAGCAACGGCACGCTGACCCTCACCACGGGCAATGGCACGCCACTGGTGATTGGTCAGCAAAGTTTCGCTCTAACCACCGCTGTAACCCCGTCGGGATTACACGACGTCTATTCCCAAGGCACCGACATCACGAATTCCATCGCCTCGGGCGCGCTCGGAGGCCAGTTGACGGCCCGAGATCAGCAGATTCCCGCCATCCAGAGTCAGCTTGACACTTTAGCATCGGGCTTGGCGATCGCAGTCAACACTGTGCAAGCCGGTGGCTTTGAGCTGAACGGCAATCCGGGTACCGACCTGTTCGCTCCGCCGCCTGCGGGAGTGGCTGGCGCGGCAGCCAGTCTTTCTGTCTCCATTACGAATCCCGCGTTGATCGCCGCCAGTTCCGACGGCACCGTGGGCAGCAATGGCAACGCGGAGGCGCTTTACGCCTTGGGCAGCCAGGGGATCATCAGCGGCCAGACTCCCTCGGATTATTACTCCGATATTGTCTTTAATGTGGGGAACGCAACTTCCAATGCCACTGCGGAACAGAGCGCTTCCAACCTTGTGTTGCAGCAGTTGAACGATCAGAATTCGACCGTCTCCGGTGTCTCGCTCGATGAGGAAGCGGCCAACATGGTGCAATACCAGCAGGCCTATGACGCCTCGGCGGAAGTCGTCACCACCATCAACGATATGATGGAAACGATCATTAACATGAGCACGTTAACCACTTAATTCCATGCGCGTGAATCCCAATCCGTATCCTGACATCCTCGCCGCCATTGAGCAGACCCAGCAGCAGATCAACACGGATGAGGACCAAATCGCCTCTGGAAAGAGCGTCAATGTTCCTTCGGACAATCCCGCGGCGGCCGCCGTGCTGGTGCAAAACGCCGACCAGACTTCCCAGGCCGACCAGTTTCAGCGCAGTATTGGCAGTGTCCAGGGCGAAATCCAAAGCGCAAATTCCACCTTGAACTCGGTCGTGGAATCGCTTCAACAGGCGATCTCGTTGGGCGTCGAAGGGGCCAATGGGACCCTTAATGAGGCCGACCGAGCGGCCGTGGCTACGCAGGTACAGGGCATCCAAAGCCAGTTATTAAGCTTGGCGAACGTTACGTATCAGGGCAACTACCTATTTGCAGGAACTGCCTCGCAAACCACTCCCTACGTGCTCGATCCCAGTTCTCCCTCCGGCGTGATTTATCAAGGCAACTCCGGCACAAACACTATTACCCTGGGAAATCATTTCACCCTGCAAACCAACTTGCCGGGCTCGCAGCTGTTCTCCGACTCCAGCAATGGCGTGTTTCAGAGCATCCAGGATCTCATTACCGGCCTGCAAAACGGCAATACTGCCAGTATTGGCACGGCCGTCACGGAAGTCAGCAGCGCGCTGAACTTCGTCGATTCGCAGCAGGTCTTTTACGGTAGCGCGTTGAATCAGCTCACCTCCCAGCAAACCTACCTTAGCAGCGAGACCGCGGAACTGGCGCAGCAGGAAGATACTGCCGGGGGCGCGGACTTAACCGCCGTTATCACCAACTTAACCTCGTCCCAAACATCCCTTCAGGCTTCTCTGGAAGCGGTCGGTCAGACATCGCAGATCGATTTGTTTAATTATCTGAAATAACCAGAAACCGCCGCACCCAGTGAGACAAACAGGTTTGGGATTTGACGGCCCGAATTACATGCAGCAGGGTGGTTGGAATAGCTTAAGGACCATCGCGTTCAGAGGGCTTGACGCGAGGCGCGAGCCCACTCAGCTGCGGACTGTACTCGGGCCCGTTGCGATTCCAGTCGGGCTCTTTCTGCCAGTAACTGGCTATGAATCCAGGGCATAAGGTCGCGCAGCCGTTCGACGTTGCCGCGGTACCGGGCCAGCTCGAGCGCCAGATCTGAATCAGTTCCAGGGGCGGGCAAAGGTTCCGCCCGCAGCCATGTGCCGGCGCGCAACAACTCCGAAAGCAGTCCCGCTATCTGCTCCGGAGTCGCGACCACAGGCTGGCCATGAGGGGCCACCATGCCGTCAAGCCAGAAGCTCAGCCGACGGTTGGTCTCGCGTAAATTGTGTATCAGCAATGACATCAAGCGTTCCAGTCGGTAACCGGGGATTCACGAGAGGAAATGCCCGGCGTGGCGGGCGCGGGCCCCGCGAGACTTGGCTGCGAAGCGGCCGCGGCGCGTTCCACTTCCACCCAGCTTTCACGAACCTGCGCAAGGTGCAAGATTTGCTGTTGGATAATGCCCGCGGATTGCTTGAGCTGAGCCTCGATGAGGCTGGCGCGCAGCAGGCTGTAAAAGCGATAGAGATTTCTGGCCACATTTCCGCCGCGCTCCAAGTCGAGAGAGCCCTGCAGGTGGCCAACTACCTTGAGCGCGTGGTTGATGCCCCGAGTGCGAGCTTCCACATTGCCTTTTTCTAGGGCGACTATTGCGCCCCGCAGATCGCTGATCGCCTGCTCGTAGAGACAGATCACCAACTGCACCGGGCTAGCACCCCGCACGGCGGCTTCGCGATAAGAAAATCTAGCGTCCATGGACTATAGCCCCGACGTAAGAGTTGGTTCGCTGGAGATAAGAGAGCCCGAACTGGAAGTGCCCGAGTTTAGGGTACCCAGCGTTTCAGTAATTTGTTGCAGAAGCAGAGGGTAGGCCTGCAACGAAGCGTTGACCGTGTCGTACTCCGAGGTTAAAGCCGTCGTCTGGGCCGCCAACTGCGTTTGCAGGTTGGTGATGGAGTTGGTAAGGTCTTGATTTTCCGCATTGTTTTGCGCCAGGTCGGCATACAGCGGACCGGTGGTGGGATTGGTCAAGTTGTTCAGATCGGCGCTGAAACCATTGGCAAAACCCGTATTCGACGAATTTTGAAAAAAATTCTGTACCGCCGCGGGGTTGGCCGCCAGAACTTGGTCAAACGTCTGACCCTGTGCATTAAGGCCCAGGCTCAGCGTGCCGTCGTTGGCCGTGTTAATGCCAAGGCTCTCTAGATTGACGTATCCGCTGTTGCCAGTAATTGAGTAAGCGGCGTCGTTCAGGATGCTGGACTGCACGGATCGCAAGGAGATGTCCGATTCCAGAGGAGGTGTTGGCGTAACGCCGGTAGGGTCTACGGCGTACTCGGCATTGGTGTCTGTGACTAGGCTGTTATAGGCGGTGATGAAGTTGTTAACCGCACTGCCGATCTGGCTCGTATCGGGCGCAACCGTCAACTGCACGGTCGTATCCGGGTCCTGACTGAGCAGGCTTAGAGTTACGCCAGGAATCGCCCCGGTCACGGTGTTGCTGCTGCTGGCAAAGGGCAATCCGTCAACGGTAAGAGCCGCGTTGGCTCCGCCTTGGGGCGTAGCGAACGTCAGGCTGGTACTGGTGTTGGCAGTAATCGACAATGCGCCTACGCTGCCGGTGTTCTGGCTTTGCAGTTCGAGAATTGCTCCGCTGCCATTACTGACCACGCCGGCGGTTACCCCCCAATTGTTGGCAGCGCTTTGTGTGTTGATGTAATTCGCCAGCGTCGTCAATGTGTCGTTGCTGCCCTGGGTGATCGGGATGTCGAAGGGCGTCGCGTTGGTTCCTATCTGAAGCTGAATGTCTCCCGTGGTGTTTCCGCCGGTGAGGATGGAGCTGTTGGCGCCTCCAGCGAACAGCTGGGAATTCAGCGTGCCGGTGGTGGCCACGCTGCTGACGACAATCTGGTGAGTTCCGGTAATGGCAGTGCTTTGCGCGGTGGCGGTGAGAATTGATGAGTCTGAAGACGTTGCCGCCTGGGCGGCCAAGGCGCCTGCCGGATCCGCCAGCGCCTGGACGGCCGTCTGTAGGTTGGCGAGATCGTTGTTGATGCCGTCCAGCGCCCCATTTTCCGACGCGATTGTGGTTTGCTGCTGGCTCCATACCGTCAAGGGGCCAGATTGCGAAGCGATAATCTGGGAGACCACGGAAGTCACGTCAAGGCCCTGTCCGGAGAGGATGGCAGCGGGATTTAAACTAACGCCCATTGTTTTTTGCTCCTTCGACTGCGGGCGCCTCTTTGGGGGCGGATTCCTGGGCCAGTTCCTGCGAAATTTCGCGCGCCTGATTGAGCTCTTGCATGCTTGGCACCTGTACGATCAGGCTGCCCTGGTGGTCCACAAACTGGTACACCGCAGTCTCGTTCGGAGGTTCCCATTGCAATTTGACTTCATCCTGCCCACGAGAGGCCACTTCGGACGCACTTTGGGTGGAACTCGTTTCCGCCTCCGAATCGTTCCCGGACGGGGGAAAAGTCTGGGTCGGAGTTTGAACTTGGTCCGAACGCAATTTTCCCTGCTCGGCCTCGGGTTCGGCCGACGGAGGAGACCCCAGCGAGGGACTTACGCTCATGTTGAACTACCTAATTCTACCTACCCAGAACGCCCAGCGGAGCCACACGGAGGCAGGGCCAATTCCTGCCTCCTGCCAACGCGCCTATTGCAACAGCTTCAACACGAGTTGCTGTTGCTGGTTTGCTTGGGCCAGAGCGGAGATGCCGGTCTGTTCCAAGATGGACTCACTCGTAAGTTTGGCCACGACAGATGGAATGTCGGCCGATGTAATGGTGCTCTCCGCCGATGTCAGATTTTGGACCTGGCTGTTGAGAACATTGCCGGCTGCGGTTAACCGGTTAACTACGGCACCCAGGGTACCGCGAACACTGGCGATATTCCCGATGGCATCACCGATTTGAATCAGGGCGGCTTGCGCATCTCCCTGGGTGTTCAGGTCGGTGGAGGCAAGGTCGACTCCGCTGGTGCCGCTACCATTGGTAATGGACGCGGTGTTCAAGGAGCCAATGGTCACCGCGATCTCGCTGGAGCCGACGGCGGTGGAGTCGCTCAGGAAGATGTTGGTGGTAGGTGAGGCGGTTGTTACCGGACTGCTGAAACTTCCCAGCGCGGTATTGGCATTGGTGGGACCGATTGCGAGGTCGTTATTGCCCAGTGGATCGACAACGACCAACTGTCCGGCGGCCGAGCCGACAGTTCCGATGTAAGCCTGCAGGTTAGCTGGGTCGGTGAGCGGGTTATCAATTGCGCTGATGAGGGCTCCGATGGTGGAACCCCCGGTGGGTGCGGTATAGGAAAAAGTCTTGCCTCCGGCTGTGAAGCTGGTGATGGTGCCGGCGGCCAAGGTAGTATCGGCGGTCAATGGCGTGCCGCTGGTTCCGGCATTGCTGACCAACTCATTGGCGTTCGGGGCCGAGGACCCGATAGTGGTATTGGGGAAAGCTGTTTGGGCACCCGCAACCACTGCTCCCAGAACCGTGTCAGTCGTGGTGACGGCGAGGTCGCCCCTGTCGAAAGGATCGGTGATTTGCAGGTTGCCGTTGACCAATGCCGCCTTGGCCCCGACGACGCTGTCGGAATTGATGGCGTTGATTAGACTCTGCACGGTTGATGTTGAGGCAGTGGGGTTAATAAACGGAGCGGCGAAGGTCTTATCGACTGTGTCGGCGAAGGTACCTAACTCGGCGCCGGTGCCCTGAACCACGGCGAGATTGCCGCCGTTGTTGGAATCCGTGATCACTAGATTTCCGCCCACGAGTGTCGCCCCGAGGCCGGTGGTAATGCCGCCGCCGGTGGTTGTGACGAGAACACCCGTGCCCGTGCCCGTGTCGATGGCGCTGATCAGGTTGCCTACGGTTGTAGCTGCATTAGTCGTGTAGACCGTATCGACAGCCCCTCCGCGGGTCACGGTTACGACGTCACCGGAGGCCAGCGCAGTACCGGTGGTGAGTGAGCCGAGACTGCTGACCACTTGGTTCGTATTGGGGTCGCCCGTCTCGACCGCGCTTATATCATTATTGCCGTTGAGATCGGTCAACTGCAGCTGTCCGTTGGCAATGGTCGCCGAGTATCCGGTATGGCCGGCGGTATCGTTGCCGGTAACCGTAATCGGAGTACCGGTGATGGCGACGCCTCCATTGATCACATTTTCCAATGCGCCCACCGTGGTGGCAGCTGTGGCAGTGTAGATGGTGGTACCGCCTGCACGGGTAACGGTAAGGATAGAGCCCGAAGCCAGAGCGGTGGCGGCCGTAAGGTTGGTAGTGGCGCTGTTTATTTGGTTCGTGGGTACTTGGCCTGTAGTTGCAGCCGTGAAGGCGAAGGAGGCGCCACCCGCCGAGACCGTAGTTGTGGTTCCCGCAGTCAAGCCTTCGTTGAGTTGCAGCGTGCCCGACCCGGGACTGTCAACCGCGTTGGTGTTAGGCGTCGCGCCACCCTGGAATATGGCCTGTCCGTTGTAGGTGGTGCTGGTGCCGATAGAGTTAATTTCCGTGAGAATGGATGCATACTCAGCCTGAATCGCGGTTCGTTGCCCGTTGGAGACGGTGCCCGTGCCCGATTCGGTCGCCAGCGTAATAGCGCGGTTGAGCAGAGTGGTGACCTGGGCGAGAGCACCGTCGGCCAGTTGCAGTTCGCCTATGCCATCGTTCGCGTTGCTCACGGATTGGGTCAGGGCGGACACGTTGGCCTGCAACCCATTGGCAATGGCCAGTCCGGCGGCGTTGTCCGAGCCGGTGTTGATGGCCGACCCTGAAGACAATTCTTCCAGCGTGCTGTCCAGGGCGTTCGAAGTCGAATCCAATTGGTTTTCTGCGGCGATGGACGGAATGTTATACAGGATACCGAGAGGCATGGTGTTTCTCCTTTGGCTGAGTTGGTCCCGGCGTTTTGGAACCTCCTCCCCAGCATGCAATCTCTGCGGAGTTCCGTTCCACGTTCATTCTTACGGAACCTGAATGTCTGTTGGTCATATCGGCGATACGTTTCGCCGCTTTAGATCCCAGGGCCATTTTTTCTTTGGCCGTCGCACCCGAAAGTAACGATGGTGGTGCTCCCACGGCATAAACCCTCCGCGTCTTTGGCCGATGGTTTCGCAGGGCTCGTACGTCTCACGGTGGTGATCGCGGAATAAATAAATGATTGTGCTGACGCGGCTGAACAACAAATCACTGACGGTGAATTCGGATCTCATCAAGTTTGTCGAGCAATCGCCGGATACCATCGTCACCCTGATCACGGGAGAGAAACTCGTAGTGCGCGAATCGCTGCACGAAATTCTGGCGCTTCTTGTCGAATTCCGCCGCTCGGTGCTGAAGGGACTTCCGGTCTTTTGGGACTCTTCTTCGTTTCATAGTCCGCCTCCGTCTCCGCAGGGTTCAGAACCGGAGTCAGAAAGGTAAGCGTGGATAAGTCCAGCGTTGCCGGAATCCTGCTGGCTATGGGTGGAATCATTGCCGGTCTGCTGATCGAGGGTGGCAACTTGCGGCAGGTCTTGCAGCCCACGGCAGCTATGATTGTTTTTGGCGGCACGCTGGGCGCCGTCCTGTTGCAATTTCCGCTGCCCGTAGTTTTGAACGCTGGGCGCCGGCTTGGGTCCGTCTTCCTCAATCCCAAGAAAGATTCCCAATCAATGATCCGGCGCCTGGTCGACTATGCGCAGAAGGCGCGGCGGGAAGGCCTGGTGTCGCTGGATGCGGAACTGGAAGGAATCGCCGATCCCTTCCTGAGGAAGACGCTGATGCTGGCCGTGGATGGCACCGAACCGCAGGAACTCCGCAAGATCATGGAACTGGAACTCGACAACCAGGCCGAATACGAAGAACAGGTACCTCAGGTATTCGAGTCGGCCGGGGGGTTCGCTCCCACCATCGGCATCATTGGCGCCGTCCTGGGCCTGATTCAGGTGATGCAGCACTTGGACAAGATCGACGAGGTAGGCAAAGGGATCGCAGTCGCGTTTGTGGCTACCATCTATGGGGTCGGGTCCGCCAATCTCCTTTATCTTCCTGTAGCCGGAAAGATGAAGGCGCGCATCCGCCAGGAACAGATCACCAGAGAAATGACGCTGGAAGGCGTCACCTCAATTCTTGAAGGCATGAATCCTCATACTCTCGAAACCAAATTATCGGGCTTCTTGGTCGATGCTGGCGCACCGGGCGAGCGGATACCGCAGGAAGTGAATAAGTGAGCCGGCGAAAAAGAAGGCATGTGCACACGAACCATGACCGTTGGCTGGTCTCCTATGCCGATTTCATCACTCTTCTCTTCGCTTTTTTCGTTGTTCTGTACGCATCGGCGCAGGTGGACCAACGCAAGGTAGGCAAACTCGCATTGGCCATCCAGGTGGCCTTTCAGGAACTTGGCGTGTTTCCCGCCTCCACGACCAAGATTCCGCTCGATAATAGCGAACCCATGCCCTTCAGCACCGTACAAGCCATTGAGAACGTGAAACACAACACCGAACTGGGGACCATCTCATCGCCGCCGGAAGGCACGTTGGCAGCTTCCAGTCAGGCCGCTGAGTCCGATCTTTCTGAATTGCAGGTGGAACTTAACCAAGCCCTTGGCCGCGAGATTTCTTTGCATGAAGTGGCCCTGCATCGCGAGACCGATGGATTGGTGATCAGCATGAGGGAATTCGGTTTCTTCGACAGCGGCTCCGGAACTCTAAGACCCGCCGCTGTGCCGACCCTTGACCGCATCGCATCGCTTCTTGCGGTGCGCACCTATCAACTGCGTATCGAGGGTCATACCGACAACGTGCCTATCCATACCCCACAGATTTCCTCAAATTGGGAGTTGTCGACCGCCAGGGCGACGGACTTGGTTCGACTCCTGGTGGTTCGGTACGGGTTTGATCCCAGCCGCCTGGCGGCAGCCGGATATGCTCAATACCACCCCATTGCCAGCAATGAGACCGAACAAGGCCGCGCCCTGAACCGCCGCGTAGACATTGTAATTCTCAAATAAGGGCATGGACATTGGTCTCCTCCTCTTCTTCTTCTTCCCGTAATGGCCCTGATGGTTACCCGTTAAAGTCGAGTGGGCGCACGCCGATGTTTCCTCTGTCAGATGGTTAAGCTCTATTCTGCCTCCAACTTGCCCGCTAGCGGTCGACCGGCGTCTGTTTTGTTCGGTCCCGAGAGTCAGGCGCTCGTGTTGCAGAAGCTAATTCCGCTGATTTCAAAGGTCCCATTCGCATGACAAGCGCGCCGACCCCCGCCCCCACCGCTTATGTCGGTCCGCCCGACCCAGAGCTTGTCCGGCTTCGCGATCTGATTTACCAGACCGCGGGCATCTTCCATCCTGACAATAAACTACGCTTGCTTTCTGATCGATGCGGCCGGCGCATGAAGGTGTTGAATACCACAACTTACCGCGAATACTACGAATGTCTTACGACTAAGCCGAATCGCCAGGCGGAAATGGTCGCCCTACTCAACGAAATCACGATTGGAGAGACATGCTTCTTCCGCAACCAGCCGCAACTCGACGCCTTGCGTCAGGTCGTGCTGCCCAAAATTGTTGAAGCCAAAGCCAAGCTCCCCATCCACAAACTCCGCATCTGGAGCGCAGGCTGTTCCACCGGTGAAGAACCCTACACGTTGAGCATGTTGCTGATGGAAGAAGCCAAGGGACTACTCAAGGACTGGACGGTGGAGATTCTGGCCACCGACCTCAATCAGAACTCACTGGCCCACGCCCAGAATGCCGTCTATGGCACCTATAGCACGCGCAACCTAACCCCGTTCTACCGCCAGAAATATTTCCAGCCCGTCGAAGCGCAGCTGCAGGTGCAACCCGTCGCGCGGACCAGCGTCAGCTTCAGCCGGCTCAATTTATCCGATACAGCCCGCATGGTTTTTATGAAGAGTCTGGACATGATCTTCTGCTGCAATGTCCTGATCTACTTCGACCTGGCTTCGAAACAGAAAGTCATTCAGCACTTCTACAACAATCTTCTTCCTCATGGATATTTATTCATGGGCCACTCCGAATCGCTCTACGGGGTAAGTGAAGACTTTCGCCTTGTTCATCTGCCGGGAGCAACTGCTTATGTAAAAGGAGAACGCGTCCGGCCGGGAGGAGGGACTTAATTATGAAAGCGGCCCACGCCCCCATTGACGACCTGCGCAAACGCATGGAAGGTATGCGCCAGATCCCTACGATTCCCGCAGTGCTGGCGCCTCTTATCAACTATATGCAGCAGCCGGTCGATCAACTTGACGTGCAGAAAATCACCGACATGATTGCGCAAGACAAATCTCTGGCGGCCCAATGTTTGGAAATGGCGAACAGCCCCCTATTCGGACGCTGGCAGAAAATCGAGACCCTCCGCAGTGCGGTGATCGGCTTGGGATTTCAACGGGTCGGCGATATTGCTATGTCCTGTGGGGTCTTGAACCTGGTCCCTAGCGCGGGCGGCGGCATCGATCCCGTGGCCTTTTGGGAACACTCCCTGGGATGTGCCCTGGTGTGCCGTCACTTTGCCCGCAAGATCTCGTTCCCCGATCCCGGTAAGGCCTATCTCGCCGGGTTGCTCCACGACATAGGAATCATCGTAAATCTTTGGGTTTTACCCAAGGAGTTTCAGTTCGCCTTCGACATCGCAAGAAAAGAGAGCATTCCACTACACGAAGGCGAAAAAAGGCTTTTGGGATTCGATCACAGCGAAAGTGGGCGGATACTGGCAGAGAAATGGGATTTGCCTTCCGATCTGGTTGAGGTTGTGGCTTTTCACCATACGCCCCAGCAGGCAACCGACACCACCGGCCTGGTAGCGCTGGTTGGGCTTAGCGATCTTCTTTGCCGTATGAGCGGCCTGAACTACGGTTACATCGAAGCGAGACAGGTCAACATCGTGGAAGAACCCGGATTCGCCCTCCTGGTTGAAAAATGCCCGTCCCTGAAACAGTTTGATTGGGCTCGTCTCACCTTCGAACTCGATTCCTACATGGATGACGTTCACGCTCTGGTGCGCAGCATCTACCGTAAGTGAACGTGCGGCCTGAGGGTCCGGCGCAGATCAGTGACCGCACAAGCGATGCATCGTCGGAATCGTGCCTAGGAAAGTCCCTGCTCAACTGCCGCCTGGCGGCAGTCGAGTAACTGCCTGATCGTGCTTAATAGCGTGGATGCCGTGAAGGGCTTTTGCAACAGCCTGATATTGTCTTTGTCAGATTGCCCAACCTTCAACTGTTCGAAATGACCGGTCACAAGCAATATTTGTAGCGAAGAGTTGCCCTTTACTAATCGTCTCGCCAATCGGCGGCCATCTTCCCCAGGCAGCACTATATCCGTCATCAAAAGGTCCATCATGCCGGCATGTTGATCGTACTCATGCTGCGCTTCCCGGGCGTCTCTTACCGCAACCACCGCATACCCGGCAGATTCCAGCACCGCCCGAGTAACGCCTCGGACGAATGCCTCGTCTTCGACCAGCATAATTGTTTCCCGGCTCGCGATTTTCCTTTCTCTCTCCACCCGTTCCATTTTTTCCTTTTTATTTCACTGCTTGGCGCTCCATGTGAATGCAGGTCCAGGGCCAAATTCGCGGACTGAGATTTCGAAGTGATCGGTGAGAATGCGCCCCAGAAAGCTACGAACTTATCTGGAACGTTGGTCAGCCCGGCTATGCAGATGCATCGATCTGTCCCATTGCGGGAAGCGGGGCGGGAATGAGGTTCTTTATGGGATACGACTCGGCGTTCAGACGACCAGCACGCTTTTGATTCTTACTTCGGACTAGTCAATATCGTTTCGTTCGGGTCGAGAACAACTTGGTGGGTTCCCACCGGCGCCGTCAAATGAAAGCTCGATTCTTCGCCATCGGCAAAGACTCGCCCTAGCAGCTTCGGCGGCCTATTCGGCACGCGTGCATATACAGGAACAGATGTCACTAGGTCTTGCCCAGCGTCTTTCTGCACGATCGTCCCGGTTACCACCACTCCTTGCCCCTTGGAAATGATCTTCACCGCTTTCAACTCCAACTTTGGCATGGCCGTCCCGTTCACCCAGCCGTCGACGAACCATTGCAGGGATTTCTTTCCCTCATAACGAAGCGCCGGTGGCAACTCCTCCGCAAAGACTGCAAACAGCTCTTCGGTACTGACAGCTTTCCCCTGGTAACGCTCGCGAATCTTGCGCAAAGCCCGCACGAAAGGCTCATCCACTCCACCCCGCGTAGCCCCTGCGTGCTCCTGAGCGGCCCCATCCTGCAACATGGTGCGCAGCATGTGGAACAGCCACGTTCCTCGCCCATAGCTGATCGCTTCATATCCCTCGGGAAATCGCGACGACAGCAAACGACTTCCCAAAGTGACTGGCCCGTCGTCTTTCATCAGCAAGCCGTCTTTGTTTTTCTCCAGCAGATCACGCCGGTATCGCTCCATGACCTGGCGAAAGCCGGCAGGATCTTTTTCCTGCAACATCATCAGGGAGCAGTAATTCGCCAATCCTTCGGAAAACCACTGGTCGCGATACGTGCTCCAGGTCAGCAGGTCACCCCACCATTGGTGAGCGGTCTCATGTGCCGGAATTTGTTCCTGCAGGAGAATCTTGATGGGGTCATGGTGGAACTGGACGCGGTCCTCCTTTGTCAGGAACGCAAAAGAAGAAAGAAAGATCAGGCCCGGCCAGCCCTGACTTTCCAGACCCGGCATCTGGGTGAGAGACAACCGGCTGTACGGAAACGGCCCAAACCGGGCCACATAGTAATCGATGGCTTGCGCCGCGGCCTCCGCCACACCCACCTCATTGCCCGCCGGATACGGCCTGTTCGGAGTACTGACACTCAGATCTTTTCGCTGCCCTCGCGGATCATCGATCTCGGGACGAAGCAGTTGTGTGGGAGGAGTGGGAAAGTTTTTCTCGACGGCTACCGTAGCGAAAACCTCTACCACCACGTCCCCGGCATGGACCCGGGCAACTTTATACTTGCCCAGATTAAATCCCGCGACCGGGAGTGGCCGCTCGGAAGTCCATCGCGATACCTGTTCGGCTGGTGCCCTCGATTTTTCGGCCTCCGAAAGCGGCGCCGGTTTTCCCGTCGCCACCAGCGTCCAACCGGTGGGATAACGGAACTCCAAATCGAAGTCTGCCATTGCCATTCCGCGGTTGGGGTACCATGTGCCGCGAGCTCCCACATACAGAAGTCCGCCACCAGCTTCTGCCAGCACCTCACCGCCATAAACAAATCGCAATTCCATCTTTTGGCCGGTTTGCGCTGGGCTGGGGAGAATGATCGCAACCACATCGTTGCCCTGGCGCGAAAGCTGGGTTCCCTCCATGGCCGGATTGTGAATGAACTCCACCGCCTTCCCGTCCATCTCCACCCGTTCCAGCAGCAGGAATCGCGACAACTCGAACAGCAGCGCTCGTTGTCCCCCTTGCCTGACCTCAATTTGCAGCCGGGCTTCGCTGTGAATTTGTTTAGGTGGAGCGACCTCGCTCGAAATCCAATAATGGCGAATCGCGATGGAATCCTCCCGGCTCGATGCCGATTCAGGTTCCGCACCCATCTCGCTGAGGTTCTGCTTCTCCGTCGAGCTGCGATGCACCGAAAAGGAGGTCCACACATCGTAATAAGTGCCGCTGTTTTCTGCCGTTCGCGCCTGTCCCGCCTCCACTTGTTCCCCAGCCGCGGAGTCGTAATAGACGTCGAAGATTCCCAGCTTGATCCCTTGCAGCCGAGCGTGCAGCATATGGTCGCCCGAGTCGGCCTTCCCAGCGGCCAGGACCGGGCCGACCTTGCCGCCATCTCCAGGTTGTTCGCCTGACGTTGGCAGCCAACGGCTGAAAGTCAAAAAGAGCCGCATCGCGTCTCCCTGGGCCAGGTTTCGCGCAGTTTCCGACCAGTGCGAAACAAATTCGCTAGCGTCATCGGTCGCCCGCAATCCCGGGCGCAATTCAGCCGCAGTGTCGTCGTTGAAACGGAAATAGGCCGTGGCAAACCGCTCTTCGACAATCGCCGCCCCGGTGAACAAGCTGAGCGATCGCCTCTCCACTTCGTTCGGGGGCGTCAACAAGATCTCGCCTTCGCCTTCAAAAAACGCTCCAGTGATGCGTCCCATTACATCTTCGGTAAATGCAATCGTCCCGTCTTCAAGGCTGATGTGAACATCAGGTCTCTCGATCGACGCGTCCCGCACTTTGTATACTCGCTTCGCGTCGAGACCAACTCTCCCCAGTTGCAGATAGAGTGCTTCGCCTGGGCGAGCGGCCGCGGGTTCGGCGGCCTGAGCGGCAAAAGCAACGCCGCGTGCAACCGAGGCCAGCATCAGCGCCAGCATTACGTTTCGTACTCTGAATGGTACCTTCGTCACGTTAGTAAGCCCGTCTTCCCTTGCTAGAATGCGCCTGAATGCTCGCTCGTGTCACGCTCACCCTCTTTGGAATCGTTCTGGCCATCAATATCGCCATGGCCGACACTATCCATCTAAAAAACGGCCGCACCATCGTTGCCGATCGCGTGTCTGAACATGGAACCCACCTCGAATACGAAATCGGCGACGACTCCTATGCGATATCGAAGTCGCTTGTCGATCACATAGATGCAGGTGGCCTTCCCGCCAGCAGTACGTCGGGAGCGAACTCCGGCAGTGCTGCCCGCCGTCTCGG
>Ga0302326_10015537_pt1 | contig 16009 bp, 15 predicted proteins | sample Palsa_T0_3_FD_202264 | JGI IMG/M metagenome (GOLD analysis project Ga0302326, IMG submission 202264) | Peat permafrost microbial communities from Stordalen Mire near Abisko, Sweden - Palsa_T0_3 | ecosystem: Environmental > Terrestrial > Soil > Palsa > Peat permafrost | place: Sweden: Abisko... | reverse complement strand
GTCCTTCCACGTCGCGCGGCCGCAGAGAACTCCGTTGAACTTGACGCCGCTTTCGCCGGCCAGCGCGAGTGTTTCAGTGAACTCGGCGTTGCTGACTCCGGCCGACAAATAAATGAATGGCTTGTGCGTAGAGGAGGCAGCCATACGGAAATGCTCGAGAGCCTCGGCGCGGGTGTAGGCCTTTTCACCTTTGAAGGATTTGGTGCCTTCGACGAAGGACATTTGGATGGGGACTTCTACCTTGAGGACGTCGACAGAGTAGCGGGCCTTGCCGAACTCTTCCATGGAACCGGTGACGATGTCGGGCTTGCGCTTGGCGTAGGCCAGTCCCTTTTCGTCGCCGCCGTCAACGTCATAGCCGACGAACTCGAGGAAGAAAGGGATGTCGAGGGCGCGGCACTCGTCGCCGATGCGCTCAATGAAGGCGTGCTTGCGGTCGTTGATGTCGCTCTTCTCAAACGGCGAGTAATAGAGCAGAACCTTCAGGCAATCCGCGCCAGCCTGCTGCAGGCGTTGGACGGACCAGTGGTCGAGCAGATCGGGCAGGCGGCCGGGGGTGTTGGAGTCGTAGCCGGTCTTCTCATAAGCGAGCAGCAGTCCCTTGCCGTTGCGATGCTTGCTGGCGGGCAGGCCATATTCGGGATCGAGCAGGATGGCGGAGGCGTACTTCGTGAGGACGCTGGTGACGAGGGTTTTGAATTCAACGAGGGCTTCGCCTGGAACTTCGGCGACGCCGCGTTCTTTTGCCAGGGACTTGCTGAGGGACCCGCGCTGGTCCATGGCGGCAGCGGCGATCACGCCACGTTCATTTGAAACGGCCTGGATGCCGGCCAGTTTTCCGGGTGTAAGACTCATGATGCATTACCTCTTCCTGATAATTTCGTGCCGCACATCATTCTAGTCCAACTACGGACTGTTCCATGGCGCGGACGTGTTCGAACAATTCGGTGATGCCGGCGGCGGCGAAGTCGAGCATGGTGTCCATCTGTTCGCGGGTGAAGGGCGCGCGTTCGGCGGTGGACTGGACTTCGATAAGTCCGCCAGAAGCTGTCATGACGACGTTGGCATCGACTTCGGCGCGGGAGTCTTCCTCATAGCAGAGATCGAGGAGAATTTCTCCGTTGAGGATGCCGACGGAGGTAGCGGCGACGTGCTCGCGCATCGGGTTCTGCTTGAACATGCCGGACTTGGTGAGGCGCTTGAGGGCGAGGGACAGCGCGGCGGAGGCTCCGGTGATGGCGGCGGTGCGGGTGCCGCCGTCGGCTTGCAGGACATCGCAATCGACGACGACGGTGCGCTCGCCGAGCAGCGCCATGTCGACCACGGAGCGCAAAGACCGGCCGATGAGGCGCTGAATTTCCTGGGTGCGGCCGGAGACTTTGCCGCGCTCCGACTCACGCTGGGTGCGGGTGAGAGTGGCGCGGGGCAGCATGCCGTATTCGGCTGTGACCCAGCCCTGGCCGCTGCCGCGCCGCCAGCCGGGGACGCCCTGCTCAACGGATGCCGTACAAAGCACGCGGGTTTGGCCAGCTTCGATGAGGACGGAGCCTTCGGCCATCAGGGTGAAGTCCGGGGTGAGGCGAATGGGGCGCAGGGCGCTGGGGGCGCGGCCGCCGGTACGAATATTCGAGGAGCGGTCGGGCGAGGTTAAAGTTTTTGCCGGGATTGCCGATGGAGACATGTTGACCATTGTAGAAGTGAGGCGACAGCTACGTGGCTGAGGGGTTATGAATTGCCTCGGTTCATGGGCAAAGATGGGCTGTTTGCAGCTTTCTGGGGAGAGACAGATATGTCTAGATTGTCCAATGTGGGAAGCAGGAAGTTCTTCAACGGGAAAGCGGACAACTGGTGGACCGAAGCATTTCCTGGCAGCGACACGGGCGGGCGGGGAGTATCTGGAAATTTCAGGGCGCGTGTGGAGGCTGCAGGTGCCTGATATCCCACATAAACAGAAGGTGCCGGTGGGCAGCGTAGCTAGCTGTTCCGGGACGGGACTTGATTGGCCGGTTCGAAGAAGCGCAAGAGAAAGTGGGATCTGGATGTGGCATGGGATGCGGCAGGGATTGATATCGACTAGGTTCGGAATCGGAGTAGATGGATGCCGGAGCGCTGGAGGACCGACATGGTGACGAGCGCGGGACTCACCGGCCTCGGCAGTCAGATGCCGGACATAGCGTCGCACATGGCGTCCATGCCTGCGATGCTGCGATTGCTTGTAGTGGATGACGAGCCGGCGATCCGTTCGGCTTGTCGCGAGGTAGCGCTGGGGCTTGGCTATCACGTGGAGATGGCGGAGAACGTGGTGGACGCGCGGCGGATGGTGAACGAGCGGCGCGTGGACATGGTCCTGCTGGACCTGCGGATGCCGGGGATCGGCGGGATGACGTTGCTGCAGGAGATTCGGGCGCAGCATCCTGAGATTGCGATCGTGGTGATGACTGCGTTTGCGTCGGTGCCCTCCGCGGTGGAGGCGATGCGGATTGGCGCGGTCGATTACCTGACGAAGCCGTTCGCGCTGACTGACCTGGTACAGGTGCTGGAGCGGGCGATGGAGCGGCGGCAGATTAACAGCGAGCTGCGCGGCCTGCGGGACAAATTGAAGTCCGCGCAGGGGCTGGGGAATTTGATTGGCCGCTCGCCGGAGATGGAAAAGCTCTACCGGATTATCGGTAAGGTGGCGCAGAGCAATCATCCGGTGCTGATCTTGGGCGAGAGCGGGACGGGCAAGGAAGTGGCGGCGCGCGCGATCCACATGACGGGGCCGTCGGCAACGAAGCCATTCATCCCGGTGGATTGCGGATCGCTCGTGCCGCAGTTGATCGAGAGTGAGCTTTTCGGATATGTGAAGGGCGCGTTTGCTGGTGCGACTCGGTCCAAGGACGGCCTGCTGGCGACGGCGGAAGGCGGGACAGTATTTCTAGATGAGATTGGCGAGCTGACGCTGGACTTGCAGTCCAAGCTGCTGCGGGCGCTGCAGGAGAAAGAGATTCGGCCGATGGGATCGACCACGACTGTGCCGCTGCGCGCGAGAATTCTTGCCGCAACAAATCGCGACATGACGCAGATGGTGGAGCAGGGACGCTTTCGCAAGGATCTCTACTTCCGGCTGAACGTGGTAAATCTGCGGATTCCGCCCCTGCGCGACCGGGCGGGCGATATCCCCGCGCTAGCTGCGTATTTTCTGGAAAAGATGCAGCGCGAGAGTGGCATTGAATACACGTTGAGCGATGACAGCCTGCGGTTGCTGACGACGTATGACTGGCCGGGCAATGTTCGCGAGCTGGAGAATGCGCTGGAGCGGGCATGTGCTCTGAGTTCCGGACCGGTGCTGCATTTGAGCGACATGCCGACGCAGCTGCAAGACCATCACCGGCAGACGCAAACCTCCGCACAGGTGGAAAGCGAAGCTGCTGCGAAGACAACGGGGCAGGGCATCCTGACGATTGCGGAGCTGGAGAAGCAAGCGATCCTGGAGACGATTGAGCGGCTGAAAGGCGACAAATTGCTGGCAGCCAAGCTGCTGGGAATTGGTAAGACGACGCTGTATCGCAAGCTGAAGGAGTACGGGCTGTCCGACGTTGATGGCAGCGGGCAGACGGACGAGGAAGATCTCCGATGACCGCTGCCGGCCCCCAACAGATATTGCTGGTGACGGCGGCGGCGAACGCGAGTGCGTGCGCGGCTGAGTTGACGAGCGCGCTGCAGTGCGACGTCGAGATTGCTGAGAGCCGGAAATCGGCAGCGGCCGCGATGCGCCGCACAGAATTTGCGGCCGTCGTGGTGGACGAGACGCTGGCCGAATCAGACTGGGAGGGCGCCGAGCAGATGTGGCGCGCCTCTGAGTTGGCAGTGCCGGTGCAGCTTAATTTTGCGATCTGCAGCACCGCGCGTGTCGTTCGCGAACTGCGGGCGGCGTTGTATCGGCGATCGCAGGAAGAAAGCCGCGCGCGCAAGGCAGCGGAGATTCATCTGCAGGCGGACATTGGCTCGGCGCTGACTGGAATTGTGCTCGAGGTCGACATGCTGAAAGGGTCGTCGCAGATGCCGGTAGAAATGAAAAGCCGGCTGCAGCATCTGAGCGTGCTGGTCGAAGAGATGCGCAAGAAACTGGCACCCGTGGCGAAGGCTGCATCGCGAACTGTTGCCGCGAGTGTCGGGAATGGCGTGCATCCACTCACACCTTTGCCGCGAACTCGCTGAACCTAATCTGCGGGCCAAATCTGCGGGCCTAATCTGCAGGATGGAGTTGCGACAACGCCAGCAACGGATGCTTGCCGTGCGACCAACGCCCGAGGATTACCGGGACAAGGGTGAGTCCATTTTCGCTGTTGGTCAGCAGCAGAACACCTTCACCGGTGTCCGGCGTGAGCAGAAAAAAGCTCTGAAAGCCAGGATTGGCGCCCATGTGGAAGATGCTGCGAACGTTGTGCGATGCCTCGAGGCCGACTCCGAGTCCCCATGTGACGTGGTCGGCAGCGTTGGCAACGGCTTGCGGCTGTTCTTCCATGCCGAAGGGCGAGTCTTGAATTGGCAGGACCAGCAAGGATTCGAGGAATTTCGCGTAGTCCTCGGCGGTGGTGTAAAGGGTCGAGGGCGCGAGTGGCTGTGACGGAGTCCAGTGGACGGGTCGGCCAGCGCGATCGTAGCCGGTCGCCAGCACAGCGGCGTTCACTCTGGACGGCACGAAGGTGCTGTGGTTCATTTGTAACGGAAGAAATACATTCTGGCGAACGACTTCCTCGAGCGGCAGATGGGTGAGCGCTTCGACGGCGCGCTGCAGGTAGACGTAGCCTTCGCCGGAGTAGGACCACTTCTTGCCGGGGTCCGACTGCAGATAGAGCGGGCTGCGAGCCCAGTTCGGCAGACCTGAGGTGTGGGAGAGGACCATGCGGGCGGTGATTTTGGCGAAGCGCGGATCGTCGACTTTGTCGGTCGGGCTGTCACTGTTGAATGGCCGCTGCTGATGAACGTAGGGAGCGCCGAGATAGTCGGCGAGCGGCTTGTCGAGATCGAGCTTGCGTTCACGAACCAGCTCGAGGACAGCGTAGGCGAAGACGGGCTTGCCGAGTGAGGCGGCTTCGAAAATTGTGTCGGCGGTGACGGGCTGCTTGGTTACAACGTCGGCGAGGCCGCAGTAATTCAGCGTCGGCTGGCCGTAGTGGAAGACCGCGATGGCCGCGCCGGGGATGTGCTGGTCGCGCATCGGCTTGGCGAGAACCGCGCAAGCGTCGGTTGCGGATTGATCGGGCGCGTGCGAGGACCACGCGGCAGCACTCGCCGGAGCGAGGAGCAAGAGCAGAAAAAGAAGTGCAGGGAAGCGCGAAGGCATGCAGGGTTCTACGTATTAGAAACGAAAATGCTCTATTGGACGCAGAGATGTCGCCAAAGATTCACTGACGAAGCCATTTCCAGTGGATAGTACTATGCGTCTAGATGAGCAAAGAACTCGATGTCGGGGCGGTTACGCAACGCTTCGATAACGTTGATGTTCTTCGAGGTCTATCGATCCTCGCCGTGGTGCTGCTGCACATTCAGTTACGCATGTACTTTTCCGGATTCTCCACTAGGCCGATGATGCCGGGCTGGCTGTTTCACCTGTTGTTTCGCAATGGCGACAATGGAGTGACGGTCTTCTTCGCTGTCTCCGGGTTTCTGATCACTTTAACCTCGTTGCGACGCTTCGGCTCACTTTCGCAAATGCGGACTACTGTTTTCTATCGGATTCGATTTGCCAGAATTGCGCCATTGTTGCTTCTCATTCTTACGATCCTTAGTGTTCTTCATCTGGTTCATGCCCCGGGCTTTCGCCTTAATTCCGCGAAGGTGACTTTGCCGCGCGCACTCTTCGCTGCCCTGACGTTTCACTTGAATTGGCTGGAAGCGGTTCGCGGGTATCTGCCCGCAAACTGGGATGTTCTGTGGTCGCTGTCGGTGGAGGAGATGTTCTATCTCTTTTTTCCGCTGATATGTCTTCTTGTGTTTCGGCTGCGGGGCGGCATGTTGATCTTTATCGGATTGATGCTGGCATTCGTCGCCATGGGACCGTTTGCACGCACGATCTGGACCTCAAATCCAATCTGGCAGGAGAAAACTTATCTTGGCGGCATGGATGGCATCGCGCTCGGCTGTCTCTCGGCCCTGTTGCTCAATCGGTTTGTCCAGCGTGACCCGGAATCGCCGCGCCGAAATCGGCGTTCGTTGCTTCTGTGCGAGATTGTTGGGGTGGTATTGATTGCGCTGATTGCTTTCTGGCCGCACTGGCGCTGGATGCATTTCGTCGGCGCGACCGGGCTGGATGGCACGATTCTCCCCCTCGGCGCCTGTCTAGTGATGGTTGGTGCTGTTGCAAGAGGCCGAAGTGGAAGCCGGTGGATAGGACCTATTCGTTGGTTCGGACGCCGCAGCTATGAGGTCTACCTGACGCACGAATTTATTGTGGTCTGGGGGACGGCGCTGTACGTCAAATGTCAGCGTGGGCCATGGTGGTTCTGGTTTGCCGGTATGCTTCTGCTGACCGCCCCCTTGGGTTGGGTCGTGGCGCATTATTTTTCTGAGCCGATGAATCGCAAATTACGCGCACCAGCACGGGCGGAGACGGGCACGAGTTGATACTTTGGAACGACCTTCATTCGGACGGCGACAGCTTCAAGACGCGCTCGGCGTTGCGGTGGGTCAGCTTGGCTAGATCTTCTGGCGAGAGAGTTGAGGATGCAGCGGTGAGAAAATCGCGGCCCTGGGCGTTTGCGCTGAAGGGGTAGTCGACGGAGAACATGGTGCGATCGATGCCGACGACATCCAATGCGCATTGCAGCGGCGGCTGGGTGAAATATCCGCTGGTGGTGATGTGAATGTTCGACTGGAAGTAGTCGGCGACTGGTTTGTTGAGCTTCGCAGCCCGTGTCAAGATGCCGCTGGAGCGGGCCATCGCGTAGGGCAGACCTTCGCCCATATGGCCGATGATGAGCTGCAGCGACGGCAGCCGATCGAAGAGTCCGGAGACGATGAGGCGCAGCATGTGCAGCGCGGTTTCCGCGTGCCATCCCCAGCCTGCGATGGAGAGCACCTGGCCGAGGGCGCCGGGGAGGCCGGTGTAATAGGCCTCGCGGACGGCTTCAGGTGGGAGCGCAGGATGCAGATAGATGGGGACGGCAAGGTGCGCGGCGGCTTCAAGCACTGGCAGGAAGCGCGCGTCGTCGAGGAAGAGACTTGGCGGAGTGGCGCCGGGAATTCTGGTGGTGCCGCTGAGCATGGTGCCGACGAAGCCGACTTTCGTGACGGCACGTTCGAGTTCTTTAGCAGCAGTTGCGGGATTTTTCAGATCGAGCGTGGCGAAGACGGAGAAGCGATCCGGATGCGCGCGGGCTGCGTCGGCGAGTTCGTCGTTGATGTCCCGGGCGAGCGGGGTCGCGGTGGCGGAGTCGAGATCGTCGAAGCCTTGCGAAGCGAGTGACAGCACCTGGTGGTCGATGCCAGCTTCGTCCATGGCGGCGATGCGACCTGCGCCTAGATCAAGCAACTTGGGTAGCAGATCGGCAACCTGCGGTAGTCCGGTGGCCCGTGCGGATTCCGTGGCCTTGAGAAACGATTGCGTGACGAAGTGTTCTTCGAGCGTGATGGTTCGCATGCTTGTTTGGATGCGGTCAGTCGGCTTAGTGGACGGTGCGGCTTTTGCGCGAGACGTAGTCCATCAATAGATATTCGCCGAGGGTGTCGGGGGTGGTGAAGTAGGCCTTGCCGCGGCACATGGCGGTCACTTTCTGGACGAATTCGACGAGGCCGCGGTCGGAGGCGAGCATAAAAGTGTTGATGAGGATGCCGGAGCGGCGGCAGCGGGAGACTTCGTCCAGCGTGGTGGAGACGACGAGCGGGTCGAGGCCGAATGCGTTTTTATAGATGCGGCCGTCGGGCAGGGTGAGGGCGGAGGGCTTGCCGTCCGTGATCATAACGATCTGCTTCATGTCCTTGCGCTGGCCTGCCAGGATGCGCTGCGCGAGGCGCAGGCCTTCACACGTGTTGGTGTAGTGCGGGCCGACGCGGACGCGTGGCAGCTGCGAGATGGGGAGCTGTTCGGCGGAGTCGTGGAAGAGGACGAGGGAGAGTGAGTCGCCGGGATATTGCGTGCGGATGAGATGCGAGAGTGCCATGGCGACGCGCTTCGCGGGTGTGAAGCGGTCCTCGCCGTAGAGGACCATGGAGTGCGAGCAGTCGAGCATGACTACTGTCGCGCAGGAGCTTTGGTACTCGCATTGATGGACCTGCAGGTCGCGGGCTTCGAGTTCGAGGGGCAATCCTAGGCCGTTGCGCTGAATGGCGGAGGAGAGCGTGGCGGGGATGTCGAGGTTGAGCGTGTCACCGAATTCGTAGGGGCGCGAAGAGCCGCTGGATTCAACGCCGGTGGCCATGTCGCGCGTGTCGTGACGGCCGAAGCTGGCTTTACCTAGTGAGCCGAGCAGGTCGCGCAAGGCTTTGTAACCGAGAAAGTCCAAACTCTTCTCCGTGACCTCGAAGCGGACTTGGCCGGGAGCGTCGCCGTCGGCGTGACCCTCGCCGGGTTGGCCGTGGGGCGCATTTTCCGTCGAGATGAGGCCTTCTTCCTGCATGCGGGCGATGAGCTTGTCGAGGAATTCGTCGAGCAGGCCTTCGGCTTCTAGCTGGTCGAGTTGCTGGCGCATTTCCTTGCTGAGGTTGGCTTCTTCGAGGGCGCGACGCAGTGCCTCGCGGAGATTTTCCATCGTATAGTCGCCGTCGAAGTCGTTGTAGACGGACCACGGATCCTGGTAGCCGGAGTCCATGAAGAAATCCGACAGGGCCTCGAGCAGGCTTTCGAGATCCATCTCGCCTGCGAGGTCGGGGACGTATTTGCCGTAGCGGACGCGCTTCATCTTGATTCTCTCGGCGAAAACTTACGGTTATGTTTTCAATTAAAGTTGCGACGGTTCTTGCGCGGGCCCGCCTGCTCCCAGTCCGGCTCGGGCTCGCGGCGGCCGGCTTCGGCATTGCGATTCTGCTGCTTGTCGGGAGCGGTGAAGCCGCGTTCCTCGCTGCGGCCGATGCGCTTGTGGGCGGCCATGCCTTCGAGGAGAAATTCTGCGGCGGAGACGACGCGTTCGGGCGAATCTTTGGCGGAGATTTTTGCGCGGCTGAGTTTTGCGCGCAGTCCCTGGATGTTTTCCAGCTCCTTCGCTGCATCGGCGGCGGACATCGTGTCTGCCAGCCGGATGCTTCCGCCGAGATGGAACCATTGCTCGATCTGCTGCGTATTTTCGTCCGCGAAATACTGGTCGTAGACCTTGGCGATGGCTGCGTTGATCAGATTGTTGACGACGACGTCGGCGCCCTTCATCTCGCCTTCGTATTCGAGCTCCAACTTGCCGGTTATGCCCGGAAGAGCCGCGTACAAATCGGCGATGCGGGGGACGACGGTGGCTTCTGCGTTGAGAAAAGCGCGGCGCTCGGCGTTGGAGATGACGAGTTCGAGCGTGGAGATGGGCAGGCGCTGGCTGACGCCGCTGCGGCGATCGACTTTTTTGTCTTCTCTCGCGGAGAAGGCGACGTGCTCGACGATTTCGCGGATGTAGGGCGGTACGTCGACGGGAACGATGCCGCGGTCGGACCAGCTTTCCTGCGCGGTGATGGCGATGCCTTCCTCAACCGTGCGCGGGTAGTGGGTGCGGATCTCGGAGCCGATGCGGTCTTTCAACGGAGTGACGATTTTGCCGCGTGCGGTGTAGTCCTCCGGATTTGCGCTGAAGACCATCGCGACGTCCAGCTCCAGTCGAATAGGAAAGCCTTTCAGCTGGACATCGCCTTCCTGCAGAATGTTGAACAGGGCGACCTGAATTTTTCCCGCGAGGTCGGGCAGCTCGTTGATGGCGAAGATGCCGCGGTTGGCGCGGGGCAGCAGCCCGTAATGCATCGTCAGTTCGCTGGCAAGGTCATGTCCACCGCGGGCGGCGCGGATGGGGTCAATATCGCCGATCAAGTCGGCGACGGTGACGTCAGGCGTGGCGAGTTTTTCGATATAGCGTTCGCCGGGAGTGAGCCAGGCGATCGGCGTGCTGGCGCCTTCTTCGGCGACGAGGTCGCGGCAGCGCTTGCAGATGGGCGCGTACGGGTTGTCGCGAATTTCGCAGCCTTTGATGTAAGGCAGCTGCTCGTCAAGCAGCGTGGTCAGCGCGCGTAGGATGCGCGACTTGGCCTGGCCGCGGAGTCCGAGAAGGATGAAGTTGTGGCGAGACAAAATCGCGTTGACGATTTGCGGGACGACGGTGTCGTCGAAGCCGACGATGCCGGGGAAGAGCGGTTCGCCGGAGCGGAGGCGGGCGATTAGATTTTCGCGCAGCTCATCTTTGACGCCGCGATGCTGGACGCGATCCAGAGACCAGGCGCTTTTGCGCAAGTCGCCAAGCGTGGTGGGAAGTTTTTGCGAGGACGGCGTTGCTGAAGCGACCATGGAAGACTCCGGTGTGGTGAGTATATGCGCGCTGGCGGGTTGCGTTTGCCAATCAGATGCGAGCCGCTGGCCACGCGACTCAGTGGACTCAGCGAACTCGGTGATCTCAATGAACCATGCGGCTGCGTTTGCCTTGCCCGGTGCCGTGCATGCGGAGGTCGTTCAGCAGCTCGTCGTAAATCTGCAGCAGCATCATGGTGCGCTGCGTGTCGGAGTCGGTGCTGAGCAGCGACTGTTGCTGGACGAAGGGGATGGGCAGTGCGTCCGCGAGCTGGAAGCTGACCGGCTGGTCGAGCTGGATCTGCGCCATCGCTTCGACGCCGCTGCCGGAGCGCTCCAAGTACTCGAAGTGTTTCGCGGCGGCTTGTTCTCGGAGTTCGCGCGGCGCGGGCTCGGTGTCGTCAGGAAGAAAATTTACTTCCGCCTGCAGGTACGGTGCGGATTCGTCGAGCGAGACGATATGGAAGCGGTGCGCGCCGCGGGTGAGGATGTCGACGCGGCCGTCCTCATACTTCTCCAGCGTGGAGATGATGGAGGCCATGCAGCCGATGACGGAGAGCTGATCGCGCTCCGCGTGAACGACGCCAAAGCCGCTGCCGGTGGACTGGCAGGCGAGGATCATGTCCTTATAACGCGGCTCGAAAATATGCAGTGGCAAGGACGCGCCGGGAAATAAGACCACCTGCAATGGGAAGATCGGGATCCGCATACCTGTCTAGCATGCGCTTCCAGGGCGACGATGGGTAGGCGCGGCGGCGAGTGATTTCCGTGGCATCAACGGATTTGGCGATGACAGTGATGAGGGCTCAGCGGGCTGAGATTTCGTCGAGCAGGCCGGAGATTTCGCTTTCCGCGTGGGCGTTGCCGGACTGGCGGGCGGCGGCGAGTCCGCGCCGTAGATATTGTTGTGCGCGGGCGTTGTCGCCGGTGCGGATCAACATTTGCCCTGCCATGTGGAAGCCGGGGACGTAGGCGGGGTGGTCGGCGAGGAGCTTGTCGAACTCAGCGAGGGCGGCATCGCTTTGGCCGAGGCGGTCGAGTTCGATGGCGAGGCCGTAGCGGGCGAAGGCGTCGGAGGGATTTTGTTCGAGGATGGCGGTGAGGGCGGCTACTTTGTCCATTGGCCAAGAATAACTGCTGTGACAGGTAAAATGACGAAAGCGACTATGGCGACAGAATATGCAGGACAGACGGGGATAACGCGCGCGGTTTCGGATTCTCAATCGGAGATGACGGAGCTGGTGCTGCCGAACGATACGAACACGCTGGGGAATTTGCTGGGTGGGCGGCTGATGCACTTTATCGACCTGGTGGGGGCGATGGCGGCTTACCGGCATTCGCGGAGCCATGTGGTGACGGCGTCGATGGATCACATTGATTTCATCGCGCCGGTGCATGTTGGGGATTTGTTGATCCTGAAATCGTCGTGCAACCGGGCGTTTCGGACTTCGATGGAGATTGGCGTCAATGCTGAGGTGGAGAACACGATGGCCGGGGTGCGGCGGCATGTTGCGTCGGCTTATCTGACGTTTGTCGCGGTGGATCCGCAGGGCAGGAAGGTGCCGGTGGCGCAGTTGCGGCCGGAGAGTGCGGAAGAAATTCGGCGGTATGAGGATGCGGGGCATCGTCGCGAGATCCGCGAGGCGGAGCGGGAGCGGCGGAAGACGAATCGCGAGGGGCGGGAGAAGTTGAAGCCGGCGTGATCCGCGGAAATCTAAACAACAAGACCTGGGCCGGGCGGGAACAGACCGCCGGCGTTCACGAAATTCGAAACGAGAAATAGAGGATACGAATATGGCGCATGGACATGCAGCCGCTCCGCCGCAGCCACAGCCGCTGCCGGGCGTGGACCACATTATCGCGGTGGGATCGGGCAAGGGCGGCGTTGGCAAGACGACGCTGGCGGTGAATCTTGCGGTGTCGCTGGCGAAGCTGGGGTACAAGGTCGGGCTGCTGGACGCAGATATTTACGGGCCGAACGTGCCGCTGATGATGGGCGTGAACCGGCAGCCGAATCTGCTGGAAGGCAACATGATTGAGCCGATCGTGGCGCATGGCGTGAAGCTGATTTCGGTCGGCTTTATTTCGCCGGGCGACAAGCCGCTGGTGATGCGGGGGCCGATGCTGCACCAGATCATCCGGCAATTTTTGCAGCAAGTGGCTTGGGGGGAGCTCGACTATCTGCTGGTCGACCTGCCGCCGGGTACGGGCGATGTTGTGATTTCGCTCGTCCAGACGGTGCCGCTGACTGGCGCCGTGGTGGTGTCGACGCCGAGCGATGTGTCGCTGCAGGACGCGCGCAAGGCGCTCGAGATGTTCCACCAGGTGAATGTCGACGTCATGGGGATTGTCGAGAACATGAGCCACTTCACTTGTCCGCATTGCAACAAGGAGATTGATATTTTTGCGCGCGGTGGCGCGGAGCGGATGGCGAAGCAGTTTGGCGTTGCGTTTCTTGGCGCGGTGGAGCTGGATTCGGATATTCGCCAGGGCGGGGATACCGGGTTGCCGATTGCTCTCGCCGGCGGCGAGTTTTTGAAGGCGAAGCAGTTTTATCGGGTGGCGCAGGCGCTGACTGAGATTGCTGCGGCGCAGGATGGGAAGAAGACGAGTGTGTTGGAGATTAGCTGAGCGGGCTACTTGACCTTCGCCGCGGCTAGGGAATAGCCTGGCGGCAGTGTTGCCTTGTCAGCACGCACGACATCGTTCTCAACCGGGATGCGAATTTCTGGCACTTCGTCGAATTTGATCAAGATGGTGAAGTTGAAATCACCGCTGACTTCAAGGTCGTTCACAAACTTCTTGCCGTCATCGGTCACTAAAATAGATGGGACGTCGAAGTTGTCGCCGTAATCGTGCCCTCTCAAAAAGAAGCGTTGTTTGATGAGGAGGTCGGTCCCATACTGCAGTGTTGGCGCGTTATTTTCATGAACCGCAACGGCCCCGAACCCCAGGTAGCGCGTTTGCGAGTAGCCCCTTCCGTCATAGTTTCCATAGATCGTTATCAATCCTGAATCCTGGCCGTACCGTCCTTTTTCGGCCTGCCCATTCGTTGTGTAGAGACGCTTCCCGTTCGACAGACTGAAATAGATGTGCTCGAAAGGGGCGCTGCAGCAGGGCCACGTTGAGACTTGGAACATGCCGAGTTGTTCCATGGGGATGCCCTCGTTCCCAGCTGCTCGAAATCTCCACCGTGCGTTTCGGTGACTGGCATGCGGCTCGTTCCACGCTGTGACAGTTACGGTGCCATCGATGCCCTCCGTCGCTTCGCTCCACTCGTTGTGATCTGTATGAAGGACTCGAAGCCATGTTCGACTCTTGCCGTCGCCTCCCAATAACGAGACGAAGCCGAAGGATGAGTTCTCTGTCACGAACCTAGGACCGTTCTTCCCGTTTTTCATCCATGCTTTGGATTCAGCGTGTGAGGTGTCGGGGACTGCTTGTTGTGCGAGTATCGCGACGGGTGTCAGCGCGACAAACAGCGCGAGGATCGAAACGGGCGGGCGCATGCTTTTCCCCAGTGCAGCTTTAAAGTAGTCCCGTTCGTGTTGGGCCGGCAACCGGGAATTACGAGATCAGACCCAAACGTCGGGCTTCGCGGTCAGGTGGCCGCCCTGTTCGCCGGTGTTCAGCACGCCGCGCGGTTCGATGATCATCAGCTTTACTTCTTTTTCGGCGTAGGGTTTGTGTTCGACGCCTTTGGGGACGACGAACATTTCTCCCGGGCCGAGGGTGACGCTGCCGTCGCGGAAGTCGATGCGGAGAGTGCCTTCGATGACGAGGAAGGTTTCGTCAGTCGACGCGTGGTTGTGCCAGACGAACTCGCCCTGGAGCTTTGAGATCTTGAACTGGTAGTCGTTCATCTCGGCGACGACTTTAGGGGACCAGAGTTCGTTGAACTTCGCGAATTTGTTCTGCAGGTTGATGGCTTGGTAACTCATATTCGACCTCAACAATATTTCATTTGGCTAGTGTGAAGTTGGTTGGGCGAGTACTTTCGCGCATCGACTGCTCGACAACAAATCGAAATGCGAAGTGTATTTCTGGATTTGAAGCATCAGCTCGTCATCAGAGACTGAGCCCTTTCCGGGCATGACAGATAAAACGACGACTCCGTCTTTGATCAAAGTCGAAACCAAATACTGTGGTGCAGGTTGGCTCCCGGGAGCGCTTTCCTTTTTCCAGAGATAAAACAAGCGGTCGTCGCTGCCGTCGGGATTCTTTCTGGTTGACGGGCCATAATCCGTGATCACCATCGAGGGAACAAGGCTCTTCATGTGATCTTGCGCATGTTTCGCCTGAGCGCGAAGCACGTCCACGGCGTTTGTGCTTTTGACGTAAGTTGCGAGGTCGGCGTTGTCGACGAGAATGGACTCATAGGCAAAGTCATCGATAAATACAAAGGTCTTGCCTGGGTCATCTTTGTCGTTGAACGAAAACGACTTTCCATCCAGAAAATAGACAAAACTGCTATCGCCCAGGAACCTGTAAAAGTAATAGCCGGTGCCTTGGCTAGGCTTTATGACCGTTGTTTGTCCTGTATCTGGACATTGCGCCAATACGCTTCCGATGGCAAAAAACAAGGCGGCTAGGAAAAGGAACAGCGCTCGCGGAGTCGACCAGTGGCCGGTGAACTTCGCGAATTTGTTCTGCAGGTTGATGGCTTGGTAGCCCATATTCGACCTCAACAATATATGAGCACGAAATATGAGCACGGGGCGGCTGTAAACGGCCACGAAGCTGGCGAAAAGCCGTTCCATGCTGATGGCAAAGGCGTTTTTGGCCTTTGTTGACGGCCATTTACAATAGAGACAGGCTGGAATTGGGCCTGAGATGGCTATGGCAGACGCATTGAATGAACTTCGCTTGCCTCCGCGGAGCCGGCAGATTTTGACGGCGGTGATTGAGGCGTACATCGAGAGCGGCGAGCCGGTGGCGTCGCAGGCGATTGCTGCGCGGCAGGGCAATCGCGATGGGTTGAGTTCGGCGACGATTCGCAACGTGATGGTGGAGCTGGCGGAGCAGGGGTTGCTGGAGCAGCCGCATACTTCGGCGGGGCGGATTCCGACGGCGCGGGCGTTTCGTTATTACGCGCAGCATGGCATGGGGGCGACTCCGGTGCTGACGGACGAGAGCCGCATCCGCATCGAGGACGACCTGGCGGGCATTCAAAGCCCGCACGACTTTCTGGAGCGGACGTCGCGGGTGCTGGCGGCGTTGTCGAGCGGCGTGGGCGTGGCGATGCGGACGGCGACGGAAGATGACACGCTGGAGCACATTCATTTTCAGAAGCTGGCGACCGGGCAGGTGATGGCGGTGGTGGTGATGCGGTCGGGGCTGGTGCGCGATCGCGTGCTGGCGCTGGAGCGCGAGTTGAGCAACGTCGATCTCGAGACGTCGGCGCGGTTTTTGAATGACCACTATCGGGGATTCACGCTGGAGAACATCCGGCTGGAGCTGGCGAAGACGCTGGACCATGAACGGGCGGAGTACGACCGGATTCTGCAGTCGCTGCGGCAGATTGCGCAGACCGGAGTTTTTCTGACGCCGGCGATG
>Ga0302326_10015532_pt1 | contig 16012 bp, 12 predicted proteins | sample Palsa_T0_3_FD_202264 | JGI IMG/M metagenome (GOLD analysis project Ga0302326, IMG submission 202264) | Peat permafrost microbial communities from Stordalen Mire near Abisko, Sweden - Palsa_T0_3 | ecosystem: Environmental > Terrestrial > Soil > Palsa > Peat permafrost | place: Sweden: Abisko... | reverse complement strand
AGCAAAGTTGAATCCTTCCCCACATCGCCACATCAATTAGATGGTTATCGAAATATCGAACTGATGAAGGATCGATTTCGAACCCAGGAGAGTTGGATTATGAGCAAGCTCAAAGGTAAAGTGGCGTTGGTAACCGGCGCATCCAAGGGAATCGGCGCAGCGATCGCCAAGGAACTCGCAGCGCAGGGCGCAGCGGTTGCAGTCAACTATTCGACCAGCAAGGCCGGCGCGGACAAAGTCGTAGCCGAGATCAAGGCTGCCGGCGGCAAAGCCATTGCCGTACACGGAAACGTAGGCGAGCCGGAGGCAATCGGCCCGCTGGTAGCGACCGTAGCTCGCGAACTGGGCCCCATCACCACGCTCGTGAACAACGCAGGCATCTACGAGTTCAGCCCCATCGAAGGCGTTACGCCGGAGCACTTCCACAAGCAGTTCAACGTCAACGTTCTCGGCCTGCTCCTGACCACTCAGGCGGCCCTGCAGCACTTCAGCCCCAAGGGCGGCAGCATCATCAACATCGGCTCCGTCGCCGCGGATGGCGTGGGCACAGCCTCGGTCTACAGCGCCACCAAGGGCGCCGTGGACTCGGTAACCCAGTCTCTCGCTCAGGAGCTCGGCCCCAAGCAGATTCGCGTCAACTCGCTGAACCCCGGCATGGTTGAAACCGAAGGCGTGCATACGGCCGGCTTCATCGGCACCGACTTCCATAAGGAAGTGATCACCCGCACCCCGCTCGGCCGTATCGGCCAACCCGGCGACATCGCCACCATCGCCGCGTTCCTCGCCTCGGACGACGCAACCTGGGTCAACGGCCAGACTATCCAAGCCGCTGGCGGCAACCGCCTGTAATTCGTAAATCGACCCATAAAACAAAGGCGTCCAGCGCTCTCGGCACTGGACGCCTTGTCTTTTGGCTTTGAGGTACACCAATGCAATTAACCAGCCTCAGAGTGACAACTTATGCATCCCCAAAAAGGAAACTACGACGTAGGAATCAATCGGTTGCGAACAAACGTACTTGACACCACTGTGCCGATCGCGCAGAGTTTCAATAGGGCGTCCAGCATGCCGCAGATGAAAGAAAATTCGCAGAAGGCCAAAGTAGTTATCCGCAGGCCCATCTCAACACCGCCCGAAGCCGATTGGGCGATATTTTCGTTCATCGAGCGAAATCGTCTCGCAGTTATGTCCAGTCCGCTCTGCCTCGCCGCAATTATGATACTTCTCAACACATTTGCAGGCCAGCGAGTCCATGCTGTGATCGAATTTCTGAGCGGTGCCGCCCAGAAATGAAGCCTCGGGAATCCTTCATGTGGGGGTGCATCGGGGGTATGGCGCCAGAGGTGCTGCGCTGATTCAAGATCGCGTCTACAGGCGCTCAAGTCCCGCACTTGCCGTGGGTTCTTTACGCGGTTTTCTTATCCCTGTACGTCCTGTTAGCTGGTGCCGTTGCTGTTGCATTTAATCCCGATGGCCCATGGAAGGCCCTTTGGGTGGGTGCATCCCTTCCGGCCATCGTTGCGGTTCTCGTGCAGGCCGCGCCTACAGTGCCACACGGATGATTGACTTCAGTCGCAGAGGGAATGCCTCCGCCCGCGAAGTCACAGTCAGCGCTGCACGCCTTCTACGTTGAGCAATTGCCGCTTCCGTTCCACGCCCCACCGGTACCCTGTCAGCGATCCCGAAACCCCCACCACCCGATGGCACGGCACCAGCACCGAAACCCGGTTGGTAGCGCAGGCCCGAGCCACAGCCCGCGTCGACTTCGGCATTCCCATCTCCGCCGCCAGTTGGCTGTAAGTCTTCGTCTCCCCCGCCGGAATTTCCTGTAGTGCGCTCCAGACCCGCAGTTGAAAAGCCGTTCCGCGCAAGTCCAACGGCAGCTTTGTCGATGCTGGCGAGCCTTGCAATCCGGCAATAATCGCCCGCACTGTCTTCTCAAGCTCAAGATCGGCGGCGATCTCCGCCGCCGGAAATTCAGCCCGCAGCGAAGCCTCAGCCTCCGCCGCATTATCTCCAATCGCCAGCCAGCAGATGCCGCGCTCCGTCGCGCCCACGATCATCGAGCCAAGTCCCGCAGCCTCGGCCACGCCAAAGCGCATCCGCTCCCCGTATCCGCCCGCTAAAAAGCGCCCCGGCGTCATCCCCAGCGGAGCCTGTTCATACACCCGGCTCGACGAGCCATAGCCCGCTTCATAAATCGCTTCGGTCACAGTCGCCCCCTTCTGTAGCTGCTCCCGCAGCCCGTTCGCCCGCAGCGCTCTCTGGTACTGAGCCGGCGTCGCCCCCATCTCTTTTTTGAACAACCGCTGTGCCGAGAACGGGCTCATCTTTACCCGTCTGCCAAGCTCGGCAAGCGTCACAGGCCGCTCGAGATTGGCCGCCAGATGCGCGCACATCCGCGCCACCGGCGAAGGCCCAACCGCCTCTTCCGGCCTGCATCGCTGGCAGGCTCGAAACCCGCCCGCCTGCGCCTCTTCCACGGTACGGAAAAAACGAGTGTTCGCCCGCAGCGGCATGCGGCTGGCGCACCCCGGCCGGCAAAAGACGCCAGTCGTTTCCACGCCATAGAAAAACTTCGCCTCGGCGTCGCGAGCCTGCAACTGCTTCCAGGCATGTTCTTCCCATGCGGATTCCAGTCCGGTCAGGTTGGGAAAGCTGGCTTGCTTCATGGGAATGTCGCTCTGGGTTGTCTCAGCGTTGATCGTCATAGAGACAATCTTCGCCCCGTTCATTTCCGTACACACTCCGCATCTTGCGAGCAATTCGGAAATTGTTCCACACCCGCACGGAGACGAAAATCCCCATTCGCTGCACCAAGGCACAAAAGGCCTTAATTCTCTGCAAATACAAGCCTCAGAAAACAGGCCGCTTGCAACAAACCTCGCCAGAGCCTCGCCGTTCGCCCAAAATTGTTCCTCGTGGAACAATTTGTTCCACAGCAGAAAGGCGGCTAACCATCCAGCTTTTTCGTCACCAGCTCATTCAGCAGCGCCGGATTTGCCTGCCCCTTCGAAGCCCGCATCACCTGCCCAACAAAGAATCCAGCCACCGTCTTCTTGCCGCCGCGATACTGCGCCACCTGCGCCGGATTGGCCGCAATCACCTGGTCGATCAGCGCCTCGATCGCCGCCGAATCGGTAATCTGCTGCGGCTTTTCGCGCTCGTAAACGGCAGGGAAGTCCTCGCCTCTTTCAAAGCTGATATCGAAAAGCTGCTTAAGCTGCTTCGAACTGATCTTGCCTTCTTCCACCAGATCGGCAGCCAGCACAATTCCCGGCAGCGAAATCGGCGAAGCCTCAAGCTCAATCCCCGCCGCCTTGAGCCGTCCGCCCAACTCGCTGAGCAGCAGATTGGCCACCCGCCGCGGGCTCTTGGCTGTGCGCGCCACAGCCTCAAAACGGTCGGCGAACTCGCGCGTCGCGGTCAGCGTCTGGGCATCCTGTTCTGTCAGCTCGTACTCGGCAATCATGCGCTTGCGCCGCGCCTCGGGCAGCTCGGGCATGGTCGCGGCAATCTCCGCCTGCCACTCCGGCGAGACGATCAGCGGCGGCAGATCCGGCTCGGGAAAATAGCGGTAATCGTGCGCCTGCTCCTTCGACCGCATGGAGTACGTGCGGCCCTCGGCCTGGTTCCACAGCCGCGTCTCCTGGATCACCCGCCCACCCGATTCAATCACTTCAATCTGCCGCTCAATCTCGTACTCAAGCGCCGACCGGATGTAGCGGAAGCTGTTCACATTCTTCACTTCAACCTTGGTGCCAAATTTCGTCGAGCCGCGCGGCATCACGCTTACGTTGGCGTCGCAGCGCAGCGAGCCTTCTTCCATGTTGCAGTCCGAAACGCCGGCAAACAGCAGAATTTCCTTCAGCCGGTTGAGGTATTCGTAGGCTTCATCCGGCGTGCGCAGATCAGGCTCGGAGACGATCTCGACCAGCGGCGTTCCGCAGCGGTTGAGATCGACATAGGTCCGCGTGGCCGAGTCGGCAAAGCCATCGTGGATGCTCTTGCCCGCGTCTTCTTCCATATGAGCGCGCGTCACGCCGACGCGCTTGATCGTGCCATCCGCCGTAGGCACATCGATCCAGCCATGCTCGGCAATCGGCTTGTCATACTGCGAAATCTGATAGCCCTTGGGCGAGTCGGGGTAGAAATAATTCTTGCGCGCAAAGATCGACCGCTCGCGAATCTGGCAGTTGATCGCCAATCCAGTCAGCGTCGCAAATTCGACCGCCTTGCGATTCAGCACCGGCAACGCGCCCGGCAGGCCCAGGCAGACTGGGCATACATTGGTATTCGGAGCCGAGCCAAAGTGGTTTGCGCAGCCGCAAAAGGCCTTCGTCTCGGTCAGCAGTTGCACATGGACTTCAAGCCCGATCACGGGCTCGTACTTGGCGAACACATCAGGCGAAAGAGCGACAGCGAAGGACATATCTGATTACAATTCTAGCGCGGTCTAGACAAATAAATTGCGTGACTATTCTTCTGTTAACTCCCTCGTCCCGGAGGCGATCTCTTCCAAGGAGGTTTCATCTGCGGGCGCGAGCAGGCTTACGGAACGAATGCCACTCGTCCAGAATGCCTGGACCTGGAATCGAGGTCGTGTTGCCATCGGCATCCACCCAGGATGCTTCCGTAAGATAAACGGATGCGTCATCAGCAACGTCTGAGTAGTAGAGCAAATTGCCTAATACACTCATGCCATCCGCCAACTCAACTTGAATAGCTTGCCCATCGATGGCTTCGCTCTCAAAGATGTCATTCCAAATGGAATTGCGAGTGGTGCGCTCGCTCAAACGAACCCAGCGAAACACGCGATTCACGTCAAACCGGATGTAGGCGACGGCTACCAAGGAAAAAACTGCGGTGACGGCCGCGAGCCAAGCCAACTGAGCAGGTTCCCATAGCACAGTGTCATTCCCCTTGCCCGCAGGGTCACTTTGAATATGGAACGGGAGCTTCCCGCTGTTCAACGAGGTATAGCAGACATAGATAATGAAACTGAAAACGATAGCTTCGATCACCCGTTCGAGGTCAGATTGCGAACGGCGGGTGGCCGATGCCTGAACAATATACGCTGCCGAGAAACCAGGCAGGAGTATAAGGAAAAGCTGCAACGCTAGAAGTGTACCCGGCATCGGGAACGGTCCCTCTCGCTTTTCCTAAGCTACTTTGACGAATTGGATTGTGTAGGCGGACGGGGGATCTTGACCGCATGCGGCAGCTTCGGCAGTACCTTCGGTACTGGCTTGACTCCGTCTCCAACTCCGCTACGCTGGTCCACGTATCTTGAGCTTCCTTTAGGTAGTACGTATCCCATTAATCCCCTCCGCTTTCAATTATGGTCCGATTCGCCTCTTAAGTCCATAACCACAAATCGCCAAGCCCCCGATCAGGGAGCAGCTAGGCTAAGGCGGTCGGATGCTTCGGTTGATACAGGCCCACCTCGCCTCCGCCGGGAAGCTTGATCATGGTGATCGAACCCCAACGCTCTTCATGAACCTCCGAGCACGAGACGCCCTTGGCCTGCAGCGCCACGATCTCAGCCTTCAAGTCATCGCACATGAAATAAAGCTCATGCCGGCCATTGTCTTCCGCGGGATGAACAGCCACTTCCGCGGGCGGCAGCGCAAAGATCAGCCATCCATGGCCTATATCGACAAAAGGAAAACCAAGGACATCGCGAAGAAATGCGCGGTCCGCCTCAGCATCCTTGCTATAGACGATGACATGCGCGCCGAAGATCATGCGCTTTCTCCTCTCTGTGCGGCTCGTTATTCCGCCGTTGGATCATCCGCCGTGAACGGCGAGCAGCAAGGCTTGTCGGTTGCGTGGAACTCCATCAACTCCAGCCGAATTCCATCCGGATCGTAGAGGTTGAACTGGTACTTGCCATCCTTGCCGATCTGCGTTTTTCCATCATGTTTGCCGGTCAGCCGATTCTCGGCAGCCAGCTTTTTGTAAGCCTCAGGCACTGAAACCACGCCGATCGATAGATGATCGAGCACACCCAGCGCCTGCTGCGTGACGCCGGCGGGAATGCCGGAACCGGACATATCGATATTGCCGCTGTGAAGCATGTATTCCAGCCAATCGTGACCGTCGGGAGTCTGCTGCGAGACCCAATCGATTTGGGCGTCCGTCATGCCGCCAAACCAATAGGGCTTAAACCCCAGCAGATCCTTGTAGAACTTGTCCTCAGCCGCGCGCGAATGCACCAGAAAGCCAACGTGGATGATGTGGCGGCCAACAACATCAGGCGCGTTGGGCGCTTTCGCGTTCGGCGGGGGCTGCACAAACTCGACGACATTGCCTTCGGGATCATCCACGCGAAACGACTTGCTGCCATCGGAATTATGCGTGGCTTTGGCAGGTGTTTTCCATCCCTTGTCGGCCAGATACAAGCGCAAGCCATCCGCGTTCTCGGTGTTGTAGGCGGTATGGTCCAGCCGGTTTACACAAATCCCAGCGCAGGTCAACGGCAACACCTCAACAAATTGCGCCGCATTGATCGCATATCGAATGCCCTTTGGATTCTCAGGGTCGGCCTCGCGCGCCGCACCGATGATCTCCGCATAGTAATGATTCGCAGCTTGCGGATCGGAGGTATACACAGCGATGTGCGAGATGCCGGTGATCTTGGGGCGCGGATGCTCCGCCCTCGCTGTCGCGGAAGCAAGCGTCAAGAAAGCAGCAATTGAAAGCGTCATAAGCGGCATCGCAGATTTAAGGCGCACAGAAAACTCCTCTGGAAATCCGCAGCCACGATAGGACGTTTGACCCTTGCCATGCAACTCCCGCTCTCCACGAGAACGTGCACGATCATTGGAAGTAAATGCCTTTATCGCGAAGCCGGCATTTTCATGCGAAGCGTCCTTCCCAAGCCGGTTACAATCGCCCCATGCGAATTTTCAAGTTCCGCTCGCTGGCTGCGCTGGCCATTTATGGGGCTGCGCTTTCGGTAATTCCGTCGCCCGGTCAGGCTCCGCAGATCGCGCCGCTTTCTCCTGCAGACCGCGCCGCGGCTACCGAAATCTTCAAGCAGCTTATCGAGATCAACACCACGGACACGTATCTCGGCAACGTGACCACGGGAACCACAGCCATGCAAAAGCGTTTCCTCGACGCGGGTTTCCCTGAGAGCGACGTTCATCTGCTGGGGCCCGATCCGCGCAAGCAGAATCTCGTGGTCCGCATTCACGGCACAGGTCCGGGCAAGCCGGTGCTCTTTCTCTGCCACATGGATGTGGTCGAGGCATTGCCCAAGGACTGGCATACCGATCCCTTCAAGTTCATCGAGCAAGATGGCTACTATTACGGGCGCGGCACGCAGGATATGAAAGACTCCGACGCCGCGCTGGTTGCTACTTTCCTGTGGCTGCATCGCGAAGGCTACAAGCCGAAGCGCGATCTGATTCTCGCGCTCACGGCGGATGAAGAAGGCGGCAACTTCAACGGCGCCAACTGGCTGGTGCAGAATCATCGCGAGCTTGTCGATGCGGCCTTTGTGATCAATCCCGATGCGGGCGGAATCGACCTGGAAAATGGCAAGCCCGTGGAGGCCGATGTGGAGGCTTCGGAGAAGGTCTATGCCGATTTCAGCGTGACTGCAACCAATCGCGGCGGGCACAGCTCTTTGCCCCGTCCCGATAACGCCATCTATGAGTTGACCACGGCTCTCAACAAGCTGGCCGCTTACCACTTTCCATTTGAGTTGAACGGCGTAACACGCGCTTACGTTACAGAGATGGCGAAACTCGAAACAGGCTCGAAGGCAGCAGACTTGCGCGCCATCCTCGCGGCAACGCCGGATAGGTCCGCGGTCGACCGGCTCTCGACCGATCCCGGTTGGAACTCTGTGCTGCACACAACCTGCGTGGCCACGCGCCTGGCGGGCGGCCATGCCAACAACGCGCTGCCGCAGTCGGCCGAGGCCAACATCAACTGCCGCATCCTGTCCGGCCATCCTCCAGAGGAAGTAAAGCAGCAATTGATTGCGCTCTTTGGCGATCCTGGAGTGAAGGTGGAAACAGTAGTAAAAGGCGTAGTCTCCAGTGGCGTGGCTACGCGACCGACAGCGCCGCCTCCGCCGCTGGATGAGGTTTTTGTACCCATGCGCAAGCTGGTCGACCAGTTATGGCCAGGGACGCCGGTAGTTCCAGAGATGGAGACGGGGGCATCCGACAGTGTTTTCTTCGCTGCCGTGGGCGTTCCCTGTTATGGATTTTCTGCCGTCGCCCTGGAACACGACGATGTACGCGCTCATGGGCAGGACGAACGAATCCCGATCGCTTCCTATGAGAAGTCGGTTCAGTTCTTCTATGCCTATGCGAAGGCATTGGGCACCGAGTAACTTGCGTTTCGCAGAGACGAGACGAAAGTTAGTTGGTGCCCAGCTCCCGTTTCGCCTCCCCAAAGCAGCGCACCGCAAACTCCAATTCATGGCGCGAATGAGCAGCGGAAATCTGCGTGCGAATCCGCGCCTTGCCCATGGGCACTACCGGATAAGAGAACGCTACGACATATACACCTTTTGCCAGTAGCAGTTCAGCCATGCGCACCGCAATCGTAGCGTCGCCAAACATCACAGGCACGATGGGGTGCTGTCCCGGCAGAATGGCGAAACCTTCGGCCGTCATCGCTTCGCGAAAGAATTCCGTATTGGATCGCAAATGTTCGCGCAACTCTGACGACTCGCTTACCAGCTCGAGCACCTTCAAGGAAGCAGCTACAATCGGCGGGGCCACCGAGTTAGAAAAAAGATAGGGTCGCGAGCGCTGCCGGAGTAACTCGACGATCTCTTTGCGGCCGCTGGTGTAGCCGCCGCTCGCGCCGCCAAGCGCTTTGCCCAGCGTTCCAGTAAGGATATCGATGCGGCCTTCGACGCCGCAGAATTCTGGCGTGCCGCGCCCATTCTCTCCGACGAATCCAACCGCATGAGAGTCATCCACCATCACCAGCGCGTCGTATTGTTCCGCCAGGTCGCAAATCTGTTGGAGCTTGGCAATATATCCATCCATCGAAAACACGCCGTCGGTGGCGATGAGCCGATGACGCGCGCTGCCGGCTTCCTTAAGCTTCGCTTCCAGGTCGTCCATGTCGCCGTTGCGGTAGCGATATTTGGTGGCTTTGCATAGACGAATACCGTCGATGATGCTGGCATGGTTCAACTCGTCGGATAGGATCGCGTCTTCAGCATCGAGAAGCGTCTCAAAGAGGCCGCCATTGGCGTCGAAACACGAGCCATAGAGAATGGTGTCATCCATGCCGAAGAAGGCGCTGAGAGACTCCTCCAGCTGCTTGTGAATGGATTGTGTGCCACAGATGAAGCGCACGCTGGCCAGACCGTAACCCCAGTTATCCAGCGCCTCGCGCGCGGCAGTTGCAATCGCAGGATGATTGGCCAGTCCAAGATAGTTATTGGCGCAGAGATTCAACACCGGCGTGCCGCCTGCGACGGTCACTTCAGCCTGCTGCGGCCCGGCGATCACGCGCTCTCGCTTGTAGAGGCCAGCGCTCTCGATCTCTTCAATCTTCCTGCGCAGATGTGCTTCAAACTTTCCGTACATAGCGTCTCCTAGGGGATATGAGTGAGATCGAGCACGACTTTTCCGGTCTGTCCGGAGATCATGGCGTCGAATCCCTGCTGAAAGTCTTCAAACGCGAATCGGTGCGTAATCACTGGGGAAATGTCGAGTCCGGATTCGATCATCACCGACATTTTGTACCAGGTGTCATACATCTCTCGGCCGTAAATTCCCTTGATGGTGATCATGTTGAAGATCACCTGGCGCCAGTCCATCGGCACCTCTTTCGATGGGATGCCCAGGATCGCGATCTTACCGCCGTGGCTCATGTTGGCGATCATGTCTTTGAGCGCCGCGGGATTGCCGGACATCTCGAGGCCCACATCGAATCCCTCTAACATGCCTAACTGCTTCTGCACATCGGGCAGGGAAGTATCCGCCGGATTGACCGCAAGAGTCGCACCCATCTTGCGGGCTAACTCCAACCTATAGGCATTCATATCTGTGACGACTATGTGCCTTGCACCGGCGTGACGAGCCACCGGGATCGCCATGATGCCGATCGGCCCCGCACCGGTTATCAGAACATCCTCGCCAAGCACCGGAAATGAGAGCGCTGTGTGTACCGCATTGCCGAAGGGATCGAAGATGGCGGCCACTTCCTGATCGATGCCGGGATGATGACGCCAGATGTTGGTCATGGGCAGAGAGATATACTCGGCGAAGGCGCCGGCGCGGTTGACGCCCACGCCTTGCGTGTTGGCGCAGAGATGCCTGCGCCCGGCCATGCAGTTGCGGCAGCGGCCGCAGACCACATGACCCTCGCCGCTGACGATATCGCCGGGAAAGAAGTCGTTGACGTTGGACCCTATCCGCACCACCTCGCCCACGAATTCGTGGCCAATGGCCATAGGCACGTGGATGGTCTTCTGCGCCCAGTCGTCCCACTGATAAATGTGCACATCGGTGCCGCAGATGCCCGCGTAGCGCACGCGAATGAGCACATCGTTGATGCCGATCTCCGGCTCGGGAATGTCTTCGAGCCAAAGCCCCTTTGCCGCCTGGCTCTTGACCAATGCCTTCATGAACTGCCTCCGTATTCTGAAGCTCTCTTGCCGACTTCCGGGCTTCAGACCAACCATTTCACTCTAAGACATTCGACCAAGCCCGTCGAATCGCGTTCATTGACGGTGCTTTCACCACTTATTCGCTTTGCGCTGGTAAAATTGAATCAACATGATCCTCCCGTTTGTCCGCGAAATCCTCGCGGAGCTGGAGCAGTCCCCCGCATTCGATCGCGTACGCAGGCACCTGAGCCTTGCTACGGGGCGCAGGCGTGTCTCTGGACTGACCTCGACTGCGCGGGCGCTCTACATTCCGCTTTTTGCGCGCGCCGCCAAAGAGCCGGTGATCGTCGTGGTGCCGGACAACAAAGCAGCCGAGGCGCTTGAGCTTGCCTTGCGCGCAGGCTGCGAGCTTACCGGAGCCTGCGATCCCAAGCGGGTTTTGCGCCTGCCGGCGCATGATGTCCTGCCGTTTGAAAATCTTTCGCCGCATCCCGATATCCAGGAGCAGAGGGCTGCGGTCCTCTGGAAATTTGTCACCGGGGCGGCTTCGATCGTAATTGCGCCGGTTGAGGCTGTGGCTTTGCGTCTCTTCTCGCGGAGTTACTATACCGGCCTCGCGCTGAAGCTTGAGCGCGGTGAAGAAGTCGATATCGGCATGTTGATCGATCACCTGGCAGGCGTGGGTTACTCGCAGGTCGATCTAGTGGAAATGCCAGGCCAATTCACGCGCCGCGGCGGCATCCTCGATGTGTATTCACCGGAGGCCGATCGACCGATTCGCGTGGATTTTTTCGGCGATGAAATCGAATCGATTCGCAAGTTCGATCCGGAAACACAGCGGTCTTCGACCGCTTTAGATGAGGCTCTATTGTTGCCGCTCGCTGAGATTCCGGCCAGCGAGAAACTGCTCGCGGCAGTTCATGCGCGGCTTAGCCGGCAGCGCGTCGAGGGCGCCCATTCCGAAGCCGATGCGGACACGGACGAAGACTCCTTTGCGAACATCGCGACGGCGCAGGGGGTGACCATCTTTCCCGGATGGGAGTTCTTTGCCGCCGTTGCTGGAGCCGATACGCATCTACTCAAGTTGTTGCCCCGCTGCTCTCTTTTTGTCGAAGAACCGGCCATGGTGCGCAACCAGATCGACCGCTGGTGGAACAAGGTCGAACAGCGCCATGACCGCTCCGGCATTGGCTCGCTGATTCGCCCTGAAGACATCTATCTGCGGCCGGAGATTCTGCAGGCCATGCTGGGTTCGCACCCTGGTCTCGATCTCGACCAACTGGGCGCGGTCGATGTTCTGGACGAAGACACAACGCTGGGAGAGATTGAATTTTTCACGCGGCCTACGCTGCGCTTTCACGGTTCGATCCCGGCATTCGTCGAACAGATTCGAAATCTTGTCGCGCAGGAGCAGCGCATTCTGCTTGCCGCTCCCAACCAGCCTGAGGTCGAGCGCTTGGCGACCGTGTTGCGTGAATACCAGTTGCCATATCGCCTGGGCAGCCGCAACCCGCATCTAGGCAGCGAAAACCTCTACGACGAGACCAGCCATCTTGCTGGAGACATGCGCGTGCCAGTCATCGTGCGCGCGCAGATTGCGTCGGGCGTAAGCTGCCCCGAGCAGAATTTCATTCTCTTCGGCGCCAATGATCTCAGTGATGAGGCCGATGTCACCGCGCGCCTTGAGCCTCGCAAGTCGAAGACCGCGGCTTTTGTATCCGACTTTCGCGATCTCACCATTGGCGACTATGTGGTGCATGTGGAGCATGGCATTGGCCGTTACGTGGGCCTCAAGGAGATCGAGCAGGATGGCTTGACTGTCGAGTTCATGGTGCTCGAATTCGCAGAGCAGGCCCGGCTTTATGTACCGCTCACACGGCTCGATCTGATTCAGAAGTATCGCTCCACCGATGCTGGTCCGACTCCGGTGCTCAACAAACTTGGCTCGCAGCAGTGGACCAAGACTCGCGCGCGCGTGAAGAAGGCCATGGCCGATATGGCCGATGAGCTGCTCAAGCTGTACGCCGAGCGCCAGGCAGCAAAGGGCCACGCATTCAATGTAGATAACGAGTTTCAACTGGAGTTCGAAGAGGCCTTCGACTTTACCGAGACCGACGATCAGTTGAACGCTATCGCCGACATCAAGCGCGATATGGAATCGACTCGCCCCATGGATCGCCTGCTCTGCGGCGATGTGGGTTACGGCAAGACGGAAGTGGCCATGCGAGCGGCCTTCAAGGCAGTGCAGGATGGCAAGCAGGTCGCGGTGCTTACGCCAACTACGATCCTCGCGTTCCAGCATTACGAAACCTTCAAGAAGCGCTTCTCGCAGTTTCCTATCAACGTAGAAATGATCTCCCGCTTCCGCACTCCAAAGGAGCAGAAGGTCATTCTTGAACGCGCTGAGACGGGTAAAATCGACATCCTGGTGGGCACGCATCGCCTGCTTTCGCAAGACATTAAATTTCAGGATCTAGGGCTGCTGGTTGTGGATGAAGAGCAGAGATTTGGCGTGCGCCACAAGGAGCGGCTGAAGCAGATGCGCAAGGCGATCGATGTGCTGGCGATGAGCGCCACGCCGATTCCGCGTACGCTGCATATGTCCCTGATTGGTCTGCGCGATATGAGCGTGATCGAGACGCCGCCCAAGGATCGCATGGCAATTCAAACGGTTGTGGCGAAGTTCGACGAGAAGCTGGTGCGCTCGGCCATCGAACTCGAACTGGAGCGTGGCGGCCAGGTCTATTTCGTGCATAACCGCGTCGAGAGCATCTATGAAATCGCGGCCAAGATTCACGAGCTTGTGCCGGCGGCGCGCGTCACTGTGGGCCATGGACAGATGAGCGAAGGCGAGCTCGAAAAAGTGATGCTGGCCTTTGTGCATGGCGAATACGACGTGCTCGTGGCCACATCGATTATTGAAAATGGATTGGACATTTCACTGGCGAATACGATCCTCATCAATCGCGCCGACCGCCATGGCCTGAGCGAGCTGTATCAACTGCGCGGCCGCGTTGGCCGCTCCAATCGCCGCGCGTATGCCTATCTTCTGATCCCTCCGGAGCAGGAGCTGACCGACATTGCGCGGCGCCGGCTTGCGGCCCTCAAAGAGTTCAGCGATCTCGGCGCGGGCTTCAAAATTGCGGCTCTCGATCTGGAACTGCGCGGCGCGGGCAATATGCTTGGCGGCGAGCAGAGCGGCCATATTGAAGCTGTGGGCTTTGAACTCTACACCACCATGCTGGAGCAGGCGGTACGTGAGCTGAAGGGTGAGAAGGATGACGAGCGCGCGGCGACGCAGCTCAACCTGGGCATTGCGCTGCGCATCGAAGAGAACTACGTGCAGGAGGAAAACCAGCGCCTGCGGCTCTACAAGAAGATCGCAGGCGCAGCTTCAGACGAAGTGCTTGCCGATGTTCGCGCGGAGCTCGAAGATCGCTATGGACCGCTGCCGGATCACACCGTCCATCTGCTCGAAGCGGCTCGCCTGCGCATCGCCTGCGAGCGAATTGGCGTTGCGCAACTGGATCGCAAACGCGATCTGCTGCATCTGCGCTTTACGGAGAAAGCCCTCGTCGATCCTGAGCGGCTGATGCGTCTCGTGGCCAGGAATGCTCGCAAGGGCGCGCAATTCACGCCTCAGGGCATCTTGAAGTATCCTTTGACTGCTGCGACTCCGTCTAATCCAACTGACCCAATGAAAATTATGGCCGATGCGCGTGCCCTGCTCGATGCCATTCAACTGGAAGCCGTGCCCGCATAGCAATGCACAACGATCCAAAAGGGAGCCTAATGAAAAGAGCTTTCGCACGCTGTATCTTCGGAGTTTTTCTTGTATCCATGACGATGAGCCAAGCGACCATAAGCCAAGCCCGCGCGCAGGATGCGAAGGCCACATTTCTAGCTGCCTCGGATGAGTACTTCGACAAGCTGTATTTTCCCAGTCAGCCAACGCTCGGAACGCTGACCGGCTATCACCAATACGACGCGCAGCTCGAAGACTTTTCGCGTAAGAATATCGACGAAAATATCTCGGCTCTGCATCGCTTTGAGCAGCGAATCGCGGCTATACCCGCGGCGTCGCTCGATCAGACCACTCGCGCAGACCGCGAACTGGTTCTTTCCAGCATTCGCGCGACGCTGTTGACGCTGGAGGTTGTTCGCCCATGGGAGAAAAATCCGGATAGCTACTCAGGGGCCGTTTCGAACAGCGCTTTCTCGCTGATGGAGCGCAAATTTGCGTCTCCTGAAGAGCGCCTGCGATCGCTGATCGCGCGCGAAAAGCTGATGCCGAAGACGTTTGCCGAGGCTCGCGAGAATCTCAAGAATCCTCCGCAGGTTTACACCGACATCGCCACCGAACAGCTTCCGGGCATCATCAGCTTCTTTCAGCATGATGTGCCGCTGGCTTTTGCCGACGCCAAGGATGCGGAGCTGAATAAGGAGTTTGCCGCTACGAATGCCGCAGTGATTGCCGCGCTCACGGACTATCAGTCTTGGCTGAAGACAGACCTCCGTCCGCGATCGCATGGCAGTTTTCGCATCGGCGCGGATACCTTCAGCAAGAAGCTCGCGTACGAAGAGATGGTCGATACTCCGCTCGGCAAACTATTGGCCATCGGCACCGCTGATCTAAACAAGAACAAGGCGGAATTTAACCGCATCGCCAAGGAGCTTGAACCGGACAAAGACCCTCGCGCAGTGCTCGAAGAGCTGGGCAAGAATCATCCCGCGCCGGATCAGTTGCTGCAAAGCTTTCGCGACACCTTTAACGGTCTGATCGCTTTCATTCGCGCAAAGAATATTGTCACGATTCCTTCGGATGTGCGGCCCATCCTTGAGGAAACACCGCCATTCATGCGGGCTACGACCTTTGCCTCGATGGATACGCCGGGACCGTTTGAGAAGCACGCGACCGAAGCTTATTTCAACGTCACGCTGCCCGATCCGTCGATGACGCCGGCGGAGGTCGAAGGCTACATGCACGCCTTCAACATCGGCACGGTCATCAGCACGGCCGTGCATGAGGCTTATCCAGGACACTACGTGCAGTTCCTCTGGGTGCCGCGTGCGCCTAGCCGCGTGCGCAAACTACTGGGCGCTAATTCGAATGCCGAGGGCTGGGCGCACTACTGCGAACAGATGATGCTGGATGAAGGCTATGGCCAGCCTGGCGCGGGTGCGAAGACGGAACGCGAGGCGAAGTTCCTGCGCCTTGGCCAACTGCAGGATGCCCTGCTGCGCGACTCGCGCTTCCTTGTCGGCATCAAGATGCACACGGCCGATATGAGTTTGGAAGACGCGATCAGCTTTTTTGAAAAAGAAGGCTATCAATCGCATGAGACGGGCGTGGTCGAAACCAAGCGTGGAACCTCCGACCCGACCTATCTTTACTACACACTGGGCAAGCTTGAAATC
>Ga0302326_10015529_pt1 | contig 16013 bp, 12 predicted proteins | sample Palsa_T0_3_FD_202264 | JGI IMG/M metagenome (GOLD analysis project Ga0302326, IMG submission 202264) | Peat permafrost microbial communities from Stordalen Mire near Abisko, Sweden - Palsa_T0_3 | ecosystem: Environmental > Terrestrial > Soil > Palsa > Peat permafrost | place: Sweden: Abisko... | reverse complement strand
AGATATTCCACCTCATCAATTCGTCCCGTTTGGCTGTTGCGGCGAAGTGCCGTGGCGTGCGCCTTCATGACCAAGGTCAGATTGCCCCTATGGAGCACAGGTTTGAGAAATGCTTTACGAGTATTCTGCCGAATGCCGCGTCGTTGGTTAACCTCGAAATATCCACAGCCCTCGTTGTCCCCGCCATTGAAGTCGCTGACCGCCGGAATTCCCGATTCGCACAGTGCGTCCCTAAATGAATCCAGAACGTCCCATCTGACCCTCTGACGCTCGACCCGCAGCTCACCCGCTGCGCCGTGCAGCGCGTCGGCAGATCCATCGTCACGTCTGTAGTGGCTCTCATGGCGGATGAAGTGTTGCAGGACTTCGGCCCAGCTCCAGCCGGCATTGCCACTCGCCGACCAGCCGTCGTAGTCCTGCGCCTGCCCGCGCATGTAGATCATTCCGTTAATGCTGGAACTGCCGCCCAGAAGTTTGCCTCTAGGATATCGGATGGCCCGTCCGGCGAGACCCTGCTCCGGCTCGGTCATAAACATCCAATCGGTGCGCGGATTTCCAATGCAATGGAGGTAACCGTACGGCAAGTGCACCCACGGATGATTATCACTGCCACCAGCTTCGAGCAGTAATACGCGTATCCCGGGATCGGCGGAGAGTCGATTAGCTACAAGGCAGCCCGCCGAACCGGCGCCGACGATAATGTAGTTATAAGCTTGCGGCATGCGGACGTTCGTTTACGTCAATGCTAAAATTGGATGATCTGGCGAACCGCCGCACCCTCTCGAAGTCGATCAAATGCATGATTGATTTCCTCAAGTCTCAGGAAATCGCTCATCAAGCGATCAACTGGAAGGCGGCCGTGCTGATAAAGCGCGATGTAGCGAGGAACATCGCGTGCCGGCACGCACGTGCCGATATAGCTCCCCCTGAGTGTGCGCTCCTCGGACACCAGGCTAACAATATTAACTGACAGCGCGGCGTCGGCAGGCGGCAGGCCGGCCGTAACCGTCGTACCTCCACGCCGCGTCATTCGAACTGCATTTTCCAATGCCTTGATGGAGCCGGACATCTCGAATACAAAATCGGCGCCGCCGGAAGTTAGCTTGCGAACCTGATCAGCGACATCCGGTTCGCCCCCATCGAGCACGTCGGTAGCGCCGAGCTCACGCGCGAGATCCAATTTGTTGGCCGAGAGGTCGACGCCAATTACTCGCGCCGCTCCCGCAGTGATGGCACCCAAAAGAGATGAGAGACCGACTCCACCGAGCCCAACGACCGCAACAGTCTGACCCGCCTGCACTCGAGCCGTGTTCACTACGGCACCGACGCCAGTTAACACCGCACAACCGAATAATGCAGCGTGCGTTAGCGGTAGTTCCTTTCCAATTTTAACCAAAGAATGTCGGGAGACGACGGCATGCTCGGCGAATGCGGAGCAGCCAAGGTGGTGATGCAAAGTCTCGCGCTCGGAGCGAATTCGCGTTCCGCCGTCGAGTAACTCGCCCTTGGCATTCGCAGCGGCGCCTGGTTCACAAAGAGCAGGCCTGCCTTCCGCGCAGCGCAGACAATGACCGCAACTCGGCATGAATACCATCACGACATGGTCGCCAATTGCAAGGTCCTCTACCTGTGCGCCAAGCTCGACAACGATGCCGGCGGCTTCGTGGCCAAGTACCATCGGCATGGGCCGCGGACGATCACCATTGATCACTGACAGGTCTGAATGGCAAAGGCCTGCCGCGGCGATACGAACCAGCACTTCGGCCGGACCAGGAGAATTGAGCTCAACCTCCTCAATTGAGAGTGGGCGACTATGCGAATACGGGGGAGGGGCGCGCATCCCCCGCAGAACCGCTGCTTTAACTTTCACGGGAAGTTAACTCCCGAGTCATTCGCGATCAATCGGGTTGCGCCATTTATTAGGCTTCGAGGAACGCCGCCGGATGCCACGAGACTTGTCGCTCCTCCGTTGCGAATTGCGGACTTTCAGAACAAATACGCGATTTTTCGCCACCGCTACTTGATCTCGCTTACGAATGGCTGGGCTAGTCCCAGCGAGTGGCATTCTTCGGGAAACCGGGACGTTGCACCCTGACAACGCAGAAGCGTTGGCCGGTCGGCGCTTCCATCACCACCCAGCGCTCGAGGCGATCCACCGCCTTGGCGCCCAGCTTTGTCAAGCGCGCCACCTCGGCCGCAATATCGTCGGTCTCGATGTCTATATGTACCCGGCTCTCATGTTCCACCCGCTGGATCTGGACGATGGGCTCGTCGGGCGGGGTCTCCAGCATGCGGTAATTGCCGCGACTGCCCGGATGGTTGGGGTCCACGGGGCGCCCAAGCGCCTCGCCCCAGAATCGGGCGGCTGCCTCCAATTCGGAGGTCCGGCAGTCGATGAGCACGGCGCAGAGGCGGGAATGGTGCATATTATTGCCCTAGGATTTACTCCGATACCAAGGCTCAGCACGCGATGGCGCTGCCTCCGCCGATTGAGGGATGCTCATGTAGTTCGGTTCCGGCCCATTTCCGGCTCCAGCGAGCATCATATCGCGAGTCAAGCGTTCGATTGCTTACATTCATGAACGCGCCCATTTGCGATTGCGATAAGGCGAAGTGTTCAGGAAGTCGCGATGAAAGCTAAGCGTTACGGTGAAGCGATCGGGTCGATCGCGCCAGTTGCTACAACCCTGTGGCGACACCTCGGCACACGCGCGCACATCATTATTCCGGCGCTCGCCGTGATTGCGCTATCTGCCTTTGGAGGTAGCGCAAGGGCACTTACGCCGAATCCAATTCCATCGGTCACTTCACTAACGCCGTCATCCGTCACGGCCGGCGCGGCGGCGTTTACCCTGACGGTCAACGGAGCGAACTTCATATCGACATCCACTGTGCAGTGGAATGGCAGTAAGCGGCCTACGTCCTATGTGAGCGCCACTCAATTGACCACTTCGATAGCTGCCGCTGACATAGCCATACCGACTTATGTAGCTGTCACCGTCGCAAATCCGGCTCCGGGAGGAGGCACATCGGCGAGTGTGGGAATTACACCTTTGTGGAGCAAGCCCGCACATGGCATCGACGGCTTGTTGGTCGACGCATCCACCGATTTGACTTCGCGTATGCAGCTGAACTCTTTCGGGGGCCCGCTCTTTGCTGCTTGGAATCCGACGACAGCGACTGCAACCGGGCCGGGAATGCACATCGTGATGTTTGGGACGCCAGTCGCTTCGTGCCCTCCGCATTCGCAAGGGCCAATGTCGAGCTTTTCCGACGCCGTGCTCACTGCGGATGGATATCCTGGACGGGCTGCGGCAGTGCCCAAAGACATGCGCTTCGAGCCGACACCCATGGCCACCTGCACCTCGGCCGCGGATCATGGCCCCGAAATCGTGTTTTTCGACGGCTCGCAGGCGTGGATCTATACGGCGTCACTTGGAAACCCAAGCGATCTGCTATTACTCTTTTCGCCGAATGGACAGAATGGGCAAGGAGCCAACGCCCATATCGTCACGTCGTCGGTGGCCTACCGGTTGCCAGGTTCGAGATCTACGATCCAACCGTGGGCATTAAATGGTCGCGCAAGGTTAGCGACATTAGCCCAAGTGGTGAGAATTCGAGCGCGAGATACTGCGTACTTAACCCAAACCAAGCAAGAGATTGCAGTCAATTTCATCAATACTGCCTGCAGAGTTTCGAACCCGACCAAGCTTTGCCAAATCTATTACCAATTTGCGCAAGTGCTTGCGCAATCTAACGTTTCCGACTGGAATTCCACTTCTGCGTATCAAGCCCCCAATTTCTTCTTGGACCCCGCCGAGAATGATCTACCTATCGTAGACATTGCCCGAATTGCAGAGGCGGGTAAAACAGTCAATGACGATGAGTCGGGCCTTCCTCTGTTCACGTCCCGCGGTCAGCCGACCCAGCACGCCGGATTTGCCCCCATGCAATTCGACGTCGAAATAACTTTCGCTCAGTTCGCGGATGCGATCCGGATAGTGAGTGCCTTGACCCTCGGCCGGTCAGTCGGAAGTGATGCGGGTTGTGCACAGTGCGTGCAAGTATTCGGCTCGTCATGGAAAGACCCGCGGACGTGGGCGTTGCTCGAGTTGGCGTCTCATCAGGAGATCTACGACGCATCTGGAAAATCGGGCGAAATTTTGGGCAGTTACTCGTGGATATACGGCGGGGCTGCGCCCTGATCCTCCGCTTCACCGCATAATGTTATTCTCGCACTTCGAACGCCGGAGGAATACAGATGGCAGCGCTATCCATTCCGCATGCACTGACCGCGTTTATTCTTCTCCTATGTGCAATCAATACAGTTGCCCAGGCGGCGGAGCATAAGACTTCCGTTCCGGGTCACTATCTGATTGTCTGGGCTGGCGATCGCGCACAAAAGGGCAACGATTTTCTTGCGGTGATCGACGCCAATCCTTCCTCCCCTGGATATGGGCACCTCGTAACGAGCGTGGCAACGGATCAACAGACCATGATGGTGCATCATACGGAATACACAATGCCGGCCAGCGGGATGCTCTTTGCCAACGATCACAATGCCGGTCGCACATTCATTTTTGATGTACGGGACCCATTACATCCCAAGATTGCGAATTCCTTTACTGACATGGCCGGCTACATGCATCCGCACTCTTATCTGCGCCTGCCAAATGGCAATGTACTGGCTACGTTTCAGCACGCTCACCACAGCGGGTCCGAAGGTCAAATGGACACGACCGGTGGCCTGGTGGAAATTGACGACCAAGGCCAGGTGGTGCGCTCCGTCAGCAATGCTGATCCGGCATTTTGCGGCGCCCTGCTGATGCCCTACAGTCTCGTTGTACTTCCTAAGATCGACCGCATTGTCTCAACAAATTCGTCCATGCACACCGAGGATATTTTCAGCGGCGTGACGTATCAGGTCTGGCGCCTCTCGGATCTAAAGCTTTTGAAAACCTCGTACTTTGATGTCGGCGATAACCGCTATGCTCATATCAGCCCAGAAGAGCCGCGTCTTGGGCCCGACGGTTCGGTTTTTGTGCAAACACTGGGTTGCGGGATTGAACGCATCACCGCAGTGGATGCGAGCGAGCCGAAGTCGAGCCTCGTATATACCTTCCCCGGAAACTGGTGCGGCGTCCCAACTATCGTTGGACATTTTCTGGTCCAGAGTGTGCCGGCAATTCACGGCTTTATCGTCCTCGACATCGCTCATGCAGATAAACCAACTGAAGTCTCAAGGCTCACGCTCAGCGATACATACGGGCCGCATTGGACCGGCTGGGACTCAAAAACCGGACGTCTCGTGGTAACCCCTTATAAAACTGAAGCCGACCGGACATTTTTGTTGAACCTGAACGAAACCTCCGGGATGCTCACGGTGGATACGGACTTCCGCGACGCAGATGGACAACCTGGCTTCAGCTTCGCCGAACGAGAATGGCCGCACGGCTGGAAGGGGGCGGGCGCGCCGCACGGTGCGGTCTTCACGCGCTAACAACCGAGTCGACGACCTCGGATTCGTCGGAAACGGACCGAAGGTGCCTGACCGCTCTGAGAAGCGGTCACCCTTGCCTCTCACTCGGCTGCGAGTGCGGCCACTGTCATGAATGAAGCGAGGAGAGGTTGTTATGCGTGTTTTTCTCACCGGCGCCACGGGCTGGGTCGGTTCGGCGATTGCTCCGCAACTCATCAATGCGGGTCATCGGGTGCTCGGGCTGGCGCGTAATGATGCGGCCGCTCGGAAGCTCAAGGATGCTGGAGTCGAGGTCCACCGAGGGGATCTTGAGGATCTCGACAGCTTGCGGCGTGGAGTCGCCGCGACAGACGCGGTAATCCACACTGCGTTCATCCATGATTTCGCGAATTTTAAAGCCGTCTGCGAAATCGAAAAGCGTGCCATTGAGGCACTGGGATCAGCGCTGGTCGGGTCGGAGCGTCCGTTGCTCATTACCTCCGGAACCGCGCTCGTATCGCCAGGTCGCCTCGCGTCCGAAAACGACGAGTCGGTTTTTACCCCCGCCGATTTTCCCAGGGTCGCAACGGAGCACGCCGCCATCGCGTTAGCGGAGCGTGGCGTGCGTATTTCGTGGATACGTCTTTCCCCAAGCGTCCACGGGGAAGGCGATCACGGTTTCGTTCCGATGTTGATTCAGATCGCACGTGACAAAGGTGTCTCAGCCTTCGTGGGCGATGGCCTCAATCGTTGGACCGCTGTGCACCGACACGACGCCGGGCTTCTCTATCGGCTTGCGCTGGAAAAAGGGGCTCCCGGAACTCGCTATCACGCGGTCGACGAAGAAGGAATTGCCTTCCGCGATATCGCCGCGGTCATCGGCAGACGCCTGAACATCCCGGTTGTTTCCAAATCACCTCAAGATGCTGTGGATCATTTTGGTTGGTTTGTACGCTTTGCCCAGATCGACTGTCCGGCCTCGAGCAAACTTACGCAGGAACGTTTGGGGTGGAAGCCGTCGCAGCCCGGACTTCTTGCCGAACTTGAACACTCCGCGCGCTATTTTCAAGAGTGAATGGAAATCGCCGATCTGCTCAGGGGCGCGTGATGGAGCAAGCGCGCGAATGCACCGCGCCTCAAAGGAGAGAGATGCGGCTTTACCGGCGCTCGAAAATCGGACCGATGCTCCCCGAGGAGGCCAAGTGATAGTCTAGCTCAATGAATACGACCGCATCACGAGCGAGCAGCGACACCAATGCCCCGGTCATCGAAACAGTACGTCTCCGCCTTCGCTCCCATCATCCGGGTGATTTCGCGGATTGCGTGGCCATGTGGTCTGACCCGGACGTTGTCCGCTACACCATAGGCGAGCCTGCACCACCGCAGAGGACATGGATTCGGATATTGGCGTACCTTGGACACTGGGCTCTGTTGGGCTACGGCTACTGGGCGGTGGAGGAGAAGGCTTCGGGCCGCTATGTCGGTGAACTTGGTTTCGCGGATTTTAAGCGCGATATGGTACCTCCGATTGACGCAACGCCCGAGCTTGGCTGGGTGCTGGCCCCACAATTTCATGGCAAGGGCTACGCAACGGAAGCTCTTGGAGCTGCCGTCGCCTGGGGTGACAATCACTTTGCGCAGCGCCGAACCATCTGCATTATCCACCCGGACAATCACCGGTCGTTCCGGGTTGCTGAGAAGCTAGGTTACAAGGGCATTTCCACCGCCACGTTGAACGGGGAGCCCACCACAATTCTCGCTCGTCCCGGGTAGGGACGATGCAGGTTCAACTGATTGCCGATTTTGTCCAATCGGTACCTTATTTCGCGAAACCTAAAGGAGTACGTGCATCATTGGGCGTTTGGGCCGGAGCTCGAAACTCAATCGCCGTTTCCAACAAGCTTAAAGCCTTGTAACGACATGATTGGAAGAACGACCGCGGTGGGTTGCGCCGCATTGGCGCTGGGGGCCGCCCTGACCGTAACCGCCCGAGCTCAGGCAGCCACTGCACTGACGGTGGAATCCGAAGCCGGCATGGTCGTGACTTCGCAGCATCTAGCCTCGGAAGTCGACGCGGCCGTTTTGCGCCAGGGCGGCAATGCAATCGACGCGGCCGTGGCCGTCGGCGTTGATCGATCGAGATCGGCGCTCCTAATATCGGACGCTTTTGCTGCGGGGAAGAGCTATTTCGGATTCTGTGTCGCAAAGTGCGGCTGCTAGGAGCGAAGGTTCCCAGGCGACCGGTAGGCATAAGGGCTGCACATCCGCTGCGCCACTCACGGCCCGAATAAATTCATAAGCAATCTGCTCACGAAACTGCTTGCCCTTTCTTGCTGGGCTTTCAGAATTTCCAAGAAAGCACCGTAGTTGGGCCACATCGAGCTGTCGCGATGGCCAGGAGAACTGTTCAGGGGCTGCGTCTATCTGGAGAACCATGGTGTGCTACTTTGCGAAGTGACTCCGGCCGGAGTCTCCAATCCAGTCAATAGACCGTCAGAAGGTCGGTTTGTGAAGCATTCGTGATGATTTAATGAATTGTCATTTCGGCCGCTTGGCAAACGCAACGGATCGAATAATCTGGCTTTCCTACTTCAATCGCCTCAACCGAGGTCGCAACCATGTCCACAACCCTTGAGCGCGCGGCCGACGTAGATGCGGCTTTGGAACGCCGGTTAGAGCGACTGGGTTTAGCCGGCCACGAAAAGGCATGGACCGATCGCTACCTACTTTGTAATCACCTGCTCAACCCGCCATCGGCCAAGCCGCGGCAGAAGTTCGAGGCAACCAGCCGCTTCATCCGTGATCTGATTGCTCATCGGTGGGCCAAGACGCGACGTGCCCGCCAGGAGACCAATCCCAAACGTATTCACTACCTGTCGATGGAGTACTTGCTGGGTCGGTCCCTGCGCAACAACATGATGAATTTGGCCGCAGAACCGATCGTGCGGCGCGCCATGGAGCAAGAAGGTTGGAACTTGGAGCAGCTGATCGAAGAAGAGCCAGACGCGGGGCTAGGCAATGGCGGCCTCGGTCGCCTCGCCGCCTGCTTCATCGATTCCCTGGCCACCTTGCAGTACCCGGCCATCGGATACGGTCTGCGCTACGAATATGGCATCTTTCGGCAGACGCTCCGCGACGGCTGGCAAGTGGAACAACCTGACAATTGGTTGCGCAACACGGATCCCTGGGAGGTTGTGCGCCCAGGAAGGGTCTACGTTGTTCCTTTGCACGCCAAATTTGAACTAAAGGGCTCGGGTCTCGCCATCACGCCAAATCGTCTCTCCAACCTCCTGGGAATCGCCTACGATCGGCCCGTAGTCGGCTACGGTGCTAACTGCATCAACACCTTGCGCCTCTGGGCGGCGGCGGCTCCCGAGTCGTTCGACTTTGCCGAGTTTTCACACGGCGACTTCGCCGGCGCCGTAATGCAAAACGTGGCGGCAGAATCGCTCACGCGCGTACTTTATCCTGACGACTCCACTGAGTCCGGCCGGGCATTGCGGTTCCTGCAGCAATACTTCATGGTGAGTTGTTCGCTGCAGGACATCATCGCCCGCTTTCGCAAGCGTGACGTCAACTGGTCTGCCCTGCCGGACCGCGTGGCCATCCAGATGAATGACACGCACCCGGCTCTGGCGGTTGCCGAGCTGATGCGCATTCTTCTCGATGAGGCTAAGCTTCCCTGGGATCAGGCCTGGGACATCACACTGCGCACTCTGGCCTACACCAATCACACGCTGCTTCCCGAGGCTTTGGAGCGCTGGCCGATCGAGCTCTTCGAAGTGCTCATTCCTCGGCATCTGGAAATCGTTTACGAGATCAACCGCCGCTTTCTCGACGATGTTCGCCGCCTCTATCCCGGCGACGAGGCGCGGGTGCAACGCATGAGTCTGGTCGAAAACGAGCCAGTACGGAAAGTCCGCATGGCACACTTGGCGGTCGTCGGCTCGCACAGCACCAACGGGGTAGCCGCAATCCACTCTGACCTTCTCCGCACCCGTGTCCTATGCGATTTTGCCGATCTGTTCGGACCCCGATTCAACAACAAGACGAACGGGGTGACTCCAAGGCGGTGGCTACAGCAGGCCAATCCGTTCTTATCCCGGCTCATCACTCAGGCGATCGGCGAAGAGTGGGTCACTGATTTGGCCGAACTTCGCAACCTCCTGCCTCTGGCACACGACACGAGTTTCCGCGACCAATTCCGCCACGCGAAATGCCAAGCCAAGGTTGCGTTCGCAAACTGGCTCAAGGCTACTTCGGGGCAGATCGTTGATCCTGCCACGATCTTTGATGGCCAGATTAAACGCATTCACGAGTACAAGCGCCAACTTCTCAACGTCCTTCATATTGTCATCCTGTACAACCGGCTTCGAGATGACCCTGATCAGGAAATGACGCCACGCACTTTCTTCTTCGCGGGGAAAGCAGCGCCGGCTTACCAGTTGGCCAAGCTGATCGTCAAACTGATCAACAATGTCGCGAGCACTATAAACGACGACCCGGCGGTACACGGCCGGCTCAACGTGCTGTTTCTGCCCGAGTACAACGTCAGCATGGCTGAGCGACTCATACCCGCATGCGACGTTTCCGAGCAGATCTCGACCGCCGGCTTCGAAGCCAGCGGTACTGGCAATATGAAGTTCATGATGAATGGAGCGCTGACCATCGGCACCCGCGACGGCGCCACCATCGAAATGGCCCGGGAAGCCGGTGAGGAAAATTTCTTTCTATTTGGGCTAACAGCCCAACAGGTGACCGACAGCGCTGGCTGGTACGACCCCAATTGGCATTACATGAATGAGCCCGAAACGCGCGCAGCGCTCGATCTGATCTTCTCGGATCACTTCAGCAGACACGAGCCGGGCCTTTTTGGGCCGGTCCGAGACACCTTGCTGTCCGACGGCGATCGCTTTCGGCATTTGGCGGATTTGACCGACTACGCCCGCGCTCACGCGGAACTGGACGCGTTGTATGTCGACCCCGACGGCTGGGCCAGGAAGGCCATCGTTAACGTCGCCTGCTCCGGGAAATTCTCGAGCGACCGAACCATCACCGAATACGCGAACGAAATCTGGAACTTGAAACCATCGCCAGTGCAATAGGTCGAACGGGCAGAATGTCCAGTGAGGAGCGTCTCCGTTCGACAAAGCGCACAGCTTCTGGCGGCGGCACACCAACCCACACACCCCGGTCGCCGATTGATTAGTGATTCACCATGGGGCACATCCGCGGGCCCGCAGCCGCACGGCGCGGCGCCCGCGGCCATCCCTGGCCTCAACGTTCGGGCAGCGAATGCGAGTTGTCTTAGGTACTGCCGAACAGATCCGACATCACCGCCACACCTGCATCGCAGGCGTGATTCAGGCAGCGCAAACCAAACGCACCCTCCAGGGACTTGAGCAGCGAAAAGCTGTCATAGAATTGTTGGCTCTGGACGCCGAGCTCGCGATTGTTCGGTTCGACAGTGAGAGGCACACGATTCTGCAACTGGATCGGGTAGAGCGTCCCCGCGGCCAGCGCGCTCGCCACGCCGCTGTAGTCGCTCTCGTCCCATACGATCACAATCGCGCTGCTACCCACGCTCCAGACAGGCGAGGCGTGGATCGCGCTGACAATGCGGTCGAGGGTCGTGTCCGCCTGCAGCGAGAGACCGGGATTGAGGCCCGCCTGCGTGCCAAAGGTGTTGCCCGTGTAGGCTGTGGCGCCGATAGTCACCGTGACGCCTTGATCCTCCTGACAGAAAGCATCGGCATTGTTCTGCCCGTGCTGGTCATCGCACTGATTCGGGACAATGTAGGAGAACGCCGGGACATGTCCGGTTGCGAGGTCCGCATACAGCCCGCGCGTCCCGTCGAAGGGCCGAATGTTGGCGAGGCTGCTGCCGGGAAGGGATCCATCCTGGACGCTGCGGAAATAGGCGAAGGGATCGTGCTTCACCGCGTATGCGTGGAGGAGCGCACTCGAGGTGAGCGGCGGTAGGTTCGTAGGCGAGAGCGGTTCGGTCGGGTCGTAGGTCGTCAGCTGCGTTGCGGTTCCGTTGCTGTCGTTGATGTTGTCCGCACCCGTAACCGGTAGATTCTCCTGATAGCTCTTCCAGGTAAGACCCACCTCGACGAGCTGGTCCGCGATGGTCTTGCCGGAAATGTCCGAGCTTGCCGGCACCGACCTCACGCCGTCAATCTCGGCAAGGAAGTTGAACACCGGCGGGTTGATCTCATTCCAGGTGTCGATCGCAGGCGTCGTCGCATCCCTGCCCGTACCCGAGATCGGACAGATCACTGGGCTCTTGTCGACCGGCACCGGCGCCTCGCCGTTGAGCGTGCTGATGTCGGCATTCGGCAATCCCGTCTCGAGATTGGTTCTGCAGTTGAGGTCGTGCCAGTCAGGCGGATTGTCGCTGCGAACGCCGAAATTCGAGCCGCCGACGATCTCCAGGTAATTGGTGAGGCTTGGGTGGCCGATCGCGTAGTAGTTCGTGCCGATATTGAGGCGATTGTTGCTGATCAAACTGTTAAGGAACGGAAAGGTCGGATTGCCGACCACCTGCTCATAGGTGTGATTTTCCATCATGATGACGAACACGTGATCATAGTGCGGGATGCCCTTCGGCACCGATCCTTCGTTTGCTAGTACCGGGCCCGCAATGGCCGCAGCCAGCGCAGCGGCAACGAGGGCAGATAGCTTGTACATATGCAGCGCTCCTTGAGACTTTGTTTATGTTGAGAGACGCTCCCGGAAACCCGGAATGCACCTGTCCGGGTAATCCCGACGCGAGATCACGCTACGTAACGCTACGTAGCAATTGTGACCGGCAAATGACAACAATCTATCGCGCGGAAGCCGAACGGCGTTCGACTCGGATCATGCCCATCATGCCCGCGTCCTCGTGGTCGAGGAGATGGCAGTGAAAGGGAAATGTCCCCACTGTCTGGGGATCGCGAAAGTCCATGCGCAGCTTGATGGTGGGGTAGTGCCTCATGTGCGGCGTCCAGTAGGGTACGTTGATCGTGTCTCGGAGGAACGGCTCGTTCACTGACACCCCGAGCCACTCGACGATCTCGAAGTGAAGCTGGTGGATGTGGAAGGCATGCAGCTCGCTCGAGCGGTTCTCGATGATCCAATCCTCGACGTCGCCTAGGTGCACCGCGAGATTGGGCCGTGTACTTGCCGGGTCGAACTGTTTCGGAGTCTGGCCCTCTACCGTGAGATAGAACCTCATCGCGCCGTTCGGATCGGCGGGATCGAGGGGTTCCTCCGAGAAGATGAGTGTGCGCACGCGCGCCGGCGTGACGCTTCCGATCCAGGGTCGGGCGGGCGGCGGCAGCGGAACGGACGGCGGCGGGACGGTCGAGGCGGGCTCGGACGCATCCGCTCGCGTCACGATCGAGATGAGCGGCCGATTGGGATCGTTCTCGCCGGCGGGTCCGGTATCGACGTAGCGGGTGACGAGCTGCGCGCTCGTACCTTCGATGGGCGCGTTGACGATGAGCTCGACCCGTCCGCCGGGCGGCACCAAGACCCCGTCGCGCCACTGGAACGAGCGCTGCGGGCTGCCGTTCGCGTTCAGCGGCACACCGTCGACGGCCACAAGGCCCATGAACTGCGCGCGTCGCCAGTGCCCGCGGGTCCAGATCATGGCCAGATTCAGGTAAGTCACCGAGGAAGCGTTGAGTACGCGCCATAGCTGGCGCTCGCCCGGCTTCATCGCGAGGGTGGCGACCGGATAGTCAGGATAGGGCACTGGCACGAAGTTGACCGAGAGATCGCGCGCCGGGCGGCCGAACCCCGTGCCGGTATTCGCCGCATCGCCATCGTGATCGACAAACGGCGTCGTCGCGACATCGACCGCGGACGGTGTGGCATCCGGATGCAGCAGATCCTGGTCGCGGATCACAAGTACCCGTTCGGGCAATCCCGCAACCTCGGGGATCGCGCGCTCGAGACCGTCCACGATAACCGCGCCCGAGGCGCCACCCGAAACCTGCCGCGCGCTGAAGCCATGGATATGGGGGTGATACCAGTAGAGTCCCGGCGACTCATCCGGCGGGATTCGCAAGCGGTACTCGAATGGCGCGGACCCCGGCGCGATCGAGGTCTTGAGCACTTCGTCTTGATGACATACGGCGGGCACCGTCAGCCCGTGAAAATGCAGGTTCGTCGCCACGAGCGACATCACGCCGCTCCGGCAGGGATCCGTGTCGCGTCCGCTCCGTGAATGGCGGCTCGGGTCGCCCGCCGCGACGTCCCCGCTTTCGAGATCCACGAGTCGATTCTTGAGCTTGAGGACCAGCAAGTCGCCGGGCTTCAGCCGCAGCGTTGGCGCCTCGGATCCATCGCGCAAGTGGTAGCAGTACCGCGTGTGGCCATCGGCCTCCTTCGTGTTCTCGATGCTGAGATCGAGCTCGAGCCGTCCCTGCACACTGCGCAGTTCGCGGGGCTCGGGAACGGGGCTCCCCGCGGTGGGCCGCGGGCAGGCGCCGGCCGTGTCGCGCTCGGCGAAATCACCCGCGCGGGCCAGAGGGCCGAGGCCCGCTCCGAGGATCAGTCCATAGAGCGAAATGTGGGCGAGGGTGTCCGCGATATGCCGCTTCGCCGGGATGCTTCTCAAGCCAGATATTGCGAGTTCCAAAACCATATCCTCGCCGACCAAGACTCCCGACCTCTAGGTCCGCATCCAATTAGTTGGCAGCGTAGAACCCTGTCCCAATAGTAAGACAGAGAAGCCAAAGCAATGGAATGAAGTTACAGCCGCCGACCTTATGCTCAAAAGTTGGTTCAAACCAACTTTGGATGGCTACAAATGCCATCGAAAACGCCCCGCGGCGAGCTTTCTCCGATTCAGGTATCTGGCGAATATTATTTATCACGCTCTAAACGGACCCGCGGTGCAGCAAAAACCCGATTGAGCAATAAGATGCAATTGCAATTTTTCTGTTAGAATTTTTGTTTGGGAGATTGCGTACGAGGAAATTCTCGTACACGCCACAACGAACAGCGGGGGAGAAAATCATGCAAGCAAGTTCACAGGCGCGCGTCGCCTGCCTGGCGAGTTTGGCGGGACTGAGCTTGTTGCTCGGTTGCGGAGGTCTGCTCGCTGCGCCGCATGCGATTCTCAAAGAACGGGTCAGCGAGGACGCCTCCAAACCTCCTACTGATGCGTATTGCCGTGCGACCTTTGGTTATCCCTGCTACTCACCAGAGGAGATGCGCACCTCCTATGGACTCAACGGACTCATCGGTTCCGGGTTCGTCGGTGCGGGTGAGACCATTGTCATTATCGATTCCTACGGTAGTCCGACCATTGCGGCCGATCTCCGCGCTTTTGACCGAGGCTTTGGCCTGCCCGACCCACCGTCGTTCAGGGTGCTTGCGCCATTAGGTACGGTACCCTGGAATCCGACTCTTTATCCTGACCAGCCCGGCTGGGCTGCGGAGACCACACTTGATGTGGAGTGGGCACACGCTATGGCGCCCGGTGCCGCCATCGTGCTGCTGACGAGTCCCGTCGACGAGACCGAAGGAGTGCAGGGGCTGCCGCAGTTTCTTGAGCTCGAGAAGTACGCACTCGATCACCATCTAGGCCATATTATTTCGCAGAGTTGGAGCGCGACGGAGAACACGCTCTTTCTAAACACTGCCGGCCCTCAAGGGCCGCAAGTGGTTTCGGACTTCCTCGCCTTTCAGCAGCGGGCGGTCCTGGAAAACGTCACGGTGTTAGCCGCCGCGGGCGACGACGGCAGCAGCAATCCCGAGACTAACGGCACGACATTCTATCCGTTTCCTACCGTCGGCTTTCCGGCCTCCTCGCCGTTCGTCACCGGAGTGGGGGGCACCACCTTGTACGCGGACACTTCGGGTAACTACCAGTCCGAGACTGTCTGGAGCAACGCCGGTTGCTGTGCGGGCGGCGGCGGTATCAGCCAAATGTTCGGTGAGCCTGTCTACCAGCTATTTTCGCTGCCGTGGCCGGTGCAGTCAAAGTTGAAGGGAATGCGCGGAGTCCCCGACGTAACCTATAACGCGGATTGCTACAACGCGATTCTCATTTACCTGAGTTACTTTGGGTCCGCAGAGGCTGGCTGGTACGGAATTTGCGGCACGAGCGAAGGCTCACCACAGTGGGCAGGCATTGTCGCCGACCTCAACCAATACGCCGGCAGGCCGCTCGGGTTCCTCAACCCGGCGCTGTACGCGGTGGGCGGTCTGGGGCGGTTCAGCAGTTTCGGTCGCGACATCACGGTTGGCAATAATGCGCTTCTCGACGTCCCCGGGGCGGTGGCTCCTGGCTACTCCGCGACGCCGGGATGGGATCTCGCGAGTGGGTGGGGTTCGCCCAACTTCGCCACGCTTCCGTTTCAGCCGTTCGAGTTGATAGAACACTAGGCAGGCCAAATTCCAAACCGATTCAAAAGAACGCGCGCTATACCCTTAACATCAGCTCGTCTGCCAACGGTTTGAACCGGCGGCCGAGCATTTACCGCAGTTCCTTCGAGTCATGCTTCGGTAGGCCTGCGGCTAAAAGAATCTACCGAGGAACGTCGCCGCTTCCTCG